>Ga0208879_1000401_pt1 | contig 44834 bp, 46 predicted proteins | sample Knorr_S15_td_Bot_FD_185605 | JGI IMG/M metagenome (GOLD analysis project Ga0208879, IMG submission 185605) | Marine microbial communities from Southern Atlantic Ocean transect - Knorr_S15_td_Bottom_ad_5009_LV_A (SPAdes) (version 2) | ecosystem: Environmental > Aquatic > Marine > Oceanic | place... | reverse complement strand
GAAAGCACAATCGGTTAATTCCGGTATGAGATTGGTCGGGCAGACCTCAAATTCAGTGACGCTCTCGGTATTTGTTACTGTACCCAGGTTGCCGACATCAAAGGTCACGCTCACACCCGCATCATCAGTATCAAGCGCTGATCCATCGTGATCAAGAATGGTCAGCTCCAGCGTCATTTCCTGGTTAGCACCATATGTGGTGATCGATACCCCTGACTGGTCTCTGATCACCAGGTCAATCGATGGTGTTACCTCTGTGGTTTGAATGGTTTGTGAGTCGGTCACTGAAATACCATTGGACAAGGTGGCTGAAACCGTCACTTCTGCCGTGCCGGCCATGCCATCGCCTGTCAACTGCACAGTTGCGATACCGCCTCCCGCCGATGTTGCGCTGGTTGGTGTTAGCGTTAGCGTACCCGCGGTGAACACCACCGAGATGCCATCTTTCACGAGACCATCTTCCAGTACGTTCGCGACAATCTGAACCTTTTCGTTACCGTCAAGGACCCCGTCGGTTCCCAGATCAATGGCATCGAGAGTAATTCTGTTGGATTCTGTATTCACGCCCAGACTTCTCGCGACGATTTCAGCACTGAGATCAAAAGATGAAAAGGTCGCCGCCGCGGTGAGAGTTCCATCCTCCTGGGTTTCTGTGCCTGACAAGGTCACGGTAACTCTTCCGTTCGAATCAGTTACACCAGACATTGTGTCAATTGAAAGGGCAGTTGATTCGAATGCGACGCCAACACCCGAGATCGCGGTACCATCCCAATCCAATACTTCAGCGGTAATCTGCTCAGTTTCCGCTGCGCGCAGTTCCACCGCTGCTGCCAAAGAACCATCTGCGGCCAACAATTGTATATTTGGACTGTCCGAACTTGTTTGAACGGTAATCGAGCCGGAAATTTCTGTTCCATCACTTAACGTCACCGATGCGGTAACGGTTGCTGCTCCCGGCGTGCCATCACCGGCGATTTCATCCGAGGCTGTGCCGCCTACTGACTGCGCACTTTCCTGCAGCAATCGGCCGATTGTTGTTGTAAAAAGCACAACGAGTTCCGCAGGATCACCCTTTTTTGGTAACTTCTGCAGTCAGTGTTGCGACTTCGTTGCCTGCTAGAACGTTATCAGTATCGCCGTTTTCGTCTACCATGCCCGAAATTGTCAGGATTACTTCGCCCGTATTCGGTGTTGGCTCCGCACCACCACCGCTCGATGAGCCACCGCCTATCAGGCTACTGCCGCCTCCACTGCCACCGCACGCCGTAAGCACCAGGGTGACGAAACAAACTAAAAATATTCTCGAAAGCGAATCGACGTACATTAGCGCTCCTTTAATGACTCAACATGAGTCAGGATATAAACGTAATTAACGGCGATAACTTTAGAAGATGAATGCACATATTTTAATAAAAATCAAACTGTTATCACGATTAGCTATGGCACCACGTGAATAAGCTGCCCCAACAACCCATCATTGGTGTCAATGGTTCTATTAAGGATAAATACGCATTAGTTATTGAGGTCCTGGGGAAACACCAGGCCTGGAGATTCGAATCAGAATATTCTTAATTCAGGACTATCACGCCTGAGTTCGCAAACAAACGTTCTCTCGCCTGTTCGTAATTGGAGTCATTTACCCAATTGCTGGGTTTGTGACCTCTGCGTCGTTCCTGGCTTTCGGTCAGATAGGATGGGTCAAACGGCACCAGGCGCTGACAAAGTTCGGCATTATGCCCCAGGATGGCGTCTGACATTGGTACGAAAACTTTCATGAATTTCCTCTGTTCCCTGGTTAATGTCCCCTGCGATGAGCAGAAAAATACGCATTCCAGAGATGCCATTGAACCGCAGAATCAGCAAACCCGGCTTGAAGGAAAGTGAAAGTTCCCTGTACTAGTGTGGAGAAATGATGGATTGACCAATAAATTACGCAAATCAGTGAGTTCAACTGGATAAATTCGACATTCCGTTGTCTGATATGTATCGCGAAATAGTCATTCAGGAGTTCCCATGGCAAAAACCATTGCCATCGTCGAAGACGATCCAGATCAAAGAAGCAATTATGTCGACGCCATTACCAAGAAAGGTTACGACGTTGTGGCTTACAGTAGCCGTGAGGAAGCACTCGCGGGGTTTGAGAGAGAGCTGCCAGACCTGGCGGTCCTGGACATTATCCTGGGCGACGAGGTCGATGCAGGGTTTGAGCTCTGTCGGGACCTGCTCGCAAAATCCCCGTCAATGCCGGTCATTTTTTTAACCGAAAGAATCACCGAAATAGACAAGATTAGCGGCTTGCGCCTGGGTGCCTGGGATTACCTGCCAAAACCCATCTCCCTGAATTACCTGGCCGAGCGCATAAGTTCCTTGCTCCGTATCAATGCTGCCCGGATAGAAGCAGGCAATAATACCTCCTCTGCAAAAATCGTCGGTGATATGTCCATCGACCAGGAAGCGTTACTGGTTTCGTGGAAGGAACAACCCATCAATTTATCTGGTACCGAATTTCGCATGTTGGCCAAGCTGGTGCGCGTGCCTGGTCACGCTGTCTCCTACGACACCCTTATGAACGCCACTATGCAGTCGTTAGTCACAAACAATACTATCAATACCCATATGCGCAATATTCGGAAAAAGTTTGAGGGCATCGATCCAGAGTTCGACGGTATCAAAAGCGAATACGGCTATGGATATCGCTGGTCTTCTAAATAAGCTCGGCAACTAAGTTGGCCGCTTCACTGCTAAGAGGTCCAAGGCTAGGCACGAAGCTTTTTATCCTCATGAGTTTTGCGCTCGTGATCATACCCTGGTTCAGCTATCTCTATATTTCAGAGATGGAGGACTTTCTTGTAGATAGTCAGGCGAATGCGCAGTTGTTAACAGCGGAAGGAATTTCAACACTGCTTAACGGGCGTACCGATTTGTTCTATGAATTGCCGTTATCGCCACAAGGATACGAACAACTTTACGCACATCCCTTGCAAAAGCCGATACGAATCGACGGTCGTGATAACGATTGGGAAGAGGTGCTCGAGTACAAGATTGGATTTGGGAACCTGATTGACAGTTCAGATGCGCCAGAGACTATTAATCAGTTTCACCTGGCACTAGGCGAGCACAATGACCAAATCTATGCACTGGTCACCATTAGAGATGACGCGCTGGTATTTCGTGACCGCAACATCTTGAGGCTGGATCTGTCAGATCATCTGCGAATCACATTTACTGGTCAGGATGGGACCATAAAGAAGATCGTGCTCACCATGACAGAGCCTGGCGTCACTACGGCCTACTTAATCGACAACGACTGGCGATATGCTATCCAGGGCGAACCAGAGAATCGAATTCAAGGGTACATGGTTGAGCTCAAGGACGGATATGCGATCGAGTTTCGAATTCCACTCGAATTGCTGGGCTCCACCCGCCAGTTTGGTCTGGCAGTTGTGGACGTGGATGATCCAGAATCCCGGGCTATCGAATCCATTACAGGCACGCTACCGACTGCAGGCCGAGAGGCATATGGCCTGGTATTGTTAAAGTCGCCTGAGGTACTCCGAATCATCAAAGGTCTGGGTTATTCAGGCGCAAACATCCAGGTTATCGATGCTCAAATGCGCGTTCGCGCCGAAGTTGGCAGCTACCAATCTGTCCCCCAACAGACGAAAAACCAAAGCGATGCAAATAGCTGGGCAGAGACCTGGCTCTCGCTAGTTGGATTCTTGATGGAACCGCTATACAACATCATCGAAGGTAATCTCAGGGCATCACCACTAATCGACGATGAAGTCATTAAGAGCGCGCTGGCTGGTGAGCCAAGCTACCAGCGTCGCTATTCCAGCGAAGATGGAGAGGTGATCGTTGCAGCACATCCCATTATCGCTCGAGACGAAATTATCGGGATTGTCTTGTTAAAACAAAATACAGAAAAAATTCAGGAATTGAGGCGTGGCGCCCTGCAGCGAAGTGTCAACTTCTCGGTAATTTCAATGTTGATTTTCGTCACGTTGATTTTGGCATTTTCAGTAAGGCTCGCCAGTCGCATCAGGCGTCTGGGTACTGAAGCTAATAATGCCATCGATGTTTACGGCAGATTAAGGACCAATAAGATTACGGCGGAGACTCAATCTGGCGATGAAATAGGAGATCTCGCGCGCAGCATCTCGGGAATGCTGACCCGCCTGCACCAACACAACCAATTCCTTGAAAACATGCCAAGAACCCTGCGCCACGAGATTAATAATCCTTTGAACGCCCTTTCCACCTCTCTGCAAAATCTTGAGTTCGAGGAATCCGCAGAAGCCCGTCAGAAATATCTCGAAGCCGCGAAGCGTGGCGTAAACAGGATAGGATTGATCGTGCAAAACCTGGCCGATGCGGCCAGCCTGGAAGACGCACTTTATGCCGAGGAGCTCGAGATCGTGGACTTGTTCGAACTTGTGCAGAACTACCTGAGTAACTGCAGAACAGTTCGACCAGACCGCGAATTCAGATACCAGGGGATTAACTACGCTATCAGGGCCGAAGTGTCCGATTTCCGAATAGAACAACTCCTGGACAAGCTGATTGACAACGCCATCGACTTCTCCGAACCCGGCTCCACAATAACGGTTGGCATCAATGCAGACGCTCGTAAACTGACTCTATTTGTTACTAATCAGGGACCCACCATCACTGATGATATGGTTGACAATGTATTCGATTCGATGGTGTCGATTCGCGAATCAAACCCTGACAACAGATTACATTTTGGCATGGGCCTTTATGTTGTTCGTATTATCGCTGAGCATCACGGGGGGTCGGTCAAAGCTGCTAATCTCCTGGACGGTAAAGGTGTTAGTATCAAAGTGATACTACCAATTCATCGTGTCCATTCTCAAAGCAGCGAGGCATTCGCAGCAAGCTAGGGACGGTCTGATTAACAAGCTCCCAAAAAAAACCCTAACATCAAGTCGGGGGAGAGGATGTTAGGGCTTATACACACTTATAGGGGAATGTGTGTATCTTAATCCTAGCGAACTTTGATGAAGATAATATGGAAGCTGATTGAGAACCGATGAGCTAATAATTGAAGCTTGGTGAGTTGTGAATGATTCAAATACAAATGTTTTGGCTTGTGATGAAAGCCGCTGAGGCGGTTTGTTAGACCCGCTGAAAGGTTCTATACAAACCCGCTGAAAGGTTCTATACAAACCCGCTGAAGGCTCTTTTAGACACGCTGAAGGCTTCTACACAAACACCCCGCTGAGGGCTCAGTTAATCACCCGGGTCGGGCTGCTGGCTGGTTGTTCATCCCATTCGAGCTCCCACTTTGCTGATTCGCTGGCACTCTTCAATAATTTGCTGACATTAAAGTTCAGCTGGGCGTCAAGAACGATGGTAATCCCCTTACCAGATCTTGGCTTAATAGTGAGCACTAACTTACTTCCTTCAACTTTGTATACCAGCTTGTGAGCCAGAACTGGCGAGTCACCCAAGGGGAACTTCTCACTCGTCTTAAAATCGTCCTGGAAGTTCCCCTGTGAATTCGCTGCCTCCTGCTTGAACTCCTGCACGGCCTTTTTGGCGTCGGATGTAGGTTGAATCGACACATCCGGATCAGCGGCACGATGTGCCTTCAATGACTGCAGCATCATCATTGAGTATCTCCTGGTTAACCAAAACCGGAACTCCTCATGCGCGCTGGTGTTTAGACGCAGCAAAATACGATCTTCTTCCGGGCTGTAACTCATCTGTAGCTGGCGAATGGCAGTCATTTCAAAAGTATATCAAAGGCGCCACAATCTTGGATTATCTATATATAAACATAAATTGATATAAAAGGTATTTCGCCTTAATATATCGAAATATTTCAATATATTGATATGTCCGCAGCAGAAGAACTTCAGGATCTCACCCACTATTGCAAGGCAACTGCAGATCAGCAGCGTCTGCAGATCCTCCGCGTCTTGTCGCGGGAGTCGTTTGGTGTTCTGGAACTCTGCAGCATTCTGGACGTGGCCCAACCTGCACTCAGTCACCATCTAAAGATCCTGGCCAATGCCGAACTGGTCGAAACCCGAAGACAAGGCACTTCAATTTACTACCGACGCGCACTGGTCCACCTGGACGACCCTTTCCGTGGCTTGCGACAATCCTTGTTCGACACCATGGACCAGACCAGTATCAATCAGAAAGTCGAAGCTCGTATCAAGACCATCTATGACACAAGGCACACTCAGGCCAAGAGTTTTTTCGAGAAAAACGCGCATCTGTTTCAGGAGAACCAAAACCTGATCGCCGAGTACGCAGACTACTCACAATGCATCACGGATGTACTGGACAACGAGCAGTTCAATACGACTGATACCGTGGTTGAAGTCGGGCCAGGTGACAGCGATCTGATTCTGGCTCTTGCAGACAGGTTTGCCCACATCACCGCTATCGACAACAACCAGGAAATGCTCGGGAAATCGCGAATAAAGTCGGCGATCAATGATAAAAAGAACGTCACTTTTCAATCTGGCGAACTCCATGATTTTCAGGGCTCGTGCGAACTCATCGTGCTTAACATGGTGTTGCATCATCTGGCGGCGCCGGTCAATTTTTTTCATGTCGCTAAAAGGTGCCTGTCGAGCCAGGGCAAAATACTGATCATTGAGCTGTGCGCTCATGACCAGGACTGGACCCGAGACACCTGCGGCGATCTATGGCTGGGCTTCGACCCTGCTGAACTGGACACCTGGGCAATGGCTGCAGGATTTAAACAAGGACAAAGCGTTTACCTCGGACTGAAAAATGGTTTTCAGGTCCAGGTTCGCACCTATCAACCAGAGGAATAATCAATGACGGACTATAAAGTCGCGGATATCAATCTCGCCGAATTTGGCCGGGCGGAAATCGAGCTGGCAGAATCAGAAATGCCAGCGCTGATGGCTCTTCGAGACAAATATCGAAACGAGCAACCACTAGCTGGTGCGAATATTCTCGGCTGTATTCACATGACCATTCAAACAGCAGTGCTCATCGAGACACTAATTGACCTGGGAGCAGATGTTCGCTGGTCATCCTGTAATATTTTTTCGACGCAAGATCACGCGGCCGCAGCAATGGCGGCGAAGGGCATCCCGGTCTATGCCTGGAAGGGCGAGACCGAGGAAGAATTTTTATGGTGTATTGAGCAGACTATTCTGAAAGATGGCAAACCCTGGAATGTGAATATGATTCTGGATGACGGCGGCGATTTGACGGAAATAGTTCATGACAAGTATCCACAGTTGCTTGAAAATATTCACGGCATCACAGAAGAAACCACGACCGGAGTTCATCGATTGTACGAAATGCTGGGTACCGGCGAACTCAAAGTACCGGCCATCAACGTCAATGACTCCGTCACCAAATCAAAAAATGACAACAAATACGGCTGCAGGCACAGCCTGAACGACGCCATAAAACGTGCCACAGACATGTTAATGGCGGGAAAAAGAGCGCTGGTTATTGGCTACGGCGACGTCGGCAAGGGTTCCGCACAAAGCCTGCGTCAGGAAGGCATGATTGTACGAGTCGTCGAAATAGATCCTATATGTGCGATGCAGGCCTGTATGGACGGCTACGAACTGGTATCACCTTACAAAGACGGTTTGAATAACGGAACCCTGGAAAGCATCGACGCCGATTTACTCGCCAAAACTGACCTCATTGTTACCTGTACCGGCAACGTCAACGTGTGCGACAAGCATATGCTGAGCACGGTTTCTTCCAATTCGATTGTCTGCAACATCGGGCATTTCGATACAGAAATTGACACCCAATTTATGCGGGAAAACTGGAAGTGGGAAGAAGTCAAACCGCAGGTTCACAAGATCTACAGAAGTGACGATCCAAAAGATTTCCTTATCCTGCTTTCAGAAGGCCGCCTGGTCAATCTGGGCAATGCGACAGGCCATCCCAGCCGGATTATGGATGGATCATTCGCCAACCAGGTCCTCGCGCAGATGTATCTTTATGAACGTGCCTGGGCAGATCATGATGAGAGACAGCGACAAGATGTCACTGTGGAAGTTCTTCCCAAAGCCCTGGACGAGGAAGTGGCGGGCTATATGGTGCAAGGCTTCGGCGGGGTTCTGACTAAACTCACCCCAAATCAGGCCGAATACATTAATGTGCCCGAAGCAGGCCCTTTTAAATCTGAAACTTACAAGTACTAGGGAAGCTCTGATCAAGAGGGTATTTTTGTCAGAACAAGTGGTCCGGCACGCCGGAAGAGGCGAGCGGAGTCTGATCACGGCTCCGACGCGGTTATGGCGGAAATAGTGATGTGACACACCGACCTTAATCAGACGTTCCCCAGGATTCCATTTTCTTAACAACACGAGAGCCTAATGAATCAAGAACTTAAAGATTTGCTCGACCTGCTGGACCTTGAGCAAATCGAGGTGAATATGTTCCGTGGCATCAGTCCTGAGGAAGGTTGGCAACGCGTCTACGGCGGCCAGGTCATCGGTCAGGCACTGGTCGCGGCATCCCGAACCGTCGAAGACGAAAGCAGGATCGCCCATTCACTTCACGGCTATTTCCTGCGCCCGGGGGATACCACCATCCCTATCCTCTATTCCGTCGATCGAATTCGTGATGGTCGAAGTTTCAACACCAGACGCGTGGTTGCCGTGCAACGCGGCGAAGCGATATTTAGCATGTCGGTATCGTTTCAGGTGATGGAGGAAGGCCTGCATCACCAGGCAGATATGCCGGAGGTATTACCACCTGAAGAATGCGCAACCCAGCAGGAATTACAACAAGCCTATATCGACAAGATACCCGAGGAATATCGCGCCAACTTCGAGCGACCCAGGCCCATCGAAATGCGGTTCATGGAACCTATCAATGATTTCCAGCCTGAACCAATGCCGCCCTTTCAACATGTCTGGATAAAGGCCGCTGATACTATGCCGGACGATATCCGCCTTAATCAGTGTTTGCTCGCCTACGCATCAGATATGACGTTACTCGATACCTGTTACAGGCCGCACGGCATTGGCTGGACAGATGAGAACTTTCAAGCTGCAAGCCTGGACCATTCAATGTGGTTCCATAAGCCATTCAAAACAGATGAATGGCTGCTGTATCAACAGGACAGTCCTTTTTCGGGCGGTGCCCGGGGTTTTAACCGTGGCAGTTTCTACACACAAGATGGTGAGCTGGTTGCCTCGGTAGCGCAGGAGGGGCTGATCAGGTTGCATAAGCCACAGGGTTAGGTAAAGCTGCTGGCATGCCAGACTTCATCGACTATATGGAGCGGACCCGGCTTTACTATCGCGCCCAGGGACTCGGACAAGATTATGTCTGGGCCAGGCATGACGTTACCCCCTTCACCAGGCTGAACAAGCCGCTTCAAGACTGCGTTGTAACCGTGGTCACCACCGCCGTCACGCACAAGGATATTCCAAAACCGATCCGGAAATCGGAAAGTATTCCCTTTGCAGAGGTGCCTTCGGCCTTCGACACTTCAGAATTATCCTGGGACAAGGAATCAACCCACACCGACGACAGACAAAGCTACTTCCCCTTGGAGGTCTTATCGCAACTGGTGGAAGAAGGTCGTGTTGGCCGTCTCGCACCCAGATTCCATTTCGTCCCAACCCAATACAGCCATCGGGTAACTTGCGAGCAAGATGCACCTCGCATCGCCAAAGCCTGCATCGAGGACAATGTCGATATTGCCTTGCTGGTCCCGATATGACCGGTCTGCCATCAAACCGTCAGTTTGACGGCGCGGGGACTCGAGACAAATGGCATCGTGACCATCATTATTGGCAGTGCATTTGATATCGTCACACACTGCAATGTTCCAAGATACCTGCACAATAATTTCCCCCTCGGAAATCCGTTAGGTCCACCCTATGACCGGAATGCCCAACGCAGATCAGTTGAAACCGCGTTGACCATGGCAGGCAGTTCGGAACCCGTCGTCAAAGTATCAACATTACGCTGGCCGAACGACACGGACTGGAGGTCGGTCTATGGCAAAATAGATGATTCCAACCGCGAACACCTGGCAAAGATAGGCGCGGAAAACAGGCGAACACGCGCTGCCAACAAGGCCCAGGGACTGGTGCGATAACCCATAAGCCTTTGTTATCTGTAACAATACCCGGTCCAAATATGGGTACTGCCACTGTACAATTGAAGGGCGCCTTCTCATAATGACCGGCCTGTTTAGCCCAATTCCATTGCCGGATAAACCAAAGGACGCACCGTGGCGATAAAAAACGAACACAGGCTCAAAGATGTCGAAACGATCAAAGACAACTTCGAAACCTTTGATTACATCTGCTCGATGGAGATCGCGACCGCAGTATTCCTCGCCTACCACCTTGAAAAACCAGTCCTCATTGAGGGTCCTCCTGGTGTCGGCAAAACAGAGCTGGCGAAGACCACAGCAGACATGCTCGACCTGCCCTGCATACGCCTACAGTGCTATGAAGGGCTGGATGAATCCAAAGCCATCTACGAGTGGAAGTACGGCAAGCAATTACTCTATACACAGGTGCTAAAAGAAACCCTGGGCGACATCCTGGACGGCGCTAAGGGACTAACGGAATCGGTTGCAAAACTTCATGAATTTGGTGATATTTTTTTCTCGGAAGATTTCCTGGAACCGAGGCCGCTATTAAAAGCACTGAAAGCAGAAGAGAGCTGCGTCTTACTGATTGACGAGGTCGATAAATCAGATCACGAATTCGAATCTTTGTTGCTCGAAATGCTGTCCGACTATCAATTGTCTATTCCGGAGATTGGTACGATTAAGGCAATTCCAGACAAAAAGCCCCTGGTATTTCTGACCAGTAATAATACCCGGGAGATCAGCGACGCGCTAAAACGCCGTTGCCTGCACCTGTATATCCCGTTTCCTGATGCTGATCTTGAAACCAGGATCGTAAAGGCTCGAGTACCGGATATTCCCCCCAGACTGAACCAACAGCTGGTTACCTTTATCCAGGAATTGCGGGAGATGGACCTTAAAAAAGTGCCGGCTATTTCAGAAACCATTGACTGGGCTCGCGCGCTTATTCTTCTGCACACAGAATCGCTTGAACCAGAGCTGGTAAGACAAACCCTGAACGTGATTCTCAAGTTCCAGGAAGATGTGGAGACCGTTCAGGCAGAATTGCAGGGCGTGACTAACCGCGCTGTTAAAGCCTCCTAACCCTTCGCAGGCCCACCCATGACAGAGATGCACGACACACTGGTCAACTTTGTCAATGTACTTCGAACCGCCGATATCAAGGTTTCACCGGCCGAGACACTTGACGCCATGGCCGCCCTGGATCTCGTGGGCTTCAAAGATCGAGGGTTCCTGAAGAACTCCTTGTCTATGGTCCTCTCGAAAACCCCGGAAGAGAAAGAGTCTTTCGACTCCTGTTTTGAGCGTTTTTTCACGTTCGATAAATTCACCGCATATAACGACGAACGTGATAACGGTAGCGATGATCATTTCGATGATGGTGATTTTGATCAAGATTCAAACCCCTCCAATTCCCAGGGCGGAAAAGGCGGCGGCGAGGGTAGTGGTCAGGGAGGCGGAGAACCGGGTGAGGAAATAGACTTCCAGCCGCTGGACCCAGAGTCCGAGCTCGGCAAATTACTACTGTCTGGCAACCGAATGGAGCTCATGATCAAAATGGCTGAGGCTGGCCGGAAAGTTGAGGTTAACCAGATCGTCGTATTCACCCAGAAGGGTCTGTATACCCGAAAGATTATGGATGCCATGGGCCTTAAGGGCCTGCAAGACGAAGTGGGACAACTTCAGGAAGATGGCGGTCGTCCCCAGACGCATCTGGCAGGACGACTGAAAAACGCCAGGGACCATCTACGTGAACAGGTGCGGGACTATGTAGAGAAGCAGTTTTTCCTTCACGCGGATGAGTCCGGGAAACAACTGCGCGAAGAACTGTTAAAGAAGGTCAAGCTATCCAACCTCGAGAAGCGTAACTTCAAGGATGTTCAGGAAATTGTTTTCAAGATGGCAAAGAAGCTGGTCGCCATTCATTCAAAACGCCGCAAGACATTCAAGCGCGGTCAACTCGATGTTCGCAAAACGCTTCGAAACAATATGCAGTACGACGGTATGTTGTTTGATCTCAAATGGAAGTCTCAAAAAGTAGACCGGCCGAAGGTCATGTGTATTTGTGACGTCAGCGGTTCAGTCAGTAATTACTCTCGATTCCTGTTGATGTTCCTGTATAGCCTGGCCGAGATCCTGCCGAAGGTTCGCTCCTTTGCCTTCTCGTCTGATCTGGGTGAAGTCACCCAGCTGTTCCAGCAAACCAAGCTTGAAGACGCCATGGCAAAAACCATGCGCGACTATGGCAACGGCTCAACTGACTACGGCCAAATGCTGATGGATTTCCGCAGCCACTGTCTTAAAGACGTCGATTCCAAGACCACTATCATTATTCTCGGAGACGCTCGCAACAACTATGGCGATCCCAAGAGCGAAATTCTGCGTGAGATGTACGACAAGGCCCAGCGGGTTATCTGGCTGAACCCAGAACCCAAATCAAGCTGGACGGTCGGCGATGCGGAAATGAAAAAATATGCACCCTGTTGTCACCAGACAGAAGTCTGCAATTCTCTTACTCATCTGGAACGCGTTGTCGCTAACCTGTTAAGAGTAGCTGTTTAGCGCTGGCTCAGTGCCAGGTAATAACAGCTTATTGTAGTCCCCTTGCAAGTGTCATCTTGTCTGCATAGTAGTTTGCATTGATACTGTCCTGGTAACCACAGCACTAGTGGACACCCGATATGACCAGAACCCTTCTCTTATCCATCCTGTTCTTAACCTCAACCAGCTTTGCCGCAGATTCAACCATACTGCGCGAGATCATGGGGAAGTCCGTTTATGAAGAATCCGGCATTGTTGGCCTCACCGCCGAACAACTGCAGGTCCTGGAGAAGTGGATCCTGGAAAATGCCGTTGAAACGCGAATGGTCCAGAAAGCAGAGCCGCTACCTGCACCCGCGGTGTTGATTTGCACTTAAAACTGACCCAGGATTTGCATCTAAAATTGACCCACCCTGGTCGCCAGGTTATGGCGTAGATTTAGTTTTTTTGCTGCCCTTTGTTGCCTTCTGGTTTGTCGTCGAGTGTTTTAGCCGATAACTGTCATTGCCCGTCTCCAGGATATGACAGTGATGGGTCAGTCGATCCAGCAAAGCAGTGGTCATCTTTTCATCTACAAATACTGCCGACCATTCGGCAAAGCTGAGGTTGGTGGTAATGATGATGCTAGTCCGCTCATAGAGCTTGCTGATCAGGTGGAACAGCAATGCGCCACCTGCCTGGCTGAAGGGCAAGTAACCCAACTCATCGAGTATCACCAGATCGGTGTGGATCAGCCGGTTGGCTATCCGCCCCTGCTGCCCAGCCTGTTTCTCATGCTCCAGGGCATTAACCAGCTCGATGGTGGAGAGGAACCGAACTCGCTGTCGGTGTTGCTGGATGGCTTGTACTGCTATCGCAGTCGCCAGATGAGTTTTGCCTGTACCCGGGCCACCCACAAGCACGACATTCTGGGCATCTTCCAGGAACTGGCAGCGGTGCAATGATTTCACCAGTGCCTCATCGACGGTGCTTTGCTTGAAGTCGAAGCCAGTTAGATCCCGGTAGGCCGGGAACCTGGCCGCTGTTTGCGGTGTCGGCGGGACTCCCGAAACAGCCAACTGGTTAAGGTCTCCTCGTAGTCGTCCAACTTACTGGGGGACTTGCGAGATGGGTAGGCCGGCTCGACAACCTTACCCGCCAGGTACTTGCGAACTGTGTTTCTGGACAAGCCGGTACGGCCTGCGATCTCTCTAATCGGCATACCGTCACGTAAATGCCAGCGTCTAATTACACTCAATAATGCCACGTCTATCACTCCTTGGTATCCCTGCAGTTAGTTTTGCAGGGAGGGGTTATACGTGGGTCAAAATTGGATGCAAATATGGGAGGTTAATGGGTCAATATTGGGTGCAATTCAACAATAGTGACACAGCTACCGTAAACTCCGTGCTGTTTGCCTGAACCCGATAAACCCGGTAAAAATCTTGGTTAACCTCGAGATGACTGTATTCTTGCAAGGAATTTCCGTATCGATTTCATTCAATTCCAAACCGGAATGCCGACTATTACTGTACTATCAAGTTTTCTGATTATCTGTTCTATATCTCTAAAAACATTTTTCCCAAACTTGCTGTTACAATCAACATTGATGTTAAGAATGCTATCTTTGTCACCAGGAAAATGAATAAGGCACTTAGCAGCTTACCCCCAAGTTTTTTCCCTTTGGATGGAGCCTTAGTGAAAGTTTTCACTGTATTTCTGACCTGTCTTTTTTTTGAGCTTGCACTCGCAGACCTGGCTGCGACATCCGTCAATTTTGAATCGCAAACGATTACCATCGCCCTGGTCCAGGAGCCTCCTCAGCTCAACAGCATGAAGGCGACAGATCAGGTTAGCCTCATGGTGCTGGGGCATCTCATGCAGGGACTGGTTCAATACGACCGCCGTGGCAATGTTATCCCAGGCGTCGCGATGCGTTGGGAGTTGAACGACAAGGAAGCGACCTTCTGGCTGAGAGACAATGCCCGATGGAGTGACGGCAATCCGGTCACTGCTCATGATTTCGTATTCGCCTGGAGAAACGCACTCAAACCGGAAACAGCATCAGAGTATGCGTTTATCCTCTATCCCATTAAGAATGCTGAAGCCATCAATACCGGCAAGGTTGCAGCAACCGAACTGGGCGTTGAAGCAATCAATGATGTGATCCTCAAAGTCACCTTCGAACGCCCCACTGGATACTTCATCAAGCTCACATCTTTCGCGACCTACTACCCGGTCAGGGAAGAATTTTGGGTGACGAAAAAAGACCGATACGGCGCAGATGCCGTGGACCTCCTTTATAACGGTCCTTTTGTCATGACCAACTGGACCCACAGCGCATCACTTAACATGGTCAAAAATCAACTGTATTGGGACAAGCAGAATATTTCGCTGAACGCCATCAACGCCGAGTACATTACGGCCGATACCCGGGCTCGACTCAATCTGTTCATCGATGGCAAGATCGTTCACACCAGGCTTGATGGGGAAACGTCCAAAGACGCGCTCACCCAGCGCTTTCGAATCAGACGATTTACCACCGGCTCGGTCTTCTTCATTGAATACAATCACCGGCCTGGCAGGCCCACCAATAATCTAAATCTGCGCAGGGCTATCCAGCATGTATTTGATGCAGATGAAATGGTCAATCGCGTATTGGCTACCCCTGGCAACCTTCGGGGCGAAAGCCTTTTCCCAGTATGGCTCAATGGCGTAAACGACAAATTCCGACGTGAGTACCCCGCGCCCCTGGCTATCTACGATGTGGCCAAGGCTCGTCAATACCTGGCGCTGGCAAAAGATGAACTTGGCTCTATTGGACCCCTTGTGTTGCTCGTTAGCGATACACCCACCGCGACCAAACAAGCTGAATACATGCAGGGCGTTCTGGGCAATAAATTAGGCCTCGAGCTGAAAATCGATGTACAGACCTTCAAGCAAAGGTTGGCAAAAATGACATCCGGCGACTTTGATATGGTCGGTGCGGGTTGGGGCCCCGATTTCGATGACATCATGACCTTTGGTGATCTGTTCGCTTCATGGAACCTCAATAATCGTGGTCGGTACAATAACCCACAATATGATCGTCTCATTAGAACTGCCATGAACAGCACAGTGCCCAGGATTCGAATGGACGCCATGGGAGAAATCCAGCAAATCGTCCATGACGATGCGGTCATTCTTCCTCAGTACGAACAAGGTGTCATCTATCTACTGCATCCCAGGCTAAAAGGAGTGGTGCGCAGAGTTGTCGGTACTGACCCCGACTACACCCATGCCAAGGTCGTTCCCTAGACGTGCTTGCCTACACCATCAAGCGGCTCATTGCAGGCGTCATTACTGTCTGGTTTATCGCAACCGCGACCTTCTTCGCCATGCACCAGGTTCCGGGCGACCCACTGATGAACGACAAGGCAGTGACGCCGGAAATCCGCGCGAACCTTGAAAAAAAATATGGCCTGGATAAATCCAAAACAGAACAATATTTCATATTCCTGGGCAATATGCTGCAGGGCGATTTTGGCATTTCGTTCACCCAGCAGAACCGAAGGGTCAATGACATTATCCGTGACCATTTCCCGGTGTCGGCAACATTGGGTCTGCTGGCCATCTTTTTTGCTACAACAGGCGGGGTCCTGTGGGGAGCACTCACCGCGATTTATCGGAATCAGTTGCCCGATGTCATCATTATGTTTTTCGTCATTCTGGGAATCTCTGTACCTTCTTTTGTCTTTGCGGCACTGGGGCAACTGATGCTGGTCAACATCAACAGTTTTTTCGGTCAATCCATTATTCCCGTGGCCGGCTGGGGAACGATCTGGCACATGCTAATGCCATCAATGGTACTGGGGCTTGGCACTATGGCGCTGTTAACCCGGCTGATGCGTTCTTCCATGCTGGAAGTCGTTAACGAGGACTATATCAAGACAGCCCGGGCGAAGGGTCTTTCACCCACCAGAATCTTTTTCAGGCATCAACTGCGAAACGCTATTCTTCCCGTGATCACTGTCCTCGGGCCACAGATCGCCGCCATCACAACGGGTGGATTCGTAGTGGAACTGGTTTTTGCGATTCCGGGTCTCGGCCGCTACTTTGTGCAGGCAGTACAACAACTCGATTACACAGTCATCATGGGTACTACAGTCTTCTACGGCGCGTTTCTGGTACTGATGGTCATCATGGTCGACATACTCTACGGTTTCATTGATCCGCGAGTGCGTCTGTCATGAGCACCTATCAGCCGGTTGCCGGTGACTTTGAACCGTTGACGACACAACAACAGGTCGAGGTAATTTCACGACCGTCACTGTCCTACTGGCAGGATGCCTGGCTACGTCTGCAACAAAATACACGGGCAATTATCTCCCTGGGTATTATTGTCATGCTGGCAATCTTTACCCTGATTGGCCCGCTGGCCTGGACCGCCGATCCGGCACTGCAGGATCTGAACCAGGTGTCCCAGGCACCTTCCTGGCCAAAGACCGCCTTGCTGGTTGCACCCTACAAATCCTGGGCAGGAATAACTCTAGCCAATTATGAAAGTCCCGACAGCTACCCCACGACGGTCCCCGCAGTCACTGGTTTTAAGGTCCTGGACAACCCCACGACTCAGCGGGTTCGACTGATCTGGGACCCGGTGCCCGGTGCCGATGGCTACAATGTTTATAGAAACAACCGGGAACCTCTGGACTTCAATGATCTGGGTCTACCACTGGGATCAACCTATGGCGATCAAATCAGCTATGAGGACAGACTCTCTCTGGAGGCTCGTGAATATTATTACTCCGTCGTGCCGACTGATGGTCTGGACGAGTACGAGATTTATACACAAGCCATCGTTACGCCAACCCTGGCACTGACCCCTGACGAAGCACTCGAAAGAGGACTCATTAGCGACATTGACCTGCCAGGCCAAGGCCAGGAAATTGTCATCGAGTTTCACCCATTCGGTACGGATTATCTGGGACGGGATATGCTGGCTCGCCTCATGCAGGGCGCCCGGGTTTCACTCTTTATCGGCATCGTCGCACCCTTTCTGTATGTACTTGCAGGCATTGCTTATGGTGGTATCGCCGGATATTTCGGAGGTCGCCTTGATGCGATTCTCATGCGATTTTCAGATTTTGTAGTCGCACTGCCCTTTTTACTATTTATGATTCTGTTCAAGATTGCGTTTGGTATCGGCCCAGGCGAAAGCGGTATCCTGCCCATGCTCATTGCGCTTGTTTTGCTGGGCTGGCCCGCCACCGCAAGACTGGTTCGCGGCCAGGTTCTTCAAATCAGGGAAGAAGGCTATATAGAAGCCGCGCGCTTACTGGGCGCCAGGGATCATTATCTGATTCTGCGTCACATTATTCCCAACACCATGGGGGTCATTCTGGTGACATTGACCTTCTCGGTACCATCAGCAATCTTCACAGAGGCATTCCTCTCGTTTATTGGCATGGGTGTAGCGCCGCCTACGCCATCCTGGGGGTCCATGTGTAACGAAGGCGTGAAAACCATGCTCAGCCATCCACATGAGCTGATTTTCCCCGCGCTATTCATCAGTATTACCGTGCTTGCCTTTAACCTCCTGGGTGACGGATTAACTGAGGCGCTCGATTCAAAGATGCGATCCAGGGAATAACCTATGCGTGATCCCATTCTGACTGTTGAGGACCTGCGAGTAGAATTCGCCACCTATGGCGGCACAGTAAAAGCGGTTCGCGGTGTTAGCTTCGAACTGCAACGGGGTGAAACACTCGCCATCGTTGGCGAGTCCGGCTGCGGCAAGTCCGTCACCGTGCAAGCGCTGATGGGGTTGATCCCGATTCCCCCCGGCAAGATTACAGGTGGGGCCGCCTTACTCAATGGCAAAAACATTCTTAATCTACCCGCTCGCGAAGCCAATAAATTTCGTGGCGTGGAAGTTGGCATGATCTTCCAGGATCCAATGTCGTCGCTGAATCCAACCATGACGATTGGAGACCAGATTGCAGAGACTTTAAAAGTACATCGTGGTGAATCGCACCGGGATGCCTTTAATCAAGCTATTCGGCTTCTGGAGAAGACACATATTCCCGACGCAAAAAAACGTGCACGACAATATCCGTTCGAATTTTCCGGCGGCATGTTACAACGCGCCATGATTGCGCAGAGCCTTGCTTGTAATCCTTCGGTGCTCATCGCCGACGAACCAACAACCGCACTCGATGTGACGATTCAGGCACAAATACTGGAACTCATGCGCGAACTGCAGCGGACAGAAAATATGTCCATCATCCTGATCACCCACGATCTTGCGGTGGTGGCCAAGATGGCCGATAGAGTCGCCGTTATGTACGCGGGACAAATTGTGGAGTCAGGCACCGTCGATGATATTTTTTACCGATCCAGCCATCCCTACACGCTTGGGTTAAAAGTCGCTATGCCATCAAATACCCATGATCGCGACAAAACACTCACACCCATAATGGGAAGCCCACCTGACCTTTTTAATCCACCCGTTGGCTGTGGTTACTACGCACGATGCCCACATGCAATGAAAGTCTGCGCTGAACGTCTTCCGCATAACATGGAAGTCGCAACCGGTCATACCTCTCGATGTTGGCTACAGCACGTGGAAGCTCCCAGGGTCCTTGAGCTAAACCAGCCGAGCCACAATCATGCTGGTTAGAACTGACAACCTGAAAAAGCACTTCACAATTGGTCGTGGACAGACACTCCATGCGGTTGACGGAATCTCCTTGGCCATTGACGAAAAGGAAATCCTTGGTCTGGTCGGTGAGAGCGGATCAGGCAAATCCACTTTTGGCAAAACGCTTGTCGGTCTTCACAACCGAACTTCAGGCGAGGTTTTTTACAAAGGGAAACCACTGCCCGCAAAATTTTCGACAAAAGACCACCTGACTTTTTCCCGGGAAATGCAGATGATCTTTCAGGACCCGTATTCGTCACTGAACCCGAGAATGACAGTGCTCGATATCGTGGGCGAAGGGTTGAGAATTCAGGGAAATCTTTCATCGAGCGACATAAAGGAAAAAGTTGCCCTTTGGCTGGATCGCGTTGGTTTGAACACCGATCACATGTCACGCTATCCCCACGAGTTTTCGGGCGGGCAAAGGCAGCGTATTGGTATCGCACGGGCAATGATCATAGAACCCAGGTTTGTTGTTTGCGATGAACCGATTTCGGCACTGGATGTTTCCGTTCAAGCTCAGGTGATTAATTTGCTCGATGAACTCAAAGCGTCCATGGGTCTAACGATGCTCTTCATCGCACATGACTTATCCATGGTCCGATACGTGTCTGATCGTATGGCGGTCATGTACCTGGGCGCACTCACGGAAGTTGGCCTGTCTAATGACGTTTTCTTTGAACCACTACATCCTTACACCCAGTTTCTTGTTGAATCGAATCCTGAACCCGATCCAGAAACTGAACGCAATCGAGAACATAAACCCATTGTTGGTGAAATCACTTCGCCGGTGAACGTTCAACCCGGGTGCCGATTCGCGGATAGGTGTCCGAAGGTCATGGAACATTGTCGAACGACCACGCCCGAACTGATAGCAACTTCTGAAACCAGACAAGTTGCCTGCTTTCTTTTCAATTAACCGGCGTTGTCTCTACCCGTTGACTGGTGTCATCGAGTCTACAGATCGAAAATCATTTTATTGAATTTGCGGAACCTCAGATTAATGTCGGTGTGCCGCATCACTTTTTCCGCGATGACCGCGTTGAACCCGTACTCTAATCTCCGTGCGAGTTCGCCTTGTCCTCACGAAAAAACCCAATTAATCAGAGCTTCCTCAGTCAGTACTCAGGATTCTTTTCGCTTTCCTAATCATTCTGAGAATCGATTCTTCATCGGTATAGTCGGTAATCTTATCCATTTGCACCCATGATAAGTCGTGGGATTCATCGCTAACAACAAACTCGTCTGATCCCGTTGACTGCAGCAGGAACCGGCAGTCATAGTGCTCATGTTCGGGCTCATCCGTTCGGGCTGGGATGCTATGGATATCAACGTCCAACAATCCAACCTGGTGGAATTCCAGACTCTCAAGCCCGGACTCTTCCCTGGCTTCTTTCATCGAGACTCGCTTCACATCATCATCGCCATCCGCATGACCGCCGGGCTGCAACCATCGTCCCAGCTTCTTGTGGTGAGTCAGCAAGACCCGCTCGCCAGGGCTATCGAGAATCAACGCAGACCCCGTCACGTGACCGATGATCAGGAACCGCTCGAAACAATCATGGTGGTTTTCTACAAAACCCTGGAACCGGTCAATCATTGATGACTCCTCCAGGTAGCTTGTTCGATACTCTGCCAGAAGAGTTAACAGAGGATTTCGTTTGTCCTCAGGCAGCACCCGCGGCCACCGGCTTCAGGTTCTTGTTTGACTCTTCGTCAAACAGATCAACAAGCTGTTCAGTCATGGCATCACCCAGTTGCTCTGCATCAGTAATCGTCACCGCGCGGCGGTAATGATGGGTGACATCATGGCCAATACCAATAGCAACCAGCTCAACCTGCGAATGATTTTCGATCTGGTCGATCGCAAACTTAAGATGCTGTTCAAGGTAGTTACTGGGGTTAACCAACAATGTTGAGTTATCGACCGGCAGGCCATCAGAAATCACCATCAGGATCTTTCTATCCTCTGGCCGACCTACAATTCGATTGTGCGCCCACAATAGCGCCTCGCCATCGATATTTTCCTTCAACAGTTCTTCTCGCATCATCAGTCCGAGATTCGTGCGTGCCCTGCGCCAGGGCATATCGGCAGCCTTGTAAATAATGTGCCGCAAATCATTCAGCCTGCCAGGTTGTGCCATCTTGCCCTGCTGCAACCAGAGCTCGCGAGACTGGCCACCACGCCAGGCTCGGGTAGTGAAGCCCAGGATTTCAACTTTTACCGAACAGCGTTCAAGCGTTCGGCCAAGAATATCCGCACACATCGCCGCAATGGTGATTGATCGACCCCGCATCGAGCCGGAGCTATCAATCAACAGGGATACAACGGTATCCCTGAAATTCATGTCCTTTTCCTGCTTGAACGCCAGCGGATGGAGTGGGTCAATGATGACATTAGTCAGGCGGGATGTATCCAGCATGCCTTCTTCAAGATCGAACTCCCAGGTTCGATTTTGTTGCGCCATCAATTTTCGCTGAAGACGATTTGCCAGCTTACTGATGATGACCTGGGAACTCTGCAGATGCTTGTCGAGGACACCGCGCAATCGTTCCAACTCGACCGGATCACACAATTCATCGGCAAATATCGTCTCATCAAATGCGCTCGAAAAAGCCTTGTAGGTGTTTTCCCGGGGTCTGAGCCAGTTCTTGTCACCGGCCATATCCGGCGGCGCGCCAGCTTCGTCGTCGTCTCCCTCCATTTCTGCCATATCCATGGCATCCATATCAACGGGCACTTCGCCTTCTATCGCATCGCTAAGATCAGAATCACCGCTCATATCCTGTTCGGCTGCCTCATCGCCGCCCTCGGAATCCATCTCTTCTTCCTGATCGTTCTGGTCGTCTGACTCTCCGTCGGCGCTGTCTTCACCGTACTCATCGGACAATCCAAGATCGGAAATCATCTTCCTCGCCAGTGCGGTAAACGCTTTCTGATCGAACATCAGGTTTTCGAGATCAATCAGATCATCGCTCAAGGCATGTTCCAGGTGGTTTCTCCACAGGTCGAGCACAACGTCACCACCAACGGGTGATTTACGCCCTGTGATTTTCTCGCGAATCAACAATCCCAGGGCTTCACCCAGCGGTGCCTGGCTCTGGCTTTCGACCTGCTGGTATCCATGGCTGGTACAATGATCGAGCAATTGGGCATGCAGATTGTCGCCAACGCCTTTCATCAGGTAAGAACCCAGACAGTCTATTCTTGCGTCTTCAACACTGTCATAGACTTCCTGCGCGACACCTGTCACCGGCCTGTTCTTTCGATGCATGGCGTCATCGTGGAATCGTGTTCTGAGCGCGAATTTGTCCGCAGTACCGCGCAGAGACGCCAATTGCTGAGGGGTTAAGCCATCATCGGGCAGAGGTATCCGCGCGCGACTCCCCTGAAGATAGGGTTTGCCACGACCAAAACTGACAACGAGTTCTTCATCGCCAGAGATGGCTCGCATGGTCGAGGTTACGGCTTGTTTAAAAACCTCGGTGGTATCGTCAGGTATCACGTCACCGTCACCTTTAGGCGAGTACCACGCTTGCGCTGGACTCCGGTAGCTCGTCTCCCATACACCGCTGATAGTATTCAGCGACAATCGCCTTTTCCGTTTCATCACACTTGTTTAAGAATGTGAGCCGGAAGGCAAAACCATAGTCGTCAAAGATGCGCGCATTCTCAGCCCACATAATGACCGTACGAGGCGACATGACGGTAGAAATATCGCCGTTGATGAATCCCTGTCGTGTCAGGTTAGCCACCGATACCATGTTAGAGACTGTCCATCGATCAAGGTCAGGAAGTTTCGACAGGACGATGTCGGTTTCCTTTTCACGATCCAGGTAGTTCAGGGTTGTCACGATGTTCCATCTGTCCATCTGACCCTGATTGATTTGCTGGGTACCATGGTACAGACCTGTGGGGTCTCCCAGGCCAATTGTGTTGGTCGTTGAGAACATTCTGAATGACGGATGTGGACTGATAACCTTACTTTGATCGAGTAGTGTCAATTTGCCTTCAACCTCGAGTACCCGCTGAATGACAAACATGACATCGGGACGGCCTGCATCATACTCATCGAACACCAGAGCACATGCTCTTTGCAGGGACCAGGGCAACAATCCTTCCTTGAATTCTGTGATTTGTTTGCCGTCCTGAAGAACAATAGCGTCCTTGCCGATGAGATCAATTCGGCTGATGTGGCTGTCCAGGTTGATTCGAATACAGGGCCAGTTTAACCGCGCAGCCACCTGCTCGATGTGGGTAGATTTACCGGTCCCATGATAGCCTTGAATCATGCATCGACGGTTGTGGGCAAATCCAGCCAGAATCGCCAGAGTCGTCTCGTGATCGAACAAATAACTTTCATCCAGCACAGGCACGTGTTCAGATGCCTGTGAAAATGCTGGGACTTTTAAATCCACGTCCAATCCAAATGCTTCCCTTGCATCAATCTGGGTATCAGGGATACCGTCCCCTTCTAAAGCACCGAGTTTCTCTACCATGACTGCATTACCTAACTATCTGAATCCATTTGATTTATTGCCCTGCTAGTGACAATACTTACCCCAATCAGCGCCAGCACAATCAACGCCAAAACGCCTTACAAAAACGTGTCGAGTCAACCAACGAAAGGACAGGAAACTATCAAGATCGCGTGGGCTCGCAAGAATAGCGTTAATAAAAACAAAATGCTATTCAGAACTCCAGTGGAATAGATTTCAGGAATAGTCATTATGGCAAGAATACTACTCGTGAGGCACGGCCAGGCAGCGGCGTCATTTACCGACGACGCGGACCCGGGTCTGGATAAACTGGGCATTGATCAGGCTCGCGCAGTGGCCGATCAGTTAAGGTCGAATTTACCCCTGCTCCTGATTTCCAGCCCCTTGAAGCGCGCCCGGGAAACGGCAGCACCCTTGCTGCAGATGCAAGTTGATGCTCTGTCCAGTGAATCCATCCGAATGGATACCTCACATGTCGAGACTTTACCGCTCGAGACTTTGCATATCGAGACTCTTCATATCGAAACAAGGATGAGCGAAATCCCCTCCCCCGGCTTGTCGCTAAGTGATCGCGGCGCATGGCTGGGGCAGGTCATGCAGGGTCAATGGTCCGAACAATCGGGTTCCCTGTCCGAATGGCGGACAGACCTGATCAGCTGCCTGAACGAACAGCAACAGGACTGCGTCATCTTCACTCATTTCGTCGCTATCAATGTCGCCGTGGGTTATGCAGAAGGTAACGACCAGGTTTCTATTTTCAGACCCGGTAATACATCCATTACTGAACTGGTCACTGACGGCGAATCGCTAACCCTGGCAAAACGGGGTGAGCAAGCGGTTTCTATAGTGAACTAAGGAACCTCTGATTAATCAGAGGTTCCTCTAAGACGCGGCATGAGCGTTGCGCCTGCCAGATCGAGAATCACTGTCTGAAGTTCCTGCCAGGCTTCTCCGGCAACAATCCCTTTGACCATTCGATCGATCGTCCCAAGGGATACCTGTAACTCCTGAAGCTTCCGGAGATCGTGGCGTTCGAGGCATCGGGTCACCATCGGTACCTTTTTGTCCCAGACCCTGGCCTTCTTGAATACCTCACGTTGGTTTTTACCGTTAATCATCTGGCTCTTCATTGATTCCAGCGAACGTAGTTCACGAGACAGCATGTTAACCACGAATAGCGGCTCAACGCCCTCTGCCTTGAGGCCCGTTGTCATCCGTACACATCGATTCATGTCGCCGAGCATCGCTGCATCGATCAGTTTGAACACATCATATCGAGCGCTATCGGCGACACCATCAATCACATCTTCCACATCGACTTCTCGCCCGCTAACAATCAGTTTCAGGCGCTGAATTTCCTGAACCGCGGCCAGAAGATTACCTTCCAGCCTGGTCGCCATGATTCGAACGGCGTCCCTGGTTGCCTTTAATCCGGCTTGCCTGAAGCGGGCGTCAAGCCAGCGCGGTAGTTCCCTTGCCTCAATTGGCCACACCTGAACAAAAGCAGCATCGGATTCGATGGTCTTGAACCATTTGGTGCGCTGTGAACTTTGATCTAATCTGGGTAAGACCAATAGCAAAACGGTATCTTCGTTCAGCTGACTGACCAGTTGTATTAACGCTTTGCCGCCCGCGTCGCCGGGTTTGCCAGAAGCCAGTCTGACCTCGATCAGTCTCTGTTGTGAGAATAACGACATGCTGTTGGCGCTGAACAGGAGCGAATTCCAATCAAATCCTGCTTCCACATGAAATAAATCCCGCTCGGCAAACCCTCGTGCCTTCAACCCGGCACGAATCAAATCGCACGATTCCTGGACAAGTAGAGGCTCATCACCACTGACAATGTAGGCTCGAGACAATCCTTTATTCAATTGCGCTGCGAGCTTGTCAGGGTATAGCTTCATCCGATGAGCCTTTGATTATTCACCCGGTAGCGAAGGCATCACGGCTTCGATTCGCCGAATCAATTTTCTTGCCAATGCAGACCTCATCTCGGCAAGAACAATGGTCTGTTCTTCAACACTGGCAGAGAGGTTTACTTTATCTACGCTATACACTCTTTCTTCGATGAGTGTTCCTTTTTCAAGTAGTAAAACGCCATCTAATGAAACTGAAACATCAAGTTCGAGCCGCAATTCATATTCGGCTGCATCAATTGTCCTTGTGGTGGCAACGGACCTGCGCATTGATCGTTCATCCAGCAGGCGAACCGCTAACACCCCCGGTGCTGCTGGCACGACAATCACTGAATAACTACTCAGCTCTTTAACAAATGCTCGCCGGGAAGCCGGAGATACTTCAGACGAAAAAAAGCTAACGGTCTGGAGGCCGGTGATATTTGACCCACGTAGCTGAAAGCCGCATCCCGCTAATCCCAGCAGAATAAAGAAGACAAGCAGGCGATTAGTAGAATCAGGAAACCACAAAGTTCAAGATCTTGTTTGGCACATAGATAATTTTGCGAATGGTCTTGTCAACAATAAATTTTTCCACATTATCGAGGCTCCTTGCCAGCGCGACGACTTCATCTTGACCTGCATCTGGCGCGACTTCAACCTTGCCTCTCAGCTTGCCGTTCACCTGAACAGCCACATCAACGACAGTTTTTTCGAGCGCATCTTCGTCGACCGCCAACCACTGTGCTTGCTCAATGTCGCCGAGACCGAGCCGCTGCCACAGCACATGGCAGATGTGTGGTGTGATTGGCGACATAATCATGACCGCAGCAGTCAATGCCTCATTCACCACCGCTCTACCCTGCTCCGAATCATCCTTGAATTTAATCACCTGGTTCATCAGCGACATGACCGCAGCAATAACCGTATTAAAGGCTAACCTACGACCAAAATCATCCTCACATTTCGCCAGGGTTTCATGGGTGTGACGTCTCAGGTCTTTGTGTTGTGCCGTCAATACCGACCGGTCAATGTCAATGACTTCACCCTCTTCGCAATGCGCAATGACGGGATGCCAGAATCTGGTGCGCAGCCATTTGTTGGCTGATTCGACCCCATGTTCTGACCACTCAAATGACTGGTCAGGCGGCGCAGCAAACATCATGGACATCCGCACGGCATCAGCGCCGAAGGCATCCATGAGATGTTGTGGATCACCAGCGTCTCCAGCGGACTTTGACATTTTCGTGCCACCCTGCAACACCATGCCGAGCGCTAACAATTTTTCAAAGGGTTCATCGGATTCAACCAGGCCTTCATCGCGCATCACCTTGTGAAAAAAGCGCGCATACAACAAATGAAGAATCGCGTGTTCTTCCCCGCCTACATAGTGATCTACAGAGGTCCAGTATTTAGCCCTTTCATCCAGCATTTCGCTGCCTGAGTTATAGCTCGCGAATCTCGCGTAGTACCAGGATGACTCCATAAATGTGTCAAAGGTATCGGTTTCACGAATCGCAGCTCCACCGCAATCCGGGCAGCTAGTCTCATACCAGTCTTTCATCTTTTTGATGGGGGAACCAACGCCTTCAAATTCGACGTCAGTTGGCAGCAATACGGGCAAGTCTTCATCCGGGACCGGTACCGCGCCGCACTTTTCACAATCGATGATCGGAATCGGACATCCCCAATAGCGTTGCCGAGACACTCCCCAGTCCCTCAACCTGAAGTTGATCTGGCGCTCGCCCAACCCTTTGTCCACCAGCGTACTTGCAATGGCCGAAAATGCCTCGTCGAAGTTCAGGCCATCAAAGCCGTCAGAATTAACCAGTACACCATGCTCGGTAAAAGCCGACTCCTCAAGATTACAGGGCTTTGGGCTATTTTCCCCTGGCGCGATGACTTGCTTTATTGGCAGGTCAAACTTCCTGGCAAATTCCCAGTCTCTCTGGTCATGGCCGGGGACCGACATGACTGCGCCAGATCCGTATTCCATCAAGACAAAGTTCGCGACCCATACTGGCACCGGCTCATCCGTTATTGGATGACTAACGTTGATGCCCGTCGGCATACCCTGCTTTTCGAGTTTGGCTATATCCGCTTCTGCCATTTTGGTGCGATTACACTCATCGAGAAAAGCCTGGAGCTCAGCGTTATCTTTCGCGGCTTTGACCGCCAGCGGATGCTGAGGTGCAACCGCCAGATAAGTCGCGCCCATCAAGGTATCGGGTCTGGTTGTGTAGACCGATAAATAATCCTTACCGTCTGGCAAGGGAAACCTGATTTCGACGCCTTCCGAACGACCAATCCAGTTTCGCTGCATGGTTTTGATTTTGTCCGGCCAGCCGGGCAAATTGTCCAGGTTATCCAACAGCTCTTGCGCGTAGTCGGTAATCTTCACGAACCATTGGGCAAGCTCTCGCCGTTCCACCGGCGCATCTGATCGCCAGCCACGCCCGTCAATCACTTGTTCGTTGGCGAGAACTGTCTGATCAACAGGGTCCCAGTTCACCCAGGCCGCTTTTTTGTAGACCAGGCCCTTGCGAAACAACCGGGTGAAGAACCATTGCTCCCATCGGTAATAATCCGGGTCACAGGTTGCAAATTCACGGCTCCAATCAAACGCAAATCCCAGAGCCTTCATCTGGCTTCTCATGTGATCGATGTTTTGATAGGTCCACTTGGCCGGGGGTACTTTTCTTTTTATTGCCGCATTCTCTGCAGGCAACCCGAATGCATCCCAACCCATTGGCTGCAGCACGTTCTTGCCTTTGAGTCTCTGAAAACGGCCGATGACATCACCCAATGTATAGGTTCGCACATGACCCATGTGTAATTGCCCGCTTGGATACGGGAACATCGACAGGCAGTAAAACTTCGGCTTGTCACTATTTTCTGTGACCTCAAAGCACCCTTCACTGGCCCAGTATTTCTGGACCTCCCGTTCAATGGTGGTATGACTGTAAGATTGTTCGCTCATTTTCCTAAATACCAGGGGGCGTCCCCTGATTCACTATGGTCCATTAAAAAAATCCGCAATTCTACATGATGCCAGGGCGCGCAGCATACTATTCCCGCCGATTGGACACTGCCCAGATCGCGGCCAATCCAGACATCAACAGGCAAAGCACCAGGATTGGAGTGCTACCCAGCTGATGAAATGGAGTCGTACCCGTACGAATCTCTACATCACCGCGCAAAACGCCCACTTCAAACTGGGGTAATTTCGAAATCAGGCGACCGCGATGATTGATAATCGCGGTCACCCCATTGTTAGTCGCGCGCACCAGGCTCCGGCCATTTTCCAGTGCCCTCATCCTGGCCATCTGCAGATGTTGCCAGGGCCCAATGGAACGGCCAAACCAGGTGTCATTACTCACCGTCAGCAATAAATCCGGTGACGCCAGGGTGCTCCGGACCAGATTCGGGTAGACAACCTCATAACAAATTGAAGTGGATAATCGCAGATTGCCTGCCAGCAACGGTAATTGATGCCTTGTCCCCGGCGTATTGCGCGACATGGGTAAATCGAAAAATCTGATAAAACCACGAAGAAAATTTTCCAGAGGGACATATTCCCCAAAAGGTACCAGTCTTCTCTTAACATACTGACCCTCGCCATTACCCAGGGCTATTACCGTGTTTCTGAGCCCGCCTGCCTCGTCTGTGTCTGGTATTCCCAGCACCAGCGTCGTGCCTGACCTTACGCCCTTTTGTGCCAGCTCAACCAGATAGGCTTCGGCATTTTCTCGCAACATGGTGACGCTCGCTTCGGGCCACACAATCAGGTCCCGACCCCACTCGTCGCTCGTCGCTTGCAGATAATGGCGGAAAATCGGCATGCGGTTCTCGGGTCGCCACTTTGCATGCTGATTGATATTTCCCTGAATGAGGGAAACAGACACATGCCCGTTGGACTCAGTATGTTCGAACTGGCCCAGGCCAAACCCAAGGGTCACGACCAATGCAGGAGATGCCATCATCAGCGCAGATCTCCTGCTGATCGCCAGCCAGAGTGCAACACTGCAGATAATGGCAGCCAGACTCACTCCGAAGATACCGGTGACTGGCGCAAAATGTTCGAGCGGCGTACCCATCACTCCGTATCCGAGAAAGAGCCAGGGGAACCCGGTCAGGAACCAGGATCGAACCCATTCCTGCAGTACCCACAGCGCACAGAAACCGATTGCCGACGCTAATTCTGTATTTCTCAGGTACCGACCAAAGAGGTATGACTGGGGCACACAAATCAATGCATAAGCGAATACAAACAAGACCACGAGAAAACCGGCAAGCAACATTGATGCGCCGCCATATTCATGAATCGACACGTAGATCCAGGATATTCCGACACCGAACATCCCAAGGTTATAGAGATAAAATCGCTGGATGCAGCGTCTTAGTGAACACGTCTGGACCAGGCTAAACAATGCAGCACCAGAAATCAGGGCAAACGGCCAGAGGTCAAAGGGAGACAGGCTAAGGGGGAAGAGTGCACCGGCAACCAGCGCAATGAAATCTTTAAGGAGCTCGCGCCGCTTTTTTGGCCATTTCTCTTTAGGCCACTCCTTTTTAGGCCACACGGCGCTCATCGCTAGTCGGCAATAGTCAACTGCAACAAATGTACACGACGGCCATCGGCATTCAACACCTTGAAATCGTAGCCATCAATGGATACCTGCTCGTCTCGACTGGGGAGATGACCGAACAGGTTTGTCACGATGCCACCAATAGTGCCAAATTCATCGTCACCAAAGGATGTGCCGAATTGCTCGTTGAAGTCATCAATCGGTGTTAGCGCTTTTACCGTATAGGAACCATCAGTGTGCTTGTGAATGAATCCCTCTTCTTCAAAGTCATACTCGTCTTCAATATCGCCAACGATTTGCTCCAACACATCTTCGATGGTGACAATGCCGCTAATGCCCCCATATTCATCGTAAACCACAGCCAGATGATTGTGGGTGGTTCTGAAATCCTGCAGCAATACATCGAGTTTTTTACTCTCTGGTATCGCCGTGGATGGCCGGAGGCTGTCACGCAGATTAAATTTTTGTTTCCGACCTTTCTGGGCGAGGGGCAGTAAATCTTTTGCCAGCAGTATCCCGACTATTTCGTCCTGGTTCTCACCAAGAACCGGAAAGCGGCTGTGGCCACTGCTGATGACAATGGGTAGAAATTCTTCCGGGTCCTGATCCAAACGCACAAACACTACCTGGGCGCGAGGAATCATAATCTCACGCACCTGCATGTCTGAGACCGTCAAGGCTCCCTCGATGATACTCAAGGCTTCACTGTCCAGAAGTTCACGCTGTGCTGCTGATCGGAGAAGTTCCAGCAACTCTTCCCGGGAACTCGGTTCACCACTTAAGGCAAGTGACAGTTTTGCCAGCCAAGATTTGGTCGCTTCTTGTTCAGTCACCCTTTGCTATTCCTTCCACTAATGGGTTCATCAAACATCTCATAGGGGTCAGTCATACCCAGTTTTTCCAGCAAGTCGATTTCCAGCTGTTCCATCGTCAACCGATCATCGTCCTGCCCGTGATCATGGCCGATCAAATGCAATAGTCCGTGGATCACCATGTGCGCATACCTGTCTTCAAAGCGCTTGTTAAAGGCCAGACTTTCACGCATGACAACCTGATTACAGATAACGATGTCTCCCAGGAAGGTTCGGCCATCATCCGTGGCGACATCCGACGGGAAAGACAAAACGTTGGTTGGCGCGGCATTATTTCGATATTGCGCATTCAACGCAGTCATGTCCGCCTCATCAACAATTCGCAAGGAGACCTCAGAGGCAGCCATCTCCAGATTTGACAGGGCAAAGATTACCCAGGAAATGATGCGTTGCCGGTCGGGCTCCGTGTCGAGCGACTCGACACTTCTGGAGACTTCGACCGCATGCAATTGATCAGTTCTTGTCGTCACTGGACTCAAACTTTCCATACGCTTCTACTATCCTCTGGACAAGCGGGTGCCTGACAACATCTTTGGCATCAAAATGAGTAAAGGAAATACCCGGAACCTTATCTAGCACCTTAACTACGTGCTTAAGACCCGAGAGGGTTTTAGGTGGCAGGTCAGTCTGGGTTACATCACCGGTTACCACGACTGTTGATCCAAAACCGATCCTGGTCAGGAACATTTTCATTTGTTCGACCGTTGTGTTCTGGCTTTCATCGAGAATAATGAATGAATCATTCAGTGTCCTGCCACGCATATAAGCAAGCGGGGCAACTTCTATCACATTTCTTTCCATGAGTTTTTCTACCCGTTCGAAACCGAGTAGTTCATACAATGCATCATAGAGCGGACGTAGATAGGGGTCGATTTTCTGACTCAGGTCTCCCGGCAGGAAGCCCAGCTTTTCACCCGCTTCGACGGCTGGTCTGACCAACAAGATCCGGCGGATTTGTTCCTGCTCCAGCGCTTCAACCGCGCAGGCTACTGCAAGATATGTCTTGCCAGTACCCGCGAGCCCAACTCCGAAATTAACATCGTTGCTGCGAATAGCGTTTACGTACAGAATCTGGTTTCTGCCCCGGGGTTTAATGCTTTTTTTACGGGTTCTAATCAGGCTTTGCTCATCATCTTCGCCTGGATTGAGCAGCGACTCGACACCGGATTCCTGCAGGAACAAGTGGACCACCTCCCCGGTAAGCTGGGTGCCGCCTTTTACCTCCCGGTACAGATGATTGAGTAACTCACCGGCAGCGCGCACGACGGAATTCTCTCCGGTCAACTGGAAGTCATTCCCCCTGTTCTTGATGGTAATGCCCAATCGCCCTTCTATCTGCCGGAGGTGTGCATCAAAGGGTCCGCAAAGTGCAGCAAGTTGTAAAGTATCGTTTGGCTCCAGGATGACCTGGAAAGGCTCGGGATTTGACAATTTCATCGCGTAATAGCTATCGGATCCATAGGATATACCTTCGAAACAGGCAGGAAAAGATTAATCAATCAACCTGCCCCGCAGTGAATTAGGTAAAGCCTCACCTACAAGCACGTCAACAAACTGTCCTATCAACGATTTATCCGCTGAAGTGAAATTGACCACGCGATTGTTTTCCGTGCGCCCCTGCAATTGCCCAGGGTCTTTCCTGGACAATCCGGTCACCAGCACTCTATGGGTCTTGTCCACCATAGCCTCACTAATGCGGGTCGCCTGGGCCAGAAGTCGCCCCTGTAAAATCGCTAATCGCTGCTTTTTCGTTTTCATGGGCGTGTCGTCGGGCAGATCAGCCGCGGGTGTTCCGGGCCGTGCACTGTAGATAAAACTAAATGAGTGATCAAAACCCACTTCTTCAATCAGCTTCATGGTTGCCTCGAAATCAGCTTCTGTCTCACCCGGGAATCCTATGATGAAATCGCTGGAGAGGCTGATGTCCGGCCTGATCTGCCGAAGTTTCCTGATCCGCGATTTGTACTCGAGAACCGTGTAGCCCCGTTTCATTCTGGCGAGAATACGGTCGGAGCCACTCTGTACAGGCAGGTGCAGGTGATTTACGAGTTCTGGCACTTCTGCATAGATTTCAATCAGTGAATCACTAAATTCCACGGGGTGCGAGGTGGTATAGCGTATACGGTCAATCCCTTCGATGTCCGCAACAACAGAAATAAGGTAGGCCAGATCGACGACCTTGTCGCTGTCTTCGAGCCTGCCCCGGTAGGCATTCACATTTTGTCCCAGCAGGTTTACCTCCCTGACACCTTTTTCTGCAAGCTGATAAATCTCACGAAGCACATCCATAAGTGGACGACTGACTTCTTCACCGCGGGTATAGGGCACCACACAGAAGGAGCAGTACTTGGAACAGCCTTCCATAATGGAGACATAGGCACTGGGTCCATCAACCGAGGGCGACGGTAGCCGATCAAATTTCTCGATTTCAGGAAAACTGATATCAAGCTGGGTTTTATTGGTATTGCAGGCTGATGTAATCAGCTCCGGTAGGCGATGTAGCGTTTGAGGGCCAAAAATGACATCAACATAAGGCGCCCTTTTGCTGATCGCAGCGCCTTCCTGGCTGGCCACGCAGCCACCGACCCCAATCTTGATGTTCGGATTGGCTGCTTTGAGCTTTTTCCATCTGCCCAGTTGATGGAACACCTTTTCTTGTGCTTTTTCCCTTATAGAACAGGTATTTAGGAGAAGCAGATCGGCTTCTGATTCAAGCTCGGTCAACTCATAGCCCTGAGATGCACGCAGAATATCTACCATCTTTGATGAGTCATACTCATTCATCTGGCAGCCGTGGGTTTTGATAAAAACTTTAGCCATCTGTCAAATTATCGCAGATCGTGGAAATGGGCGCGCATTATAGCCTTGAAAATCAAGGATAGAACCCTTATCTATGTATACTCTGAATTGGCTGATTGACAAACCGATAAAGAATACGAAAACTGCGTCGTTCAACTGGATTCCACCTAATATATATGCCTACTACACCTATTTATAAAGTCATTTTCTTTAATCAGGGACAGATCTACGAGATTTACGCCCGACAGATCTACCAATCTGATCTTTACGGCTTCATTGAAATTGAAGAATTGGTATTTGGCGAGCGCTCCGGTGTGTTGGTTGATCCGGGCGAAGAGAAGCTCAAAGCTGAATTTGAAGGCGTCAAGCGAAGCTATCTTCCCATGCATTCGATCGTGCGTATTGATGAGGTGGCGAAAGAGGGTGTGGGTTCAATTACCGAGGCGAAAGCTGGCGGCAATGTTTCACCCTTCCCGGTTCCCGCATTTACGCCAAAGGGATCAGGGGAATAGATTTTCGCATCGGGTTCGAAGGTGCATTCTCAATGAGTTTGTCGATGCCCATATCGAGATTCGAAAACCGGAAATCCACATTCAGTTCCTGAAGCGGCAATAACACAAACCGCCTGATGTGGGCACGTGGATGCGGCAACTCAAGCCCAATCTGGCTGCTGACCTGGCCGCCAAAGTCAATAATGTCCAGATCAAGCGTCCTTGAGGAATAGCGTTTGTTCTCGCTTCTCTCCTCGATTCTGGCTCGACCAAAAGATTCTTCTATCGCCTTGAGCTTCAAGAGCAGTTCTGTTGCGGATATTGAAACCTCTATGGCCACCATCGCGTTACAAAAATCAGGCACTGATTCTTCAAATCCTTCTGGTTTGGTTCTCCAGATCGAGGAGGTACGAATAGGCTGCACCGACAATTGCTGCAAAGAAGCAGTAGCAAGCCGCAAATTTTTGTCGGAATCCCCCAGATTGGAACCCAGTGCAATGTAGGCGGTTGTGGTCATGGTTCATTGCTCATCAGCGGAAATGGTAATTGGCGCTGTAATCGTGCTAGTTTTACCGCTTTCGAATATTAGCCGTGAGGATCAAATGAAAGCAGCCATTTTACGCGAAATCAATACGCCACTGGAAATTGAAGAGGTACAGATTTCTAAACCAGGGCCCCGTGAAGTCCTGGTGCGACCTGTTGCAGCCGGTGTTTGCCACAGCGATGTCCATTTTATGGATGGTTCGTACCCTTACGCGCTACCCACGATCCTGGGCCATGAAAGCGCAGGAATCGTTGAAGAAGTGGGTTCTGACGTTATCTACGTGAAAAAAGGCGATCATGTTATTACCTGCCTGTCAGCCTTCTGTGGACACTGCGACAAGTGTATAACTGGCCATCTCTCATTGTGCCAGAGCCCTGAAGTGTCACGTACACCCGAGGAAGAACCTCGACTTCATCAGGGTGGTGAGGCGGTTCATCAGTTCCTTAACCTATCATCATTTGCAGAGCTGATGTTGATACACGAACACGCCCTGGTGAAAATTCGAGAAGATATGCCAATGGACCGTGCCGCCCTGATTGGTTGCTCGACCACCACCGGCGTCGGCGCAGTCTTTCATACCGCCGGTGTTGAACCCGGATCTACCGTCGCGGTTTTGGGTTGTGGCGGAGTTGGCCTGGCCGCGATTAACGGCGCTGCAATAGCGGGTGCCGGCATGGTCATCGCCGTCGATATGCTGGATTCAAAACTTGAAATCGCTAAATCACTGGGGGCCACCCACACCATCAATGCCGGTAAGTGTGACGCTGTGGGTGAAGTTCGTGAACTCACCCAAGGTGGCTGTGATTATACCTTCGAGGCTATCGGCCTGAAGGCCACAACCGAGCAGGCCTGGCAAATGTTGGGTAGTGGCGGCACGGCAACGATCATCGGCATGATCCCAGTGGGCACCATGGTTGAGCTTCATGGTGTCGACTTCCTCGCGGAAAAGAAAATTCAGGGTTCGAACATGGGCTCTAACCGTTTCCGTGTCGATATGCCCCGGTTTGTCGATTTCTATCTGAATGGAAAACTGCATCTCGACCAGATGATTTCCAAACATATCAAGCTGAGCGATGTAAATGATGCGCTAGCCGCATTGAAAACCGGTGAAGACGCTCGTCACATCATCATGTTCGACACCTGAGGAACCTCTGATTAAAGTCGGTGTGATTAATCAGAGCTCCCCCTAATGGCGAAAGTTGAAATAACAACAGAAGTGACCGGCAACGTCTGGAAAATCCAGGCGGCTGTCGGTGATCAACTGAGCGAAGAAGATGTCATCATGATTCTCGAATCCATGAAAATGGAAATTCCTGTGGAAGCAAGCTGCAGCGGTAAGTTAATTGAGATCCTGGTCAACGAAGGAGATGCCGTTGACGAGGATCAGATCGTCGCGATCATCGAAACCTGACAGGTTGCTTTCAGCCGCCTGCCAAGGAACTTCTCATCAAGAGTTCCCCTAATTACCTTTCAAATCCGGATCACGCTTTTCGAAAAACGCTTTGATAGCTTCCGATCTGTCTTCGGTCCCTGCGGTGAGGATATTTTGATCTGCGTCCATATGCATAATGGCACTATCGAGAGCGGAACTAACAGCATTGATGCTCTGCTTTATCATCTGAACCGCGACAGGAGGTTGAGCCGCGTATTGATTCGCCATGGCGTTGATTGCTTCGTCTAACTGCTCGGCCTTGACAACCTGATCCAGAAACCCCCAGGCCAATAGAGTCTCTGAATTTTCTTTCTCACCCAGCATAATCATGCGTTTTGCCCGGGCAGGTCCGATCAATCGAACACACAGAGGTAACGATTGCCACATGAGGTTCATCCCAAGATTCACTTCAGGGTAGCCGCAAACACAATCTTGCGTACCAATTCGGAAATCACACGCAGTCGGGATACAGGCACCGCCGCCAAGCGCTGCGCCATGAACTGCCGCAATGGTGACCTGATGAATTTCCGTGATCGCGCGAATCATGCGGGCACCCAGCGCGGAATCTCTTCGCTGCATCACCATGTTTCTTGGACCTGCTCGACGTTCTTTCAGGTCGGCCCCGGCGCTAAAGTGTTTTCCCGAACCTCGAAATACGACTACGCGAGTTTCTTCATCATCAAGAAAAGACCGGGAAGCCTCCTCTATCTCTTCCATGATGCCCTTGTTCAATGCATTCAATGACTCGGGCCTATTTAGCAGCAAGGTCGCAATCGCACCGTTTCTGGTGACATTAATAAACTCGTATCCAGGGGCCATCGCTATTGTTCATCCTGGGGGCGCAGCATATCGTCCATGGTCTTGTTGAACTCATTGAACGAGTATTCGCTGATCTTGTATTGCCACTCGTTGGTTGCCTCTCGATTCATATGCAACCAGTAGCCATCATCCTGTTTCATTGTTGCTACCTTGATCACCTCTCCTGAAATCAAGGTGATATTAGCCAATGAAGTACCGTTAAAAAGTGCTGGGTCATGTGGCTGCACATCGATAAACCGCAAGTTGACGAGCAATCGTGAAAGGTTGTCAACAATCGTTGCATATTTCAGTTCACGGTCAACAGGTTGATTTTGAAGTTCCAGGTTACCAGTGTCTGCGTTCCGGATGGCCGCAAGAAATTGCGCGGACTGGGTTGCCAGGGAAACTTTATCAACTTCCGCAGAATCAACATTAACAAGAACCGGATCTAGCCAGTCAATTGGATCAACCGAAGCAGTAATCTGCTGCCTCGTCAGGTAGACCTGTGATTCGCCCGGGAAACGAATAAAGGAACCATGGGATCCACCGTTATTTCCAATCATGAGTTCGAAATCTCCTGGCTCCAGATGCACCAGGATAGCAGCGGAATCTCCAATATCCGCTACGCCAAGACGCGCATGATTTACTGCTTTTGCCGTTTTAACTTCCGCGATCTCCAGCTCAGATAGCGCCACCAGAAACGCTGACAATGCCTCGAAATTAGCGGGATAGTCAGACTTCTGGGCGACCGTCCAGGTTTTTCCAGGTCGATTCAACGTGACTTCACCACCTTCCTCGGACAGTGATACCAGGGTCACGGAACTCAATTCGGACAAGCCGGCTGTCATTTCCGGGAATACTCGATTCGATTCCCGGCTCTCATTGGAATCCTGCACAAAAAACAAAGCGGTGAGCATGATCGCGATGAACGCCAGGCCAATCAGTTTAGTATTCATCACGTTGGAGTCCCGTCCACACTATTTAATCGAAGCAGCCTGACGGCGATCAACATTACCGTCAGCAGAAGCGGCAATAACAATATGTTGAGAAACTTCAACTTCGCCCCCAGTTCCTCAATGTCCTTGTCCAATTGATGCCGAACATCTCTCAGATCCTTTCGGATTTTCAGCTTTTCGTTCTGAAACTGAACCAGCGCCTGCTCCTGTTCCCGGGTAAGTGTGAACAGGCCGTCTCCAACCCTCGCGGTTTCCAGGTCACTCAACTGACGCTCGGTTTCTTCCAGCCTGGCCTGCAGATCTTCTGCACTTTGCAAATATCGCTCCTCTGCTTCACGCCGAATCTGCTCCACGACCAGGAACGGGCGTGAATACTGGCCGCGGGAACGAACATCAATCAAGGCGCTACTGCCGGACAAGTTATCGACCAGGTTTGTTACAAAACTACCGTTGTCGGCAAATGCACTGGCTATCTGCTGGCCAAAAAAGTTCTGCACCTGAACCCAAAGCCGATCTGAAAGCAGATCGGTATCAGCAACTATCACGACCTGAAGATCCGAAGTCTCCGCTAATACCGGGCCTTCATATTCTTCGATGCCATCAGGGAAGGCGGAAATTGCTTTCCCTGATAATCTCAATGCGACAATGTACTGTTCGCCGGTGACCGAAAATCCATTTTGCAGCTCCGACGGGTCACTAAGAAACTGGAACTGTAATGATGGCAGAGATCCGGCGTGTCGGCTCGACACAATCAACGGCAGGATCTCCACATTGTCGACATCATCAACATCGAGGATTCCCACGGTTGCCATATTGATACTTTCGAGCGGCGCGGTCACAACGTCTTCGCTGGACAGGTTGGCACGACTAAAACCAAGAATGCCAAGATGGCGCACAGCTGCGCCGTTTGCGCCACTTACCATGAGAGCCGCCTCCGAATCCCCCAGGATTTCACCTTCCCGCAAGGTAACCCCCCAGGGTGCCGTGATGCGATTCAATTCTGATGAACTAGCCCCCATACTCATCCCAGGCGCTGCAGGACGGTCCATTTCAGCCAACGGATCAATAAAGGCGATGAGCTTCTTCCCGGACATTACATGTTGGTCAATGGCGAACAATGCCTGCTCACTGAGCGCTTTCGGATGAACAACAAGTAAAAGATCAATTGACTGCAACGACTCAATGGAAATCTCATCGATTTGATCGACAACGAACAGCTCCTTCAGCTGGCTCAAGAACACCCACGCCGGTGTCGCCTGATAGGTCTGAGGATCAATTGCCTCGTAAATTTCCAGACCGGCGTAGACGCCAATCCTGGGCTTCTCGATGTGCCCCAGATTATAGATGAGCTTTGAAAGCTCATACTCCAGAAATTCCTCTCGATCCGGCTGAAAAAAGGCAATGATTTCGAGTCCATCAACGGCGTTCGTGCCGACAAGACCAAAGTACAACTCATCTCCAGTTTGATTTAGGGGGATGCTCTGTAAACCAAATTCCGCCGCCTGGTCTTCTTCTTCTGAGAAAGGCTCGGGATCTATGATTTTCAAATTGATCTTCGATCCAGCAATGAGTTGGTATTCTTGCAGCATTTCTTCTACTCGCTTCGCATAGGCTCGCAACGACGTCAGATCTTCACTGACTTTATCCGAATAAAAGAAATAGAGATTAACGGGTTCATCGAGCTCCCCGATAATCTCTTTGGTACCTTCTGACAGGGTGTAGAGATCATTTTGTGTCAGATCCAGGCGGATTGCGCCGAACATGAGATTGTTCAATGCAGTGAACAGCAAAAACGCCGCAACCAGGATGACCATCGATAATGTCGCATTCGTCTTCATGATTAACTCCCTTTCTTCAGTTCGAGCACAACAGAGGTAGCCGTGAGCCAAACGGCGACTACCGAGACGAAATACAAAAGATCCTGGAGACTCAAGACACCTTTCGAAATGGCATTAAAATGCGTCAAAAAGCTCAAACTGGCGAATACATCGACAACCATTAGCGGTAACCAACCCCTGATGGCATCCAGCACCAGTGGAAAGCCGGCCATGACAAACAAAAATGACACGAAACTGCATAAGACAAAGGCTATCACCTGACTCCTGGTTACCGCAGACATGCACGAGCCGATAGCAATAAAACCGCCTGCCATCAGCCAGCTGCCGATGTAACTCGCCAGAATCACGCCGTTATCCGGATCTCCCAGATAGTTCACCGTTATCCAAATCGGAAAAGTCAGTAACAGCGCAACACCGGCAAATATCCATGCGGCCAGGAATTTGCCCAGGACAATATCTACCCGGGAAAACGGCAGGGTCATCAGTAATTCAAGCGTTCCTGACTTACGTTCTTCAGACCACATCCGCATCGAGATTGCTGGAATGAGAAAAAGATAAAGCCAGGGGTGGAAGCTGAAAAAGGGCACCAGATCTGCCTGCTGTCGTTCATAAAAGTTGCCCAGGTAAAAGGTAAATACACCCGACATCACCAGGAAAATCATAATGAACACGTAGGCGATCGGCGTCGCAAAATAGCCTTTAAGCTCACGCTTCAAGATAACGGAAATTTTCATTGTGGCCCCCCCTCTGTCAGCTTGCGAAATACTTCATCCAGCCGACCGGGTTCCAGGTATATCGAATCTAATGGCCAGCTACTGGACTGGGCCAGGGAAGCAACATGACCGAATAGCTCACCATCTAATTCGAGCGGAAACACGGTAATCGATTCGCCTTCCACCAAAACACGCTGAACGCCCTGTAATTTTCCAAGCGCATTAGCAATTTCGCCAATGGCAACTTCTGAACTTAACTTTAGTGTCACGGCACCGTGAAATTCGCTTCTTTGCATCAACTCTCCGGGACTTGCATCAAATACTATCCGACCCAATGACATCACCATGACCCGGTTACAAACTGCCGTGACCTCTTCAAGAATATGGGTCGAGATAATCACGATCTTGTTCTTTGACAGGCCCTTAATCATTTCCCGAACCTGGTGTTTCTGGTTTGGATCCAACCCATCAGTGGGTTCGTCCAGAATCAGCACGTCTGGGTCATGTATAATCGCCTGGGCAAGCCCGACCCTGCGTTTAAATCCCTTGGATAACGTTTCGATCCTCTGATGCAGCACACTGTTCAGCGACATCGTATCGATCGATTTCTCAATCGCACTATTGAGTTTGTCACCCTTTAAATCTCGCGCCTCACCAATAAATTTGAGGAATCCCAAGGGTGTCATTTCCTCATAGGCAGGGGCACCTTCCGGTAAATAGCCGATATGGGCCTGGGCGGTGAGGCTATCAGCCCACATATCACAACCCCAGATTTTGGCGGTTCCCGCCGTGGGTCTCAGGAACCCCGTTAACATCCTCATTGCGGTGGATTTTCCTGCGCCATTGGGCCCCAGTAATCCCAGTATCTCTCCGGGGACCAACGTAAAGGACAGCTCCGCCACCGCGGTCAAATCACCGTAGCGTTTTGTCAATTGATTAACTTCAATCATGAAGTACTCTACCTCGCATCAGTCAACCTCGAAAAACGGGCTATGGTAAACCATCGCCAGCAACTTTCTATAGGCATATAGGCTACAAACATCATTTTTTATCCCTTGAATTATCTCAAGTCCGAAGGGAACACAAAACATGCTCTGCCTGGGGGAAATGGAGTCTGTAGTGCTCACCGAGCCTCCAGCGGTTTGCTGTCGGGGGAGCAGCACACTACAGGCTTCGACTTCACACTTCCACAGAATAAAGGGCACAGAGTAAAGGGCACAGAGCTCAGAGCTTGTGTCCTTCTTCTTGTATTGCTGGCATGATCTTGCGAATATTTCCCACCAGCCATCGCCATCACCGTTCGATGCTTCGAAACTCATTGGCTCAAAACTCCATGACTCAAGCTTTATGACCCAGGCTCTATGATTCAAAGAAAGGACCGCATCACCAAAGAAGAAGCCTTGAGTTTCCTGTTGACGCATATTGTGATTGAACGGAACATCGAGCTGAAGCTTGATCAGTTAGGCCTGTTTAACCTCGCGAATCTCGCCCAACAAGCAGTTGACAAGATGAGCGAAACCGAAGGGATGATTCCCCATGAGGTCATTGAGCAAATCGCTGCTGACTTTTTGGAGGATCAGTGAAACCATTTCCCCTATCGCCAACTGCAATGATTTTTGACCTGGACGGTACTCTTCTCGATACCGAGCCGTTGTATACCCAGGCAACCCAGAAAGTTCTTGATCCACACGGACACACCTACACCCTGGCGCTGAAACGAAAGGTCATGGGTGGTGACTCCACCCGAAGCGCGCAGATCACGATCGACGAATTCGACCTGCCTATGAGTGCGGCTCAGTTCCTGGAACAGCGAGAAACCTACCTGACGAAATTGTTCCCAGCCTCAGAAGAGATTCAGGGTGCAGGTGCTTATTTACATTTTCTCGCTCGGCAGGGTATTCCAACTGGCCTGGCCACCAGTTCGCACCAGCACCTTTGTGACCTGAAGATTAGCCATCGCAGCTGGAGCAATCTATTGCACACCATCGTTTGTGGCGATGATCAAGAACTGCACCAGAGCAAACCCGAGCCGGATATCTTTTTGCTCTGTGCCAAGCGAATGGATGCAGATCCTGCCTCAACGATTGCCTTTGAAGATTCAAGAAATGGTGTTCTCGCCGCGAAAGCGGCAGGGATGTTCGTGGTCGCGCTGGAAGGCCCTTATACAATTGCCGAAGATCTAAAGGAAGCGGATCTCCGAATCAGCGATTATCGAGCGTTACTATGAGATTTGTTTCCTGGGGAAGCTCTGATTAATTGGATTTTTTCGTGAGGACAAGGCGAATTCGCACGGAGATTAGAGTACGGGTTCAACGCGGTTATCGCGGAAGAAGTGATGCGGCACACCGACATTAATCGGAGGTTACCTAGCGGTTCTTATCCGAATCCAGGGTGGATCTTGTCACACGGTTCCAGAAGTCCATGTTCTGTTCCATGGCCTTGCGCATCATATTCAGGGGTTCAGCGCCTGACAGGTCGCGAACATTTTGCCGATAACGATCCTGGTGTTCCAGAAAGGTCATGATGCTTTGCTCTATGTAACGCCCAACAACACTTTGCAAGGCATCACCATAAAATCGGACTAACTGCTCCAGAACCCGATTGGTGAGGATAGGTTCATGGCCTTCCCCTTCCTGCTCCGAGATAATTTGCATCAAAACCGTGCGAGTTAGATCCTTCTCGGTTTTCGAATCCACCACCGAGATCGACTCACCCTTCAAGATGAGTTTTCTAATATCTTCAACTGTGACATATTTACTCTCTTCAATGTCGTACAGTCGCCTGTTCGGGTACTTCTTGAACTCTCGCATACTGCCAATATCCGGTTTTTGTGCATTGAACAATGAAGTTTCTCCAACTTCTTTCGAAGTTGCAAATAGTCGGCAGCAACTGTTAATGTTGCAGCGCAACATATTGTAACCGACCAGAGAGGCCCCAATCAAATGAAAGTGACTGTAGATAAAGAAATCACGCCTGAAGAACTCAGACGTTTCCTGGGCTTGCCGAATGTCGAGGGGCTACAGCAAGAAATGCTGGAAATGGCCCAGAAGCAACTTGGCGAATCAGGTCAGACTGTACTCAACGACCTGATAACCGGCGCTGTTCAGCCCATGATGGCCTATCAACAATGGCTACAAGGCATCATGCTGGGTGCAGGGAAAGACGAGAAATGAGCAGGAGAACCGTCCTGATTACTGGCGCATCTTCCGGGATTGGCGAGGCATTTGCCCGCCTGTTCGCCCTGGAAGGTTTTGACCTGATACTGACCGCAAGACGCCAGGAAAAGCTGGAAGACTTGTCGGACCAGCTCTCATCAAGTGTTGACGTGACGGTGATCAGTGCCGACCTGGCGAGTGAGCAAGGTCTCTCGAAGCTTTATCAAACCATTGAAGATCGCCAGCTCAACGTCGATATTCTTGTCAACAACGCCGGGATGATGGTTCAAGATGAATTTACCCAGCTTACCGTTGCCCAGCTGGAACAAATAATCACGTTGAATATCACCGCACTCACGCACTTAACGCACCATTTCCTGCCCACCATGATAGCCAACAATTCCGGCCGAATTCTGAACGTGGCTTCTGTTGCGGCTTTTCACCCAGTGCCAGGCATGGATATCTATGCCGCGACAAAATCCTTTGTGCTTTCATTGACTGAATCCCTTGCTGAAAACCTGCGCGGCACTGGCGTATCGTTGACCGCACTATGCCCTGGGATCACCGACACAGAATTGGCGGATCAGAGTCTGACAGCAAGCCTGCCGCCTTTTATGGTTTCCAGCCCCGAGGCAGTCGCAAAAGAAGGCTATGAAGCATTGATGTCAAAAGAAGTCATTCGGGTCCCCGGTGATGCCAACAAGCTGGCCCTGACCTGGGCTCAACATCAACCGAGATGGCTGGTCCGCGGTCTTGGTGGTCTGGTCGCTCGCTTTGGTGGCAGAAACCATTGAGTGTGGAAACCGCCTGGTTGAAGTAGCAAACCCGGTTTCGCTCATATCTAGTTGAAACAGCCGCAGGTCTTCTGCGGTCGCAGTATCCGGAGATCTGCCGAGAAACCGGGTTAGTTTCACGACGGCGCGGATGTAGGCGGTTTGAGTCTTGACTGAT
>Ga0208879_1000400_pt1 | contig 44938 bp, 39 predicted proteins | sample Knorr_S15_td_Bot_FD_185605 | JGI IMG/M metagenome (GOLD analysis project Ga0208879, IMG submission 185605) | Marine microbial communities from Southern Atlantic Ocean transect - Knorr_S15_td_Bottom_ad_5009_LV_A (SPAdes) (version 2) | ecosystem: Environmental > Aquatic > Marine > Oceanic | place... | reverse complement strand
CGCACGTTGCGGGCGCTCAGGTTTTGCCTCGAGACGATTTGAAGCCGATTTCATCAAGCGGATCGCCTCCCACTTTTCTGTCACTCTCAGAACAACCATGGGAGCGTCGACCAGAACTCTCGGAAGCGGGGCGTCGGCCTTTATCGATCAGTACAACACATTTACGTTTGGAGGAGCGCTCTACTGGACGCTCTAGAAATGACGAAGAGCCTTAGGATCACGCAAAAAATGCCGATCTACAAGGTGAATAACACAACATTCCATGCCCGAAGAACGCGACATACAGCAACCAGATTCGATCGTCGACACCGATGAGAAGAAACTCGTGCGCCCAAAAATCGCTGTGACACGAACGGAATTTGTGCCCCTGCGCAAGAAGGAAGACGATATTCCCACCGCGCAAGAGACAGAATCAATGCTCCTCAGGCGCATTTTCGTTTACGGTCTGCTTTCCCTGGTCCTCTTCGCGATCATCTACCTGTTTCTGTATGATCCGTTTGGCTATCTATTTCGGCTCACCGGAGAGACAAACACCATGAAACCGAGTGGTTTGATTGTGTTTTCTTCAATCGTCGCACTCGTACTCTTCCTTGTTATTCTGTTGTTCAGGTACCTGACTCTGATGAATCTGGCCTATTTGAACACCACAAAGCACACCATAGAAACGGGTCATGATGCCTCGTTTACGCCCCCGATATCGATCATTGTCCCCGCATTTAACGAGGGCAAACTTCTGGAAAGCACGGTTCAATCACTTCTGGGAATGGACTATCCAAAGTATGAGATCATTCTTGTCGATGATGGCTCAACAGATGACACCCGTGCGGTGGCTCGTGCAATGGTGGGTTGGTATCGAAACGGTCAGGTAGAGGTCCGAGCCGTCGAAAAATCCAACGGCGGGAAATCCACCGCTCTCAACGCCGGGATCCAGGTTTCCAACTTCGATTTTCTCTTGAACGTTGATGGCGACTCCCAACTTTCTCCGGATACGCTCCGAAAAACCATCAGGCATTTCGTGGACCCTCGGCTCGGTGCCATCGCAGGAAACGTGAAAGTGCTCAATCGCGATAACATTTGGACAACGCTACAGGCGTTGGAATATGTGGAGAGCCTGAATATGGCCCGGTCCGCACAGTCCATCCTGAAGCTGGTCAACATTATTCCAGGACCTCTTGGGCTCTTCCGAAAACAGGCAATTGTGGACGCCGGCTGGTACAGCTCGGACACGTTCGCTGAGGACGCCGATATAACTCTCAAGATCATCCGTGCAGGATGGCGAGTAGAGTATGAACCGGATGCTAAATCCTTCACGGAGGCACCAGATCGTATCGTTGATCTCCTGAAACAGCGCTACCGCTGGACAAGAGGAATCCTTCAGGCCGTCCGAAAACATCGTGACCTGTTCTTCAATCCTACCATCAATTTTGGTGGTACCCTCGTGATGTGGTCTATGGCATTCGAGTCATTGATCTGGCCCATCATGAATGTATTTGCGAACGCTTACTTCATTTTCATAGCTCTCGTATTCGATATGAGCTATTACCTGGTCTACTGGTGGCTCTCATTGACCCTCCTGGATCTTATCGCGGCGCTCTATTGCGTGGCTGTGGAAAAGGAAGAAGTTCGACTCGTTTTCTATTCCCTGTTTTACCGACTCTTCTTCATCCTGATGATCGACGTCACCAAGACGTTCGCCACGATCGAAGAATTTCTGGGATTCGGTATGAACTGGGGCAAGCTCGAGCGAATCGGCACAGGAGCCAAGCGCTGAGTCTCGTCTCACTAGGCTGTCTCAGAATGAATCATTTCGATACGACTCATTCCAAAAAGGCCGATAACAGCCCCGTTTAAGCTTTATTTCGCCAAAATTCGAGTTAGGCACGGAGATTGCTCTTACACCATTTGAAACTGTAGATTGCCCTTCATCAGGTCTCAATTGCCATGCAACTTGTTCCAATACTTTCAACGATCATACTTATAGGAACTATCGCGACGTTCATTTTGGCTGTCGCTGCCTACATCCTGTACAAGATTCGCGAGCGCCGCGCTCGCGAAGAAGGCGTCGTCCAGACTCAATTTGTCCAGGAACCTCACGTTCTCGTCGCCCCTCAACAGACGAGTCTGGCCGTCCCTGTTCAGCAGGCCCCCACGACCAATGTCTTTGTTGCGCCAGGAGTCACCACTCCTCACGCGGCCCCGGCACCAGCCACTGCGAGTCAGGCTCCCGTAGCACAGGACTCACTGTTCTGGGAATACACGGATGAAGGATTTGTACCCGTGCAGCCTGATGATTCAGCTCGCGAGGCCGATACCCAGGAACAGCAGGACGATGAAGGATTCGCCTGGCTCTAAGGATTATCCCTCCATGCTGAGGTCGAATCCAACTCGACTGTTCTCTACTAGAATCTGAGATCGATGCGCAACTTTCAACTCGAAAAAATTAGTACCATCTGGTTCCTGACGCTCGGGATAACCTCCCTGGCGGCAGGAATTCTAGTGTACATTCTGTTGCTGGAGTCTGCACTCGGAGCATTCAGAATTCAGGATGCTCATCCGGCTAAAATTGGTGAGGACACCAGACCCCGAGTTGCGCTTCTGAACAGCAACTATACCAGGAACGCTCATCGCGCAATAACCTACAGGGATACGAGTACGGCCTGGGTTGATCTGACGCTGCTGTCCTGGAGGGAGTTTTTCATCAAAAAGCCTGGACGAGAGGGTATCCCGTTCGAGAACATCAGTGATGAAGATCTCGAAGCTGGAAATCTGGACGATTTTGCGGTCCTCGTGCTACCGTCCACGCGGGCAATGAGCGACCTGCAGATTCGTCGTATCCAGGAGTTCATGCAGAATGGTGGGAACGTACTGGCAACCTGGCAGCCCGGTATCTACAAGGAAGACGGAACGTGGCGGGGCTGGAGTTTCATGGAGGAGACCTTCGGCGTCCAATTTGAGGGATTCGTAGATCGGGGAAACTGGCAGTTCAGAATTTACTCGGACACCTTCCCAGGATTTACCCCTCCCGGTATTTATCTGCCCAAATACATTACGGACTCGGAAAATTTTATTCCTCCGACGACCGCGGATTCAGAGCCTGATGAGGCCTTCAGGAGTGCGCAGCAAAGGATTGCTGACGATTCCAATTTCGCTCCCCTGGGCGACTACGTCTGGTTTGATACACTTAATACGACCCGTCCTACTGTGGACTTTGCCCGAGCTGAGCCCATTGTAACCCGACTTCGGGACATGGATGGTGTGGCACGCGAGCAAGATGCGGTTGTCGTGTCCTATTTCACATGGACAGGATTCGATCCTGATCAGGAAATACCGTATCCACGGACGAACTCGGGAATTCGACGACTCACAATGAGATCGAACACTCCTCTGACAGCGAACATCCCTCCCGGATATCGGGTGAAGGTTCAGGTGTACAACCAGGGCGTGAAAGTTAGCGTAAATGAACCCGAACGGACGAAACCCATCGCGTACTGGTATGATTTTGCCACCGACAATATCGTTGGGGCGGACAATCCCGCAAATACCACAGGAGTGGTCACCGGAACCTACGGTGAAGGGCGATTCGTCTATATGGGATTCCAGCGCGATGCCATGGGCGTCGGGCGAGATGATAGGGAAGACGCGGAAGTCATAGGATTCTTTTTCGACAACGCCATGCGGTATCTGCGCGCTGAACCAACGATCTGGGTTCACGACTGGCCTGCCGCTCACGATGCAGCGGCGATGATTACCGGCGCCACTTCCACCAGGGCCGGTATTGAGGCTTTCGGCCCGATTGCCGATATGCTGGACGAGGAAAATGCCCCGGGGACATATTTCGTCGCCCCCGAAATTGCCTCCCCATACGCGACTCTTCTGCGCCGACTCCATCAGCAGGGAGATGTGGCCGTGTACGATTCTCTCAGGGTTGAGGCCGACGGATTTCCCATCGATCAGGCTCAACGTTTGGGTAGATTGCGAAGCATTTTAGAAGGGCTGACGGGCGGCACCGTTCAAGGCTATCGCTCTACCGAACGCGGATTGATCGGAGTCAACACAATGGGCGGCCTCTATCTCTCGGACTACACCTATTTTCTTCCAGATTCGATAGGACGCCGTATTGCGCCCAAGATAATGGGGGAAGAATTTTCAGCCCTCACGCGAATCGGAACGACCCAACATTCAGACAGAGACATCAACAACGGACTCCAGGGTGCAGCTCCCGACCTGATGACCAATCTCCTCTTTGAATCTCTCGAAAGAGTGAAGTACGAAGGAGGGCTGTATGACCTCGTCTACGATCCCGAACTACTCGGCTCCGGAGAAAACTTTGAAACTTTGCGAGCCATTGTGCGGCGCGCCAAATCTCAGAACATCTGGGTCGCCTCGGGCGATTCCGTGGCTCACTGGTGGCGCCTGAAGCGCGCGCTGCACGCGACGGTTCAACAACGAAGTCCATCACGCTTGTTTGTCAGTATATCCAACGACAATGGCGCTACGGCGAAAGAAGTCACTGTCAGTATTTCCCTTGGGAGATCGGTCTCCGCGGTCAACGTACGCTCTGAGCTGATCAATATTTTCAAGCCGTTTCCGGACGAAATCGACATTCCTCCGTACGAGCTGAAGGAAAACGGTACGATTCTCGAGCTGTCTATTCGCGAGCTCAAGCCTCAACAGTATCGAATTTTTCACATCGACCTTCTCAGTCCTGAATTGGCGGTCTTTAGGGAAGATTCCTGATGCGTAGAAGCTCCCGACATATCCTACCAGTCGTCCTCGTGCTGCTCCTGGCTTTCACAGGGCTCCTTCCCCAACGGGTGGATGCTCAGGCTGTACAGAATGATTAATTTTCAGCAGCCGTCGCGGAGCGTTGCAATGGACATCCTACCCCTTCTGGATGACCGCAAGAAGCCGCGCGTTGCGCTGTTCCGGTCCATCCAGACGGATCGCTACATCACAAGCGACACGTTGATGGTCGAGGATGCGGTGTACTACTGGGAGCTCTTGCTTCTGGGACTACGCATCCCATTTCGCATTATTGATGAGCGGGACATCGGCGGCGGTATCGACAAGCGTTACCGCGTGCTCATCATGCCAGCGACGGAAGCCGTGTCAAAACGTCAAAAACGTCGCATCAAAGATTATGTGGAGGATGGCGGCGGTTTGATTGCCTCCGGTAGATTTGCCATGTTCGATGAAGATGGAAATCGTGCCGATGACGGTTGGTTCGAAGAACTGTTCGGTGCCCGTCAATTGACGGATATTCCAAGCCAGCCATACGGCTTTCTTCAGAGTCTCGACGGCAATACACCCCTGGGAAATGGTATTCCAATTGGATATCACCTGAATATCGCTGCACAGCGGCCCCTGACCGTAGCCCGCGTTACGGAAGCTGAGAGCGGCGGAAGGTTCATTCCCTACAATCCGCAACATCAATCCTCTTTTGAAGACCTGACAACGCTTGTGTATCGCAGGTATGGCAAGGGGAAGGCGGTTTGGATGAGATTCAATCCACAAGATGTCTCGCGCGAAAAAGTTCAGCAGGAAAATTATCAACGCCTGATCGTCAATGCGATCGGTGATTTGGCTCAGGTTACCTCCATTTCTCTGGCCCCATGGCCAAACGCGCGTCCAATGGCGTTTAGTGTGGCCGCGATGGCTGCTGCAGGATTTACCCATTGACCTATATGGAGGGCGTGGAGAGCTTTCTAGACATTCTTGAGGCTCACGACGTGCCGGGCAGTTTTTATCTGGCATCTTCGGAGATACATGCTTTTCAGGAGCTCATGATTCGTATGAATCAGCTCGGAGAGATCGGTCTCACCGCTGAAAACGACTTTGTGCTGTTAGGTCAGCCCATGGAAGTGCAACGAGATCGACTCTTGACCGCACGCGAACAGCTCGGAGTTCGGGAAATTCACGGCGTGTATCCACCTGCAGGATTCTATGACGGAAACACCATTCGTGCGATGGAAGATATTGGGGCGACTATTTGCTCCTCCCGGCGCAGCCAAGTCTGGTGCCCGGCGTCATCGATTGGTGGGACAATGTAGATTATCGCGAAAGGCTGACGATCGAAGATTTGATGCCGGCCGAAGAAGAAGCGATGCCACTCTTCATCCCGGGAGAAGAACTGGTTCCATCGGATGCGATGTCGACTGCTCAGATAAAGGCGCTGCCAGATCCACTATCCATTATTCCTATTACCGAAGGCCTGGCCGATACGTTTGAGGAAACCTACGAGATCGTGCAGAAAGCGAGAGGGTACTATGTTCTCCCGTATTACCCTGAAACCTACGCGTCGCGTTCCCTTCAAGCAGCAGACTTCGAATCGGTTGTGGCCCGAGCCAAGAGAGAGGGTGCGTGGGTCGTGCCCGTCTCAGACGTGCTCACATGGTGGCGCAAGCGCGACCAGGTCCGTCCGGTGATCGCCGCGCTGGGTCGAGACGAGATGCACATCGACCTTGTCAACGACAGCGAAACGCCGCTCGCAAATCTTGTTCTGGAAATCCGAGGAAAAGGAGATCAGTACCAGAACATGCGTATCTCCGGTGGAGAAGGCGAAGTTCAGTACATCCAAGAGTTGGAAACGACGTTCGTCTTTCTTCCAGTGATCCAAGTCGGTGTCAATCGAGTCACGCTGACCTGGAGATGATCCTTGCCCCGGAGCCCTTTATCTGAGCGGTTTCTCCTTCTTCAGCAAGGCAATCATATCGTCTGTGCCGATCGGGCCGTGGCGATACAGGAATGGTTCACCAAATGCAGCGCCTACACGGTGTCCATACGTTTTGGCCCTGGCATCATACCACTCCATAAAAGCGGCGCTTGAAATGAATGTTTCAGGCTCGTCCTCGGACGCCTCGTACGTGGCATCGAAAACCTGTGAAGCGTAGGCGCGAACTGCTTCCGTCCGGATTTTCCAGGTCTTAGACACGTCCACTACGATCGTCGGCTCGAAAGGAATCGACTGCATGTAATGAAGAATGTGATGCGGGCGCCAGGGCTCGTGTGGCGCTCCGTCCTCAGCTTTGGTCCTGATTTTCACGAGTCCCGAAAAAAATGCCGCGTCCGCCACGAGCCTGGCGCCCGCGGGATGGTCCGGATGCCGGCAGTCGGGGGCGGGAATCAATATCAGATCCGGACGACAGATCCGTAATTCTTCTATCACCTTTCGCCGATTTTTTCTGATATTCCTGATGCTTCCGTCAGGAATATTGAGATTGACACGCCTCTCGACACCAAGAATCTGGGCAGCCTTAACGGCTTCTTCCTGGCGCAGCTCGGCGGATCCTCGTGACCCGAGCTCACCGGCGGTCAAATCCACGATTCCGACGCGATATCCCTGGGCGGTCATTTGCGCAACGGTGCCCCCAGCGGATAGTTCTACATCGTCCGGATGGGACCCGAACGCGAGCACATCGTATTTGGGTACACTACTCATATTGTAGAAACGCGACTGGTTCTGTCTGGATTCCGATTCAGACGACAATGTTGACAAGGCGACCCGGGACATAGATCTCTCTTCGAGTCTCCTTGCCCTCGAGGTGACGCGCCACATTCTCTTCCTGGCGCCCCGCTGCGATGATGTCTTCCTTGGAAGCATCCGTGGCAACTTCGATAGTTCCTCTCACTTTTCCGTTCACTTGAACAGCGATTTTCATGGTATCGCGGGCGAGCCATTTTTCAGCTGCCTCCGGCCACGGCTCGTATGCGAGAGTTCCAGAGTGCCCAACTCGCTGCCACAGTTCCTCCGCCATATGTGGCGCAAGGGGAGCGAGCAGGAGCAAAAACGGGTCAGCCAGGAGCCTTGGAATCTTGTCGAGAGCCACCAGCACAGAAGTGAACTCAATCAGAGCCGCAATTGCTGTATTGAAGGACATCCGCTCCATATCACCCGTGACCCGGGCAATCGTGTTATGAAGGGCTCGCAGTTGATCTGCGGTGGGCTCCACATCGGAGACCAGCAATTCGCCGGAATCAGGGTCGACGAAGTTGCGCCACACACGACGAAGGAAGCGGTTCACACCAACGATGTCGCGGGTATTCCAGGGCTTGGAAGCCTCCAGGGGTCCCATGTACATCTCATAAAGTCTGAGCGTGTCACACCCGTATTTTTCATTCACTTCATCCGGAGAAACGGCATTTTTAAGGCTTTTACCCATCTTTCCGTACTCTTGCTGGACGGGGGAGCCCTCGAAAAAATACTGACGGTCGTGCTGATCCTGTACAGCCATTGCCGGGCGTCCATCCTGGTCGACTACCTGAGTCGCGTCAACCGCAACTCCGCGTTCATCCCGATAGGCGAACGCCTGGATGTAGCCCTGATTGAACAGTTTTCCGAAGGGCTCCTTTGAAGACACATAGTCGAGGTCGAACAACACTTTGTGCCAGAACCTCGAGTAAAGAAGATGTAGTACCGCGTGTTCCACCCCCCCGATGTAGAGATCAACCCCGGTCGGAGACATCCAGTATTTCTCCTTTTCAGCATCGATAAACGAACCATCATTCTTGTTATCGATGAAGCGCAGGTAATACCAGCATGAACCTGCCCACTGCGGCATGGTGTTGAGTTCGCGCTCGTAGCGTTTGCCATCGATCTCCACCACCCTCCAGGATTCGGGTGCCCGGCTGAGAGGTGGCCGCGGCGGGGCATCAGGATCGTCGCTAGCAGTGGGTTTGAAGTCCTCCATTTCTGGAAGCTCCACGGGTAGGTCGGATTCGTCGACCGCTCTGACCGAACCGTCCTCACCACGTAGGATAGGGAAGGGTTCGCCCCAGTATCGCTGCCGACTGAATAGCCAATCACGAAGTTTGTACGTCACGGTGGCCATCCCAAATCCTTCGGCCACCAGCCACTCGTTCATTCTGGTTTTGGCTTCGACGACTCCCATTCCGTCCAGAAATTCGGAGTTGATGGCCACTCCTTCACCCTTATAGGCCTTCCCTGCATATCCGTCTGGGGGTTGAACGGTGCGAATGATGGGGAGGTCATACTGTTCGGCGAACTCCCAATCGCGATCGTCCTGGCCTGGAACTGCCATGATGGCACCCGTTCCATAGCCCATCATCACATAGTCCGCGATCCAGATGGGAATCTGGCTCCCACCAGCTGGATTGATGGCGTACGAACCGGTAAAGACACCGGTTTTTTCTTTCGATTCTGACATTCGGTCGATGTCAGTCTTTCCTGCAGACTCTGTTCGGTAACTCTCTACGGCAGATAAATTCTCAGGAGAAGTGATCGAGTCAACCAGCTCGTGCTCTGGAGCGAGAACCATATAGGTGGCCCCGAAAAGGGTGTCCGGGCGGGTTGTAAATACGCGAAGCTTCTGGGTCTGTCCTTCAACGGCGAAATCGATGTGAGCCCCTTCACTCCGCCCGACCCAATTGCGCTGCATCATTTTAACGGGTTCGGGCCAGTCAACTCCGTCAAGATCTCCCACCAGTCGATCCGCATACGCGGTGATGCGCAACATCCATTGCTTGAGGGGACGTTTGTAAACCGGATAGTTGCCTCTTTCGCTGCGACCTTCATTGGTTACTTCTTCGTTGGCGAGCACGGTTCCGAGGGCCGGACACCAGTTTACAGGCACTTCTGCGAGGTAGGCAAGGCGGTATTTTTCAAGGACACGGGATTGTTCAAGATCTGACAGATCGCTCCATCCTGCATGTTCTTCTCTGAGGAGCGGAATCAATTCGTCGATAGGCCTGGCCCGATCCGCCTCCCCATCGTACCAGGAGTTGAACAGTTTCAGAAAAATCCACTGGGTCCACTTGTAGTAATCGACATCCGTGGTGGCCAGCTTTCGATCCCAGTCGTAACTCAACCCCAGGGCTTTCAACTGCCGGAGCATGTTGTCAATATTGTTCTCTGTGGTAATGCGAGGATGAACCCCATGCTCCACGGCGAACTGCTCGGCAGGTAGTCCGAAGGCGTCGAAACCCATCGGGTGCAGGACGTTGAAACCACACATCCGCTTGTAGCGGGAAATGATATCAGTGGCGATGTATCCGAGCGGGTGCCCGACGTGCAACCCCACGCCGCTTGGATACGGAAACATGTCGAGGACGTAGAACTTTTCCTTCGAGGTATCAACGTCCTCGCTCGTGCGAAACGTCTTGTTTACCTGCCAGAAGGACTGCCACTTGCTCTCAATTTCCTGGAAAGGATAGTCAGCCATGAATTCAAATCTCGATGACCTGGTGAGCGGTCGTATTCAGGTCGAGGTGTTGGATTAGCGTCTGCCCCAGATCTGGGCCGTACTTATTCAAAAAATATAGTGGTGACAGAACTCGTTCCTGGAGAATTCCGAACGGAAAAAGACTCGTTGATGCTCGATTTAGCTGGGTTCTAACAACATCGTGCTGCAGTTTTTCCGCCTTTTCTACCCGACTCTGCAATCGAGACCACTCTTTCATGAAGGCAGCCCGTGTGGCGTCCGCAGATTTCACGAGGGAGCGGTCGATTTTTTCTATCACAGGCTTGATTTCATTTACTGCCTTGTGCAGACTCGCTGACGCAGATTTGAATTCTGAATCCAGATCAACTTCCATGTGATCCAAAACGACTCGTCCAAAAAGTCTCTCTAGTTGCTCTTCGAAGTCAGGAATTGACAGGTCCTGCCGCTCTAATATTTTGCCGACCCGTTTTTCAAGAAGGGTCGCACTTGCCCTGGGATAAATGATAGGCATGGGGATGTCCGCCCACTCATAGAGTGCCTTGAACTGAGCAAAATAGGCCACCTCTCCGGGTCCGGCTACGTACGCTGCCGTCGGTAGGACGGTATCCTGCATCAGCGGACGCATCACAACATTGGGACTGAAATCCTGCGGACTCTCCTTGAGCCTTTCCATCAGTCGGTCACGAGAAACGCCCTGCCCATCTCGCGTCTGGAACTCCTCATTACCCATGTCAATGGCCATGCGGCCAGCGTCGGTATGCAGAAACAGGTTGGTCGGATTAGTTCGAACCTGGACGTGATAGTCTTTCTCTAAGTCTGCGTTTACTGATTCAAGTAGCGAAGATGAGGTGGAAAAGTCTTCAATTTCCTTCGCGAAGAGTGGACTCGCCATGGACTTCAGTCCGGGATCATCCGGAGACAGAAAAAGAATCCTGCCAGGTCCTATAATGGCATCCATTACCGTTACGAACGCTTTCAGCATTGAGTTTTCAGAGGCGTAGGCACTGCGCAGGAGAGAAATCAATTCATCCCGAAAATCGGTGGGCTGCAAAAGATTTTCAACATCTTCGACGGCTGCCGTAATTTCGGGTGTGAGCATGTGGCGCCCCACAGCTGTCATCGCAGAATCACCATCGGCCGGACTGGCCGGACTAGCTGGATTGTAGACCACTTTTTTAGCCTCATCTCCCGACAGAAAGCCGGCCGAAGCAATTTCTTGGAAGTCGTGATCTTCACCCTCCAGCCAGAACACAGGCACCGCAGGCTGGCCGGTAAGTTGCTCGAGCCGAGCAGCCAATTGAATGGCCGTCACAGATTTGAACAATGTGTAGAGCGGACCGCCAAATAACCCGAGTTGCTGGCCGGTCACGACGGCGACGGAAGATGGGTTCGATATTTTTTCGACGAGCTTTGCTGAGCTCTCAGCGATATCGAAGTTCGCAGCCTGTCGGGTCAGAATTTCTGCCAGCTGCGAGCGATTCGGATGCTTGGCAGCAGCGCGCTCGCAAGCACGAATCAGGTCTTCGTCGCTACGATAGTCTCCATTAAAAAAGGGAGCAAGTTTTTCGAAATCCTCAGTGTAGTCCTTGAACAGGCGTGAGAAGGATTCGAAAGAGGAAAAAGGAATGGGATTCAATTCTGCTCGCTTTTTAAGCGCATGATGTCATCGCGCAGTTTCGCCGCCCGCTCGTAGTCTTCGTCGGCAATCGTTTTCGCAAGATCATCTTCCAACTTCTGGAGAGGACTCTTGGGTGACCCTTCTTCTGGCTCTTCCGCTGACTCGTCCGGCGTAGCTTCAACGGCTGCAAGATCGTCTTCATCTTCAGTCGGAATGCCGGCTTCGTCGAGGACACCCTCCGATACGAATATTGGAGCTCCAACGCGCACAGCCAGTGCCACTGCATCACTGGGCCGACAGTCCAACTGAGCTTCTGTTCCGTTTACTGCAAATCGAATTTTGGCGAAAAAAGTGCCCTCTCGAAGCTCATCTATCAGAATATCCGTTACGTTCGCTGCGACTGATTCGAAGAGATCTCGAATCAGGTCATGCGTCATCGGCCGGGGCGGCTGTATTTTTTCGAGCTCCAGCGCTATCGCCTGGGCCTCAAAAGCTCCGATGATAATGGGCAGGCGACGGTTTCCATCTACCTCTCCAAGCACAAGCGCGTATGCACCACCGCTCGAGGGGCTCGTGGAGAGTCCGATGATATCTACCTGTACTAGATCCATGAATACACGTTTGAGGTGAGCAGTTTATGGGAGTGTTTTTCGACTCCTATCGCAGCTATCGAAGAAGGAGGCTATTTTCCAACGATCGAATTCAACGCTTCCAGAAAGGCCTTGTTCTCGTCTTCGGTCCCGCTTGTAACACGAAGAAATCCGACCAATTCGGGGTATCCTCCCATGTTTCTGACGAGGACCCCTTTATCGGCGAGTTCATTGAGGAGAGTAGCTGGATCGGCCGAGGTTCGGAAAAGCACAAAATTGGTGTTCGTGGGCCTGACCTCGACACCGTCAATCGACGAAAGAGCCTCTTTGAGCGTTCGTGTATTGTTCAGAATAATCTGAACCCGGTCCTTTACGAGCTCCTGATTTCGAAGCAGTAGGAGCGCCACCTGCTCCGACATTCGATCTACCATGAACGGAAGGCGGGATTTCATCATCTCACTGATAATCTCCGGGCGCGCCACCATGAATCCGAGCCGAAGTCCCGCCAGACCGAACGCCTTCGATAGCGTTCTCATCACGATCAGGTTGGGGCAATCGTCCAACAGCGAAAGAGCGCTGGCTTCCGTATTGAACTCATGATAAGCCTCGTCCACGACGACGAATCCCGGTGCAGCGCGAACAATCTTCTCGACATCCGAGAACGGCATTGCGAGTCCCGTTGGATTGTTCGGCGTGGTCAGAATGACCAGATTGGGCCGGTTAGTTTCGATGGCGTCCAACATTGCACCAACGTCGAATTGAAAGTCGGAACGACAGGTGATACTCACGGCTTGCCCGCCGTGCAGGTGAATCATGGATTCGTATAGGGCGAACATTGGGCACGGTAAAACCACGACATCGCCGGGATGTATGAAGCACATTCCCAGCGTGTAAGTCAATTCATTGGAGCCGTTTCCTACGAGTATACTCCCTTCTGGAACGCTGCAATGAGATTCCAGAGCGGTCAAGAGTTTCGCGGGCTGCTCGGAGGGGTATCTGTTGAACGATATCTGGAAAAACGCCTCCAGCAGTTCTCGTTTAAGTGCAGGTGGCAGATCGAACGGACTTTCGTTCTGATTTAATTTGACCGGTACCCTTTCGCGCTCCGGGTACGGTGTAGGGTCGCTGGGACCGTACTTCGGGTCGAATCAGATCAAGAAGGGTTTCAGGGACCGGTCTAACCATGGAGATGAATTTCGGAGCGTTCTGGGAGTTTTGATTCGGGTGCATAACCTTCAAATCAATAAGAATCCTCATCACCGGAATACGCCTCATCTAGTTCCCCTTCCGGCAGGGAAATATCGGGAAGACCACGAAATTCATAGTCTGGAAGGCACTCATCTTGAATGTATCTGACCACCTCATGCATGGCCGATACAAATTTGCCAAAGTCCTCTTTGTAAAGAAATATTTTATGCTTCTCGTACCGGTTCTCGTCGACCTTCTTGCTTTCAGTAATGGTTAGAAAGAAGTCTTTACCTGATCGAGTTGTCTTTACGTCAAAAAAGTATGTTCGCTTTCCAGCCGGTACCCGCTTCGAAAATATCTCGTCTCGATATTTAGCTGGTCGGCTATTCCCACCCGAATAATATTCGTCTTCCGGTTCGTGGAAATCGTCTTTATACTCCTGCGATTCCTGTTCCTGGCTCATCAATTCCTCTCGCTCGGGGTCCCTGGCGCCGTTTCGCCCAGCTGGACTGGAGCATCTTCAGTGGTGTCAACGGAAAGGCCAAAATATGCGTCTGGGGCACATTTCCATCTAAATATGCACACGCGGCTCACAAAAACGCAAAAACGGGTCTGGAAAATGGCCTAAAGCCTGCTGGCAGAAGCTCACGTTTTCACGATTAAGGCCCGCACAAGACGCTGCAGGTCGTTCTGGACCTGCCGGCCCACCTCGAGCACCTCTTCATGATTCAGAGACAGGTCACCGAGACCGGTGGCGAGGTTGGTAATGGTTGAGAGGCCAAGGACGCGCATCCCACGAGCGGAGGCTTCCACTGCTTCCGGGACAGTGCTCATCCCTACCGCGTCGGCACCCAGAAAGGCGAACATTCGAATTTCAGCCTTCGTTTCGTAGCTCGGTCCGAGCGTCCATAAATAGATACCACTTTCGGTCTGAACTCCCATTTCACGCGCCAATTCAGCCGCTCGTCCGGTCCATTCAAGATCATATGGATGCGCTTTGTGTCTGACTCGCGAGGCGGTCTCTGGTGCCTGGGTGTGGCCAGCTCGGATGGACCTTCCCAAGCTGAAATTGATATGGTCCGTTATCCACATGAGCGTTCCCGGGGAAAACCGAGGGTTGATTCCTCCGGCCGCATTGGTGAGGATCAAGCTCTTGACTCCCAGCTCAGCAAGGAGCCGCACTGGAAACGTCGCGGCGTGCACGGTGAGGCCTTCGTAGACATGCAGTCGTCCCTGTACAAATACCACCTTTCGGTCCTCAATCGTCCCGAAAATCAAGCGTCCCTTGTGCCCCTGGACGGTGGATCTGGGATAGCCCGGTATCGACTCCGTTTCAATTACCACCTGATTGTGGGCGACATCGGCTAGGTCGGAGAGACCTGAGCCCAGAATCAGGCCGGTCTCCGGGTCATCATTTATTCGTTCCCGGACGAATTCAAGGGCTTGCTCAGTCACCTCGAACTCATTCATGACACGCTCAACTTCAGCACGGCCATGGTCATATCGTCAGTCCTTCCCATACCCTCGATAAAATGGTGCACATCTTCTGTCATCAACCGCAGAATAGTCAAGGCGCCATGTTCTCCGATGTGCGTCATCTTTTCCACCAATCGATCGTCGCCGTACAGATCTCTGGATCTATTCATGGCCTCCGAGAACCCGTCCGTATAAAAAACGAGCGTATCCCCATCCTTCAGCTCGACCACGGCTTCTTCAATGTTATCATCAAATATCGAACTGTCCGAAAAACCGATCGCCATTCCCTTTGGCCTCAATGCCTCAGCATGGCTGGTCTCGGCTCGATATAAAATCGCTGGATTATGGCCAGCTCTCGCGAAAGTAAATGTCTTGTTGATCGGATCTACAACGCCATAGATGACCGAAATGAACGTTCCTGCCGGTGCGTTCTGGCAGAACAGGTGATTCAGCTTTCGCATGACCTCTGCTGGAGGGAGGCCCTGCCGCGACAATGTTTGCACAATTCCCTTCACGAGGGTCATGAAAAACGCCGCCTGAATCCCTTTTCCACTCACATCGCCAAGAACAAACGCGAGGCGGTCATTGTCGAGCGTGATGAAATCGTAGTAATCTCCTCCTACTTCGGTCGCAGAAAGACACATCCCCGCAATGTCCAGTCCTTTTACCACGGGCATTTTTCGTGGCAGAAAAAATGATTGGACCTGATGCGCGATCTCGAGTTCTGTTTTTACGCGTTCCTGCCCCGCCAATTCCGTGACGTACTCCGGAACGTAGTTGATGACTTGTTGACCGGTTCGTTTACTGGTCACTCCGACGAATCCAAGAATCAACAACGATCCAAGAAATACTGAACCCATGAACACATCGATCCAGCCAGTGCCTCCAACGACCAAAAATCCTTCAGACAGTCCCCACATCAGATTCACCGAGAACAGAGCAACAATCGCCGTCAGGATATCATAGCGAACGAAGGTCAGGACAAGGGTCAGAGCAAATAATGCACTGACGCCGAGGGTAATGTATCCCGGCACGAGCGGCATGGGTCCAATCTGAATCAACGAACCGACCCCTGTCACGAGGGCCACCGTCAGGATTGGTTTCGATGACCAGCGATAGGCAAACGTTCCAACACCGACCATCAATAGGAGGGTCAAAAAGTAGGAAGACTCAAACGCTGCAAACGACTGCATAATCATGGGTCGAAATGATGAGTCGACCATCATCGGTCCGGTTAATTTCAGGTGCAGTCCAGGAAAGAGTTGAAGGACGAGTACGGAGATGCCCAGCATTACTGCGCCGATGGAGAGACCACGCGTGAGACTGGCCCCCATGGGTTTATTCTGAAAATCACCGAGCCTCAGCAAGATCAGTGTTCCGAGTTTTTCCTCGTAGGTTTCGCGGACCACAGAATCCGTGACGCCAGCGATCATGAACGTGAATATGGCCACCACCCCGGCGATGATCGAAAAGACGATCAGCCGTCCGAGAACATTGCCCCATAGCGGTGCTCCACCCAATATGCTGGACATGGCAGGCGTGTTCATGACCACCACCACGCCCGCGAGAATACCCAGGATCATGGAATCCACCAGAGCGCTCTTGATGTCGAGAAGTCGAGCCGAGAGACGGCGAAAGAACACAACCACGATGACGAACCCGAGTAGCGCAATCAGCCCGATCTTGATGAGTGTAAGCACACTCGTCAAGGTCGAATCGTCCTCTCTATCGGGATTGTAACTCACCGAGAGCCGAGAGAGCGTTCCTGTGACTGGAAGCGACGCTTTTGCGATAACGTGTTGACCCGCAATGGGAGGCTCACTGTGCAATACGAGGCGCGCCATCTGAACCGAGCCCCTCGAAAAGACAGACATTGAGTCTATTTTCCAGGTAACGTCGGCTAACGCAGTCCGGTCAAGGTGATAGTTCATCAGCTGTACGATGCGCGAGGAATCGAGCGATACAGGCTGAAACAGTTGGAGCGCGTCGAGCAATGAATTTCCAGATTCCTCGGTGGTGACATCCAGGTCAAATCTCAGACTGGAAGCGAAGACCGAGTCCGGGATGGCTTGCAGTGCGGCCAGAGCCTGAACGTTACTGGAGGTGTCTGCTCTGATGATGGAAGAGAGAGCACGCCTGTTGATTCGCTCAAGTGCCGATCCGTAGAGACGTGACTGAGCTCCAACGATCAGATTCCGATTCTCAAAGGCAAGGACGCTGCCTTCTTGCGCGAGCTGAACCACGAAGATTGGACTGCGGTCTTCTACGATACCAGTCGCGTCGGCATCCCGCGGGATGTAATAAGTGACATTCCAGAAATAGGCCGCTATCTGGTTTCGATTGTCCGACTCCAGAAATTCAACCGTGGTCTGTCTGCCAAGTGTGCGCTGAAGATCCAATAAGAGGTCTGGCCGTCTTTCCAGGTGAGCGGTAATTTCCAGGCCATCGGAAGTGAATCCCTGTCGGGAAAGAAACACGTTTGCGCTGTTGATCGCCTCATTTTCGGTGATCTCGTGGACCGCAGTCGAATCAGGGTGCTGAGCCGGGAAGAGGAGCACGTAACCAAGCAATCCTGCAATCCCCAATAAAAGGAGGACCAGGTCCGTTCCACCGAAACGATACGCGGCGGGCGTCTTGTCGGCTGTCTGGCTCATGCGGGATTCGCTGTGGGGCCGAAAGCGGGACGATTCCCGATTCGATTCGAGCTACAATTCGATAGAGGCTAAAATTGATCCCTATTCAAGTGCAATAATACCGTATTCAACGGTAGGAACGACGCGATTGGGTCTACCTGTTCAGGATATTTTGAGCTCGTCCATCTGTTTAAAAATATCGGCGGTTGAAAATCCGCGACGAGAAAGGAATCCGACGATCTTCCGTTTCTTCGTTGTGATGTCGACGTCCCTTCTGTACCGATGAATCGCGCGTTTCATCTGATCCTGAAGGTTTTTGAGGACCAACTCGTCACTGCATGCATCAAGTACGGCCTCTTGGGCAAGTCCTTGATCAATTCCTTTCTTCTGAAGCTCCATTTGGAGTCGCAGCGGTCCGAATCCCTTGGATCGTGAGCGAGTTTCGACCCATTGCTTGGCGAATTCCTTGTCGTTCAAGTACCCCAGATCAAGCATGCGGTCCATGACCCGTTTGGAGACTTCTTCCGGAACTCCTAACTCCTTCAGTCTTGTCCGGATTTCAAACTCGGTTCGGGGTCTGTAGGCGATGAAACTCATGCATCGTTTCATGGCTTTGAAATAGAGATCTCCCGATACCAGCTCGCGGCACTCGTCTTCGGAAAGACGGAGGTCTTTTTTCAGCCCGGCTTCCAGCACGAGATCAACGTGAATTCCGAAGGCAAATTTTTCGTCCAGATAGATGGAGCAGCGATCTGGGTCTTTCTTTTGAACGGTGACGGCAGTCACGGTCCCGCCGTCGGGCGGAATGTCTGGGAGTGCGAGAGGTTTAATCGTTTTCATAGTTTCAATTTCCGACCGTAACCCGGACAGAGTCAATCGATACGCCACCGACGAAGCCAATCGCTCCATCGACGTTTGATACCGGTTCGCGACGAGCCGGACTGTCCCGGCTCGTCGCGAATTGGGCAAATTCTTCACTCGATCTCAAAAGGGTCACCTTGAGACTGTGTTCAGGGAGGGAATCTTCGCGTGAGTCCACCGGCACGGCGTACACTCCAGACCACGTCCGCCGTCCATCCAGGCCCGCCAGTGCGTTGTTTTCTGGAAATACCTGAGACGGTAGGAAGAAGAAATCAATCAACGGAGACGCGAAGGCGGTAACGGGATCCAGCCTGGTTTCTATCCACTCATCACTGATCGCGCTTTCCCAAGAGACAGAGACCTGAACGGGAATAATGAAACCGGTCGACGCATTCAGGCGCAGATTCAAAGAGTCCAGCCCGATGTCCAAGGTGTCGACGAAGACCGCAGATATGGGTTCATCTGCAATTGATATCCGGATGTCGGTCAAATTGAGCTTAGAAGGTAATATGCCCCTTGCGATCGCGCTGTCGTCCTGGGTTTCAACAGTCAAGCGATAGCGGGCACCCGCGGTGGCAACGACAGACCTGCTTTCGGGTGCCGGGATAAACGTTCCCGATCGAGAATCATCCGCCACATAGGTATGGATCACTCCGTCGAGTTCCAGTAGAACCGTTGCGTCCACAGCCTCATCGAAAGGCTCAGACAGACGAATAGACAGGGGTCGGGTACGCGTAACACGAACGGGTGGAAGAGGTTGTCCAGTATCAAAGAACGCATTTACAACCAGATTCCCTTCGTCTTCGGGTACAACGGAATCACACCCGAAGAATGCAGCGGACACCACCAGGACAACCGCGAGAGCTATGAATTTCAGTCGTTTCACAACGTCATCTCGAGTTCGAAAAGAGGAAGTATCGGCAGGCCCAATCGATTTTTAGGTCGGGCAGAATTAACCGTTGGATCCCACGTTTGACCGATAACATTTCTCCTGTTTATCAGATTGTACAGGCTGATTCCGAATGACCAGTCGGCGTCGGCCATTCGAAAACGATAACTTGCCGATGTATCGATTCTGAAGTAAGCAGGGAGTCGGCCATTGTTCAGTTTGGGTCGATGAAAATACCACGTAGCTTCGCCTGAGATCGCGTCAACCAGCTGGTAGCGGGATTCGGGGACCGAGACGGGGTATCCTGACCTCCAGCGGATCGAAATACTTGTTTTCCAACGACGTGTATCTCTCATGGTTACCAGAGAAAACGAGCGAGGGGTGTCGAAGCGCGATGGGCGATACTCGCTTTCAGCCTCGTCATTAATTCGATTTTCAGCTCTCATCCTCGTGTAAGAGGCGATGATTCGCCAGGATCGTAGCCTCGTGTCGATTCCGAACTCAAGACCAAATGATCGCTCCGTTCCCTTGGTGTACTGTCCCAGAAGAGTCGTGATTTCGATTCCAGGCCCGAGCAGACCGTCTTTAGATTGAAACTCATCCTTTGGAAGCAGTACACCCTGGCCCCCGCGCGCAAAACCGTCAATGGTGATGACCGTTCGCGGAAGCGCACGGCTCTCAAGGCCCGCCGTTACTTGCCCGGAACGGGAAGGTTTGGAATCTTTACTCGAGGGTACCCACCTGCTGGAAACCAGATCGTAGAGGTAGGAATTCCGATCCCGAATTCGCTGCAGGTATTGAACATGGGTGGAAATAGCGCCGCGCAGAACGAGCCATGAAGGGTCAATTATGTATTGGACGGACAGCCGGGGGGCGGCCCGTACAAAGCGTCCCTTTCCAAAATAGGACAGCCGGATTCCAGGCAGAATGCGCCAGTCCGCCCTTGGTCGCCAGAGATCCTGGATGTACACGGCCATTTCCACCGTTTCCGTGTCGCTGTTCTGATCCAAACGCTCGATGAGGCTCGGTGAGTAGGCGACCGCCGCGACTATATCGGATCGGAATCGGTGCCGGACCACCGAGGCGCCCATTTTTACCTGGTGAGTCAGGGATGGGTAGTAGTCCAGATCGAGGCGCGCGCCAATATCCTGGAGGTCGACCGAATATGCCGATTTGACAGACGAAGACTGGGTCGCCTTGATAAACGTATTTTCGGCGGCGGCGTATTCAGAATTATATGCGGTTGCCGTCAGGAAGACCCGGTCCGATAAGAGCCTCCGAAAGCGCACACTTACGATGCGATTTCCCCAGTGCTGGTCGATTTCAAAGAACAGGTCTGCCGGGCGTAGCCAGGACGAAAAGTCCAGTGAAAGGTCGAAAGGCAGCCTGAGATCAAGAACATCTCCACCGGTGTAATAGGATATTGAGAGGGTTGAGCGGCTGTCGGGACGGAAAGACAGTTTAGCACTCCAATCGTAGAAATAGTAACCGGTTCTGAGTGTGTCCCGACGGCCCAGATCGTCGGAGACCGGGTGTGACTTTCCGATGATCTTATCTATGTAGGACCTCCTTCCCGACAGCATGAAGGAGCTTTTTTCAGAAATCGGACTCTCTATCAAAAAGCTAGCGTTCAACCCCGAAATAGCCATTGTTGCCTGAGGTTCGGAGTGATTCCCGTCTCGTAATTCTGCGTCCAATACTGCAGATAACCTGCCGCCATACTCCGCGGGAAAGGCTCCACGATAGAAGGCGATATCTTTGAAAGTCTCCGTCTGAAACGTTGAGACGAGACTGAATGCGTGCCACGGATGGTAGACCGGCGCTCCATCAATCAGGTATAAATTCTGATCGGGTCCGCTTCCTCGGACCAGCAAGCCACCGGTGACTTCTCCCGCCCGTTGAATTCCCGGCATCCATCTCAGTGATTCAAGCACATCGCTGCTTCCAAGTGAGCCGGGTAGTTCTTTCAGGTCCCGCCCAGATACCGACAGGAGGCCAGGTGTGAGGGTGAGATCGGCGCGTCGAGAGACGTCCTGTTCAATGACAATGCCTGATATACCGTAAGAGGTCGGATTCAGCTGAAACTGGTGGTGGTCATCTCCAGCAACGACGCTGGTATCCAGACGAGCATATCCCAGGTAGGAGATGGCGATCTCCATTGGCCGGGATTCGATTCCCGGGAATGCAAAATAGCCGGCAGCATTTGTTATGGTGCCGGCGCCGACGCTGGGTAGCACCACGTGCGCTCCGATCAACGTTTCGCCGCTCGCCGCATCTCGAACGAAACCGCGAAAGACGACCCGCTGGGTGGGCTTATCCGTGCCAGACCTTTCTTCGAGTGGAACCAGGACAATCTGGCTTCTGGACAGCGCCTGGGTTCGAAACGGGTGACCTGAAATGATGCAGATCAGCGCATTTCGCGCCGAGGTGCCTCTGAATCTGCAGGACGTCGTCAGCCCCGTCGTCAAGTCCGGGCTGTACACGACGCCAACTCCAGTTTTCGTCGTAAAATCGGAGAGCGCACGATCGAGCGGTGTCGAATCAAAATTGAATCGAATCGATTGCGCGGTCGTGTCACCTGCAATAAAAAACAGGATCAGTCCGAGGAAGATGAGTAAGCGTCGAGTCAACAAGGCGGTTATTCGACATCAGATTCGCGGGTATGGGCCAATCTGGTTATAGCCACGCCGACAAGGTGCGTTCCTTCGTGGACGCAGGTGAAGAGCTTACCTGGAGAGGCTGAACGAATCGTCTTCCGATGACGTCAACTCGGCGCCGATAGCGAGAGCGACGGATTCCAGAATGCCTTTCGCACCCAGATCCGAATCGAACGTTCCAGTCAGAGTGGTTTCCTGAAGGCCTTCAGAAAGCTGAATGCTGACGGTAAAACGATCTGATAGACTTTCAACGACATCAGACATCGGAGTATCCTTGAAGATTATTGGCTCAAATCCGAGCAGCATTCGCTCGATATTGACGCTGTCGACTGAAGGAGAAGAATCCCGGTCACTGACGCGTCCCTGCTGTCCTGGCTCCAGAATTCTGGCATCTTCAAGATTTCCGAGGGGAGCGATCGACACGCGGCCCGTGACGAGGGTAACCTCCGTCCCTTCGCTGGTTCGCATGGCGAATGAGGTTCCGAGTACAGTGGTACGTGCTTCAAAAGTTTCGATAATGAATGGAGTGGGCGAGGAAACCACGTTGAAAAAGGCTTTGCCCTCGAAGGTCACGTATCGTTCGGAAGAACCCGCACCCACCCCGACTTCAAGTCTTGAATCGGGACCAAGTTGAACTTCAGTTCCATCCTCGAGAGTTACCGTTCGCCACTGACTCGTGAGGGTGACATACTCTCCGGCAATTTGAGATCCATCACTCTGGATCAGGTTGATTCCGACCGCCACAAGGGCCACAACAGCGGCCACAGAAAGCGCGTATCTCACCAAGCTCAGTTTTGGCCTACCCACGACAGGTGGGCGATCCACTCGCGACGAAAAGGATGAACTCCACGCCCTGTCAAATGCCGCCGCATCGGTTCGAATTTTATCCAGTACGAGACTCACCGATGGATGGAGGTCGATCGCGCCCGCGAGTTTGGCCCGGCCTTCCCGCTGTATCTCCAGCTCGCGTTCCGAAAGCAGAGTCGAGTCCAACTGATTTTCCAGCGCCAGCAAGACGAGTTGCTCCCGCGAAGGAACGGAAGCATCCCAATCTGAGCGGACGGCTTCCTGCAGAGTCATCCAATTGGATAGAGCTAGTGCGAGTGATGCGTCGTTAGAAATAGCATCTCGGACGGCAGCAATATCTGCTTCCGTAAACTCATCTATCTGGAGTATGTCGTCCAGAGTCAGGGGCATCAGTGGCTTAAATAAAATGCGTCGATTCCGTTGTGGGAGTAGCTGGCTCTCCCTTACCCAGTATTAGCCGCCGGACTGCACCAAATGGTAACATTCATCCCTCCGGAAAAAGGATTGGTACAGATATCCATATCAGAAACACGCTCAATGCATCACGCATGCGCTCAAATGCCCGTTTCACCTGCATTTTAATGGCTGCTTCCGTCGATCCGATCATGTCGGCAATTTCTTCGTATTTGTATCCGTACTCCCTCAATTCAATGATTTCACGGGCCTTTGGAGAGAGCGAACTGAGGGCGAGTTCGACATCGAGGCGATCTGCGGGTTGGGAAAGGTGATCCGCCACTTCAGGAGGCTCGTGAGCGTCGTAGAGTATCTCTTTTGTGGTGTACCGGCCTCTGTAAAAATCGTGTAATTCGTAGAGCGCGCCCTTCATCGCGAAGGCTTTCAGTCTGGTGTCATCCTTCAGGTCCTTGATACCGCGGTGTACGCGAAGCAACGTGTTTTGGACCAGGTCATCCACATCCATGCGCCGGCCGATTCTCGAAATAAAAAACGCTCGGATTGGAGACTCCAGCTGCTTCAACAGGCCTGAAAGAGCGAGTTCGTCGTCTTTTTTTGCCGCCGCCACCAGCTGAGTGAGATCTTGCATCGAAGTCTGAATTTCCTTGAGGCTGAAACTAGGGTTAAGGAACGGATTCAGCCAGAACCAGAGCGAACATCCCCGTTACCATGGCCCATTTTAAGGTCGTGCTAACCCGTTCTGCTGAAAAAAGCTCCGAACCTGGAGACTGTACGGACAGGAGCAAGAAGATGTTGGTACAGATTACAACCAGCAGGTATAGACCGCCAAAATCGAGCAGGAGGAATGGCAAGATTGATGCGGCTACGATGCCAATTAAAATGGTGTTTATGACAAGCAGGGACCTTCCCGATCCGATGGCCAAAGGCAGGGTCTTAAATCCACTTCTTCGATCACCTTCCATGTCGGCGACGTCCTTCACTATTTCCCTCGCCAGGGTTGTGAAAAAAGCAAACCCGCTGGCCACCAGGACGGTGGAGGAGAAACCTACCTGAAGAGCACCAAATACGATGGCGAGACCAACGAGAAGCGATACTGCCAGGTTGCCGAACAGGGGAGTGCGTTCCAGAATCCAATTATAAGCTCCGAGCAGAAGAGCGGAGAACCCATAGACAACCCAGTGATTCGGCGATAGTGCTGCGAGTGCCATCAGCGAAAGGCTCAGACACACGAGAAGAAATATGCGGGCGTTCTGAATCGAGACTCGTTCTGAAGGCAAGCCGCGATCCGGATGGTTGATGACATCCGACTTGAGATCAACCAGGTCGTTCATGATGTTACCGGCAGCCCCGAGAAGTCCCGCAGCAATCGAAGCGTAAAGTAGATCCGCGTCTCGAACGTCGCCCGATCCCAGATATCGGCCCAGCAGGACAGCGGCTCCAATCATCAGGATGTTTAGGGGCCGACTGAGCCGTAGAAGAGCCCATACGGGGGAGAAGAAATTCGGGAAGCGTGTAGGAAGAAAACCCATGTTAACAGGCCCTAACCCAGTATGCGGCCTGAGCGGTAGCTGCCGAGCACCTTGACGCTAGCTGCGACCTCCTTCAGATGGTGGAGTGCATTTTTTACGCGTTCATCTTCCTGGTGGCCTTCCAGATCCAGATAGAAAATGTACTTCCCCGGGCTTCCCACAAGTGGCCGACTCTCGATTTTGTACAGGTCGATGTCGCGCAGCGCGAAGACAGCGAGGCTCTTGAACAGTCCACCCGGGACATTCTCGCGCTGCGCGTACAACAAAGACGTTTTAGGATTGCCGGTCGAGATCGATTCTTCTGAGAGCCCCTCTTCCGGCTCATCGTCAGGTCTCGCGAGCGACAGAAATCGAGTAAAATTGGCGTGGTTACTCTCGATATCTTCTGCGAGCGTCACGAGTGAGTACTCAGTGGCAGCGGCGCGGCTGGCGATGGCTGCGCTTGCCGAGCTTCCGTTCTGGGAGACCAGCTTTGCCGCGCCGGCCGTATCGTAGGCCGGAATAATCTCTGCGTTTGGAAGATGCTCGCGGAGATACGTACGGCACTGTCCGATTGCCTGGGGGTGCGAGTAAACTGTCCTGATGTCGCTCAACTGGCTCCCTTCGGTCGCCAGCAATTGGTGCCTGATTCTGAGCTGAATCTCGGCCACAATGTTCAAATCATGTTCGCTGAGGAGGTCGTAGTTCTGGTGGACGCTTCCGAAGAGGGAATTCTCAATCGGAAGCACCGCACGATCCAGTTTTCCGCTCGAGACAGCATCAAATGCGGACTCGAAACTGATCTGCGGTACAATTTCAGCCAGCGGGTACAAGCCGGCCACGGCCTCCTCGCTATATGCCCCTATCTCCCCTTGAAACGCGATTTTCATCGATTCACATTTTTTCAGGTGCCGAAATACCGAGCACCGACAATCCGTTCTTCAAAACCTGTCCCGCCGCCAGAGCCAGCTTCATGCGCGCCCGGGCCAGATTCTCTTCTTCTCCAATAATGCGGCACTTGCCGTAAAACTGGGTAAACGCCACGGCGATCTCTCGAAGGTATGTCGAAAGGCGGTGGGGTTCTTTGTGCGCCGCGGCCCGCTCGATGGATTCTGGAAGCCTCATTAGCTCCTTTATCAAATTCAGCTCGGCTTCGTGTTGAAGCAGGCTCAGATCGGCGTCACCTTCGTGAGAGAATCCTACCTCTATGGCCTTTCTGAGAATCGATCGGATTCGCGCGTGAGCATACTGGAGGTAGAAGACTGGATTCTTGTCGGACGCCTCCTTTGCCAGATCCAGATCGAATTCAAGATGAGTGTTCGGCGATCGCATCAAAAAGAAATAGCGAGTCACGTCTTCGCCTACCTCATCCATCAACTCATCCAGCGTCACGAACGTCGCTTTTCTGGTGCTCATTTTGACGGGGCGGCCGCCTCTAATCAGTGTCACAAATTGATAGATAACCACCTCGATGCGGTCTGCATCGAATCCGAGCGCGCGTACACCCTCCACGACGTCGGGGAATGTGGCGATGTGATCTGCCCCAAACACGTCCACGACAAGATCGAATCCTCTCTCGAGCTTATCCGCGTGATAGCCGATGTCCGGCAGCCGATAGGTCGGCTCGCCACTGCTTTTGACGAGGACGGTATCCTGTTCTTTTCCGAAAGCGGTAGTCTTGAGCCACGTCGCCCCATCTTTTTCATACGCCAGATCCAGCTCCTTGAATTGCTCGACGATATCCCAGACCCGATTAGAATCGTAGAGCGTGCGCTCATTGAAAAAGGAGTTCATCTGAATCCCCATTCGCTCGAGGGTAGCTTCGATCTCCTTGAAGATGCTCCCCTCGGCGGCTTTCTTAAACACGTCGGCATCACCTTCGGTACTCAAGTCCGGCCCCTTCTCCTTCAAGAGCCGCGTCGCAATCTCATCGATATACTCGCCGAGATATCCGTCTTCAGGGAACGATTCTGGCACAGTTGACAGCTCTCCATCTTCACCAATTTCCTTCGTCCCGAGAGTAGGATCAACCTGGGCCATGTATCGCGCGCGTACCGATTCACCAAGCACGCGCATCTGCCGGCCGGCGTCGTTGAAATAATATTCGCGCTCGACCTCATACCCGGTCCATTGAAGCAAATTGGCTATGGTGTCCCCCAGGACTGCATTTCGTCCGTGTCCGACCGTGAGGGGTCCCGTTGGATTCGCGCTCACAAACTCAACGAGCGCCCTTTTTCCTTCACCGGTGCCTGAATGCCCGAACTTCTCTCCGGCTTCCAGAATGTCTGCAAGCGCGCTGAGCAGATATTTATCCGAGAATCGGAAGTTCATGAATCCCGGCCCCGCTACCTGCACCTCGGAAATCCGGTCGGGGTCCAGCGGTTGCGCTTCGAGTGCATCCCGTATTTCTTCTGCAATCTGCCTCGGAGCCTTCCGAAAATGCTTCTCGAGCTTCATCGCGACGTTGCAGGCCAGGTCACCATGATCCGGATTTGCGGGCTGCTGAAATTCCAGCGTAAAGTCCGCGGGCACTCCACCGAGGGATTCAAGCGCAGAAAGTATGCAGTCGTTCAGGTAGTCTTGCATGATGGATAGATAATCGGGATCGTCTCAATTTGGACAGGCCACTTTTTCCGGGAGGGTGTGCGGCGGCGTGACAGCGCCCTAATCTACCAAATTTCGCACTGCTGATCGCGCTGCTGATCGCGCTGCTGATCGCGCTGCTGATCGCGCTGCTGATTACGTGGCAACATCGTTCTCACGAAGGCTTCGCAAGGGCGCTGAGGTGTACTTTCACTGCGCGAAGGCTGTTTGGCATCGTCCACTCAAACATAGATTTGACCACCAGAGGGCCTGGTAAAACCAAAAGACTGACACTCCGTATGAAGGATCGCACTAACAGAAAAGGGATGCGCAAACTCACGCTGGTTTCAACGATTTTCCTTCTGGTATCCTTCGTGATACCGGAGGCCGCCTGGGCTCAAGAGACCCATTCGTTCACGATTGCCCGGATTAAATATGACGGTGGAGGGGACTGGTATAGCGATCCCGAATCTCTTCCCGAGCTGCTTGAGTTTGTCCGGCGGGAAACGCTTATCGACGTCGCACCTCGAGAGGAGGTCGTCGAGCTGTCGAGTGATAACCTCTTTTCTTACCCCTATATCTACCTGACGGGCCACGGTAATATTCGGATTGACGAATCGGAATCACTTCGACTACGATATTACCTGGAGAACGGCGGATTCCTGCACATCGACGATAACTACGGATTGAATATCCATATTCGTCGCGAGCTGAAAAAGGTGTTTCCCGACAAAGAACTGGTCGAATTGCCGTTTGGCCATGAAATCTTCCATACCGCGTTCGATTTCCCGAACGGTCTTCCCAAGGTCCATGAACACGACGGTGGACCGCCTCAGGGATTCGCGTTGTTCAATGAAGAGGGACGAGTGATGGTTTTTTATACCTACCAGTCCGATCTCGGAGATGGTTGGGAGCCGCAGTCGGTACATGAGAAGCCGGGGGATTTAAGAAGAGACGCTCTTCGAATGGGCGCCAATATTCTTGTTTATGCTATGATGAATTGAAGCTGCCGCACTATTTTGCGGCGATCAGTCGGCGTCGTGTGATTGGCGTCGGCGCTGAACTTCAGACAGCAAGAATTGACCGTCTTCTATGTTTACCTCCCACCTCGAACACGCTGATCCCCAGGTCTATGACGCACTTCGCCGCGAAGTAAATCGTCAGAATGAAGGCCTGGAACTCATTGCCTCTGAAAACTTTGTCTCAAGGGCTGTCATGCAGGCCATGGGTACTCCGCTGACGAACAAATATGCGGAAGGTCTCCCGGGGAAACGGTACTACGGCGGGTGCCAATTCGTGGACATTGTTGAAGACATTGCTCGAGATCGAGCAAAATCGCTGTTTAACTGTGACTGGGTAAACGTCCAGCCCCATTCTGGTGCTAACGCAAACGCCGCCGTTTACCTCACTTTACTGAAACCAGGTGACACCTTTCTGGGATTAGACCTGGCCCACGGTGGACATCTGACGCACGGAAGTCCCGTCAACTTTTCGGGTATCCTCTACCGGGCTCAATACTACAGCGTCGAGCCAGACGGAGAGCTGAAAGGTCGAATCGACATGAACAAGGTGCGAGAAAAGGCGAAGGAAATCCGTCCCAAGATGATCTCCATTGGAGCCTCTGCTTACAGTCGGGACTTCGACTACGAAGCCTTTCGCTCCATTGCCGATGAAGTGGGTGCATTTTTATGGATGGACATGGCGCACACCGCTGGCCTAATTGCGACCGGACAGCTGAACGATCCACTTCCGCACTGCCACATCGTGTCCACGACCACTCACAAGACGCTCAGAGGCCCTCGGGCCGGAATGCTCCTGATAGGAACCGATGCAGAGAACACGATTGGGAAAGTGGCGCCCAAATCTGGCCGCGTCAAGAACTGGGGCGAACTTTTCGATTCTTCCGTATTTCCGGGGATGCAGGGTGGACCACTCATGCACGTGATTGCGGCAAAGGCCGTCGCGTTCGCCGAAGCGCTGGAAGACTCGTTCGAGGAGTACTCGCGCCAGGTCATCTCAAACGCAAAGGCCATGGCAGAAACGTTTGTCGAGCTGGGATATGACGTTGTTTCGGGTGGAACCGACAATCATCTTGCGCTGATCGACCTGAGAAACAAGAATATCACCGGAAAGGAAGCGGAAGCGGCGCTCCAGGAAGCCGAATTGACCGTCAACAAGAACATGGTGCCGTACGATGACAAAAGTCCGTTCGTAACAAGCGGTATCCGAATCGGTACACCAGCAATGACTACCCGTGGACTCGTTGAAGATGATTTCCGGGATATTGTGGCGTTAATGGATCGAGTTATCACGAATCCACGAAATGAAGACGTAATTCGAGATGTAAAGGGATCCATCCACGAACTGACTTCCCGATTCCCCATGTATGATTTTGTGATCGCCTGACGGCGCCAGGACAACACTTTCATGTCTGATCTTTCTCCTTCTACATACGATGAGTTGGTCGATCTGGGCCGCCAGCTCTACGACCATGCCCTTGTAAAAAGTGAGCAGGAGGAGATTACTGATCCCAGAGGGCAACCGATTGGTTGGTTGCTCGACACACGCATCCCCATGCTCAACGGCCACATAATGCCCGAGGTGGGACGAGTGTTGAGCGACAGGTTGATGCTTAAGGGTGTTGACCAGGTTGTGGGATTTGGATTCGGATCCTATGCTCTGGTTGCTTCGGTCGTCGCCGCAAGCAGTAATCCGCCGTTCATGGGAGGATTTGTGCGTGAACAACGTAAACAACATGGGAGAAAACGACTTGTGGAAGGTCCGCTGATCCGTGAAAAACCCATCGTGCTTCTGGATGACATTCTCAACAGCGGTCGTTCGGCCCAGAAAGCCATCACGCTTCTGAAGCAGGATGGATTCAATGTTGTGGGCATGATGACGCTCTTCAACTTTACGTGGAGCGGTGGCCGCCCCAGACTTGAGAAACAAGGATTGTGGGTTGATTCATTGCTCGATCTGAACCTTCGGGAAAACGATCGGTAAAGACCGCCAGCACACTCTCTCAGCTCGTTGTATCGATGATTTCGTTTTTAAAAAGAAGGACCTCCGGCGTTGGTAACGCCAAATCTCCAGACACCAATGGCGCGGCGAACGGGCAAACCGATCCGGAAAAGCTCGAAGAATCCGAGATGGGTTTTCTGGATCACCTCGAAGAATTCAGGTGGACCCTTTTCAAGGGCATGGGAGGAATCGTTGTCTGTACGATTATCGCGGGTATCTATAGGCGTTGGGTGATCGAAAACATCCTGCTGGGCCCAAAGAAAGCTGACTTCATCACGTACAGAATCTTCGGGATGGAAACGACGGATTTTGTTCTGCAGAACCGAACGGTTACCGGACAATTTTTTACAGACTGGGGCACCGCTCTGGTAGTGGGAATCATCGTCGGGTCGCCGGTATTCGTGTACTACATGTGGAAGTTCATCGAGCCGGGTCTTTATCCAAATGAGAAGAAAGGCCTCCGATTCGCAGCTGTATTTGCTTCATTCTTCTTCTTTATTGGGATCTGTTTCGGCTTTTTCATCATCACGCCCCTGGCTTTGCAGTTTTTCGCTGCGTATCAGATTTCGCCAGAAATCGTAAATGAGTTTGATATCACGAAATATTTCGAAATGGTTACGTTCTGGTCGTTTGGAGTGGGACTCCTGTTCGAGTTACCCGTGGTGATCTACTTCCTGGCAAAATTGGGCATAGCTACGCCTGCAAGACTGAGGAAATCTCGGAAATATGCGCTGATTACCTGTCTGATCCTGGCTGCTTTGTTTACCCCACCGGATCCGATATCGCAGATTCTGGTGGCTTCGCCGCTGTTGCTGCTGTACGAACTGTCAATTTGGATTGCGGCAGCGGTTGAAAAACGAAAAGCGAAAGAGTTAGAAGAAGCTCTCGCGTGATAACGTTTTTTGCGCGCGTCCAGGTCTGTAGAAATCTGGCCTACTGAATCATCCATGCCCTCGTCGCGTCACACGGAGATCGCAATCCGGTGTGACTATGAAGCGTATTAGTGTTGTTCTCTCGACCGTTCTGGCCCTGGGTATCATTCTCGTTGCCTTTCGGGCTGACGACGACTTGTTCGAAGTAAGGAAAAACTTCGAAATATTTGGGGCGCTGTACGAAGAAATTGCAGTGGGATATGTGGATGAGGTACGACCCCAACCATTCATGCGGGCGGGCATCGAAGGAATGCTGGAACAGCTCGATCCCTATACCCATTTTTACGACGAAGCCGACATGCTCGACGTCCGACTGCTCATGCAGCGGAAACTGGGAAGAGTGAGTATTTCGCTGGGCATTCGGGCAGGTCGCCTTACGATTCTTGCTCCTGAGGATAATGCCGAGGCTTACCGCCAGGGACTTCGCAGGGGCGACGTCGTCGTGAAAATTGGCGCAACGCCAGCGGACGGCATGACGGTTCAAGAAGCACACGAACTGCTGATTGGCGATCCGGGATCTACCATCGAAATGAGCGTTCAGCGCTCAGGAGATATGGGGCTGCGATCATTTGTACTGCGGCGAAAAAGAATTCGGACCCAAAATGTCTCGTACTCGGGGTATCTCGGGCCGGACTCCACCGACGGCCTGGCATACGTGCGTCTGGATGGATTCGGAACTCGATCAGGACGAGAAGTCATGCGAGCACTTCGGAATATGAACCGGGATGTAGAATTAACAGGGATCATTCTGGATCTGCGCAACAACCCCGGCGGCCTTCTCTCAGAAGCATTGAAGATCGTCTCCCTGTTTGTGTCCAAGGGGTCGGTTGTTGTGAGCACTCGATCTCGGGCGGATGCGTCCGTGACACAGTACAAGACGGAAGAAGACCCGCTCTTTCCGGAGACACCCCTTCTCATTCTCATCAATGAGTATAGTGCGTCCGCGAGTGAAATTGTGGCTGGCGCACTCCAGGATTATGACCGAGCTGTAGTAATGGGAGCGACTTCTTTCGGTAAAGGACTGGTCCAGATCGTACGTCCCTTGCCGCACAATACGTCCTTGAAGATGACCACGTCCCACTACTTTCTTCCCTCCGGACGAACGATCCACTCTGCCACTCTGAATTCGTCTTCGGCGACGGTTGCCACTCCAATCATTGTGCAACTGAAGACGCTGGGAGGCCGAATGGTGCGAGGCGGGGTGGGTGTCGAGCCAGACATCGAACACTTGCGGGCGCCAATAAATGAGCTGGAGAGAGCTCTGGAGAGGGAGTCAGCATTTTTCCTGTTCGCGGATGGTTGGGTGGCTGGTCATTGTATTTCTGATGGGGAATGCTCGGGTTCCGACGAGGAGATGGTCGAAGAATTTCGTTCCTGGCTGGGCACGAGTGGATTTTCTCTGACGACTGATTCGGATTTGATGCTTCTCGAGTTCGAAGAGGAAGCGAGACAAGACGGATTTCGCACGCTGGCATCACAGATTGAGAAATTGCGTGAGGCAATGGACTCCGAAAAGGAGGATCAATTTGAGGAGATCGAAGCTCAAATTGTGCGCGGCATCAATGTCGAAGTTAGAGCTCGGTTACTGGATGAGCGATCTCAAGCCGAGGCGAATATTTCGCAGGACGAGTTGATTGCTCTGGCCAGAGCCTTGCTCGACAGGAAGAATGATATCGAGCAAATCTTGGAAGCGAACTAGAGTCTACCGGCCAGATTACGTGTTGCGTGTAGCATGACGTTGGCACCGCGTATGATATTCTCCGGAGTAGTGTACTCGGAGGGGTTGTGGCTGATACCACCCTCACTCGGCACGAAAATCATTCCCGAGGGCACGCTCCCACTCAGTATCTGAGCATCGTGTCCTGCCCCGCTCTTCATCCGACGCTGAGACAGGTTGTGATCTGTCGCTGCCGCCTCGACCGCTGCGATAACGGTCTCGGAAAAATCGCAGGGCTCTACCCGGGCGAGCGATCGAGACGTTACACTACATGCAGTCTCGCTGCCCGTCTTCTGGATGATAGAAGCGATCTGAGCCTCTGCTTTCTTAAGGGCCCTAAGGTCAGGATGACGCGCGTCGATGGTAAATACGACTTCCTGCGGGATGACATTGACCAGATTCGGATGATAGGTCACTGAGCCAATGGTTAGTCGCAAATCCTCGATCAGAGAGGGAAGATCGCGAAGCCTCGTCAAAATAGCCCCCGCTGCCTCACCCGCATCTTGCCTGCGCTCCATGGGCGTGGTCCCGGCGTGATTGGCAGTGCCGGAAACCGTTACTTCGGCCCACGAGAGGCCTTGAACGCCCGTCACCACGCCGACATCAATCTCCGCATCGACCAGAACCGGTCCCTGTTCGATATGCAGCTCGAGAAAAAAATCGACCCCGATATCATCCAGAATGTCTGATCCAGCATAACTCAGTCGGTCGAGCTCCTCACCTATCGTGTTACCACCTGTATCGCTGGTTAAACGTACATCTTCCAGGGAAACTCGGCCACAAAAGAACAGGCTTCCCATCATGTCGGGCATGAATCGAACGCCTTCTTCGTTGACGAATGACGCCACGATGACCGACCTCCGAGGAAGAGAGTCCGATTCCACGATACATTCCACCGCTTCGAGAGCCGCCAACACACCCAGGGCACCGTCATATTTCCCGCCCGCGGCGACGGTGTCCGTGTGCGAGCCAATCATCACCGCGCCTAAATTCGTTTGCCCCCTGAGTATGCCGAAAAGATTTCCAATGGCGTCGATCCTGATCTCCAATCCCAGTCTTTTCAGGTGAGTGATCACATATTCGCGCCCGGCCAGATCTTCGTCAGAAAACGCCAGACGGCACACACCACCGTCACTTCTGGCACCGATGGAGGCCAGCTCTTCGAGACGAGAAAGGAGTCTTTCGGACTTGATGCCGCCCATCAAAAAATGCAATTGGGTTTTCGAATAGTCATCCGGGGAAGATGCCACCAACCGCCAATAGAAACCAGCCCGAAAAGGTCTCGTATGAAAGATTTCGAATCGACCAGCGCTCGGAGCGCCGAATACCCTATTTGAGTGGGCTGGAATGAAAAATGAAAATAACCAATACGGTGAAAGGACTCTAATGCGTGTACGTTTGATGACCCTGTTTGCGGCAGGACTTTTATTTATGGGATGTGATCAACCGGTTAAGTCCCAGGACCAGAGGAGCACAAGTAGCTTCCGATCTGAATCTGATGCGCTACGCTCGTTCGAAGACCCGATTGGACAGGGCCGGACCACAGCCATTACACGCGCCGTTGAGAGGGCTTCACCCGCCGTGGTAAGTGTCAGCGTTACCCAGACACAACAGGTCGCGGTAAACCTCTACAACGATCCGTTCTATCAGTTTTATTACGGCCGACAACGTGCTCGAGTTTTGGAGCGAAAAGTCCAATCGATGGGGTCGGGATTCGTGATCAGTTCGGACGGATACATCGTCACCAATGATCACGTCGCAGGAAATGCCTCCCAGATTACGATAGCGTTTCCGGATGGCACCACGCGACCCGCCCGACTAATTGGAACAGATACAGGGACCGATCTGGCTCTTTTAAAGGTCGACACCGATTCTTTTCTGCCGCATCTGGAGTTTGAATTGAACAGTGATCCGGTCGTGGGCGAGTGGTCCATCGCACTCGGGAATCCATTTGGTCTATTCGAGGCCACCGATCCAACGGTCACCGTCGGAGTCGTGAGCGCTACGGGTAGAGATTTGCAGCCGCAGAATGATCGATTTTATCTGGACATGATCCAGACCGACGCGGCCATCAACAAGGGTAACTCAGGCGGACCCCTTCTAAATGCGTTGGGAAGAGTCATAGGCGTGAATACAGCGATATTCACCGAGACCGGTGGTTCGGTCGGAATCGGCTTTGCAGTACCTGCCAAAAAGGCCGTTCGAATTCTAGAAGAGCTCCGCGATAAGGGGTACGTTGACCGGGCGTATTACACGGGGTTGCAGGGACGTACGCTGCCGGAACGATGGGCGCAGAACTTGGGAATAGCTCAAGCCAAAGGAATTATAGTTCAGATAGTAGATCCGGAATCTCCGGCGGATGACGCAGGATTTCAGCCGTATGACGTAATCCAAACCTTCGCTGGCAACGATGTCGACACGCTGGAAGATTTTGCTGCCCGTCTGTATGAGTATCGCCCCGGAGATGTGGTGGAGATGGAGGTGATCAGAGAGGGTCGCCGGATTTCCCTTTCAATGGAACTTGGAAGCCTTAGATAGCTGCCGTTTCGGCCGGGTCGCGGGTGTGGCTATCGCTGGTAATACCAGCCTTCTTCGAGACGAACCACACCGCGGCGTTCCGTCCTGAACTTGACAGGGATGGTTCTCCTTCCAAGTTCTCTAGTGGCGGAATAGACTTCGAAATGAAGGTGTGGTCCACTGGAAAATCCCGTGTCGCCCGAAATGGCGATAATATCACCCGTTCTCACGGCGTCACCCATCTGCACCTGGACCCCGTTCTCGTCCAGGTGAACGTAATTTCCGATGGTGCCATCGTTGTGTCTGATCTTAACGTAATTGGCTTTCGTCGAGAGGGCTTGATCAGGGCGGCCCTCGGTGAAGCCTTCCGCCAGTTCCATCACGATTCCGCCCCGGGCCGCCCGAATCGGCGTGCCGACGGGCATGTCCCAATCGATCGCATATTTCCCTTCATGGGTCGCGCCGCCAAGAAAACCCTGACCCACCAGATACTCATCCCCGCTCGAATACGGGAGTTGGTAAACATGACCCGGTCGGTGGCGAGCCTTGTAGTTGCCGAGAATCCATTTCAAATTGAATGAAAACGCCCAGCGGTCTCCTGGCTCCTTCACCCGCAGCGTCATAATCAGCGTCCGCGATCCACCGGGAAAACTATCGGTGAGCGGCAGTCGGACACTTGGCCTCATGTTTTCCAGTTCCATGTCCAGAACCATCGTAAAGTCCCACTTCACGATGCTGAGGACGTAGATGTTGACCTGGGTCGCTGTTTCTTCCGTCTCAATACAAAACGTCTCGTCATAGCAATCCAGAATCCGGTTGCGCTGGATTGGAAAGAGCATTACGAATGCGAGAAGTGCTAACATGGCCTGGTATTCAGGAAAACCCAGCAGATTGGACCGAAAGACTCAAAACCGGTTCCGAGGGGCAACCGTGAGTGCCCTCCTTTGAGGTCGTTCAGACCCTGGAAAGACGTAGCAACTACCACGCGCTGGTGATGGCGGCTACGTTGTCTGTGACTGAGCCGGATCCGCCAAATACGGCGCTGCCAGCCACGATGACATCTGCGCCAGCGCCCGTCACTTCGGCAACATTGGTGGCTTTCACGCCGCCATCCACTTCCAGGTGCGCGGAAGAGCCGATTGCGTCGAGCATGCCGCGAAGGCGGCGAATCTTGTCGGTGCTGGCCTCGATGTAGGACTGTCCGCCAAATCCGGGGTTGACCGACATGATGAGTGCGAGGTCGATTTCTGGCAGGATTTCTTCGAGGCTGGAGAGGGGAGTGGCTGGATTCAGGGTCACTCCTGGGCGCGCGCCGGCGGCGCGGATGGCCTGGATGGTGCGGTGCAGGTGGGTGGCGGCTTCGACGTGAACCGTGATGATGTCGGCGCCGGCGTCGGCAAATGCTTCGACGTAATCATCCGGATTTTCAATCATCAGATGGACATCGAGAACGGCACCAGTTTCGTCGGCCAATGGCCGGAGCGCCTTCACGATGAGCGGCCCAATCGTGATGTTCGGCACGAAGTGCCCGTCCATCACATCGATGTGCAACCACTTGGCCCCAGCACCCAGTGCTTCCCGACAGTGATCTCCCAGCCGTGCGAAGTCAGCCGAAAGAATACTGGGAGATAGAATGGGCATGGGAGCGGCCGGAATTGGATTATTAAACTGGGAGTTACGAGAAGATGATGACCCCGATGGCCACGAGTAAAGCATTCACGAGAGAAATCGGGAGGAGGTACTTCCAGCCGAGTGTCATGAGCTGCTGATACTTAAAGCGGGGCAGCGTCCAACGAACCCAGATGAAGAGGTAGGCGAAGAATGAAGCTTTGAGAACAACCGTACCAATCTGCATGATCATCAATAGAATCGAATCTTCAAGACCCGGGAATTGAGCGAGCAGGACCGACTCGAAGGGAAGCAGATATCCCCCAAAAAACAGCGTGACGATCACGAAAGAAGCGATGAAGAAGTTGACATACTCGGCCAGGAAGAACATGCCGAACTTCATTCCCGAGTATTCGGTGTGGTAGCCACCAACCAATTCCTGCTCGGCCTCCGGAAGATCGAAGGGAGCCCGGTTTGTTTCGGCGAACGCCGTGACGATGAACAGTATGCACCCTATTGGATTGCGAAAGACGTTCCACGCGAAGATGCCATATCCACCGCCCTGGTCTTCAACGATCGTTACCATGTTCAGCGAGCTGGAGATGAGGACCACCGACAGCACCGCCAGTCCCATCGAGAGCTCATAGGATATCATCTGGGCGGAGGAGCGAAGACCGCCCAACAGCGAGTATTTGTTATTTGAACTCCATCCCGCCAGCGTCACGCCATACACGGAGATTGAAGTCAGCGCGAGCAGAACCAGTACGCTCACTGCCATGTCTGCAATTACCACGCCGCGGGCGAAAGGAATGAGCGCGCCCGACGCCATGGCGATCACCACCATCAGCATGGGGGCCAGGGAATGCACGAATGAATTGGCCGCGGTGGGTACGATGTTCTCTTTGAAGACCAGCTTCAACACGTCGGCAAATGGCTGGAGGAATCCAAAAGGACCCACTCTGTTCGGACCAGGCCGATTTTGCATGTATCCCGACACCTTTCGCTCGGCATACACCAGAACGGATGCGGAAATCAACAGGAAGTTGACGATTCCGAAGGCAATCAATGCTGTCCAATACCAGGCGAGATTCATATTCCTTTCGGTAGACTATATCAGGCCGTTACGCCAATTGGTTCGAGACTGACTCCAAATTCGCCCATTGCTTCATAGGTCGCTCCGGTGAAGCCACTGTCTGATTCAGCCAGTTCTGCCATGATGTTGCGCGGGCCTTTGTACTGCATTTCGTGGCCGAGCCGTGATGCGATTTCCGGAATCGATACCCACCCAGGCTGGCAATTCACCAGATTGGATTCGTTATACCATTTGTCAAATGGCGTTCCGTGCGCGTCGGCGCGGCACTTGCCGATTTCCATGGAAAGGGTGCGGTTTACGCCGGCGATCGATTTTGCGGGACGAAGGCGCTGCGCGCGGAGGTCGCCGTTCACGAACGACCCCACCGTTTCCACAGCCATGGCAGCCGGAAGGGCTACATCGGCAGCCGGTAGCGTTTGGTTGGTTGTGTGGTAGTGGTGCAGAATCACTTTCACCTTCTTCAGCTGCTTCGCCGTGCATACACCTGCAGCGACAATATCATCCTCCAACACGTACAACACATCTACTTCGCCGCCGGTAATTCTGGCCTTCAGCTCCTTTACATCTGCGGCGTGAAGGCCCAATCGTTCGCAGCCCTGTGAGTTCGGGGCGCGATCATCGGTCTTGAGCCAGCCGTCTGCGTGCCCTTCTTCCACGTGAGCAAGGTAGACGGGGGTCGGAGCGCCGACAGCCGTAGCCAGTTTCGTCAACAAATAATTGTCCTCCACCGTCGCATACGCCGATCCAACGAACAGGGCCCTGCTTCCGTCGATTCCGGTCAGGCAATCTGAAGCGGCCTTGTAGGCCATTTCCCACGACACCTCTGCATTTTCAACAGTCGGCCCCGTAGGTCGATTTTTATTAAACCGGTCACAGTCGAGACGCTCTTCGTCCGACAGCCAGTATTCGTTCACACTCATGTTGGTCCGTGGAGTAACCTTCATGATCTGATTGTCCTTGACCCAGTAGTAACAATTGGAGCCCTTCGAACCGACGGTTGAAATCGAGGCTGTCTTGCTCATCTCCCAGACTCTGGCGCCGAATCGATGCTCCTTCGACGTGAGCGCTCCCACCGGGCAGATATCGATCACGTTCATCGAGTAGGGATCGTCAAACTCAATCCCCGGGGGGGTCATTGGATAATTCTTGACGCCGCGCTCGATGATGGTAAGCTGGTTGCTCTTCGAGATCTCGCTGGTAAATCGTATGCACCGGGTGCAGTTGATACACCGCTCGGCGTCGAGGACGACGTTCGGGCCGAGATCGACGTGCTTGGGTTTATGCACCTTCTGGAATTCAAACCGCGAACTTTCGGGTCCATGTTTGTAAGCCTGATTCTGAAGAGGACAATGACCGGCCTGATCGCAGATTGGGCAATCGAGCGGGTGATTGATGAGCAGAAATTCAAGCGTGTCTTTCTGCGCACGGACTACCGCATCACTCGAGCAATGGGTCTTGACCACCATGCCATCGGTCATGTCCATAGAGCAACTGGTCTGCAGCTTGGGCATGAATTGGATGATCGGATTTCCGTCATCGTCCAGATTGGATTCCCGTGTCTCGCGGTTCATCTGCGGCATGCCCACATCTACCAGACACTGCCGGCAGTTGGCCGGAGCGGACATCGATGGATGGTAGCAGAAATGAGGCAGATCGACGCCATTATCCAGGCAGAACTGGAGTAGCCTCGGGCGGCCCTCAAATTCATAGTTCTGGTTATCAATGGTGATTGTCGGCATATCAGTCTAATTATGCGTTTTCAAGTACTCCGCCCGATGGTATGAGCGACGGACGACAGCGCGCTTCGAATTCGTCTCTAAATCGATCAATAGTATATCTGACGGGCCAGGCCGCCGCATCGGCGAGTGCGCATACGGTTCTTCCCTCCATCTGCGTGCACAGATCGAGGAGCAGGTCCAGATCGCGAAAATTGCCCTCGCCTTCATCGATTCGCGTAACGATGTTTTCCAGCCATCCTGTTCCTTCTCGGCACGGCGTGCACTGCCCACAGCTTTCGTGGTGATAGAAGTGTGTGATTCTTCTTAGCCATGCCACGATGTCGGTGTCTTCGTCCATGATCAACATTCCACTGGTACCCATCATCGAGCCCGCATCGCGAAGCGAATTGGCATCCATGGTGAGGCCTTCGATCATGTCGGCGCGCAGGATGGGGGTCGAAGATCCGCCGGGAATGAGTGCTTTGAGTTTTTTGCCGCCGCGCATTCCGCCAGCCACCTCATAGATGAGATCTGTAATGAGCATACCTGTTGGATACTCATACACTCCTGGACGATTCACATGACCGGAAATGCCGTACAGCACGGGTCCGGGATGCGCTTCGGCTCCGATCCCTGCATACCAGTCTCCACCATTTCTAATGATCAATGGGGCACACGCAAGCGATTCCACGTTGTTGATCGTCGTCGGATAGCCCCAGACACCCTTTTGGGCTGGAAACGGTGGTTTGATGCGGGGGTAGGCTCGTTTTCCCTCCAGCGATTCCATCAGGCTGGACTCTTCGCCGCAAATGTAGGCGCCTGCTCCCTTGTGGATGACGATTTCGCATGAAAAGCCGGAACCCATAATATCTTGTCCCACATAGCCTTTCGCGTATGCTTTCTCCAGCTCGCCTTCCATTAGAGTAATCCAGTCGGCAAACTCGCCGCGGATATACAAGAAGGCAGTCTTGATGGACATGGCGTAGGCAGCGATCAGCATACCTTCAAGAACCAGGTGTGGATTGTACTCCATCAGCTGGCGATCCTTGAATGTACCCGGCTCAGACTCGTCGCCATTGCAACACAGAAAACGCGGAATGTCGGGGTCAACCGGAGGCATGAAACTCCATTTAAGGCCGGTCGGAAATCCAGCTCCACCTCGACCTTTCAGGCCGCTCTTCTTCATCTCATTGGTTACGGAGGTCGGGTCCCACTTATCCGTGGTCAACACCTCTCGTAGGGCGGCGTACCCTTCGTGCTCCTCGTAGACCTCCAGTTTGTGGAGGTCTTTTACGGGCGGCATCAGTACACGCTTGAACGCCCGCCAATCTCCTGCTTTGCTTTGGGTTTCCATAGGGTGTTCAGCTCAGGGTTTCACTGACAGGGCAAACCCCGTAGGTCGGTGTGAGGGAAACGTCCGTTCTTCTGTTGCCTCCCAGTTCGTCTTCATCCTGGGGTAGAGTAACGGACTCGAATTCCGGCATCTTCCCATCGCGCAGCGCATCTACTAGCGCGTCGATTTTCTCCGGGGTCAAATGGTTTACGTACGGACCATTGGTGACCTGCAGCATCGGAGCCGAGCCGCACGCTCCGAGGCATTCCGCTTCTTGAATGGTGAACATTCCATCGGCAGTCGTCTCGCCCTTATGAATACCCAGTTTATCTTCGAGATAATGGAGTATGTCATAACCGCCACACAACTGGCAGGAAAAACAGGTGCATACATCGAGGACGTAGTCGCCTTTCTTTTCCTTGAAGTACTGTGTGTAGAAAGTGGCTACCCCGTACGTGTCCGCATAGGGCATTCCAATTTCGTCAGCGACCAGTTGGATGACCTCCGGTGGTAAAAACCCGAATTTCTCCTGCGCCAGCCAGAGGCCGTGCATCACCGCCCCTTCTTTGGAGGGATAACTCGAAACCCATTTCATGATCTGCGCTTTTTCATCCTTTGAAAAAGAGAGATCCTTTCCCGAGAACACGGGCTCCGGGTTTCGGTCTAGCAGATCAACTACAGGATTTTTTATAAAATCGGCCATATAGAATCTATTTGTCGGCTTCTCCAAGAACCGGATCAATCGTTCCGATCATGATGACCATATCTCCCATCTGGGCGCCTTCCATCATCGTTTCGAGTGCCTGTAGATTGGAGAAGCTTGGAGAATTCATCTTTGCCCGCCACGGAGTACCTGTTCCGTCCGATTGCAGATAGAATCCCAGCTCGCCTTTGGGGGCTTCGATGGCGTGATAGGCCGCGGCGCCCTTAGGCGGGCTCACGCCGGTATCGGTGTACATGAAGTCGTGAATCAGGCCTTCCATGGAGTAGTAAACATCGTTCTTGGAAGGGTATGCGCGCTTGGCATCCTCTACGCGGACGGGTCCCTGAATGGTCTCGAGTTTCTCGAGACACTGTCGGATAATTTTAATGCTCTCCTTCATCTCGTCCAGACGGACGAAATAGCGTGCGAGAGCGTCTCCTTCGGTCCGAATCGGAATATTGAAGTCCACCTCATCGTATTTGAGGTAGGGCTCGAAGCGCCTGATGTCGTGCGCTATACCGGAGCCTCGAAGGTTCGGACCGGTCATCCCGGCAGCCACAACGTCTTCGGCACTCATGTAACCGATACCGATGTTTCGATCGATCCAGATTCTATTTCTGTTGAGCAGCTTCTCCCAGCCTGCGAGTGAAGCGGGGAATTTCTCGGCGAAGTCTTTGATGAGATTAAAGCCTACGTCGTTGATGTCCGTTGCCACGCCTCCGATTCGGCTATGGGACACGGTCAGGCGGGCGCCTGCAACCTCATCAAAAATGGCGTAAATGTCCTCGCGAGCCTGAAAAGTCCACAGAAATACTGAGACCGCGCCGGCATCCATGAGGCCGACTCCCATCCATAGGAGATGGGACGAAATGCGGGCGACCTCGCTCATCATCATGCGAATCCACTGAGCGCGGTCGGGAATCTCTATGCCGGCCAACTTCTCCACGGCCAGGCACCACGCGACATTATTTGAGTAGGGCGAGAGATAGTCCATGCGGTCCGTATAGGGCATGAACTCCTGGTAGGATTTATTCTCCGCAATTTTCTCGATGCCGCGATGAAGATATCCGATATCGACAACGCACTTTTTGATCGTCTCGCCGTCCAGTTTTACCACACATCGAAGAACCCCGTGGGTGGCTGGATGCTGCGGGCCGATATTCAGCACCATTTCCTGTTCCAGCGCATCGACCGGGGAGCCGTCTCCAGATGATGTCTTTTCAATCCAGGAGTGTTTGCTCTCCAGACGACGATAGATGGCTTCGTTGTGGCGGGGCCAGAACTTCAGCGTTTCCTTGAAATCGGTATCGTTGATAATGCTCATATCCGCCTATCCCTCATCCCCATCGGTAGTTTGAACTTCTTCGAAGCTCTTCGGCGGCTTGCTGCCATGCGCGGCCGGGAACGGATCCATGGTGAGTTCACCGGTTGGCTCCTGAGGAGGCAGTGGAAGCGAACCCGGAACTCCAAGAAGGGGAAACTCCTTCCTGAGGGGAAAATATTCGAAATCTTCGGGCATGAACATCCGCCGCATGTCCGGGTGACCATCGAATGTGATGCCGAACATGTCGTAGCACTCGCGCTCGTTCCAGTTTGCTGCGGGATAGACGCCGGTCAGAGTGGACACGCTCAGCTTTTCTTCATCGAGGCGGATGACGAGGCGGATTCGTTTTGAATCGTTCAGATCGACCAGATTGTAAAATATTTCGTACCGATCATCCTCGGTGAACCGATCGATACCGCCTAGATCAGCCAGGTAGTTGAATCCCTGTTTGTCTTTCAAGAAGACGCAGACATCTACGATGCGGCTGGCGTCAACGCGAACCGTGCGCTCGCCCGCATACACGACGGTTTCTCCAATTGCATCCGTGAACTCTTTTTCGAGGGCGCTGATGACGGTGTCGACCTGGGTCGTGGCCTTCTCGTGCGGATTATTCTCGACGGCAGTCTCGGGCTCCTGCGGAACGAAATTGAACGGAAGCGTGCTCGGCGACTGAGATGTTCTGTCGTGTTGCGGCATGGATTTTACTGGGTATACAGGCCGCTCGGGCTGATGGTGTCCTTACCGTCCGGGGTAACGATCGAGGGCTTGCGCGGCGCAATATCTGGCTGCTCTTTCCCAAAAATACCGTCCTGCGCAACCGAGTACTCGTTTCGAATCTTTTCCTGGATGTCCATTAACGCGTGAATGACCGCTTCTGGCCGCGGAGGGCAGCCGGGAATGTAGACGTCGACCGGAAGGAAGTTATCCAATCCCTGAACGACACCGTAACACCTGTGCATGCCACCTGTAGATGCGCACGCCCCCATGGCAATGCACCATTTGGGGTCTGCCATCTGGTCCCACACTCTGCGGATCGTGTGAGCCATCTTGTAGCTGACCCAGCCCGCCACAATCATGAGGTCAGCCTGGCGGGGAGAAAATCGCATTGCTTCGCTTCCGAAACGAGCCACATCATACTTCGGTGCGGCGAAGGCCATCATCTCGATGGCGCAGCATGCGAGCCCCATGGGCATCGGCATGAGCGAGTTGGACCGCGCCCAGTTGACGACCGTATCGACCGTTGTTGTCAGAAATCCCTCCTGAGGGGCGCCATCTGATCCCATTGAACTTCGAGTTTATTCGGAAAAGGTTGAGTGATCAGTCAAATTCAAGGCCACCCTTCTTGATATCATAAACGAGGCCAATGGCCAGGATGATCACAAATAAGAAGATGACTCCCAGAACACCCGGGCCGACTCCGGCTGCGATAAATTCGCGAAAGCTCACCGCCCAGGGATACAGAAAGACAATTTCCACGTCGAAAACGATAAAGATCATCGCAACGAGATAAAACTTGACCGAGTATCGCTGGTGCGCGGATCCAATCGGATCCATTCCACTCTCATACGTG
>Ga0208879_1000399_pt1 | contig 44962 bp, 45 predicted proteins | sample Knorr_S15_td_Bot_FD_185605 | JGI IMG/M metagenome (GOLD analysis project Ga0208879, IMG submission 185605) | Marine microbial communities from Southern Atlantic Ocean transect - Knorr_S15_td_Bottom_ad_5009_LV_A (SPAdes) (version 2) | ecosystem: Environmental > Aquatic > Marine > Oceanic | place... | reverse complement strand
GTTAATTTAAAATTTTGATTTGATATTCTCTAGCTTTTAAAACTTCTTGATTCCAATCAATTTCAACATCATCAATTTTAATAAATTCATCTTTTTTGATTGATTTTTTTATTTTTGCACCATCTGATAAACCAAGTGGTAAAAAATTACTATTAACACTGTTCCTGGAAGTAACTAATCTGCCTCTGGACGTAAACCCTCCTTCACCATCAAGTATTTCTCCTGATGATAGATCTTTTTTAGCAATTGACACAACATCTGCATTAAAAAATTTAGTATGACCTGTTGATTTTTTATCTAAAGCAATTGAATAGATCGATTGTGCCAGTTCTAAACCAACATAATGATAAGGTCTCCAGATTGCAGAATATTCGCCTGAATTGTCTGTAACCATTCCATATTCTTTAAAGCAGTCTTTTACATAATTATTTTGAGCTTTAATAACGATATAAACACCCCATCTTAAATCATTTTCGATTTGAATCTTATTTCGGTCAATACTTGAAATTACTTCCACTTGTCCTTCATAATCAATAAGTCCACCGTTGTCTTTTGGGATTAATTTGTTTGCAATATCATAGACACCAACTGGTGGATAGGTAAGGCCATTTTTAGGACATTTTAAACCTGATGCATTGGCAACGGCTGCCATCTCAATTGAACTTTTGTCTCCTGTAACAAATGAGTTAAACATTTTTGGATTCATTCCAGCATTTTTTGCTTCTCCAGCTGTTGTTCCATAATTACTCCAGACATTTTCGGGAGTAGAATACTCGAAGCTTGGGTGATATTTTGTTCCTTTGCCGGCACATGTTACAAAAAAACCATTTAATCTAGCCCATTCAATTTGCTCTAAAATTAAAGATGGTTGATCTCCATAAGCCATCGAATAAATAACATTATTTTCCTTTGCTAAATCTGATAAATACTTCCCGCATAAAACATCGGCCTCAACATTAACCATGATGATATTTTTTTTGGATTGAATAACTTTATAAGCATGTTGGGTACCTACGATTGGATTTCCAGTAGCTTCAATAAAAATCTCTATGTTTCTATTCAATATACTGTCTAAAGAATTTACAAAATTTATTTTCTCTACAGTCTCTTTTTTGAGGCCACTCTTTATGCAATTGGATTTTGCTCTTTCAATGTCTAAATCAACAATTGTATCAATTTTAATCTTTTTAAGCTGATTGTATTGAGACAAAAACATTGAAATAAATTTTCCACAACCAATAAAGGCAATATTAATATTTCCTTTATAATCTTTTAATTTTGAATAGAGATACATAATTTAAAGTAAACCAATCTATTAAACTAATTTAATAATTCTGCTAGTGAAGTTTGGAAAGCGCTAGTTGGAACGCCATTTTCCCAAGGCAAATCCACATCATATTCTTTAATAAGACAATCATCAGGTAAGCATTTAATAGGTGTAAAGTCACGATGAGCAATATACTCTTTGCGCTTAAATCTACGGATATGATTGCTCACTGCGCAAAGACTTAGATAAACACTCACTCGGTTAAAAGGAGATAGATTGCTGCTAGAAGCATGAACTAAACAACTATGAAATAAAATCATTGATCCGGCTGGTCCCTTAGGACCAACGATCCCACCATTTTTGCCACCAGCACGGTTAACCAACTGTGAGATAAGATTATTATCAAGTGTCCAAAGTGGATAGCTGGTTGTAGCAAGATCATGTTTTGCTTCGAGGACTCCTTTTTTGTGACTGCCAGGAATAAGCAATAATGGTCCATTAAATTCAGTGACTTCATCAAGGAAAATGGCAATATTCATCGCACGTTCCGTTGGCATTAAATCGTCATTAACCCATGTTCCATAATCTTGATGCCACTGCCACACATCTCCCTCGAAAGCCATTTTGCCATTAATTTTAAATTGATGCATATACAAATGTTCACCTAGTAAATCTTCAACAGGTTTGATCATACGCGGGTGACGAGCTAATTTTGCAAAAGGCTTGCTGTATAAATGAGCTGCAAAATTCGTACGAACAGCATCACTTCCCTTTTCACGAACATTGTATTCCTCACGTCTTTGATAAAGCTCGGGAACAGCCGCTAAAAGATTTTGGATTTCTTCTGGTGAAAAGAGGCTTGGAAAAAAAAGATATCCCTCTTCATCAAATCGATTGCGTTGTTCTATAGTTAGGTTCATCTTACTTTTTTCATATTCAAAAATAAATATTTAAACATCGTTCTATTGTTGGGTCAATATTTTTTCAATCTCTTTAACAATAAATATAATGCACTATGGTCTAAATCAGACATGCCTTTTTTAACCATTAAATCATAGAATTTTTCTACTTGTTCAGACAAAGGTAAATGTACATTATAAGTTTTTGCTGTTTCAACAATATTATTCATATCTTTTAATTGAGTAGAACATCTGCCTCCCGGTTTAAAATTATTTTCTAAAATCCTTTTTCCATGATTGTCTAAAATTGGACTACCGGCAAATCCTGTTTTTATTGCTTCTCTAACTGCTTTAGGATCTACACCTGCTGCTTCAGAAAGAATCAACGCTTCAGACACTGCACCGATGGTGATTCCAACTATAGCCTGGTTTGCAAGCTTAGCCACTTGTCCAGACCCAGTCTTCCCAACATAAGTAGCGGTTCCCATACTTTCAAATAAATGTCTTATTTTTTTAAATATTTTTTTTTCACCCCCCACCATAATTGTCAATTTTCCAGTTTCAGCTCCTTTTGTTCCTCCCGATACAGGGGCATCTAAAAAATATCCTTTATTAATTTTAATTTTTTTTTCTATTTCAACTGCAGTCTTTTTCTTTGTGGAGCTCATATCGATTAATATTTGATTTCTTTTTATATTTTTTTTTAAAACTTCAGATACTTCTAAACAAACATTATCGTTGGCTAACATCATTATAATAACTTGACATTTATTAGGTAGGTTAATCAAATTTTGGCATATTTCTGCTCCAAATTTTTTAATTTTTTTAAAATTTTTTGTTGACCTATTCCAAACAATTAAAGGGTATTTATTTTTTAAAATATTTTTTGCCATGGGCATACCCATTAGTCCTAAACCAACAAATCCTACTTTAATTTTATTCATTAGCGTTAATTCTAGCAAAAAATTTCTAGAGAGTCAGATGATATAATTGTGAGATTTTAGGGGATCAATCTAGACCATAACAGAGCCTTAGTGAGGATAAATTTTTATCTTAATTTTGCCTCTGCTTGATGGGAGAATAATTTGTACGAAACTTAAACTAATAGTACAATTATAAGATGATAAGCGAATATATGAAAAGTGATAGTTCCAAAATTCTCTACGTGATTAACGACGCAGCCATAAAATACAAAGGTATTATCCCTGATAATTGTTGGCACGAACCCTACATGTCAGAAAGAGAATTAGTAGATGAATTTAAAGATGGAGTTCGTATGTTTGGCTATAATCGTAATAACAAATTGGTCGGGGTAATAGGAATTCAAGAAATAAAAGATGTTATCCTAATAAGACACGCTTATACTTTAACTCCCTACCAAGGCAAAGGGGCAGGAGGAGCATTACTTAAATATTTATTAAAAAGAAATCAAAATTTTCGTTTATTAGTAGGCACCTGGCGGAATGCCACATGGGCAATTCAATTTTATGAGAAATTTGGTTTCATTCTTCAAACAAAAGAGCAAGCCACCCTATTACTTAAAAAATATTGGAAGATACCACTGAAACAAATTGAAAATTCGGTAGTGTTGGAAAAGTATTAGAACCAAGATCACTGTTTCTGGTGCGGTCAGAGAGACTCGAACTCTCATGGAGAATCCTCCACTTGGCCCTCAACCAAGCCTGTCTACCAGTTTCAGCATGACCGCTTAATGTGACAGATTAAATTAATGACAAATATGTTTCAAGTTGATAGATTCTATGGTCATGGAATTTACATCTGAAATAAGAAAAATAACTGAGCCAATTTATCAAAAAATCTCAAAAGTATTACCAGAAATTGAATGGTCGGTTCATGCTCCGTACGTTTATAGAATAAATCAACTTAAAAAAGAAAAGAATGCAATTATTCTTGCACACAACTATCAAACACCTGAAATTTATCATGGTATTGCCGATGTGTCTGCAGATTCTTTAGCATTGGCTATAGAAGCTTCTAAAACCAATGCGGATATTATTGTTATGTGTGGAGTACATTTCATGGCTGAAACAGCCAAGTTAATGAATCCTCAAAAAAAAGTTTTGCTTCCAGACATGGATGCAGGTTGCTCTTTATCTTCTTCTATTACAGGTAAAGATGTAAGGCTTCTAAAGGAAAAATATCCAGGTGTTCCTGTAGTATCTTATGTTAATACTTCTGCAGATGTAAAAGCAGAAACTGATATTTGTTGTACTTCAGCAAATGCTGTAAAAATTGTGAATTCTCTTGGCGTAAAAAAAGTGATTTTTTTGCCAGATGTTTATTTGGCAAAATATGTAGCTTCACAAACAAATGTGGAAATTATTTCTTGGAAAGGTACCTGTATAGTTCATGAACAGTTTAATGAAAAAGAAATAAATGAAATTAGACTAAATAACCCTGGAATTAAAATTATTGCTCATCCAGAATGTCCTCCAGATGTAATTAAAGCAAGCGATTTCACTGGTTCTACATCTGGAATGATTAAGTATGTTGAAGACAATCAGCCAAAAAAAGTCATGATGGTTACCGAATGTTCTATGAGTGACAATGTTCAAGTTGAAAATCCAAATGTAAAATTTATAAAACCTTGTAATTTATGTCCTCATATGAAAAAAATTACTCTTCCAAAAATTTTAGACTGCCTAGAAAATGAAACTAACGAAATCATCATAAGCAATGAAATAATAGAAAAAGCAAAACAATCAGTTGAAAGAATGACTGCAGTCGGCCGATAAATTAGGTGCCAAAAATACGTTTAAGCAATAACTTTATTAGAAATGTTGTTAAGTTAGCTTTAAATGAAGATTTATATCCTTCAGGTGATATCACTTCTGCCCTTATTAAAAGTAAAAAAAATGTTTCATTAAGATTAATTTCTAATCAATTAGGTATTATTGGAGGATTAAATTTTGCAAAGCAAGCTTTCAAACTGATTTATAAAAAAATCAAATTTATTACTAAAAAAAAGGAAGGATCTTTTGTTAAAAAAGGTAATGTTGTTGCAATTATTAAAGGAGATGCTCAAAAAATATTAATAGGAGAAAGAGTAGCATTAAATTTTATTAGTCATATTTCTGGGGTTGCAACTAAAACTTATCAGTTTGTAAAACTTGTTAAAGGAACTAAATGTAAAATATGCTGTACAAGAAAAACTATTCCCAACTTAAGAGTAATTCAAAAATATGCTGTTAAACTAGGTGGAGGAACTAATCATCGATTTAACCTTAGCGACGAGTACTTAATTAAAGATAATCATATAGCAACCTCTGATATTAAAACTTTAGTAAATTTAGCTATAAAAAATAAAAAAGGAAAAAAAATCACTGTTGAAGTAGATAGCTTGACTCAACTAAAAAAAATCTTGGGATTAAAATTTAATACAGTGCTTTTTGACAATATGAGCTTAAAAAATCTAAAAACTGGAGTTAAAATCGCAAAAAAATATTACGAAACAGAAGCTTCAGGAAATATTAATCTAAAAAATGTAAAAAGAGTAGCTGCAACAGGTGTTGGCAGAATTTCTGTTGGTGCAATAACACACAGTGCTCCAGCTATAGATCTAAAATTTGAAATTCTTTAAAAAGGTATTTCTTGGTCAATTTTCAAGATTTTTTTAATTGTGCTTGAGCTGCAGCTAGTTTTGCAACTGGAACTCTGTATGGTGAACAAGAAACATAATCTAATCCTGTTTTTGCACAAAAGTTAATACTTTTTGGATCTCCTCCATGCTCTCCGCAAATACCTAGTTTTATATTTTTGTTTTGTTTTCTGCCTCTTAAAACTGACATTTTAATTAAATCAGCAACACCATCATCAAGAGAAACAAATGGATCAATATCAAATATTTTATTTTCAATATAATCATTTAAAAATTTTCCACTATCATCTCTGCTTATTCCAAAAGTGGTTTGAGTTAAATCATTAGTTCCAAAACTAAAAAAGTCAGCATGTTTTGCAATATCTTTAGATTTAATTGCTGCCCTAGGAAGCTCAATCATTGTGCCAACTAAATAGTCAATTTTAGTTTTATTTTCATTCTGAACTTGATTTGCAACTCTAATAACAAGGTCTCTCATGATTTTTATTTCAGCTTCAGTAGATACTAAAGGTATCATTATTTCTGGAATGATTGATTTATATTTTTTATTTTTACATTCAACTAAAGCCTCAAATATTGCTCTACATTGCATTTCATAAATTTCCGGAAAAGAAATTCCTAATCTACATCCTCTGTGTCCAAGCATTGGGTTTTGTTCGTGCAACTCAGTTATTCTAGATTCTATTTCTTTTACATCTAAAGTTAGTGAATCTGATAAGTCTTTTATTTCTTTTGTTTTATTGGGCAAAAATTCATGTAATGGAGGATCTAACAATCTTACAGTGACTGGTAAACCATTCATAATCTTAAATATTTCAACAAAATCCTTTTTTTGGTGTGGAAGCAATTTTGTCAAAGCTTTATTTCTATCCTTTTTAGATTTAGACAGGATCATTTCTCTCACAGACAAAATTCTTTCTTCATCAAAAAACATATGTTCTGTTCTGCAAAGACCTATTCCTTCAGCTCCAAAATCTCTAGCAGTTTTTGTATCTAAAGGAGTTTCCGCGTTTGCTCTAACTTTTAATTTTCTAAAACTATCAGCCCATTTCATCAACTTAGAAAAGTCACCTGATATTTCTGGTTTAACTGTTTTAACTTCTCCAGAAATTATTCTGCCGGTTGATCCATCAATTGTAATAACATCTCCCTCTTTAATTTCCGTATCTCTAGTTTTGAATATTTTTTTTTCATAATCTATATCGATTTCACTTGTACCTGATACACAAGGTCTCCCCATGCCTCTTGCAACAACCGCAGCATGACTTGTCATTCCGCCTCTTGCGGTTAGAATTCCGTTTGCTGCATGCATACCATGAATATCCTCAGGTGATGTTTCGACTCTAACTAAAATTGTATTTTGCATCATATCATTTAATCTCTCAGCTTCATCAGATGTAAATACAACTTTTCCACTTGCTGCGCCTGGAGAAGCTGGCAGACCTTTTGCAATTACATTTATATTACTATTTTCATCTAGCATTGGATGGAGAAGAGCATCTAATGAATTAGGGTCCAGTCTTAAAACTGCTTCCTTTTTAGAAATTAATTTTTCTTTAACCATATCTACTGCAATCTTAACAGCAGATTTAGCTGTTCTTTTTCCTGATCTTGTCTGCAACATCCAAAGTTTTTTATTTTCAACTGTAAACTCTACGTCTTGCATATCTTTGTAATGTTTTTCTAAAGTGTTTAAAATTTTATATAGTTGATTAAATATTTTGGGCATAATCTCTTCCATTGAACTACCTTTTGAACCAGATTCAATTCTTGATTTGTTTGTAATGTGCTGAGGCGTTCTGGTTCCTGCTACAACATCTTCTCCCTGCGCATTAATTAAGTATTCTCCATATATTTCTTTTTTTCCATTTGAAGGATTTCTGGTAAAAGCAACTCCCGTTGCACAATCATTTCCCATATTACCGAATACCATTGATTGTACATTTACAGCTGTTCCCCAATCTGAAGGAATTTGATTTAATCTTCTATAAACTTTAGACCTATTGCTTTCCCAAGATAAAAATACAGCACTAATTGCACCGTTTAACTGCTCAAATACATCTTGGGGAAATTCTTTATTTGTTTTTTCTTTTACAAGATTTTTTAAATCTTTAATTAAGCCATCCCAATCATTTTCATCTAAATCTGTATCTAAAAGAACTCCTTTTGTTAATTTATAATTTTCTATAAGTTCCTCAAAATTATAGCTCTCTATACCCATCGCAACGTTTGAATACATTTGAATAAATCTTCGGTAACTATCTTTAGCAAATCTCATATTTGAAGTTTTATTGGCTAAGGCTAATACAGTTTTATCATTTAAACCTAAGTTTAAAATCGTATCCATCATACCTGGCATAGAGATTCTTGCTCCAGATCTTACAGAAATTAATAGTGGATTTTTTAAATCGCCAAATTTTTTTCCAGATTCTTTTTCAATATTTTTTAATTCTTTTTTTATATCTTTAATTAAAAATGATGGTAATTTTTTTTTATTTTTATAAAACAAATCACAAACTAAAGTTGATATAGTAAATCCTGGAGGAACAGGTAGTTCCTGTCTTACCATTTCTGATAGATTGGTCCCTTTGCCACCTAAAATATTTTTAGGATATTTTATTTTTTTGATATCCTTAGATTTAAAATTAAAAATAAGTTTTTTCACTAAAGGCTCCCAATGCTAGAAAAATCTATATAATTATCGAAAGCTTTACATAACATTTGCAAAAGTTCCAATCGATTTTTTTTTATAAATTCATTCTCATCATTAACAATTACATTATCAAAGAATTCGAATATTTCTTTTTTTGTGGAAGCCAAAATTTTTAAGCTATTTTCATAATTCTCGTCTTTATTCACGTTGGTAAAATATTTTCTTATTTCATTAATTTTTGTGTATAGATTTTTTTCGTATTTATTTTTAAATAAATCTGGTTCAGTTGAATCATTAAGTTCTATTGATTTATCTTTTAATTCGTTTGATAAAATATTTGATGCTCTTTTGTAACTAGAAATAATATCTTTTCCAATTTCTTTTGAAATAAATTTATTTAAAACGACTGCTTTGTTATAAATTTTTAATATTTGATCGATGTTGTAAGACGAGATTGCTGCTTCAATAATATCTTGTTTTATACCTTTTTCTTTCATGTAATTTTTTAATCGATCGTTTAAAAATTCAATTAAATCTTTTTGTATTGCTTTTGTATCAAATTCAAATTTTTGTTCATGATAAAGTAATGTAGAATAATTAATTAAATCTCTTATTTTAAATTCTTTTTTGTTTTCTAATAAAAGCCTAATCAGTCCAATTGCCGATCTTCTTAAAGCATAAGGATCTTTAGAACTTGATGGTTTCAATTCTATTCCAAAGAAACCAACCAATGTATCCAATTTATCAGTTAGAGATAGAGCAATGCTATAAGATTTTTTTGGGATTCTATTTTCTAAACTTGTAGGTAAATAATGTTCGCTGATTGCTAAACATATGTCTTTATCAAAACCTTGGGCTGTAGCAAAATATCCGCCCATCACACCTTGCAGCTCTGGAAACTCGCCAACTAAATCTGATAACAAATCAACTTTACAAATTGATGAAGCGATTTCTATTTTTTCCTTACTAATTAATAATTCATCAGAAATCAAAGAGCTTAGCTTTCTCATTCTTTGTATTTTGTCGAAGTATGTGCCTAGTCCTTTGAAGTAATTTATCTTTTTAAGTTCAGAAACTTGTTTAACTAGACTTTTTGATTTATTTTTTTGCCAAAAAAATTGTGCATCATTTAATCTTGCCTCTACAACTCTTTCATTTCCCAATTTAATAAAACCTTTTAAGTCTTTCGTGTTAGCTACTACTAAAAAGTTATTTGTTAAATTATTTTTCTTATCAAATGTTGGAAAATATTTTTGATGATGTTGCATTGTAATAATTAATATTTCTTTGGGAATTTTTAAAAATTTTTGATCGAATTTACAATTTAATATTTTTGGACTTTCAACAATATTTGTTACCTCGTCCAAAAGTTTATCGTTAATTTTAATTTCTAAACTTTTATTTTTTGAAATTTTGCTTAATTTTTTTTCAATAAATTTTTTTCTTTTATTATGATCTATTATTATTCCAGATTTTTTGAAATAACTTTCATATAATTTGTAACTACTAAATACTTTGGTTTTTTCTTCGAATTCTTTATCTAGGAATGTCGAATTAGATGAATGTAAGTGATGAAATTTAAAATTTAATTTAATATTTCCAAAAATAGCTAATATTGATTTTAAGGGTCTCCCCCAATAAAGATCAAAATCACCCCATTTCATTGATTTTTTCCAATATATTTTTCTCAAGAGGTCTGGAATATTTTTATTCAATAAATCTATAGTTTGAATTTTTTTTGCAGGTTTTTTAAAAAAATAGAATTTTCCTTTTTCAGTTTGTTTTTCAAAAATATTTTTTTTTTCAATTTTATTGGATTTTACAAATCCATCTAAAGCCTTTTCTGGAGCATTAATGTTTGGACCTCTAATATACTCACTTTTTCTATGTATTTCTGTATCAATTCGGTCAAATAAAATAATTAATCTATTTGGAGTGGAAAAAACTTTTCCTTCTGACTTATGTATTATTTTTTCTTGTTCAAAAAAATCTTTAAAGTTTTGCAAAAGATTATTTCTTGCGTTCTTTTGCAAATTAGAGGGAATTTCTTCACTAAATAATTCTAAAAATAAATCTGGCATTCTTAGTTTTGAGTTTCAAGCCAAGCCTGTCCCACGCCTTTGCTAAGATCTCTTATTCTTGAAATATATTCTGCTCTTTGGACAACACTAATAGCACCTCTTGCATCTAAAATATTAAAAGTATGACTTGCTTTCAAGCATTGATCATAAGCAGGTAAGGATAATTTTTTTTCTATAAGTTTCTTTGTTTCATCTTCTGCAATATCAAAAATTTTAAATAAGTGATCTGTGTTAGCATGTTCAAAATTATAGGCAGAGAATTCTTTTTCCGCTTGATGGAATATATCGCGATATAAAATGCCTTCATTATTCCAAACCAGATCAAAAACATTCTTTTTTCTTTGAGTGAACATACAAATTCTTTCAAGTCCATAAGATAATTCTACTGATATTGGATTGCATTCAATTCCAGCCATTTGTTGGAAATAAGTAAATTGAGTAATTTCCATTCCATCACACCATACCTCCCAGCCTAAACCAACGGCTCCTAGAGTTGGACTTTCCCAATCGTCCTCCACAAATCTAATATCGTGTTCCTGATGCTTGATGCCTATTGCTGATAAACTATTTAAATATAATTTTTTTATATCTTTGGGAGATGGTTTAATAATAACTTGAAATTGATAATAATGCTGTAGTCTATTTGGATTGTCTCCATATCTTCCGTCTGATGGCCTTCTTGAAGGCTGAACGTAAGCTGCTTTCCAAGGTTTAACACCCAATGATCTAAGTGTAGTAGCTGGATGAAAGGTTCCAGCGCCTACTTCCATGTCATAAGGTTGTAAAATTACACAGCCATGTTTGATCCAATATTTTTGAAGATTTAAAATAGTATCTTGAAAAGTTTGAAATTTTATTTTTTTGATTTTTTTTTTAGAAGCCATATCTTTGCCAGATTGATCTTTCTTCTAATATATTTACCAATTGATCCATTTGATTTTCAGAAGAAGATAATTTCTTTGCAAGCCAACCTTTTGTTTTTTCAAATTTTTTGATTACTACTTTTTCACCAAATTTCTTCCTCAAAATTTGATCAGCATTCCCAATTCCATCAATCAAACCTAAATCTTTAGCTTTTTTACCGGACCAGAACTCTCCAGAAAAAAGTTCTATTTCAGAATCTTTTTTTAGTTTTGATCCTCTGCTTTCTTCTACTACATTTATAAAATCTTTATGAAGATCTAATTGTATATTTTTTAATCTTTCAATATCTTCTTTTTTTTCTTCTACAAAAGGGTCTAAAGTGCTTTTGCTTTTTCCAGCTGTATAAATTCTTCTTTCAACTCCAATTTTTTTAATTAAATCTTTAAACCCAAATGATGAATAAATGACGCCGATAGATCCAATAATTGAACTTGAATTTGCATATATCTCATCACCAGCACAAGCTATTAAATAACCACCTGAAGCAGCCACGTCTTCAGCAAATACAATTACTTTTAATTTCTTTTTTTTTGCTTGTTCTCTAATAAATTTATAGATTAAATGAGATTGTACCGGTGAACCTCCTGGTGAATTAATAGTAACAGCAACAGCTATGGCCTTTTTTACTGAAAAAGCTTTTTTTATAACTTCTTCCTGTCCAGCAAAATCTATTCCGTGTTTGAATTTCCCAACATTTCCTATTACTCCGCTTAACTTGATGTGAGAAACTATTTTTTTCTTTTTGAAAAATGAGAACATTTTAAATGCTTATAAAATTTTTGATTTAATATAAAGTCTACTTATAGTTGAAGTTTTAGATGCGTCAATTGATAAGTAATAAAGAAAAGTAATATATACTAATTTGATCCTATGGGGACAGTCGTACAATTAAAAAAACAAATTAATAATTCTTATTCAGAGCTAAAAAATTCAGTTGAAGATAAATTAGTTCTAGTTGAGGAAAGAATTAAAACTCAATTAACAAGTAAGGTTGAGTTGGTTGAAGAAATGACTGCTTATCACCTTAACACGGGTGGAAAAAGATTGAGGGCATTACTAACTCTTGGTTCTGCAAAACTATGTGGATATCTGAAAGGTGGAAGAGATATCAATTTAGCAGCTTGCATCGAATTAATTCATGCGGCAACTTTAATGCATGATGATGTAATTGATAACGGCGAAATTCGGAGAGGAAAAAAGACATTAAATTTTGTTTGGGGAAATCAATCTTCTATTTTAGTTGGAGATTATTTGCTTAGCAGATGTTTTGAAATGATGGTCGAAGATGGAAACTTGGAAATTTTAAGATTACTTTCGTCAACTTCAGCACAAATTGCCCAGGGAGAAATTCTACAGTTACAACATAAAGGAGAAATAGATATGTTGGAAGAAACATACTTTAAAATAATTTTAGCTAAAACTGGTAAATTATTTGCTGCTGCTACTAAGGTTGGTGCTATTTTAGGAAATAAAAATAATAAAATTAAAGAAGCATTAGAATTTTATGGAAAAAATTTAGGTCTTACTTTTCAAATAGCCGATGACTCTCTTGATTATAATTCGGAATTAAATTTATTTGGAAAAAAAATTGGGAATGATTTTTATGAAGGCAAAATTACCTTGCCAATAATTCTTCTTTATCAAAAAGCGAATGATGCAGAAAAAATAAAAATTAAAGAATTTTTTACCAAAAAAAATAGAGATGAAAAAAATTTAAAAGTAATTTTAGAATTAATTAAAAAATATAATATTATTTCACAATGTTATAAAAAAGCGGAACATTTTATTGATCTTGCTTCAAATTCCTTGAGTATATTTGATAACTCCGATGAAAAAAGAATATTAGAAAAACTGACTTCTTTTAGTCTAGAAAGATCTTTTTAAGGATAGAGGAGATTTTTTTCCCATTTGCCATCTTTTTTGCTTAAATAGATCAAGCGTTCATGAATTCTATTATCTACGTGAAGCCAAAATTCTATTTCTTTGGGTAATAAAATCCATCCAGACCAATATTTTGGTCTCGGTACATTATTTTGATCAGGATATTTATTTTTATATTTTTTTATTGCCATCAATAAATCTTTTCGACTTTTTAAAAATGAACTTTGAGCTGAAGCCCAAGAACCAATTTTACTTTCATAAGATCGTGAATTGTAATATTTGTCAGCTTTTTCATCTGTAACTTTTGATATTGATCCAGTAATTATAATTTGCCTTTGTAAACTTTTCCAATGAATACACAACGAAGCATTTGGGTTTTCTTTTAAATTAAGACTCTTTGGACTATTGAAGTTTGTATAAAAAACAAAACCTTTCTCACTAAAATTTTTCAACAAAACCATTCTAACTGAAGGAATTCCTTTTTTATCAGCAGTTGCTAAAGCTAATGCATTAGGGTCATTTGGTTCTGATTTTTTGGCATCTTCCATCCAATTTCTGAACAATTCAATTGGATTATTCAGATCTTGAAAGCAAATATCTAAGCTAAGTGAGTTTTTTTGATTCATAATTTTAACAAAATAACTTATATAATATAAATTAATGTCTTTTAATACTTTTGGAAAGTTATTTCGTTTTACAACATGGGGTGAATCACATGGTCCTGCAATTGGGTGTATTGTGGACGGGTGCCCACCAAATATAAGTTTAAACGAAAAAGATATTCAAATCGAGCTTAATAAAAGAAAGCCAGGACAATCAAAGTTTACAACTCAAAGAAAAGAAGATGATATTGTTCAAATTTTATCCGGAGTATTTGAACGTAAAACAACAGGAACACCAATCTCATTAATTATTTACAATAAAGATATGAGATCAAGAGATTATGAGACAATTAAAAATAAATTTAGACCTGGACATGCAGATTTTACATATTTTAAAAAATATGGAATTAGAGATTATAGAGGAGGTGGCAGACAATCTGCTAGAGAAACAGCTGCACGTGTAGCCGCTGGTGCTATTGCTAAAAAAGTTTTAGAAAATAAAATTGGTAAAAAATATAAGGCTATTGGTGCTGTTACTCAATTAGGAATTCTTGGATGTGATACAAAAAATTGGAATGAAAAATTTATTTCCAAAAATCCTTTTTTCTGTCCTGATAAATCAATTGTAAAACTTTGGGAAAAATACTTGCTTGGAATAAGAAAATCAGGATCTTCTTGTGGTGCAGTTATTGAGATAAGAGCTAGTGGAATTCCTGTTGGTTTAGGCGCCCCAATATATTCTAAACTTGACATGGATTTAGCTTCAGCCATGATGAGCATAAATGCAGTAAAGGGCGTTAATATTGGATCCGGTATGAATTCTGCATTTTTAACAGGTGAACAAAATTCTGATGAAATTTCACAAAAAGGCAAAACTATAAAGTTTAAATCTAACAACGCTGGAGGAATTCTTGGTGGAATTTCAAGCGGTCAAGAAATAATTGTTTCATTTGCTGTTAAACCAACTTCTTCAATTTTAACTAGTAGAAAAACAATAGATAAATTTGGAAAAAATACCTCAATTTCTGTTAAAGGAAGACACGATCCTTGTGTTGGTATTAGAGCAGTACCAATTGGTGAGGCCATGATGCACTGCGTTATATTAGATCATTATCTAATGAACAAAGCTCAGTGTGGAAAATAGTTTTAATTTTGTTTTTGAATAATAATTTTAGAATTTAATAAATCTAGAACTTTATTTTCAATTGATTGTGCATCAAGCCCTGCATTTTTGTACATTAAGTCAGGTTTATCTTGATCAATAAATCTATCTGGTAAAATCATAGATCTAAATTTTAAACTTGAGTCTATAAGATTTTTTTCTGATAAAAAATTACTAACATGAGATCCAAAACCACCTATTGATCCTTCTTCAATTGTAATTATTGATTCATGATCTGTTGCTATCTGCCAAATTAAATGTTCATCCAATGGTTTTGCAAATCTTGCATCAACAATAGTGGGATTAATGCCTTTTTTCTTTAAATTTTCTTTTGCTAATAAACATTCTTGCAATCTAGCTCCAAAATTAATTACTGCTATATTTTTTCCTTCAGAAATTACTTTTCCTTTACCAATCTCAATTTTTTCTTCAATTGAAGGTAACTCAACTCCTATTCCGGTTCCTCTTGGAAATCTAAAAGCTGATGGTTTATCATTAATATCTACTGTGGTGTTGATCATTTTTACAAGTTCTGCTTCATCGCTTGGAGCCATTACTATGAAGTTTGGAAGAGTAGATAAATAAGTTACATCAAATGAACCTGCGTGAGTTGGTCCATCTGCTCCCACAAGACCAGCTCTATCAATGGCAAATCTAACTGGAAGACTTTGTATTGCCACATCATGAACAACTTGATCATAGGCTCTTTGTAAAAAAGTAGAATAAATTGCTGCATATGGTTTATATCCTTCAGTTGCCATTCCCGCAGCAAAAGTTACTGCATGTTGTTCGGCAATTCCAACATCGAACATTCTTTTTGGAAATTTTTCTCCAAATAAATCCATCCCCGTTCCTGAGGGCATGGCTGCTGTTATTCCAATTATTTTGCTATCTTTTTCAGCATGTTTAATTAGTGTATTAGCAAAAACTTTTGTGTAAGTGGGTATATTTGATTTTGATTTCTCCTGCACCCCTGTTTTAACATTAAATTTTGATACTCCGTGAAACCTATCTAAAGATTTTTCTGCAAATTCATAACCTTTGCCTTTTTTAGTTTTGATATGAATCATGATCGGTCCCTCATGATTTAAATTTTTAGCATTTTGCAAGACTGAAATTAAATTATCTAAATCATATCCATCTATTGGTCCGACATAATAAAAACCAAGTGAATTAAATAAAGTTCCCCCAGTAACTGCAGATCTTAAAAAATATTCTGCTTTACTTGCTTTGACAATAAATTTTTTTGAAAAAGCAGAAATTATTAGTTTAATTATTTCTCTAAAACTAAAATATATTTTCCCAGATAATAATTTTGCAAGGTATGTGCTCATAGCACCTACTGGTCTTGCAATAGACATGTCATTATCATTTAATATAACGATCATTTTTGTTTTTGCTGCGCCTGCATTATTCATTGCTTCATAAGACATTCCAGCACTTATTGCTCCATCTCCAATAACTGCAATAACTTGATTGGATTTTTTTGAAAGTTTATTTGCTGTTGCAATCCCTAAAGCAGATGAAATTGAGGTTGAGCTATGTGCGGCACCAAATGTGTCATACTCGCTTTCTGATCTTTTTGTAAATCCTGAAAGACCATTGCCTTGTCGTAAAGTTCTTATTTTATCTTTTCTTCCAGTAAGTATTTTATGTGGATAAGTTTGATGACCAACGTCCCAAATTAATTTATCATTAGGAGTATCAAATACATAGTGCAAAGCAATTGTTAACTCTACTACTCCTAGGCCAGCACCTAAATGACCTCCAGTTACAGAAACTGCATCTAGCATTTCCTCTCTAACTTCTTTTGCCAAAATTTTTAATTCTGACTGTTTAAGTTTTTTTACATCTGAAGGAAAATTTACCTTGTCTAAGCATTGATATTGTTTTGTCACTTGTCTCTTTCTAAAATTAATTGAATTGTATTTTTTAAGCTGTCCCCTTTTTTTCCGAATATTGCAAGTTTTTTTAAAATATCAACTTTTAATTTATGAGCAAATTTAATAGTATTTTGATAACCTAGAAGACTAATTAAAGTAGCTTTGCCTTTTTTTTTATCTTTTTTAGTTTTTTTGCCAACTTTTTTTGAATTGCCTCTATAATCTATTAAATCATCAACTATTTGAAAAAGTAAACCAATTTTATGACCAATTTTTTCTAGTCGGTTAATTATTTTTTTGTCTTTATTCACTATTAATGCTGGTGCCAAACAAGCAAATACAAATAATTTTCCTGTTTTTTTAATTTGCATATCTATAATTTTTTTTATTGAAATTTTTTTTTTTTCAAAACTTAAATCTAAATATTGTCCTCCAGCAATTCCTGAATGACCTGAACTTTCTGAAATAAATTTAATTAATTTTATTTTTACTTGTTCTTTTAATAATAAATTTCTATCACTCAAAATTTCAAAGGCCAAAGTAAGTAGAGAATTTCCAGCTAGGACTGCAGTTGCTTCTCCATATTTTTTATGCGTAGAAAGTTTTCCTCTTCTAATATCGTCATTATCCATACATGGTAGATCATCATGAATTAAAGAATAAGCATGAATGCATTCTATCGCTGCCCCTACTTTGATTAAAGTTTTATAATTTACATTACAAATTTTTCCTACATCCATTAAGATTTTTGATCTTATTTTTTTACCACCAGGAAATAATCCATATCTCATTGGGGAAATTAGGCTGGTTTTAATTTGTTTTTTTAAATATAAATTTAGAAATTGATTTATGTCTTTTGCAACTTTATTTAATTCTTTTTTCATTTTTTTTACTTAAAATTTTATTGATCTTGTCTTTTGTTTCTAAAGATATTTTTTTTGATGTGTTTTGAAATTTTTTTTCTATAATATTATTAAGTCTAATTAATTTTTGGTATTCATCTAATGAATTTTCAAAATTTTTCTCTTCTTCTATCTGTTCTATAATTTTGTTTGCTTCTTGAGTTAGTTCATTCAATGATTTTAAATTAATATCATCTGGCAAATTTTTATCTTTCATATAATAGTTGGTAATAATACATGAATAATAATCTTTCAAATATTAAAAAAAGTAAGTTCTTTCTAGATAAGGGACACTGCGTAGCAATTCCAACCGAAACTGTTTATGGATTGGCTGCAAATGCCTATTCAGATACTGCAGTTAAAAAAATATATAAACTTAAAAAAAGGCCAAAAAATAATCCTTCAATTGTTCACTACTCAAATTTGAAAAAATTAAAAAATGATTGTGAATTAAATAAAAATTTTTTTATTCTTTATAAAAAATTTTGTCCTGGGCCAATTACATTTATTCTTAAACTAAAAAAAAATAGTAAAATTTCAAATTATGTTACAAATAATAAAAATACTGTAGCTATAAGATTTCCAAAACACAAAGTTGCCAGAGAACTTCTAAAAAAACTAAATTATCCACTTGCTGCTCCAAGCGCAAATATTTCAACAAAAATAAGTGCTGTAAGTCCAGAAGATGTAAAAGATGAATTTGGAGAAAAAATTAAATTTGTTTTAAATGGGGGAAGATCAAAAATTGGCTTGGAGTCCACAATTATTAATTTGGTATCTAAACCAGAAATATTAAGACTAGGAGGTATAGAAATTAACAGATTAAGTAAAGTTCTTGGTTTAAAATTAAAATTTAATAATAGTGTAAAAAAATTCACATATCCTGGGCAAGGTAAAATTCATTATTCTCCGCATATTCCAATTAGATTAAATATAAAAAATCCAAAAAAAGGTGAGGCATTTATATTAATTAAAAAAAGAAAAAAAATTGATAAAAATTTTTTTTATATAACCAAAAATAAAAATTTAAAAGAGGCAGGAAAAAACTTATATAAAACATTAAGAAATATAAAAACAAAAAAATATAAATCTATTTCTGTTGAAAAAATTCCTAATAAAGGTTTGGGCCTAACAATAAATGATAGATTAAAAAGAGCATCAAATAAATGACAATTGAAATAAAAAATTTGAGTAAACAATATAATAATATATTGGCGGTTAAAAATATTAATTTTAAAATTAACAAAGGTTCAATAGTTGGTCTTTTAGGACCAAATGGTTGTGGCAAAACAACAACAATAGGTATGATGTTAGGATTAATTAAACCTACTTCTGGTACTGTTTTTATTAACGGTCAAAATATTGAAAACGAAAACAATAGAACAAAAATATTAGAAAAAGTAAATTTTATTTCTCCATATGTTGAACTGCCAAAAAAACTTACTGTTGAAGAAAATCTTAAAGTTTATGGAAAATTGTACGGTGTAAATAATTTACAAGACAAAATTTCAGATTTAATGAAACAGTTAAATTTATTTGAGTTTAAAAAAAGAAAAACTGGTGAACTTTCTTCTGGACAAAAAAATAGAGTTTCTCTGGCCAAAGCATTAATTAATGAACCTGAAATACTTTTTTTAGATGAACCAACGGTAAGTCTTGATCCAGATGTAGGCGATTATATTCGAACCTATATAGAAGGTTTTGCATCAAAAAAAGGTACAACTATTCTATTAGCTTCACATAACATGGATGAGGTGGAAAGACTTTGCAATGAAGTAATGATGATGAAGAATGGTGAAATAATAGATAAGGGTACTTGTGACAGTTTAATAATTAAACATGGAAGAAAAAATTTAGAGGAAACATTTTTAAAAATCGTTAGGGAATAATATGAAATTTCACAGAATATATGCCTTGTCTATTCGCCATCTTTATTTGATTAAAGGTTCTTTTCCAAGAATCCTAGATCTAATTTATTGGCCAACAATTCAAATAATTCTTTGGGGATTTATTTCACAATTTTTCACCATGTATAGCGATTATTATAATAATACTATTGGAGTTATTTTGAGCTGTGCAATTCTTTATGATTTTTTATTTCGATCAAGCATAAGCTTCAATATGTTATTTCTAGAAGAAATTTGGAGTAGAAATTTTACCAATCTATTTGTTTCTCCATTAAAAGTGAGTGAAATTATAGCTGCACTTACATTTACTGCTTTGCTAAGAACATTAATTGGAATAATCCCAGCAATAACCCTTATGAGTCCGCTATTCGGAGTTTCTTTATTAAAAATGGGACCGCCACTGCTTTTGCTTTTTTTAAGTTTATATCTTTTTGGAACAACTTTAGGCTTGTTGGTTACCTCTGGACTTTTGAGATATGGTCCCGCCTTTGAAAATACAGCATGGTCATCCCTTTTTCTTTTAGCTCCGTTAGGTTGTGTTTATTATCCACTATCAATTTTACCAGAATGGTTACAAATATTAGCTAAAGGTTTGCCATTGGTCTATATATTTGAGGAAGCAAGATCTATTTTAGTAAATAATGTAGTAAATTATAAAAATATTATGACTGCACTAACGTTAAATTTATTTTATTTTGTAGGTGCCATTATTGTTTTCTATTTAGCTTTTCACGGAGCACGAAAAAAAGGCACTTTAGTTAATATGGGAGAATAATTTGGTGCGCCCGAAAGGACTTGAACCCTCAACCTCCTGATCCGAAGTCAGGCGCTCTATCCAATTGAGCTACAAGCGCATATAGTATTATTATTATAAATTATGAAAAATATCATTAATTTAATTGTCAAAGATGAAGATAAAGTACAAAGAGTTGATGTTTTCATAAAAAACAAAGAAGATTCACTCAGCAGAACAAGAATTAAAAATCTTATACTAAAAAAAAAGCTAACTCTTAATAATGTAGTTTTAGAAGATCCGTCAAAAAAAGTAACTCCGGGAGATATCTTAAAACTTGAAATTCCAGAACCAATTAAAACAACATTGAATCCTTATAACTACAAATTAGATATTATTTATGAAGACGATGACTTACTGGTAATAAACAAATCAGCAGGCATATCTATACATCCGGGTGCTGGCAATTATGACAATACAATAGTAAATGCCTTAATGAATTACTGTGGCGGAAATCTATCAACAATAGGTGATGAACTAAGACCTGGAATAGTTCATAGAATTGATAAAGATACCTCTGGTCTGATTGTCATTGCAAAAAATAATAATGCTCATGAAAATTTATCAAATCAATTTAAAAAACATACAATTAAAAGAGTTTATCAAGTTTTGATTTGGGGTAAACTAAGACCACAATCTGGAAAAATTGAAACGTTAATCACAAGAAGTTCAAAAAATAGACAATTAATGGAAGTTGGAATTTCAAAAGGAAAAATGGCTATTACCAATTATAAAACATTAGAGATTTTTGAAAATGATAAAACACCAACTTTTAGTTTTATTGAATGTTTGCTTGAAACAGGAAGAACTCATCAAATAAGAGTTCATATGAGTTATAAGGGAAATAATATTTTGGGGGATAAAAAATATAAGAAAAAATTTAAAAAATTTAAGAACATTGACGAGGAATTAGAAAAATCAATTTTGAAACTAGATAGGCAATTTCTGCATGCAAAAGTCTTGGGTTTTAGACATCCAAGTACAGGGAAAGAACTAGAATTTTCCTCAATTTTGCCACAAGAGCTTGAAAACATGTTAAAAAAGTTAAGAAATACTGATAAATAAAAGGATTGTATTATTAAATTTCTTAGTTAAATAAATGTTCAAAATGGGCACAACAACTAACTATAATTTGCCAGTTCTTTCTAACGAGGGTGGTCTTGGGTTATATTTAGCTCAAATTAAAAAATTTCCAATGTTAGCTGCTGAAGAAGAATACATGCTTGCTAAAAATTGGCGAAAAACAGGAAATTTAAAATCAGCTGAAAAACTTGTAACAAGCCATTTACGTTTGGTTGCAAAAATTGCAATGGGATATAAAGGATATGGTCTTCCAGTCAATGAAATGATTTCGGAAGGTAATGTTGGTTTAATGCAGGCAGTAAAAAAATTTGAACCTGAAAAAGGTTTTCGATTAGCCACATATGCTATGTGGTGGATTAAAGCTGCAATCCAGGAATATATATTAAGAACTTGGAGTTTAGTAAAAATTGGAACAACAACAGCTCAGAAAAAGTTATTTTTTAACTTAAAAAAAATAAAAAACCAAATTGCACCGAGAACTGAAGGTGACTTAAGAGACGAACATGTCTCTGAAATCGCTAACAAACTAAGTGTTAGCGAAGAAGAAGTTGTTTCCATGAATAGAAGACTTTCTGGCAAAGAACATTCACTAAATGCACCAATTGGCGAAGATGGAGATCAATGGCAAGATTGGGTTGTGGATAAAGAAATGGATCACGAGTTAAGATTTGCTCAACAGGAAGAAATGGGTCAAAGGAAAGATCTTCTACAAGATTCAATTAAGATCTTGAATGAAAGAGAAAAAGAAATTCTCTATGCAAGAAGACTCACTGATGAACCTCTCACTCTTGAAGTTTTAAGTAAAAAATACAAAATTAGTAGAGAAAGAATAAGACAAATTGAAAACAAAGCTTTTGAGAAATTACAAAAGCATATGTTGAATTCTGCTAGATCAAAAAATCTTTTACCAGCAAATTAAATTTCAAAAGGATTTTCAATTAAGATTGTATCATTTCTTTCTGGACTTGTAGAAATGCTTGTTATTTTTGTTTGTATAAACTTTTCCAATTCTTGGGTATAAATCTTTGCATTATGTGGTAGATCTTCAAATTTTTTTATACCATTAGTTGAAGACATCCATCCTTTAAATGTTTTGTATATAGGCTTTACTTTTAATTGATCATCAACTGCTGCTGGCAGATAGTCTATTTTTTTACCATCCAACTCATAAGCAATACACATTTTAATTTCATCTAACTCATCAAGAACATCTAATTTCGTTAAAGCAATTCCATCTATTCCAGAAACTATGATTGATTGCCTAACTAGTACTCCATCAAACCACCCACATCTTCTTTTTCGACTAGTAACTGTTCCAAATTCTTTTCCTCTAGTTCCAAGTTGTGCTCCAATTTCATTGGTTAATTCTGTAGGGAAAGGTCCTTCGCCTACTCTTGTGGTATAGGCTTTTGTAATTCCTAAGACATAATTAATGGTATTTGGACCACAACCTGATCCAGTTGCAGCTGAAGCTGCTACAGTATTGGACGAAGTAACAAATGGATAAGTTCCATGATCTACATCAAGTAATATTCCTTGTGCACCTTCAAATAATATTTTTTTACCTTGAGATTTAAATTCATCAATTTTTTTCCAAACCGGTTGAGAATATTTTAAAATTTTTGGCGCTATTTTTAATAATTCTTTTTTAAGATCATCTTTCTTATAAATTTCTTTACCTAAGCCTTTTCTTATAGCGTTATGATGTAATAATACTATTTCCAATCTATGATCTAGATTTTTATCAGAAAATAAATCCATTACTCTAATAGACCTTCTGCCAACTTTATCCTCGTAAGCAGGGCCAATGCCTCTTCTTGTCGTTCCAATTTTCGATTTTCCAGCTGTATCTTCTCTTATTTCATCCATTTCCCTATGGAATGGTAAAATTAAACTTGCCGCTTCAGAAAGAATTAAGTTATTTTGATTTATGTCTACTCCTTTAGATTTTAACTCTTTAATTTCATCTAATAAAGCCCACGGATCAACCACAACTCCATTACCAATAATTGAAATTTTATTTTTTCTGACAATTCCTGAGGGAAGTAATCTAAGTTTATAAGTTATGCCATCTATAACTAAAGTATGACCAGCATTATGGCCACCTTGAAATCTAACTACAACATCTGCTTGACTTGATAACCAGTCAACTATTTTTCCTTTTCCTTCATCTCCCCACTGTGAACCAACTACTACTACATTTTTCATTATCTAAATTTCCTGTTAATTATTATCGAGTTTAAGTGGTTAATTGGTCCATAGCCTTTTCCAAAATTAGGTCCTGTTTTAATTGCTTGGTTAACATATTTAATTCCCATCTCACAAGATTTCTTTAATGTTTTTCCACACCCAAAAAAAGTTGCTATCGCGCTTGATAATGTGCAACCAGTACCATGGGTATTTTTTGTTGAAAATTTAATATTTTTAAAGATGGCAATTTTGTTTTTATTAATAAATATATCTTGCATAATTTTTGAGGGCAAATGTCCTCCTTTAATTAATACATTTTTTGCACCTAAATTAAGCAATTTATTAGCAGCAAAAATCATATCTTTTTTGGTTTTAATTATTGTATTTGTTAAAACTTCTGCTTCAGAAATATTTGGAGTTATTAAGGATGCTTTTTTAATTAATTTTGTTTTTAAAATTTTAATTGCTTTATCGCTTATAAGTTTAGAACCACTTTTTGAAAACATTACTGGATCTAAAATAATTTTTTTAGTTTTAATTTTATTTAATGATTTAATTACCGCGTTGATAACACTTGCTGAATGCAGCATTCCAATTTTTATTGCATCAGGTTTTATATCTTTTGCGGTAAATTCAATTTGATTTGAAATTTGTGTTGGATTAATTGATACAACTGATTTTACTCCAGTTGTATTCTGAGCAGTTATAGCTGTAACAGCAGTCATTGCATAGGAGCCTAAAGATGTAACTGTTTTGATATCTGCTTGAATTCCTGCTCCTCCTGAAGAGTCAGATCCTGCAATGATTAATATTTTTGAATTAGGTTTCAATTTATTTAATAGTTCTTCTTACTATGTTAATACATTTTTGAAGCAATATTCTGTTTTCAGATTCTCCCATAATTCTAATCTTTGGTTCTGTCCCAGATTTTCTAACTAACATCCTCCCTTTATTTTTAATGAGTTGATTTGTTTCTCTAATTGCTTTTTTGCAATTTGGAGAATTGATAATAGATTTATCTTTAACAACAATATTTTCTAAAATTTGTGGAATTGGCTTAAAAACATCAAATAATTCACTAGCTTTTTTACCTTTTCGCATTGAAAATAAAGTTTCCAGAGCAACTAATAAACCATCTCCGGTTGTTGCAAACTTTCCAAGAATAATATGTCCTGACTGCTCTCCACCTAAATTAAATTTATATTTCTGCATTTTTTCTTTTACATATCTATCACCAACATTTGTTCTATAAAATTTTATTTTCATTCTTTTAAAATATTTCTCCAATCCATAATTAGACATTAATGTGCCAATCACTCCACCTTTTAACATTTTTTTTCTTTTCCATCTGGTTGCCATCATTGCAATAATTTGGTCACCGTCAATAATTTTACCTTTTTCATCACATAAAATTATTCGATCGGCATCACCATCTAATGAAATACCTAGATTAGCCTTGTATTTCTTAACCGCTGACTGAATTTTGTTGGGATAAGTGGAACCACATTTTTTATTAATATTTAAGCCGTTTGGAGATATTCCAATTGAAATAACTTTGGCGCCTAGAGATTTTAATAATTTAGGCCCAGATTTGTAGCCTGCACCATTTCCACAATCAATGACTATTTTTAAACCATATAATTTAAAATTATTAGGAAAATTGCTCTTTAAAATTTTAATATATTTATCATTGCCATCCTCTAGTCTTTTTACCCTACCTAATATTTCAGGTTTAGAAAGATTCTTAATTATTTTTGAATCAATAAGTTTTTCTATTTTTTTTTCAATTTTATCAGAAAGTTTTAAACCATCAGGTCCAAATAGTTTTAAACCATTATCATAAAAAGGGTTGTGAGAAGCAGTAATCATTATTCCCATGTTAGCTTTCATGGATTTTGTTAACATTGCAAGACCATTGGTAGGTAAAGGGCCTAAAGTATAAACATGCATTCCCGCTGAAGCCAATCCTGAAACTAATGCTGGTTCTAAAGTGTATCCTGATAATCTTGTATCTTTAGCGATTATTGCGGTTTGTTTAGCTTTTTTTAAATTTTTAAAATAAGTCCCAGCGGCCAATCCAAATTTAAAAAACATTAGACCATTAATATTTCCTTTATTAACAGTTCCTCTAATTCCATCCGTTCCAAAGTACTTCTTAGTCATTAATTAAATTGGAGTATTTTAAAAACTTTAATACTTTGATTAATTTCATTAACATCATGCACTCGATATATTTGAACTCCTTGCAACATTCCAAATAATGCAGAAGAAATAGTTCCTCCTATTCTTTCTGAAGTATCATTAATTCCAGATAAATCTTTAATAAATTTTTTTCTAGAAATTCCAATTAATATAGGAAAACCTAAGCTATGAAAAAGGGAAATATTTGAAATTAAAGTAATATTATGTTTCAAGTTTTTACCAAAACCAATGCCTGGATCAATAATGATATTATTGTGTAAAATTCCTTTATTTCGAATTAATTGTATTTGCTTTTCAAAAAAATCATAAACATCTAAAAGGACATTTTTATATTTGGGATTTTTTTGCATAGTTTCTGGTGTGCCTTGCATGTGATGTATAACAAAAGGAATTTTATAATTTTTTAATATATTTATAGTTTTAGAATCGTGTTTTAAACCTGACACATCGTTAATTATATTTACTCCAAATTTTATTCCTTTTTGCATAATTTCACTTTTTCTTGTATCCAAGGATAATAAGCATTTTTCGTATTTTAATTTTTTTAGAGTTGGTTCAATTCTTTGCCATTCTTTTTTAATTTCAAGTTCTTTTGCTCCTGGCCTAGTTGACTCTCCACCAATATCAATTATTGAACTACCAGATTTAATTAATTGCTTAGCATGCAACAAGCCTAACATTTTATTATTATATTTTCCCCCATCTGAAAAACTATCTGGAGTAAGGTTTAAAACACCCATGATTATTGGAGAATTATTTAAGTTTATTTTAGAAAATTTTTTTCTTTTTGTGATTAATTTTAAATCTTTTTTAATTTTTTTTTGAAAAGATAATGATAGTTTTTTTAATTCTTTTATATGAATTAATCTTTTGTTTTTTCTTGATAAGATTTCTATATGATCAAATGAAATATTTGAATTTCCATTTAAGGGTAATGATTTTTTTTTTCTAACTAATTTTTTTGAATGATTGCCATAATAAAAATTACACGCTCTTGTGTAATATTTTTCCATTATGAATTAGTGTACAATTTTTGGTTTCAATCCAATTGATCCTAGGGCAGAGTCTTGATCGTTGCTCTCAACTTTCACACCTTCTTTATTGTCGGGATAAATGTTTTTATAAATTAAATCATCAATTTCGTTTCCGGTTAATGTCTCATATGTTAAAAGAGCTTTTGCTAACTTATGCAGATCATCTATTTTTTCAGTTAATATTTTCTTTGCTTTTTTATATCCTTCATCTACTATTTTTTTTATTTCAACATCGATTTTTTTAGTAGTATCTTCAGACATTTGTTGGTGTCTTGTTATTGATCTTCCAAGAAAAACTTCCTCTTCATTTTCTCCATACGATAAAGGACCAAGTTCATTGCTCATTCCAAATTTGGTAACCATATCTTTAGCTAATTTTGTAGCCGTTTGAAGGTCCGAAGATGCCCCAGAAGTAACTTTTTCATAACCAAAAATTAATTCCTCTGCAATCCGTCCACCCATTGCTTTCGATATGTTTGCTTTTAAATATTCTCTTGTATGAGAATATCTGTCTCTTTCAGGCAAAGTCCAAACCACACCCAAAGCGTTTCCTCTAGGCATAATTGTAGCCTTGTGTATAGGGTCTGATGCTTTTTCGTTTAAAGCAACAATAGCATGTCCGCTTTCATGATAAGCTGTTAATTTTTTATCCTCTTCAGTCATAACCATTGATTTTCTTTCAGCGCCCATCATGACCTTATCTTTTGCATCTTCAAATTCATTGCTTGTGACAATTCTTTTATTGTTTCTTGCTGCTAATAGTGCTGCTTCATTAACTAAGTTTGCAAGATCCGCTCCAGAAAATCCGGGCGTTCCTTTGGCTATTGTTTTTAATTTTACATCAGGTCCCATTGAAACTTTTTTAGAATGTATTTTTAATATTTTTTCTCTTCCAAGAATATCAGGCAATGGAACAACTATCTGTCTATCAAATCTGCCAGGTCTTAGTAAGGCTGGATCTAATACATCTGGCCTATTAGTTGATGCAATTATAATTACACCATCATTTGTCTCAAAACCATCCATTTCTACAAGAATCTGATTAAGCGTTTGTTCTCTTTCATCATTACCTCCACCTAATCCTGCACCTCTACTTCTGCCTACTGCATCTAATTCATCAATAAAAATTATACATGGAGCATTTTTTTTTCCTTGTTCAAACATGTCTCTTACTCTTGCTGCCCCAACACCAACAAACATTTCTACAAAATCTGATCCTGATATTGTAAAGAAAGGAACTCCAGATTCCCCCGCAATTGCTCTTGCTAATAAAGTTTTTCCAGTTCCAGGCAAACCTACAAGCAGTGCACCTCTAGGTATTTTTCCACCAACTCTCATAAATTTTTTAGGACTTTTTAGAAATTCTACAATTTCTTGTACTTCCTCTTTTGCTTCATCAATGCCAGCAACATCATCGAAGGTTACTTTTTTTTTCGCATCATCCATCAGTTTTGCTTTAGATCTTCCAAATCCCATTGCTCCCCCTTTTCCGCCTTGCATCTGTCTCATAAAGAAAATCCAAACTGCAATTAATAAAAGCATTGGGAACCAAGATAGTAATACACCAAAAAGTGATGGCATTTTTTCATCTAGTGGAGCGGCCGAAATACTCACTCCCTTATCAGATAATTTTTCAATTAAATTTGGATAATTTGGTGAATAAGTTGTAAAACTTTCACCATTGGCCATTATGCCTCTTATATTGTTTCCTTGTATTTCTACTTGAATAACCCTTCCATTTTCAACTTCTGATAAAAATTCTGAAAATATAATATTTTGTTTTTTACTTGTAGAACCTTGTGTATTTTTAAACATATTATATAGACCAATAGTTAAAAAAACTATTACAGCCCACATTGCTAAATTTTTGAAATTCATATTAATAAAGAAAGTAAGAATTATTATATAATAAACAAGTGCCATTTTGTGGCAATTTTATCTTTTTTTCCTTATTTCCTGATAAATAATTAAAGAATTATTGAGTTTTTCGACTATACACCCTGATAATGTCACTTTGTTAAAGTTTTTTGATTTAATTTTTTCCAATAATTGATTTAAATTTTTGCCTCTTGGGTCATAATATTTTTTTCCAATTATTTTAAGAATATTAGGCAATGATCTAAATACAATCTCGTGTGGTTGCTCAAAAAATTCTTTGTTAAGAATATAGGCAGATTTTTTTTTCAAATAATTTGAATTCAAACTGATATTTTGCTGCACATAATGATTTATAGTAATATTAGAATCGCTTAAATTGTTGATTGTTAATTTTAGTTTTTTTTCATCTAAACCTTCATTTTTTAAACTATTAATTAAATTTCTAATTCTAACTCTTTTAAAATTTATATTCTCGTTTGAAGGGTCTTTAATATAATAATTAAATATCTTCATTGCTATAAATAATAAATCATTTTTGTTTACTTTAATTAATGGTCTTAATATTTTAATTTTATTGTTGTATCTAGTATTGACTTGATTAAAAGAAGTCAAACCTTTCAAACCAGATCCTCTCAATAATCTAATAAAAAAATTTTCATATAAATCATCTAAGTGATGTGCAGTTAAAAGATGGTTAAATTTATCTTTTAAAATTTGATTAATTATTAAAGAATATCTTTTTTTTCTTGCTATTGATTGAATATTTGATTTGGGTTTTTTTCCTTTCCAAACTAAATTTTTGCAATCAATATCAAATTTCTTTAATAAATACTTCAATTCAAGGGTTTCTTGAGTCGAATTTTTTCTTAATTTATGATCCAGATGATAATAATTTATTTTTGAGTTGTTTAAAATGGAGAAGCATTTTGCGAGATAAGTTAATGCTAAACTATCTGGTCCACCTGAAACCGCAATCGCAAAACTTTTAATTTTATTATCTAAAAGTAATAGATTTTCAAAATCCTTATAAATTTTACCAATTTTCGGATTCTTTAAATGATTAAGTAGATTTTTATGAATTGTCTTTTTTGCACTCAAACTTTTTTTCTTCATATTTAGCTTTTTGAAGAACAGATTGATTTGCTTTTGGGTAATATTTTTCAACACCTGTGATCATCAAACAACCTTGATCTTTTTCTCCTATTTGGACTAATGATACTCCAAGTTTTAATAAATTTATAGGAGCCTTTTTATTTTTTGGATATTTTTGATATCCTTCAAGATAGGCTGATGCTGCATCAGTATATAATTGTCTAATTCTAAAAGTTTCTGCATACCAATATTGTGCGTTTCCTGCCAGATCGTGTTCAGAATTTGATAAAACAAATTCTCTAAATGCTCTTTCGGCAGTGTTATAATCACCAACTTTTAGAAAACTGATTGCAAATTCATACTGTTTTTCTGGAGTAGTATCTGGTAATATTTTTTCTTCTGCTTGAAAAGTTTCTGTCACTATAGTTTGTGTTGTATCAATTGATTGTGTCTGTTGTGTCTCAAGTTGAGTTTCAGTGTCTTTATATGAAATAGAACCTAAGTCTTGAGGTTGAGATGAGCCGGGTAGGAATTCTTCTTTATCTTCTTTTGGTAAAGAAGAGACTTGTTGATCTTTATTTACATTAATTGTAGATGCCTGATTTTCTAGTTGCTGAAATCTTACTTGATTATCAGCTTGAATTTTTGTCATTCTCGTTGAAAGCTTGTCTAATTTAAAATTTATTTCTTCAGATTTATTTGTAAGTTCTTGAAACTGCTTTTCAATTTCAGATAACTTTAATAAGTGCCTAGTTAAAACTTCTTCTGAATTTTGATCGAGAGTACTGGATGAAACAGATGGTTGTACGCTAGCAGAAAAATTATCTGAATAAACAGCTTTTTCTAAAGTTCTTAAATCTTTTTGGATTAACTCTAATAATTCATATATGTTTTGAGTTTCTGAATAAGAGTATTTCGGTGAAAATATAAAAAATAAAATTCCCAAAATTAATAAAAAGGATCTTTTTATTTTAATCATCAATTTGATTAGTAATTATAATGATGGCAAGAAAAAGACCCTGATACTTGCTTATATAAGTATAATCAGGGTCTTTAAAATAATTTTAGTTAGCTTTAACTGTTACTGATCTTCTGTTTTTTGACCAAGCTAAAGGACTTGAACCTGAGTCAACAGGTCTTTCTTTTCCATAACTAATAACTGAAATCCTGTCTGAAGCTATTCCATAAGTCATTAGATAGTCTTTGGCTGCGTTTGCTCTTCTTTCACCTAACGCTAAGTTATACTCTCTTGTACCTCTTTCATCACAATGACCTTCTAGTACAACAGTTATATCAGAATTTTTTCTCAACCAAGCTGCTTGTTTTCTTAAAGTATCTCTAGAAGCAGTTGTTAAAACTGACTCATTTGTTGCAAAGAATACTCTATCCTTAACACCATCAGCTAGATATTTAACAGAATCAGTTCCTGTGTAAACATCTCCTTGGATTTTCGAATCTATTTTTACTGCTTTTTGTGTTGCACAAGCTGATAAAACTAAGCTTAACAACAAAACTAAAAAAGTATTTCTATAAAACTTGCTTAAAATCATTACCGCTCCTTCAATCTTTGTTATTTGACCTTCGCACACCTAAATAGATCTTTCAAGCTAATAAATCAAGACTATTTCTTTATTTCTTAAAAAATTGTTAATTACTCAATAAAGATGACCAAGATGGGTCGGATGCATCAGTTTCTGTCTCAACTAACCTTTCGTTATAACCTGTTAAATCTATTGACCATAATTTTGCTGAAAATCCTTCTCCTTGATCGCCTGACTTTGTCTCTCTGTAAAAAATTAGAACTCGACCATTTGGAGACCATGATGGAGCTTCCTGGTAGTAATTTTCTGTTAGCAATCTCTCACCTTTGCCATCTGTTCTCATTACTCCTATATAAAATTTTCCTCTGTGTAATCTTGTGAATGCAATTAAATCTCCTCTTGGAGACCAAACTGGTGTTCCATATAAACCATTTCCAAAAGAAATTCTTTTTGTTTTAGATCCATCACTTCTCATAACATATATCTGTTGATATCCACTTCTATCAGAATTAAATGTTATATATTTTCCATCTGGTGAATAGGATGGCGATGTATCAATCGATGGATGATTGGTAATTCTCTCAACAATTCTATTTTCAAGATCCATAGTATAAATATCTGAGTTACCGTCTTTTGCAAAACTCATTATAATTTTTTTGCCATCTGGTGAAAATCTTGGTGCAAATGTCATGCCAGGAAAGTCTCCAACAACTTCTTGAATTCCAGTTTCAATATCTAGAATATATACCCTTGGTAAATTTCTAAAGTAAGATAAATAAGTTACTATTTGATTGGTTGGACTAAATCTAGGTGTCAAAACCAATTCTTTTCCTAAAGTTAAATATTTAGTATTAAATCCATCTTGATCCATAATGGCGAGTTTTTTAATTCTTTTTGTTTTAGGTCCTTCTTCTGCAACATAAATAATTCTTGTATCAAAATATCCTTTTTCTCCGGTTAATCTTTCGTAAACTTTGTCAGTAATAATGTGGCCAACTCTTCGCCAGTTTTTTGGAACAGTTGTAAATGCTAATGCTAGCATCTCTTTTCCAGCTAGCACATCCCATAGTCTAAATTCAACTCTTAATTTTTCATCTTGCAAATCAACTTTTCCAGTTAAAAGTGCTTGTGCCTTAATTAAAGCCCAGTCTTCAAACCTAGGTTTAAGGTGAGCAATATCTGGCTTTTGTAAAAAAGCATCATTGTTTAATGGATTAAATAAACCTGATTTTTTTAAATTATTTTCAATTACTTTTGAAATTTCAGAGCCAAGATCTTCAATTTTTAATTCTTTCTCTAAAGCTGATCTTGATTCTTGATTATAAGATAAAGGTGATACTGCAATAGGCAATGGATTTAAATTTCCTCTAGTAATATCCACTTCAATTAAAGAAAAGGATTTAGTTGGAATAGTTATAAATAATATAAAAATTAAATATTTTATTTTTTTCATTATCCCTCTAACATTTCTCTTGCATCAAAATTTAATTGTAAATCTTTCCATCTTTCATAGCCAGTAGTTGGCACTCTTAGCGGTTGACACAGCTGAATTGCTCTCAGTGCACTTTCTGCTAACACTTTATAAAAACCTTGTCCAGGTTTATTCATTCTTGCATGATCAAGTATTTCTGTTTTAATCACTGATCCATCTGGTTGTAATTTTAATTTGATTTTCACTAATAAATTTTCATTGTATGGTAATCCTAATGGTATACTCCAACAACCAAATATTTGTGCTTTTAAAGCATCTTCTTCACTTAAAGTTAATCCCGATATATTCATATTTTTATCTTGAGATTGGGTAACTCTATTAGTTGTTTTTGTAGTTTCGGCTATTTCTTTTTTGGATTTATCAATTAATGCAGCAATTTTATTTGGATCAATTATTTCTTCTTTTTCAAACTCTGAGACTTGTTTTACTTTTGTATCTTCTTTTGTTGGGTTTTGTTTTTTTTCCTCAGTCATTTTAACTTTTTTTGCTTTTTTTTCAGGTAAAGGAATTGCTTCAGACTTTGCTTCATCTATTTTTTTCATCTTTTGATCCGGGGAGGGAACTGCTTTAGGGTTTTCTTTTTTCACTTTTTTTGGAGGTGCCTGTTCTGAAACCAATGTATCTTTTTCCTTTTTTATTTTTTCTATAATTTTTTTTGCTTTAGGTGCAAAAGGTATATTGGTCTTATCTGTAATTTGAATCAATTCTATAGAAATCAAAGGAGGTAAATCAATGGGTTTTTTGGCTATAAAAGGTAAACTTAATACAGTTAAAATAACTATTACAATATGAAATCCAAAAGAAATAACAAGGCTTCTGTGCACAAATTATCTTTCCTTGTATGGTTCTGATATTAAAGCTACCTTTGTAAAGCCAGAACCAGACAACATGCCCATGATTTCTAGTACTCTTCCATAGTTTATAGTTTTGTCTCCTCTGACATAGATTCTGGTATCAGTTCTATTTTTTGAAACAGCTAATATTTTTGCAATAATTTTATCAAACTCAACTTTTGACTCTTGTATAAAAATTTCCCCTTTAGCATTTATTGTTAGTGTAAGAGGTTCTATATCTTCTGGTAGAGAGTCTGCAGAAGTTTCTGGCAAGTCTACTTGTACGCCAACAGTAAGTAGAGGCGCTGTAACCATAAAAACAATTAATAAAACTAACATTACGTCTACAAATGGAGTTACATTTATCTCACTCATTGGTTCTCTAAGTGAACGTTTCAATTTAAATGTCATTTTTAAATTATTGAAATAAATCTTTTAGAAAAGTTTTCTAATTTTTGTGAATATTTTCTTGAGTCACTGGTAAATTTATTGAAAGCAACTACTGCAGGAATAGCTGCAAGCAATCCAAGAGCTGTGGCAAATAATGCCTCGGCAATACCTGGTGCAACGATAGCTAAACTTGTATTTCTTGAGATTGCAATTTGCTGAAATGAATTCATGATTCCCCAAACAGTTCCAAATAGTCCAATAAATGGTGCTGTCGATCCAACTGTTGCAAGAAAAGTGTAATTTTTATCAATCACGTTCATCTGTTTTTCTATGTTAACTTCTATTACGCTCCCTAATCTTTCTGCTAAATTAGATTTCGATCTTGATTTCATTACAATTTGCATTGATCCTTTAAATAAATCGGCCATTGGATCATCTATATTGGCCGGCAGATTATTATAAAAAGACTCAGCAGATTTTGATTTCCAAAATTTATCTTCAAATTCTTCTGAACTTTTATTTATTTTTTTAAAAAGTCTGTATTTGTCAATTATAATTGCCCATGAATAGATTGATGCCACTATTAGAATGACAATTACAGATTTAACAATAATGTCCGCTCTTAAAAATAAATTAACAATAGAAAAATCTGCACTACTAGCAAAACCTACTGCTTGTGATGTGATATCGGCTTCCATTTTGAAAGGTTTCACACTAAAATGTGTCATCAATTTGACTTAAAAAATAAAGTTTATTCTACTTTTTGATAGGTATTGTGAAAAAAACTAGCAATTAAAATTGCATCTGCTTTGTTTGAGTCTTTTTTTTTGGATAATTTTGAAGAAATATAAGGAAAAATTTGAATTGCCTTAGCTCTACTGGCATCCTTTTCACATTTAATTAAACTATAATATTTCTTCCACTTAACAGGCCTTACAAAGTGCATGGATAATTGCATTGCAGAACATATTCCCTTGATCACACCAAAGGATTGACCAAAGTTAAACATGCTTGTTACCCCTTGACCTGGCATTGCAGAAACTTGCTCCATTACAATCAAAACTTCTTTTTTCGGAATATTTTTAATTCTAACTGAAATTTCATTGAAAATTTGAGAGCCATTTATTTGTCTTTTATTTTTTTTTCCGTCAGCCATATTGGGCATTTCAATAATATCTTTGACTTCACCATCTTCGAAAAAGCAAATTGCTCCTGTAATTCCTGGATCTATACCTATTATTAACATTTAATAAAATTAAAATTTAAGATTTGTATAAATATTTTGTACATCATCATCATCTTCTAATATTTCTAAAAATTTAACCACATCATCTTTTTCTTCTTTCGAAATTTCTATATTATTAATTGGTATCCATTCGATATCTGTAGATAAAAAGTTATTAATATTTTTTTCTAGTTTTTTTTTGACATTGTATATCTCTCTCTTATCACAATGTATTTTATGATAATCTCCATTTGAAAAACACTCATCAGCTCCTGCTTCAATTACTAATTCAAATATTTTATCATCAGAAATTTCTGATTTATCAATTTTAATTACTCCCAATTGTTGAAAATTGTGTGAAACTGATCCTTGTGTCGCTAAGCTTCCTCCATTTTTTTGAAAAAGAGTTCGAATATTTGAAGCTGTTCTATTTTTATTATCTGTGAGTGTTTCAATTATCACTGAAATTTTATTTGGACCAAAACCTTCGTATCTTATGCTTTCAAAATTAGAATCAGCGTTTACTTCAGATTTGTCTATCGCTCTTTCTATGTTTTCTTTTGGCATATTCTCTGATCTTGCTGATTGGATTGCCAATCTTAATTTAGCATTCATATCTGGATCTTTATCACCCAACTTAGCAGCAACTGTAATTTCTCTTGAAAGTTTTGAAAAAATTTTTGAGCGTTGTTTGTCTGCTCTACCTTTTTTATGTTTGATGCCTGCCCAATGAGAATGTCCCGCCATGATTTAATTAATGTTTTTTAATTCTCCTCCATAAATAAAATGTTCAATATTTTGTGCCAATCCAGTTTCTTGATTCCCATCTACTATAATTCCACACAAACTAGCCTCTCCTTCTGCAGGAAAATGTTTTTTTGCTTCTTTTTTCATAAAACGATTTAATGAATTTTCTTTATTCATGCCAATTACCGAATTGTAATCGCCACACATTCCTGCATCTGTTTGGTATGCTGTTCCAGATTTTAAAATTCTTGCATCATTAGTAGGTACATGCGTATGAGTTCCAACTACCAAAGTTGCTTTACCATCAAAAAAATGTCCCATTGCCATTTTTTCACTAGTAATTTCTCCATGAAAATCTACTACAAGAAAATCATAATTATTTTTCAAAGCATTTTTTTTAATGAAATTAGTCGCTGCTTCAAATACATCATCACATTTTTTCATAAAAATATTTCCCATAAGATTTAAGACTCCAATTTTAAATCCATTTTTTGAATTATAAACACCAAAACCTTTTCCTGGAGAATTAGAAACTAAATTTTCAGGTCTTAAAAGTCTTTCTTCTCTTTCAATATGTTTAACGATTTCTTTTTGATCCCAAACATGATTTCCAGTTGTAATTACATCAACACCACAATTAAATAAATTTTTAGCGATCTCCTCAGTAATACCAACGCCCTGGTCAGCCGCATTTTCCCCATTAACCACAACAAAATCGATTTTCTTCTCTTTAATTATATTTGGTAAATGTTTTTTAATGGCAGTACATCCAGATTGGCCAACAATATCTCCTAAAAAAAAAATTCTCATTTTAAAATATATTTTTCAGTAACTATTATATCTAACTTCTTATCATATTTATTATTTGGAACTCTGCTTATTTTTTGGCAAGAGAGCGCAAGTCCAATAGTTAAAAAACTCTTTTTTTTTAATAATTTTTCAATGTATTTATCATAAAAACCACCTCCATAACCTAATCTAAAAAGTCTTTTATCAAAAGCAACAAGGGGGACCAATATAATATCTGGACAAACCAATTTTGTTTGTTCGGGTTCAGGAATTCCATATATATTTAAATTTAAATTGTCTCTAAATGACCATCTATAGAAATCCATTTCATTATTTTTTTTAATTACAGGCAAAGAAGTTTTAAAATTTTTTTTTTCTAATTCTTTAAGAATACCTAAATCGTCTATTTCATAATTTACAGGATAATAACCACCTATAGATTTATTTTTTAAATTATTTTTCTTTAAAATATTGTATATAGCTGAAAATTGTAATTGAATATTTTTACTATTTTTTAATTTTCTTAAATTAAGAATTTTTTTTCTTATATTAGACTTTAACACAAAATTTATTGTATAGGATTATTAGGACTAGCTTTTTTGAGAAAATCATCAATTTGATCAGCTGCATGATCAATAATTCTTTCATAATCTTCTTTGCTCTGTTCAATTTCATTTTTTAATTGCAACTGTTCATCACTTAGTCTTTTGATTTCTCGTTCTTTATTTTCTTTATATTCATATACTAATGATTTCAGTTCTTTAAATTTATCAGTTAAATTCTTAAGTTCCGTACTTTTTTGATCAATTTTTTTTTTTGTTTCAAAGTATTCATCCATGATAGTAATGGATGTAATCAAAAGAAGCTTGCTCTCTCCAATATTTCCTAGGGAAGATTTTAAATTATTAAATTTTTCATTCAAATGTACTGAAAGTTCTTCTAAGTGTTCTTCTTGGCCACTATCGCATGATAAAAGAAATTCTTTACCGTTAAACTTTATATTTACATTTGCCATTTATCTACTTCTTCTAATAAAGTATCTGTTTCTTGATTTAATTCATCTATTTTTTCTGAAAACTCCAATTCTTTTTTATTTTCTATTACCCTTCGCTTATTTAATTCTTCCAACTTTACTTTGAGTTGATGATGTTCTTTCAGAAGATTCTTATATCTTGTTTCTAAATCTTTTTTTTCAATTTCTAATTGATTTTTTTGATAATCAAGATTAGCTATTGTCTCCCTTAAATCTGGGGTTTGAGGGTTTAAAAGATTGAGTTTTTCTAAAACCTCATTTAGTTTTTTTTCTTTTTCATAAAGAGTTTTCATATATATATTATTATAATATTAAATTGAGTCATCTAAGTCTAGATAGGATATTTTTTTGAATAAGCTAAATAAAGATTTATCAAATGCAATCAGATTTTTATCAATTGATGCTGTGGAAAAAGCTAATTCAGGACATCCTGGATTGCCTATGGGCATGGCAGACGTTGCCACGATTTTGTTTAAACATTTTTTGAGGTTTAGTCCAAAAAATCCAAATTGGTTTAATAGAGATAGATTCGTTCTTTCTGCAGGTCATGGCTCTATGCTTCTATATTCTTTACTATATCTTACGGGGTTCAAAAGTATTTCTTTAAATGATATTAAAAATTTTAGACAATTAAACTCCATATGTGCCGGTCATCCAGAATATTGTCCCAATTCTGGAATAGAAACAACTACAGGACCTCTAGGCCAAGGTATAGCAAATGCTGTTGGTTTTGCTATTGCTGAAGAGATACTAAAAAAAGAATTTGGTAAAAAAATAATAAATCACAAAACTTATGTTTTGGCTGGTGATGGTTGTTTAATGGAAGGAATAAGTCATGAAGCTTTAAGTTTAGCTGGTCACTTAAAACTAAAAAATTTAATTTTGCTATTTGATAATAATTCAATTTCAATAGACGGGCCTACAAGTTTATCAGTATCTGATAATTTTAAAAAAAGATTTAATAGTTACGGATGGGAGTTTATTGAAATTGATGGTCATAATGAAAAACAAATTTTTAAAGCTCTAAAAAAAGCTCAAAAATCAATACTTCCCTCAGCAATTTCATGTAAAACAATTATTGGATATGGTGCCCCAAATAAATCTGGAACTGCTTCTGCTCATGGAAGTCCTTTAGGCAAAGATGAAATAAGTTTAGTTAGAAAAAAATTAAAATGGAAATATGAACCTTTTGTAATACCAGCAGAAATATTAAATGAGTGGAGAAATATTGGTAAACGTGGAGAGAAAGAATTTGAAAATTGGTCTAAATATAACAGAACAAAAACTTCTTCCAGTCTAAAATTAAATCAAATTATTGAAAAAGGTAAAAAGTCTTTATCAAAAAAATTAGAGCCAATGGCTACTAGAAAATCTTCAGAATTATTTCTTAAAACACTTCGATCTCATAATTTTTTATGGAAACATTTAATTGGAGGATCTGCAGATCTTACAGGTTCAAACAATACAAAAACTGAATATCATAAAATAATTCGGCCAGGAAATTTTAAAGGAAATTATATTCACTATGGAGTTAGAGAACACGCAATGTGTGGTATTATGAATGGACTAGCTTTACACTCTGATCTTATTCCTTATGGTGGAACTTTTTTAATATTTAGTGATTACTGTAAACCAGCTATTAGATTAGCGGCTATAATGAAGCAAAGAGTGATATATGTTATGACACATGACTCAATAGGTCTAGGAGAAGATGGACCAACGCATCAACCCATTGAACAACTTTCAAGTTTAAGATCTATTCCTAACTTAAATGTTTTTAGACCCGCTGATACAATAGAGACTTTTGAGTGTTGGCAGCTTGCTTTAGAAAATAAAAATACTCCTAGTATTCTGACATTGACAAGACAAAAAATTGATCCTGTTAGAAAAGAATTTTTTAAAGAAAACAAGTGCTCTTATGGAGCATACGAAATATTGAGAACAAATAATGATGTAGATTTAACTATATTTGCAAGTGGATCTGAGCTAAATTTGGCAGTTGAAGTTAGTCATAAATTAGCCACAGAAAATATCTATTCAAAAGTTATATCCGTGCCTTGCGATGAATTATTAAACAAACAATCTGTTGATTATAAACAAAAAATTTTAAATGAAACAGAATATAAAATTTCTATTGAGGCCGGTTCAATCGATTGGTGGAAGAAGTATATTGGTGAAAAAGGATTAAGTTTTGGAATAGAAGATTTTGGAAAAAGTGCACCATACAAAGATATATTTAAGCATTTTAGTTTAACAAGTGAAAGTATAATCAAAAAAGTGAAAGAAATGATAAATAAATAAATATGAGTATAAAAATTGGAATTAATGGTTTGGGTAGAATAGGAAGAATGATCATTAGATCATTAATTGAAAATAATAATAAAAAAATAGAAATTAAACACGTCAATAGCAGATCAAATACAGAAGTTGTGTCCTCTTTATTAAAGTACGACTCTATTCATGGAAAATTTAATTGTGAAATTAAACATAAAGATAATCATTTAATTATAAATGGAAAGAAGATTACTTTTTCACAATATTCAAATTTAAATGAAATAAAATGGAAGAATTTTGGTGTAGATTATGTTTTAGAATGCACAGGAAAATTTAATTCAAAAGAAAAGTTAATTTCTCACATAAAAAATGGCGCAAAAAAAGTTATTGTTTCAACACCCTGTAAAAATGCTGACAAAACCATCGTCTATGGTGTAAACCACAAATCTATAAACAAGAATGATTTGGTAATTTCAGCAGCCTCTTGCACTACAAATTGTCTTGCTCCTGTAGCCAATGTAATAAATGAAGTGTTTAAAATAGAAAAAGGTTTTATGACAACTATTCATTCTTACACTGCTGACCAAAGATTATTAGACAATTCTCATAAAGATCCAAGACGAGCAAGATCTGCGGGACAATCTATTATACCAACTTCTACAGGTGCTTCAAAAGCTCTTGGTGAAATTATACCGGAACTAAAAGGAAAGCTAGAAGGTTTAGCAATAAGGGTACCAACCCCAAATGTTTCATTGGTAGATTTAGTGTTTAATTCAAAAGGCAAATTGTCTGTAAAAAAAATTAACGACTCTTTTATAAGAGCTTCAAAAAAAGAATTGAAAAATGTCCTTGAAACAACAGAAGAAAAGCTTGTTTCAATTGATTTCAACCACAATCCCAATTCTGCCATCGTGGATTTATCTTTAACTAATGTTGTTGGGAATAATATGGGTAAAGTTTCTGCGTGGTATGATAATGAATGGGGATTTGCATCAAGAATGTGTGATTTAGCAGAATATATTCATAAAATTTAATTTTTAATGAATAATATTTTAGATCAAAACTTAGTACTTAAAGATAAAAAAGTATTACTGAGAGTTGATTTGAATGTTCCAATGAAAAATAGAGCCATAACTGAAACCTCTAGAATAGAAAAAATAATACCTACAATAAAACTATTAATAGAAAAACAGACAAAAATAATAGTTTTATCTCATATTGGCAGACCAAAAGGAAAGATTGTTGAAGAAATGTCTTTGGAACCTATTTCAAAAAAATTAGCTTTTTTATTAAATAAAGAAGTTTTGTTTAACAAAAATATAATAAACGAAAACACTCTTTCTGAAGTAAACAAAATTCCAAGTGGCTCTATAATGATGTTAGAAAATATTCGCTTTAACGAAGGAGAAGAATCAAATGACAGTAAATTTTCAAAAAAACTATCAAATTTGGGAGATATATATGTCAACGATGCTTTTTCTTGCTCTCACAGAACTCACGCTTCTATTGAAGGAATTACAAAATATATTCCTTCATATTTTGGCTTACAAATTACCGAAGAAATTAATGCACTGAAAAAAATAACTTCTGAAATAAAAAGACCAGTTACACTTATCATCGGTGGTTCAAAAATTTCTACAAAAATTAAAATTATTAATAATTTAATAAAAAAATTTAATAATATAATTATTGTCGGTGGTATGGCCAACACAATGTTAAAACATACAGGTTCAAAAGTAGGAAAATCAATATGTGAAAATGATTGTGCGGCTTTAATAAAAGAAATTTTAGAAAATTCTAATAAATATAATTGTAAAATTACATGCCCCGTAGATGTTGTGGTATCAAAAAACCTTGAAGATATGGGAAAAAATAAAGATATAAAGGAAATAGATGACGATGAAATGATATTGGATATTGGACCAAAAACAATTTCTTCTATCAAAAAAATAATTAATGATTCAAATACAGTATTATGGAATGGTCCAGCTGGATATTTTGAAAATTTAAATTTTCAAAATGGCACCAAACAAATCCTAGAAATAATTTCACAAAAAACAAAAAATGATAAAATTTTTTCTGTAGCAGGTGGAGGAGAAACAGTTGCTGCAATAAATAAATTTAAAAAATTGGATTCATTTACATTTGTTTCAACCGCTGGTGGAGCTTTTTTAGAACACCTTGAAGGAAAAACTCTACCTGGTATAAAAGCATTAAATCGAAATGTCTGAATTAAACAATATTGCTTTAAAAATAATTGGTAACGGGAAAGGAATTCTGGCTGCAGATGAAAGTAACGGAACAATGACTAAAAGACTACAAGACGTGAATGTAGAATCTAATTCTGAAAATAGATTAAAGTTTAGACATACGCTTTTCTCTTCTAAAAGTATGAAAACATGTATAGGCGGCGTAATACTGTACGACGAAACAATTAAACAAGAATTTAGTTCTAAAAAGATTCCTGAGCTAATTTCTGACACAGGCGCGGTACCAGGAATTAAAGTGGATACTGGAGCAAAAACTTTGGCAAATTCATCTGAAGAAAAAATTACAGAAGGGCTAGATGGTTTAAGAGATAGACTAAAAGACTATTATAAACTTGGTGCAAGATTTGCAAAGTGGAGAGGTGTATACATAATTTCAAATAGCTACCCAAGTAAAATTGCAATTTCAGCAAATGCACATGCATTGGCTAGATATTCTGCTTTAGTGCAAGAAGCTGGTATGGTTCCAATAGTAGAACCAGAGGTTTTGATGGACGGTAATCATTCTGCGGAAATTTGCCTAACAAAAACTTCTGAAGTAATAAAAAAATGTTTCGAAGAACTAATATTACAAAAAGTAGATTTAAAAGGAGTAATATTAAAACCAAACATGATATTGCCTGGTTCAAAATCTGAAAAAAAAATTTCAAGTGACGAAATCGCTGAACTTACACTTAAATGTTTAATCGAAAACGTCCCAAGTGAAGTACCTGGAATTGCTTTTTTATCTGGAGGACAAACTGAAATTGAAGCAACTAAAAATCTTAATGCAATTAATAAACAAAATAAATCAAGTTTTATAATAACTTACTCCTACGGTAGAGCTCTCCAACAAAGTGCATTAAAACACTGGTCAAACAATACAAGCGATATTAATGGCACTCAAAGAATCTTTGATCATAGAGCTAATATGTGCTCTTTAGCAGCACGGGGCAAATGGACAGAGCAGCTTGAACAGATTTAAAAATAGTAAAAAATTTATTTATATAATTTCACCAAACACAATAAAAAATGATTCTTTTTATAAAGATTTAGAACTTATATTTAAAACTAGAAAAGTTGCGTATTTTCAATTGAGACTTAAAAAAGATAATGAAAGCAACATTATTTATATTGGTAAAAAAATAAAAAAATTATGTAATAAATTTAATGTAAAATTATTAATAAACGATAGTCCAATTCTAGCAAAAAAGATTAGGGCAGATGGCTGTCATTTGGGTCAGAATGATATGAGCATACATAAAGCTAGAAAAATATTAAAAAATAAAATTATTGGTTTAACTTGTCATAATTCTAAAAGTTTAGTTTTAAAAGCAATAACAGGAGGAGCTGATTACATTGCCCTTGGAGCCTTTTTTTTTACAAAAACAAAAAAAGTGAAGTACAAAGCAGATATTAATATATTAAAATATGCAAAGAATATAACAAATATTCCTATTGTTGCTATCGGTGGAATTAAATTAAGTAATTATAAAAAACTTTTGTTGAATAAAGCAAACTTTTTAGCTATTTCAAGCTACATTTGGAATAATAAAAAACTTAAACCTGAAGAAGCAATAAAAAGATTAAAATGAAAATATCTGGCAATGAAATAAAACCTGGTATGCTAATCGAGCATAAAAATGACTTATGGAAAGTTTTAAAAACTCAACATGTTAAACCTGGTAAAGGTGGTGCATTTAATCAAGTCGAAATGAAGAGTGTTAACAAAAGTACTAAATTAAATGAAAGATTTAGGTCGAGCGATACAATTGAAAAGGCATCTGTAGATGAAATAAATTTTAACTATTTATATGAAGATGACTTAGAATATTATTTTATCGATCAGAAAACATTTGAACAAATTAATATTAAAAAAGATCTTGTTGGAGAAAAAGGGAAGTTATTAACTGAAAATTTAGAAGTAAAAATAAGTTTTTATAATGAAAAACCTATTTCCATTGAGTTACCTAATCAAATAAATTGTAAAATAGAAACCACAGATGTTACTCTTAAGGGTCAAACTGTATCTTCATCTTATAAACCTGCAACTTTAGATAATGGAATAAAAATTCAAGTTCCACCTTTTATAGAAAGTGGTGATGAAATAGTTGTTAATACAAGAACAATAGAATACGTAAAAAAAATCTAAATCAATGAATTCTATATCAGCTAATTTAAATATTATGATTAAGGCCTCTGAAAAAGCCTCCAAGGTTTTAATTAGAGATTTTGGGGAAGTTGAAAAATTACAAGTTTCAATTAAAGGCCCATCTGACTTTGTGTCTAATGCTGATAAAAAATCTGAAAAGATTATTATTGAAGAATTATCAAAATCTA
>Ga0208879_1000397_pt1 | contig 45046 bp, 39 predicted proteins | sample Knorr_S15_td_Bot_FD_185605 | JGI IMG/M metagenome (GOLD analysis project Ga0208879, IMG submission 185605) | Marine microbial communities from Southern Atlantic Ocean transect - Knorr_S15_td_Bottom_ad_5009_LV_A (SPAdes) (version 2) | ecosystem: Environmental > Aquatic > Marine > Oceanic | place... | reverse complement strand
GAGTGCACCTGAGGAGAATACGAATTCAACACTCAAGATAGCCGCACTGGTAGTTGTTGGACTCGTAGCTGGACTGGCCTACGTCAGCTATCGTTCCAGACGCTCATAACGTTCCTCAGACAAATATCCTTCCTTGTACAATCTCTCTAACTTTTGCATTTCATCTTGACCTGGAACGGCCTTAACAGTTTCACTCATAGATGATGATTTCGGAGTAGGCTCTGATCTAATGCCTTCAAAAACTTCGAGAAGCAAAGAACTAACCTCATCTGCATCTAATTTTCCATCTTTATTAGAATCATACTTAGCAAACAAAGCATCTATGTCGATGTTATTCTGTCCTTCCTCAATATCTTCCATCGCCACACTGATGAAGCCTTGGTATTCTTCCCTAGACTGCGTGTTCCGTCACCATCTTTATCTATCTTGAATAGCCTCTCTTGCCATCTCTCTGTTAGCGAATTTAGTCAAAGGTTTACGGAAAATCCAAAGAAGAAGAAATATCAGGGGGCCTATCGTATACTTTAAAAAATCTATAGGAAATTAGCTGTACGGATAAAATTCATGTAAAACCTGCATATAACCTTCTTCAGGTCTAAGCCAGAAAATTATGAAAAGAACTATAACAATGGGCCCCATTTCAGGGGAATTTCTTGTTCTTCTTCTCCTTCTTCGCTCATAATAATCACTTAGAATATCAACTATAAGATTCAGGGTAAAAGCTTCGCTAATCAAAAAAAATTACACAGCAGACTTACTAACTGAAAGGCAGGGAAACTGTGCCTTCCCCTGCCTAACGTCGTTTTTCGCTAACTAAGATTACAGCATCTTAGCGGAGCCGATTATGTCTCCACTTGCGTCAAACTGGATATCTAATCTCCAGCCATCGGACGCTGGTCCTTCAGCTGCGTTACCGCTACCGTAGACCAGGAACTGGTCTCCAGCAGACAGCTTACCGTCTCGGTCGTTGTCATTGAAGTGAACAGGGTATTCAGATCCATCGTCATCCGATACATTAGCTGCCCGTCTATCCAACTGAGGGTCATCGCCATTATAGGCCATGTCGATACCGTGTTCTTCACCGCCAATAATCTGCATGGCAACCTCTCCAAAGCCATGACCTGAACCAACATATGTCGATCCTGTATCATCCTTCAGATAGAAGCTAAAAGCAGCTAGATTTTCCTGCTTGCTGACCTTAATCACGTCCACGTGATATATTCCGTCACTACCTTCTTGTACGAAGAAAGTGGCTATAGGTGCTGATTCTCCTTGCTCAAGGAAACTGGCTGCCCAAACGTACAGCACAGCTGCCAAGACCACAGTAATTGCCACCATCAAAATGACGGCAATAACTGGAGATACACCCTCGTCGTTCTCTACTATTCTGTGTTCCATGGTTGCGTCCTCTCTTTGACAGTTACATCATAGGCATAAACTGCCGGGCCGTAACATTCACGGTCTGTATATAAAGTCTAATGTTAATTTTCCAATATAAAAATATAATTCAGTATGGTTTCGCTAGAAAAATACGTCTAGTGGTCGGTTTGCCCGTGATGACACACGGGACTTTCTTCTTGTAGGCCGTTGTTGAGTCTCCGAGGAATGAGAGGTCCGTGCCTTTCTCGATCATCTCTGCCTCCGCATCATTTCCATCAAATGCCATTTCATAGACCGTTCCCTTCTCGATTGCTTGATCTAATACAAGATCAGTACCATCAATCGTGAATGCAGGCAATGTCTTGATCCTGGAATTGAAATGGTCTGAACTCTGCTGCTTCATTTCTTCTCCTACGATATCCAGTTCGGAACGGACCGCGTCCACTAGATTGTTCACTGAATGACTTTTTTTCCCGCCCGTTCTGCGGACGCACATTATTGAATTATTAGCCAGATCCCTAGGTCCTATTTCTATGCGCAATGGAACTCCCTTGATCTCCCAATCATAATACTTCTGACCCGGCCTGATGTCTCGGGAATCCAGTCGAACCCGGATACCAGCAGATTTCAACTCCGAGGTTATCCTATCGGATTCGGATATCACATCCGATGAGTCCCCTTTTGAGATAATTGGAATCACGACTACCTGGATTGGGGCCACGGGAGGTGGCATGACCAGGCCCTTGTCATCCCCATGACTAGCGACTATGGCACCCAATAGTCTTTCGGACATCCCATAAGTGGTCTGGTGAACGTATTGCTGATTACCCGAGGTATCTTCATATGTAATGTCGAAGGCGCGAGCCCACTGATCCCGATAATGGTGTACTGAAGCGACCTGCAAGGTACGACCATCTGGCATCACGACATCGATGGCTATGGTATACCAGGCACCCGGAAAAGTGTCCCAGACTGGGCGTTTGGTCACCAGAACAGGTAATTTCAATTCATTCATCAGGTTCTCAACTATTTCCAGATCCTCTTCAATCTGGCGGGTTGCATCGGCCTCATCAATGTGGGCTGTATGGGCTTCAAAAAAGTGAATCTCTCGGACCCTGATGAACGACCTTGTCTGTTTGGTCTCATATCTGAATGTATTGACTATCTGATAAGTCTTCAAAGGTAAATCTGCGTGTGACCTAATCCACAATGGGAACATAGTGTACATTGCAGTCTCACTGGTTGGTCTGAGGAACATCGCCTTGTCAAGTTCGGTCTCTCCAGCATGACGGATCCAATAGACCTCATTCACAAAACCACTTGGCTCTTCCTCCATCCTGAGTTCGGAAGGGTCAACTCCCTTCTCCCGAGCCGCCTTAAGCAATGAGACTAGCCTGTTCTCCTTTTCCAATAAATCTTCCGGTATCAATAATGGAAAATTAACCTCTCCGTGATCAGTTCGCTCCATCTCTTGATGTGTTATATCATCAATCAGGCGCATGGTTTTCCAACCATAGGGCCTCCAGACATCCATGCCCTTGATGGGGTATCTCTTGTCCACTAGCTCAGCGGCCTCAACTATGAAGGGATACCATTCTCTGAAGTCTGATTTTGGCGGAATTCCACGTTTGGCCGCAGCCGGTGTCACACTCATGCCCAAGGCGTGCTTTATTTTGCTGTAATTAACCCTTGCTCTTCTTTTTTGGGGGCGCCCTCGTCTGCTCGGTATAGGACTCCCAGACCTTGCCTGCGGTGTATGGCCCCAATAAAATCAACATAATAGAGAACCCCAGCATTCCACGGCAGCCAGGGGGTGCCTGAGCATAGTTGTCCGGCTGGGTCACTCTTAACTTAATCAAACCAAACCATGGCAATTCACCTCTTGCCATTCCAACTACCCAATCCGGTTCAACAGGTTGAACTTTGTTTCCATTGATATCAAAATGAGTCATTTGATCCGGGTGTGGATTTCCAGTTGAATCGCCTTTTGTCACATATCCTGAATTTTGAAGAACTTGGCCTTCAATGGTTCCAACCAGTTTATCATCTCCAAACTGTCCCAAATCTATTTTGTTATAGAAAGTACGTCCGACCTCAGGTACATGATAGGTCTTATTTTCCACATCCACTTCCACCCAGAACATAGCCCTGTGGATAACGGGGGTAACTGGTTGTCCATCTTTTTCTCTTATCCCATTCTTGTAATAGACTATGACGTCCCCATAGTCCCCATATTTCTTGTAGCCTGTGTCCTTTCCTTCCAGATAGGTCACGATATCCTTCTTCTCAGCCTCTTTGACAATAACCAGATCACCTGTATCTATGGTTCCTAAATGGGTGTAACCCGGTTCTGCATATAATGAATTATTATCATGTTCCATCGAACCTGATTCTATGACCACCATCGGTGGCCAGTTCCCACTGTAGGCAAAGGTCAGCAAGAACACCAAGACAACGCAGCCTATCGCTATTCCAACATCCTTTACAGTATCGGGCAAGTGCAACTCGTCAGATTCAGTCATCTAAGAATATACCTATAGTGACTTGCGGGGTCTCTTGACTTTTTTAACTTTTCGGACTCGCTTACGTTTACTATGGCTGGAACTTGATTGACCGAAATCTGTGGAAAGATCATCGCTAACCATCTTGATTCCAGCGTCGTCGTCGCTATCATCGGAAGGTGTCTCTTCAGGTGTAGGCCCGCTAAAATCGCCAAGGAGATCATCCAACGGATCCCCTCCACTCGTATCCTCGGCAGGAGGTGGAGGTGTGAATTGCTCAGGTTCTAGGGGGGCTGCACTTTCTGCCATTTTCATTTCACCACCACATGACGGGCATTTGCCCCACTTTTCCTGGAAAGTCTTACCACAAGACGTACATGCAAACTCCGACGAACTGCTTGGCTGTGAAGAAGGTGCCGGGACACTCTGGCTTGTATCAGGGCTGACCTGATCCTTATCGACATATGGATTGAATTCATCTGAGCCGCCCAACAGGTCGTCTAAATCCTCAGCTCCAGATTTTGGCTCTTCAGAATCTGGCTGGTTGGCTAATTCGGGATTGGATGCCTTGCCTCCCAACTTTCTGCGCTGCTCAGCGTAGAATGCGTCCCTTTCAGCAAACAGTTCTTTCGTTTCGTCTGAAAATTCGAATTCTTTCTTCTCTTCCTTTTTCCTTTTCCAGAAACTCATGCCGCGCTATATGCCCGCAATAAATAAAGTATTTGGTTTAGAATAGTGGGTAGTCGCCTGTAATTGAATCTATTTCGGAGTCTGCTGCAGGGCCAATACCCAGACAAGTGACCGTACCAACTAGAACTTCTGTCAATCCAGCGTCTGTCACAAGACTTGAAACTAAACCGACGTCCCTAGCATGCTGCTGCAGATCCCGGAGAGTCGATTCGTTCTGTCCTTTGACCACCACTTTCTTCTGGCCCTCATCAAACCACTTTTTGAAATTGGATGAGTCCGACTTCTTTGATTTCAAGGCGCAATTAACTGCAGCGTGAGCTACCTGCGCTGCCATCTTACCCTTTGATATACCTAAATCTGTCCTGACAACAATGACCAGCTTGTATTCCAAAATCTACTCACCGTCATCACTTTCCCCGCCAGGGTCAATGGATTCCTCCAGAACCACATCTGCGGAGAGGCCTTCGCCTTCACCAGGGCGATTGAGTGCTTGATCCAATTCGGCCATCCTAGAGTCGATATCTGCTAAATCTGCTAGCAGTGTCTTTTCCTTCTTCTCGTAGTATTTTTTCATCATCGAACTACCAATATTTTTTCTAGTCTCGGATTCCTGTAATTTGCGTTTCACATTATCTCTATCGTGCTTCAAACCCTGAAGCTCTATCAGCTCTGCTGGTATGAATTTACCAGCTACAGCTAACTCGGACTCGATGCGGAGGCCCGGTGGGGCCCTGGCCAATGATGGATGAACGTTGGCCATCCAGGGATAGGCACCTCTGAACCATCCGATTCCAAAAAATAGCAAAGTAGCAATAGTTAGGGATGCAGTGACGAAAAATGTCTGGAAATATCCTTTGTCTCCATCAGACCAGCCCTCCCAATCAGGAGCATTGCCCAGAGAAGGATTGCCCAAAACGAAGCCTACCAATATGACAACACAGATTGACATTGCCATTCCTAAAGTGACCCTATACAAGGTATCAAACTCCTCATCCAATTCTCCCCTACGGGGAAACATCGCCTGAATGAGAGTGTAACCTGGAAGGAACAAGACCAGCAAAAGGCCGGCAACCACTCTAATCCAGTTTATCTCTTCCATCAACGCTCCAGATTAAGCCCGTTAAAAACGTCTACCGTTGCCAAAGCCTCTACGGTAACCATGTGGTTCGGCCCCATTGCGCCGATATGAAGACTGGTGTTTCAGAACTTCCCAACGTGGTCTGCATTCGCATTCAAGTCCCTTCAGATTACCATGGCCCAGTCTGTGTTCCTTAAGTGCATCCAGAATCTTGCTGTTACAATCATTGCAATTATGAGCTCCCCGGCGCGTTCCTCCACCTGTTGGGTCCGAATATACTTTGGCTGGCAGATCCTTACATCGTTCCAGAACTTCCACGACCGACCACAACCAGGGGGCCGTCCATTCATCCCTGAACCACAATTTCTCGACCACAGTATTCTTCTGGACATTGACGGGATTGATAGATATCTTGTCTACATAGGGTGCTGCATCGGTCGCTGACTGGACTGCATCTTCAATCGCGTCTCTTTCACCAAGATATGGCGGTTTCAGCAGTACGTATGCCTTGACCTCAGCTCCATTCTCATGGGCGATTTCGCAAACTTTGACAAAATGTGGCCACAGTAATCTTTTGTTCACAGACTTGTCCAGAACAACCGGATTGGACGACTCCAGACCAATTGCAATCTCAATCTTGGGTGAATTTGAATAGCTGAAATGCTTGGGGTGGACAAATTCCGGAAGAGATTCTACCAGAACTTTCTCAATTCCCATATCGGCCATATCTGACATTACGTCATTGGCAAAATCCAGTGGCACCTCTGTCGGGTCCAGAAATGATCCTGAGGTGTAGATCTTAGCATATCTTTTGCCTTTCAGTGAATGCCGGATCTTCTTCCATTGTGAATAAAGCATGTCGGTACTCACTCCTCCTGGAACCGTATCGTTGAAATATCCACACATCGAACAACCTTCCTTGATCGACCAATAACACCCTCTGGTCCTAAGGATAGCAACTCCGGCCTCTACCACTTCTTCGCCCAGAACTTCCTCTTCAGTCCATCTGGCAACTGGTTGATCCAAAGGGTGTTCCCTAGGCGTTAATTTGGACTCGTTGACAAATTGGGTCAACGGAACAAAGGCCTTAGGCATGATGTCTAACCTCCACTGCAAGACCGCGGCCCATGGAAATCATTTCTTCGGGATTCATCTTGGCAATTCCAACCCCTGTCACCCTCCCGTTTTGTTTGATTACTACTTGATCTCCGATGGCCCAGTGTCCATCATAACTTTTTACACCAATTGCGAACAAATCTCCTACTAACTTGAAATCTTCCGCTGTGATCGATGGTCCGCCATTGGCCGCATACTTTGCCGCACCTGCTACGGTCAGACCAAGACCCCCTACTCTCGGTGAGATCGTTGCCAGATCTCCACACCTCAATTTGTAAGGCATATGGCCGCTTATTTCGGATTCAGTCAGAAATGGGGATGATTCACCATACTGGAATTTAGCAAGCCCGATCGCTTCGCCTTTGGCCCTATCCTTGGAACTCAAAACCGGTATTTCAGCGATAGCTGTGCGAGTAATCTCCTGTAAAATTTCCAATCCTTCGGAGGATGATGGTTTCTCGGCTTCGGTGTCTATTGTATCTACCTTCCTTTCTCTCAGTAATTCAGTTATTATCCTGGATGAAGAACCTGCGTGTACGATTGCTTTGAGATAATGTTTTTCGGGTTCCAATCTGGAGAATTGTTCCCTCAGCATTTGGACCTCGGACGCACTCCAGTCCCCGGTCACCGCTATGTCGTAGTGAGCGGCCGGATAACAAAATTCCAGTTCACGAGGTACCAATCCCAGAGGGGAGGTTACAGAAACAATGTGCAAGGCCAAGTAATTGTCGACTTCCTTGATAGTATTGTAGAATCGCTTGTGACTGCTGCTCTTGAAATACGGTTTCCGGGCTGAACAGGGAAGAACTAGCAACACCATATTCTTGGCTGGCGGCACATAATCTGATAATCTCTGTTGAAAGTCAACAACTGATGGATTTTCAAGGCTCAAATTGTTGGCCCGTATCATGACGTTACGCCTGGCTCCCTTCTCTATTAACAGGGAAGTGGAATGGTGCAAGATCTGAGAAACCCGCGGATTATGAAGACTCGTCATCTCTACCAGCTCCCTCAAAGTTCCATTCATGATGGAAGTCCGGATCTTCAAAAGCCAGCGTTCAAGTTCCTCTCGATTTTGGGATTGCAAATCCGTTGTTTTGGTGTTAACTTTTGTCCACGAACCACTGTCGAGCGACCAGCCAGTGGCGCTTCTCAACTCAACATTCAGATCATCGAAGACATCCACGCCCAGATATGCTAGAATTGGCATGTCTGATGGTTCAACTGCCGGAGCATAAAGCAATCTTGAATATCCGGCTTCTTTCCTGAAATGTGATGCACATTCCACCAACTTCTGAGGCTGTAACGAGGATGCGTTGTCCAGAACAGCTATTTCCTCTGACAATTGCAGATAAGGGGCTTTGTTTGAATCGAGGCCCAAAGGCGTAGGTGGCAAATCAACTGGTTTATCAATCTTAATCGTTCCACCTGAAACCAAATCTTGCGAATCCGTTAGGTCTTCTCTGGATATCACATGTGGAGTCTGTAGACTGTCGTCTATCTGTAAAAGACGAGCCAATCCCTCGTGAGCCAGAGGTTCCATACTATACAACTCCATTAAGGGCTATATATTGGAATTCTTTTCTACTCTGGTTCCTTCTCTGGTTCCTTCAGTTCTCTTGGAGGTTCTGTAGCAGCGTACTCGTCCTTGATACCTTCCTTGGCAACCGCCTCGGCTGCTTCCTGAACATCTAGCTTGATAGCCTCTATCTCAGCTGCCATTTCCTTGGCAGTCGGGATTGGGCCTAAGATATCTTCTGTCTTACCAAGTGCAGACTCCAGCTCTTTAATCCCAGATAATTCGCGATCGCCGACCTTCTTAGAGTAGCCAACGTATTCCGAAGCGCCTTCCAATAATTTGGAAATTTCGAATGGAATAACGAATTTGGTTGCTGGACCAGCACCAAGCGCTTTCAAGGAATCAAGACTCAATACGGTAAGGGCCTTGGCATCAAGTGCAGATGCACCCATTGCTGTTATTCGCAATCCTTGGGCTTCTCCTTGCTTTTCCAAGATGGTCTTGGTTCGCTCTCCTTGAGCTTCCAGAACTTTAGCCTGTCTTACACCCTCGGCCTCGAGAATTCGGGACTGCTTGTCACCTTCAGCCTGGAGAATGGCCGATCTCTTTTGACCGTCGGCTTTCAGGATAGCGGCTCGCCTTTCACGCTCGGCTGAGGTCTGCTCTTCCATTGCGGCCTTTACATTTGGAGACGGGTCGACTTCCCTTATCTCTACATTGTCAACTTTTATGCCCCAAGGGTCCGTCTCGACATCCAACTTGTTTGTGAGGGTTGAATTTATATAGTCTCGCTTGGAGAATAACTCATCCAGTTCCATGTCACCAACCAGTCCTCTGAGAGTGGTCGTAGACATGTTGACGATAGCTAACCTGTAGTTAGCAATACTCAGTACTGCCTTCTTCGCGTCTGCCACTCTGTAATATACAACAGCATCCACCATCGTTGGCGAATTATCCTTGGTAATCACCTCTTGACGTGGAACATCAAGGACCTGAATACGGAGATCTATCTTGTAAACCATCGTAATCAATGGAACTACAAAATTCCATCCTGGATTGAGCATTGCATAAAACTTACCCAATCGTAGCGCGACTCCAGCTTCATACTGCTCGATCTGAATAATTGTCGTCCATAATATCACGACCGTGACAACTATCAGAATCAACAGCAAAACAAAAAATGTTCCGGGATCCATATTTTTCTCCTATTTTCTCCTATTATTTATTCTTTGGGTTTCACGGTCAGGGTAATACCTTCCGCGTTCACGACCTCTACACTAGTACCGACTGCAATGTCCGAATTACAGGAGTCGCACGTGATCGCTCTCATCTCCTCTCTCTCTATTCTGACCTTGCCAGACGCTGCGTCTGGAGATACTGCTACAGTTACCTTTCCGGTCCTACCTATGTAGGACTGGATACTCATCTCACTAGGTGTGTCGGGTAGTGCAAAGGTCTGATAGAACTTTACAGTCCCATACAATGAACCCAAACCAACCACCAAACCGACAGGTAATAGCCAGATACCAGTTACGATATCAAAAGACATCAAAATGCCCAATGCTATCAAAACAGTGCCTGGTACTGCGACTAAAAATCCTGGCATCGTTGCCTCTACTAGGAAGAGCAGAATACCAATTATGATGAACGCCAGTCCTATTTCAGTCCCCAATAGTTCTTCAGCCATGATTACCCACTATTCTGTCTACTACAAAAGGAGTATATAAGAGATTTTCAAAAATATTTTTTGAACAATACTAAAATAACTGAACCTAATCGGACCCTATGACTGGAGTGTTGGACTTGAATCAATATATGATCCGAGAAAAATTCTGGAAAATATTCGGTAATAAATTCTGGTTCGAAGACGTTAATGAAAAACGATACGGCTTTTGCGAACAGAAACGATTCAAGTTAAAGGATGATATTCGAATATACGTGGATGAATCAAAGAGTCATGAATGGCTGAAGATCAAACAAAAACAAATAGTTGATGCATGGGGTGGTTATGATATCGTGGATTCTCAATCTGGTGAACATATTGGCACTGTAAAAAGGAAATTCTGGGCGTCTATCATTCGAACAAGGTGGCACCTTCTAGATGCTGCTGGGAACGAAGTTGGAATTCTAATCGAGGACAGCATGGGATATGCCTTGGCCAGACGCCTTTTACTTGGAATACTGTTGCCAAAGAAATTTCATATCGAAATCGGTGGAGGGACCGAATTTGTGACAATGAGACAGATGTTCAATCCATTCATCAAGAAACTGGTCGTGAATATTCCGCCGAATCATCCGCTTGATAGAAGATTCATTGCTGGTCTGGCTATAGTAATAGCTGCCATTGACGGACGAGGAAAAAAGTAGCCTTACCGACTGAAATATTTGATCGCTGCGCTTCGCACAACCCATATCAAAGTAAAACCAAAGACAACTATTGCATATGTGGAAGATGACATGTCGACAGAATCATCAGTTGTACCGATCAAGGTCACGATGGCCAAAAAAATAACCAGTATCCCTGCGAACCATTGGAATTCCCTTTGCAAATCTTCCTTGGATGTGCTATCTGGTCCAAAATTCTTGATACTGTAACTTACCACTGCCCAGCTTACGGCGAAGGCTCCAACTGCAATCGCTATCTCAGTTGGTTCGGAAGTTCCCCCATAAACTAGAAGTATCAAAAAAGCAACCAGTGCTCCTGAGGCCCATGTCAGTTCTTTCTGTAGATTCTCGTCCAAGTTAAGCACCAAATCCGTCTTGCGAGACAATAGGACCAATCCACTCTTTTGGAACCACGAATGTCTTGGCTGCAATATCGTGTAAGCCCTGCTTCTGTTCAGTAAAACCAATCATAATAAGTCCTAAAACCCCCACAACATTAACGCCAGGTATTGTGGTCAAAACTAAATACACTATAGTTCGAACAAAAGATGTAGTCATAGTTATTCTTTCACCTCTTTGATTGACGACCTTCATACCTAGAATGTGTTTACCTAAAGTTCCCTGATACTCAGAAGCTTCCATCAGGGGCTTGTAAAGAATCAAAGCTATACCAAAGGCAATTAGGGTCAGAATAAATGTTGCGACAGCAGCGCCCTCTCCTAAAAGAGCGGCGGCGATTATTGCTAAAACAGATGCAATGGCCAAGGTCATTATCACTAATATCACAAAATCTGCGATCGCAGCCACGAATCGTATCCAGAATCCTTTGAAAGGGCTGCCTCCAGCATAACTCGGCAACTGACCTACGGAAGGGTGGGTCTGGTCCATACTACTTCCTAAATGTGTTTACTATATAAGGAATTTTCAAAAATAATTTTTGAACTGAATGTAGTACACCTTTATTAAACAATGATTCTGAAGGTGAACTGTGAAAAATAAACGTGCTGATTACAAAGCCTCTGAATTAAGGCGAAAGGATCTGGTCGAATCACCGGTGGAAATGTTCCGCATATGGTTTGAGCAAGTGGAAGGCATCCACCGATTTGAATCGACGGCCATGACCTTGTCAACCACGAACAAGGATGGGAAACCATCCAGCAGAGTCGTGCTCCTGAAGGGATACGATGAGGATGGATTTGTATTCTATACCAATTACGAGAGTAGAAAAGGTCGAGAAATAGAGGAGAATCCATATGGTTCCCTAAATTTCTACTGGCCAAGTCAGGAAAGGCAGGTCAGGATAAATGGGAAATTAAGGAAGGTTTCCCGTTCCAGATCCGAAAAATATTTCCATTCGAGGCCGCTTCGGAGCCAGATCTCGGCATTGGCATCCAACCAGAGCGGAGTGATCGAGAACCGGGACGCCATGAAGAAGAAATTTGGAAAGCTGGGAAAGAAATTTGAGGGAAAAACCATCCCACTGCCTGACAATTGGGGCGGTTACAGGATGGAACATAGAAGCGTAGAATTCTGGCAAGGAAGGCGTGATCGGATGCATGACCGATTCGTCTACACTAAGAATGGCACCATTTGGCAGATAGAAAGGCTGGCGCCCTAGTAGAATTCAAGTCAATAATTGTAGATTCTTCGCGCAACATTATATACCCCTCTTTTCTCCAGACAAACCCTTGTGTCGACTATTTAATACTAGTCTATGACGCAGGGAACGTTAAGTGCACTCGATCTTGAAGCTTATAGACCGGGGAAGTTGGCATAGACGCTAATCTCTTCTCAGTGAGGATATTAACGCATCAATGATTGTCAGATCATACGCAAACCCGGACGAATGTTGAAGCCGACGGCTACAGCAGTTACTACGCCACCTGGTGGATGACTAGGCTCGGTTGCCGAAGAAGGTCGTGCCAAGCAGCGATATGCTTCGGGGAGGCGCATGGAGCCTTTGATCCGAAGATTGCCGAATGGGACTTCCCGAACCCTAGTGGTTCAATCCGAAAGGATGGGGAACGCCCTGAATTGAAACATCTTAGTAAGGGCAGGAAAAGAAATCAAATGAGATGAGGTTAGTAAAGGCGATCGAACACCTCATAGGGCAATCCGAATCTTCTGATGAGAATCAGTAGAAATGTGGAGTTTGGCCTGTTTACATCTTAACACTGTTATCCGAATTTCGTGTGGAACACCGGTGCCATAGAGGGTGATAGCCCCGTAGGAGACACCGTGAAAGATGATTTTCAGGACCCAAGAGTAGCGTGCATTGGATATTGCGCGTGAATACGGGAGGTACTAACTTCCAACCCTAAATACAAACCGAGACCGATAGCGCAATAGTAGCGTGAGCGAAAGTTGTAAAGCATCCCTGGCGGGAGATTAATAAGACCCTGAAATCAGGTGGTTACAGACTGGTATGGCGTGCAAGGGATTAAGCGGTAACACCGCCGCACCGACGTCATGCCGTTCGATTCGAAAATTGATCCGTGGAGTTCCTATCATTGGCGAGGTTAAGTACGCAGGTACGAAGCCGTAGGGAAACCGATAGCCCGCAGCGCAAGCGAGGGGCAAGGTGTGCTCGCCTGAAGTCAATGGTTGGATACCCGAAGCCGGTCGATCTATGCCTGGGCAGGGTGAAGCCTTTCGGAAGAAGGGTGGAGGCCCGAACCAGTACTGATGTGCAAATCGTTTGGATGACCTGGGTATAGGGGCGAAAGACCAATCTAGACCGGCAATAGCTGGTTCCTCTCGAAACTGCTCGCAGGCAGACCTCAGCAGAGACGGGGCATGCGGTAGAGCACTGATTGCGTGTTTAGGAAGCGAAAGTTTTCGGCATGCTGTCAAACTCCGAATGTGTGTCCGTCGTAGAAGCTGGGCAGTGAGGGCATCGGGGTAAGCTTGATGTCCAAAAGGAAAACAAACCAGACCAAAGTTAAGGTCCCTAAGTAACAGCTAAGTGTTAAAGAACAAATAGTGTTTGAAGGCATAGACAGCTGGAAGGTTGGCTTAGAGGCAGCCATCCTTTAAAGAGTTCGTAACAGATCACCAGTCAAGTCTCTGAGCCTAGAAAATGGACGGGACTAAGTTGTTCACCGATACTTTGGGCCACCGAAAGGTGATGCGATAGAGAGGCGTCGTGCGCGGGTGGAAGTGGGGCCGTGAGGTCCTGTGGACCGCGTTCGAATGATAATCATGGAAATAGTAGTAGCGTAGATGGGTGAGAATCCCATCCGCCGGAGGGGCTAGGGTTCCTCGACGATGTTCATCAGTCGAGGGTTAGTCGGTCCTAAGGTTCCCCCTAACAGGAGGAATCGAAAGGGAAGCAGGTTAAAATTCCTGCACCAATTCACATTTTGTCCATTTCCTGACACATCGGGTCCAGTGGAGCACTCTTGTCTGAGTGTTGCCTTCAGCAATAAATTTGTGGAGTACCGTAATGGTGAGAAACAAACTAAGCTGTTGGGAGGCGAAGTATTTCGCTTCTGCTCTAGCCTGGTGTCCGTGAAAAGGGATCTGGAGCCGTGTGAGTTGTCCGTACCGAGATCTGACACAGGTGCCCCTAGGTGAGTAGCCTAAGGCGTCGCGGCAGAATCCGGGCGAGGGAATTCGGCAAATTAGCCCCGTACCTTTGGTATAAGGGGTGCCAGCTCTGTAGAGAGCTGGTCGCAGTGACTAGGGAGCTCCGACTGTTTACTAAAAACACAGGTGGCTGCTAGTCCGTAAGGATGTGTATAGCCGCTGAATCCTGCCCAGTGGCGGTATCTGAAACCCGGTTACAACCGGACGAAGGACCGCTAAACGGCGGGGGTAACTATGACCCTCTTAAGGTAGCGTAATACCTTGTCGCTTAATTGGCGACTTGCACGAATGGCCTAACGAGAGCTCTACTGTCCCCGCCCGGAGCCCGATGAAATTGACTTACTGGCGCACAGTCCAGTACGTCCCAGCCGCAAGCGAAGACCCCGTGGAGCTTTACTGCAACCTGCCGTTGTGGCACGAGTTGTTTTGTGTAGAGTAGACGGGAGACATTACACAGGTGCGAGCGCTAGCTCGTCGCCGAGTCACTGATGAAACACCGTCCTTTTCGACTCGTCCCACTCACCTCTTCGGAGGAACCCCGGTAGGCGGGCAGTTTGGGTGGGGCGCCACTCCCTCGAAAATATAACAAGGGAGCCCAAAGGTCAGCTTAGGTAGGTCAGAAATCTACCGTTAAGCGCAAGGGCAAAAGCTGGCTTGACGTGGTTTGGCAACACAACAAACCACGATGCGAAAGCAAGGCCTAGCGAACCAACCAGCGCCGTTAGTAGGTGCGGTTGATAACAGAAAAGTTACCCCGGGGATAACTGAGTTGTCTGGAGCAAGAGCCCACATCGACCTCCAGGCTTGCTACTTCGATGTCGTCTCTTCCTATCCTGGGTGTGCAGAAGCACCCAAGGGTGGGGTTGTTCGCCCATTAAAAGGGATCGTGAGATGGGTTTAGACCGTCGTGAGACAGGTTTGTTGCTATGTGCTGGGACTGTCCAATACCTGAGGGGAAGGACCCTCTAGTACGAGAGGAACGAGGGTTCGCAGCCACTAGTTTACCAGTTGTCTGACAAGGCACTGCTGGGCAGCCACGCTGTAAGGGATAAGAGCTGAAAGCATCTAAGCTCGAAACCCGCCTCAAAACGAGGTATTATGACACTTATAGAAGATAAGTTAGATAGGACCGGGGTGTAAGCACCGAGAGCATCAGTGTTACTGGAAACCACTACTTCGGTAGAGGTGAAAGGTGACACTTCGAGGTGTTCAGCCCGTCGGTTACTAATAGTCACAACTGCTACTTTACCGTCGGCTTCGACCGTAAAAGGGTTTGCGTATGTACTCCATTTTTGAAGAGATTGGATTCTAGCCCGGGGGCCAGGTCATCTGCCTTTCACCGATTAAATGTAGGTGAATATGGAATACCGTTTGCTGCCCATGGCCATTACAATTGAAAACCGTGCGATACCCTGATTCCGCAAAACCTTTCTTAGCAGCTATTTCCTTGGCGGCCAGAAAAATCTCGCCAATAATTTCCTTGTGATCCTCTTCCAGATCATTCAGGGTGGAAATATGTTCCTTGGGAATTATCAAAATATGGGTGGGAGCTGCCGGACTGGTATCATTGAATGCCAGTACGTGCTCGTTCTCATACACTATATCTCCCGGAATCTTGCCATCCCTTATCTTGCAAAAAAGGCAATCTTCCATAGTAGAGGAAACGCGACGTGTTTATAGACTCTACATCAGGTACAAATGACCTGCAATCGAACCCATCGCCGTTCCGGTCTCGAAAGCTATGTTGGAGCCTGTCAATTCAAAATGATGATCCGAGGCCTTCAGGAAAGGCTTGGGAAGTCCCTTGGGGCCCAATCCCATGATCATGCACAATCTTCCATCTGGAAGTTCTAACTTATTTGCATCCGGGTTTGCAGTAGTGACCACTTTGGTCCCTGCCCATGTTTCGTCTATCTCATCTCCAAAAAATCTTACACGATCAAGAGCTAACAATATCGAAAGATGGCCATCGTTGGGCAATCTCATCTCTTTCTTTACCTCCCTTATTAATTTTTCAGTTTCAATGCTTGGAAAACCTATCAATGCCAAGTCCAGATCAAAGGCCGAACAGAGGCTGGTAGCCTTGAAAATTGCCTTGAAATGAGGATGATTCCACTTGCCCCCATACGTATTGTAGAGTCCCAATGTGTGTTTACCCTTACTAACCATATCTGAATCTTCAAATGGAATTGCCGGTTTTTCAGGCAAAGGGGCATCCAATCTATCCAGTGTTATTTTGAGTTTGGAAAGCAATCCTTCCTTTTCGTTTGAGATTGGTAGATGATCTATCGTCTCTTGAGCTTGAGATGCGTACGCTCTAGCTTCCTTGGCCCACCCTTTACGATCCGCACGTGCCGTAAGTGCCAGCATTATTGCTGGTGATTGGTCCAAAACGGATGAAGCAACCAGGTCTAAATCAGAAGGGCTTGAGCAGATTCGGACCAGATATCTTAGCATTTCCTCGGAATTATCAGCTTGAAGTGCTGTCTCCAGAGCTGTGGGTTTGATTTGAATCTTGGATTTGCTTAATTGAAAATGTAGATACCCGAATAGTCTAGTTCTGAGATTGCTTTTGATAACTGATAGTTGAGCTAATAACGAATCAACTGGTTTTCTCTTGACCCAGATCCTGATAACGGCTTTGGAGGACTCAAACGAATATTGTTTCAGATTTATAGTGTGGTAAAGCAATGTTTCAAGTAATTCATCAGGATAATTTTTAGAATATTTTACGACGAAATCCTTCGTGGCTTCCTCTTTTCCCTTTGAGGACAGTACCAGAACTTTCTCAAACATCCTGCTTTTTTGATTGCCATCCGACATAATTTTTAGATTTTTCGCAATCTTACCGAGAAGTTCTGTCCTGCGCCACTCCTCGTTTACATTATTAACTTCTCTAAAAGCTGATTCGAAGATCTTTTTAGATTTCTTACTACTGATTGAAGACGCTATGGAAACGAGGCTCAAGGAACGATAATAGGGGTCATTGATACTTTTCGCCAGAGGCAAAAGGCTTTCGGGTGATTCTCCACGTTTGATTTCTCTGGAAATCCTTCTGGCTACTGACGGATTATGGTTTTTCCCGGTCAAGTATCGATACGATAAAGAGGGTGGATTAAGACTTGTCTAAACACTTTTAGGCACTATATTGAGGTTTTTATATATGGGATTGTGCACTAAGATATCTCATAATTAGGCTCTATGGATAAAATGAAAGGAAAACACTTGTTCGAGTCGACGCTAAAACTCAATGTTCCCGTTGAAAAGTTATTCAATTGGCACGAGAATGAAGGTGCTTTTGAGAGGTTGACTCCTCCATTTGATCCGGTTAATGTAACTAGAAGAGTTGGAGGTATTGATGGAGGTACTGTTTACATCGCAATGAAGGCAGGGCCTGTACCACTTACTTGGGTAACCCAGTATTACGGTTATAAGAAAAATGTCCAGTTCCTGGAAGATCAAACTAGTGGGCCTTTTGTTGGACCACTACCTTTCTGGAATGGAGGCTGGCATCATAAACACCTTTTCGAGAAAATAGATGAAGATAATTCTTTGGTAACTGACCGAATAGAATATGATTTTCCAATGAAACCATTTGGCTTCTTGCTTGGTGGCAGGTATACTAAGAAAAAATTAGACCAAATGTTTGCATATCGAAGAAACATTACCGAAAATGACCTGTATGCACTGTCAAAGTATAGCGGTAAACCATTAGACATTGCCGTTACGGGCGGTTCTGGATTAATAGGAAAAGAATTGGGACCTTATCTAACAACTGCTGGGCACAGTGTCGAAAATTTGGTTAGAAAAAGACCGAAAAAAGGTGAACTGTGCTGGAACATACGGAAACAACAAATAAGTAGCCTTAACGGTAAAGATGCTGTAGTTCATTTGGCTGGTGAAAACATTGGTAGCTTAGTCAGGTGGTCCAAATGGAAACGAAAAGAAATTCTGGAAAGCCGGGTTAAAAGTACTGCACTTGTGGCAAAGCACTTAGCGTCTCTAGAAAATCCTCCAAAAGTACTCATCTGTGCATCGGCTATGGGATATTACGGAAGTTACGGGGACGATATTCTAACTGAAGATAGTAAAAATGGCGATGACTATTTCTCATATGTTGTAAAGGAATGGGAAGCTGCAGCGCAACCTGCAATAGATGCTGGAATAAGGGTTGTTTTTCTTAGATTTGGAATTATTATGAGTCCTAAAGGAGGAGCTCTACCGAGGATGTTATTACCTGCTAAATTCGGAGGAAATCCTCCTATTGGGGGTGGGAAACAATGGTGGTCTTGGCTAACTATTGATGACGCGATAGGAAGTATATATCATGCCATTACTACTGAAAGCCTATCTGGAGCTGTAAACGTCGCTTCTCCTAATACTATTCAACAGAAAGATTTTGCTTCAACACTTGGTAAAATAATGTGGGGCCCTAGATTAGGATTTATGACTAATTTAATTCCACTACCTGCTTTTGTTGTTAAGTCCATAATGGGAGAAATGGGAGATGTATTACTATTATCTAGCAATAGAATTGATTCCTCTAAGTTAATAGATTCCGGATATAAATTCAGGTTTGAGAATTTAGAAAATGGGCTTAGACACATTTTGGGTATGAAAAGAGAAGAGGACCTTCAATGCAAAACGGGGGTGTTATCATAGCCTACATACGTACTAAAAAAATAAAAGGAAAGAAATATGCCTATTTAGTTGAGAGTAAATGGGATAAAGAAAAGAAAACATCTAAACAGAAAGTATTGGAGTATCTTGGATCTGGTTCGGATTGCAGATTACGGCATCCGCAAACTATAAAATCAAACATCTGCTCCAAACATTATGATTAGCCTTACAGAATCGGCAGCCGAGAAAATAAACAAGGCTGTTAGTGAGCAAGATATTGAAGGAAAACATCTCAGAATCGGTGTTTTTCCAGGTGGTTGTGGTGGTGGCTATCAGTATGCCCTAGGTTTTGATTCTCAGGGTGAGGGAGATAGCACTTTCGAATCACAGGGTTTGAAACTCATTGTAAACTGCGATGATGTCGACAAAATCAAGGGTGCTGAAATAGATTACGTTGTATCTGAGATGGGAGAAGGTTTCCGGGTCAACAATCCAAATCCTGCACCAGAGGGAAAGAAGGGAGAATGTGGTTGCGGCGATGGCGGTTGTTGCTAAGAATCCTGAAGAATAATGGTAACCCAAGTCAGCAGAACTGATAGTCTAGCTACCCAAGTTTTCTCACTGGTTACTGTGGCCGTCATGATTAGCAGTTCATACCTGCTCTATATGCAGGATGTTGAAGAGACAAATTATGATATGAATGTCCCTGTCTGGGCCAGAAATCAACAACCTTTCGATACTGCACAAGCATATAGTTTCGTGCTTCACCAAGGGCCTTACGAGCGAATGGGACCCGCTGATTCATGGGAAGCTCTGGAACATGTTATGATTCCCTACAACCTACCTGAAACGGAAGGGGGGGCGGCTGTAGACCCTCAGTGCGTTCTGAATTTTGATCCTGATAAATGCCCCCATATCAGTTTAGCCTACTGGAGACCAGAAGTACCTAGCGGAATGAGAGTTCCTGTAATTGCTGAGATAGGGCCCTATTTCGGTGAAGAATCTGTAGGAACTCCAGATATCACAACACCCGGTAGTTGGCTTGGGATAGGTATATTACAAAATCTGTTACCTCACGGGTTTGCCTTTGCCCAGGTCTCGGTGAGTGGGACTGGGCTTTCAAATCACTGTATGGACCTGATGGGATTCTCTGAACAAGAGGGAATCAATGCAGCAGTGGAATGGTTAGGGACACAGGATTGGTCCAATGGCAACGTTGGCCTAATCGGAAAATCGTACGATGGGTCAACTCCCTGGCAGGCAGCAATGTATGGTAATGAATACCTGAAGACTATCGTTCCTATCTCAGGACTGATTGGAGTCAGGGAATTGATGTGGAAGAATGGGTCGTCAGAAGCTAGAGCCCCATTCATGCACAATGTCGTTTATGGTTCCTATGGATTCAGTTCTGAAAAAGGGGGCGAAAACCTGCAGAATGCTTGTCAAGACTACCTTTTGGGGCCGATACACGCTACCAATGGCTATGTTTTTGCCGGAAATGAGTTCGTTGAAAGTTACTGGAGTGAAAGATATTTCCTGGACCGGGTACTTGAAAATTACAGGGGGTCGATATATATTGTTCAAGGATTCCAAGATTGGAATGTGGACCCGCACATGGCAGTTCCAACCATCAATACTCTGCTGGATCACGGCATAGAAGCAAAGGTCCTGATGGGGCAGTGGGACCATGATTATCCTGATCGGCCTGATTACCAGAAAGACCGGTCCGATCCTGGAAGAGGTTCTGAGGCTTATCCAGAGATGGTAAGATTTGACTGGATGCAGGATCTGCTGGAATGGTTCACCTATTATCTACAGGAAAAAGGACCCAAACCAAGTCTCTACCTTGAGATACAGAACAATCGTGGAGAATGGAGAGTCGAGGATAGATATCCGGCAGCCGATTCAAAGGCCATTGAATTTGATCTGGGAGGGAATTTAGCACTTGTGGAAGAAGGTGGATTCGGAACAACTGTCTACCCAGGTATGGAAGCCGTAGACGACTGGATAGTGTTTGAAACGGGAACCTTTGATTATGATTTCAGATTCGGAGGATTACCTCAATTACACTTGCAGGTAACACCTCAGGGTTCCGGTGGGTCCCTCTACGCCTATATGGAGGATTGTTCGGCTGATGACGAATGCATTCATATGGGGCACGCAATCATGGATCTTAGATATCACGAAGGTGGAACTGAGTACCAGGCCATCGTTCCCGGTGTCGAGATTACTGCCAAAATGGAATTCTTTGCTATGGATGTATTGATTCCAGAAGGTCACTATATTCGTCTCTCTTTGAGAGATATCGGGGAGGATTACCTTCCTTCCAGTACTGAGGCTGCAGTAGACATCGAACTGGGAGAGGATAGTGTACTCAGGTTGCACGAGATAAACGTCGGCAATAAGATATTCTTCGAACCTCCTGTCTGTATGTACGAAGACTGCTTAGAAGAGTGATATCTCTTATATCACTGCTCTTCTGGAGAAACAATGAAACGTTTTGATTCGGTGGCTATTGCATTTCTGTTTTTGATGCCGGCGTTGGCAGGTTGTCTTGAAAATGAAGGCACGGGCGGAATCTCAGTGAATGATATTACTGTAAATCCTGGGACTATGATTGCAGGTGAATTCCAGCCGCTCGTAATTACTGCAAAAAAGGACCTCTCGGTTTTCATTCCTAATTTAGTTATTGATCCAGTGTCCAACTATGTTCAGAACGGTACTGTGCTGGATATGAGGATTGGGGAAACCCAGCAGCTGATTTCATTAGCTCCACCAAGAATTGATTCCACTTTTGTCTTTCTATCAGGATATGGCACAGTTAACTGGCCAATTAGAAATTCAAATGAGAGTTGGGATCAATGGGTCAATAGGAATGGGATGAAGGAAGATGGTATGGCAGTTACCAGAGTAGCACCGTCCGAAGGAACTTCGCTTGATAGTCTAAATCTGACAACAAATAAGGGTGCAACTGTCGTTCCCGTCAGAATCTCTGTGAAAAGGCCGATTTCGGCAGCATATTCTATAGATGAGGGGGGCTTGTTCTCTACTGGTTTTGTAGATGGTCGAACTGTTTACAACAACATCGCTAGAATAACTGATGATTCTTTGGGGGCACCTCCAGATTTTGCTACGGGATATTTAGACAGATGGGCTGGACAAGGAAATTTAGCCTATGAAGACGCTGCACAATTTTTAATTGCTGAAATGACGGCTTATGGTCTTCGCGTAGAAACGCAGAGATTTGATTTGACTGATGTTTTGGGAAATCAAAATCCTGAAGCATACAATATTTGTGGGTTTAGAGATGGAACTCTATACACTGATGAATGGTTGGTATTTGGAGCCCATTTTGATATAGCTCCTCCTACAAACGCTGGACTGGTCGATCCGCATGACACTGGTTCAAGAACTTATGGAACCAGATATGGCGCTTATGACAACACGGCAGGAATATCTATGGTGCTGGCCACTGCGGAGGCCATGGCTGACATGCCCTATGATACTCGAAGGACGATGGTCTTCTGCCTATGGTCTGGTGAGGAAGGTGGAAAACGAGGCAGTGACTATTGGACCAAGACATTGGATGATAATCATCCAGGAGTGACTGTAACGAATTACATTAATCTTGACATGGCCGGAGTCAACTGGCCAGGTGGTGGTGGCGCTCCCTGTGGTGGTGAACATGGAGGGGATGGAAGTTGTGATCCTGACCCACAGCCAGATGAGAGTGGCTACCCTAAAGATAGTGAGGTGTGGCCTATGAGAATTTACATTGGGCCATCACTGAACTACAATAAAATCGACCAGCCCGATATGGTTTATCTCAGTCAGTGGATTGGGGCCGATGCGATCAATGTTTCAATGCAACAGGATATTCTGGTTGGATCAGACAATGGCACAGAAAGTACCTGGAAATACGACGTGTGGTTGGAAGAGAATCGACCTGAAATAATAATTTATGAGGATACTACTGCACGTAGTGACCATGCCTCTTTTCAGGATAATTTAGGGACCATTACTCTTGGTTATGGTGGGTTAGTCGACGGTTACTGGTGTTATCATCAGACCTGTGACACTTTAGAAGAAATGGAAGATTGGATGGACACTCAAAGTAAAGGATTTGGGAATAACGCAACGGGAATGAACAATTTGGTTAATTCTCTGGATATGATAACCTGGTGGGCCACCTACAGTTTCTTCCATATGGATGAAAGACCGATTCTGAACGTCTATTTGGATTAGATGAACGAAGTGTAATCTTCAAAATTCTTCTTTCCGAGAACCGGAACTTTCGCATCTTCGGCCGGGAAACCTGTGACCAGAATCAAGAATGCCCGTTCATTTTTGCCTCTTCGCAGAATACGGCGAAGAAAATTCAGGGGGCTGGGAGTATGGGTCAGAGTCACTAGGCCGGCATTATGAAGTGCCGTGATCAGTATTCCTGTAGCAATACCCACTGATTCTGAAACATAATAATTCTTGATTTTGTTATCATCTGTGTCCAAACTATAGGACTCGGCAAAAATGACTATCAAATAAGGTGCTATCTCTAGAAATGGCTTATTTTCATCGGTCCCCAACGGAGCCAAAGCTTCCAGCCACTCATTTGGAGCCCTTTCATTGTATAGTAAACGTTCCTCCTCTTCTGCGGCTTTACGAATATCTGTTTTTGTGTCAGGGTCTGTAACCACTGCAAAATGCCAAGGCTGATGATTGGCGCCGCTTGGTGAACTTCCTGCGGCCTTGATACAGTTCTCGATTATGTCTTTAGGAACCGGCTTGTCGGAAAAATCCCTGACGGTTCGCCTTCTTACAATTCCCTCCAAGAATTCCTTTGACCGTTTTTGCATTTCCTCTATGGGATATTGTCTGTAACCGCTATAAGGTTCAAAAAGAGGATCTGTCATGGACCATTACCCCGTTTTTGAGATAAAAGACTTTGTATTGACGGCTTGATACGCTCCTGTGAGCGAGACGATTGACTGGAATGATTTTATCAAAGTCGACATGAGAATCGGAAGGATAGTCGATGTCAGGGATTTCCCAGAGGCCAGAAAACCAGCTTACATCCTGACCGTAGATTTTGGCCCCCTGGGCATCCGTAAGACATCTGCACAGATCACGAACTACGCAAAGGAAGGATTACTGAGTAGGGATGTGGTTGCAGTCTTCAACTTCCCACCTAAACAAATAGGCCCTCTAATGTCGGAGATTCTGGTTCTTGGAGGTGTGGAAAAGGATGGTACTGTTCGTCTTTTGAAACCTGACCCTGATTGTGAATTAGGAAGTCGTGTTGCATGAATCCATATCTTGCTCTAACCAGGCCTGAGAATATGATTCTGACTGCAATAGCAGTAATCGCGGGGTCGTTCATTGCAGCTGGACCTGAAATCATGGACTTCCAGATTGAAATCGCCATCTGTTGCGTGTGCTCAATGATGCTAGTCGGTGGAGGTAATGCACTAAATGACTACAATGATCGGGAAACCGACAAGGAGAATCACCCCGAACGGCCAATACCTTCAGGATCCATCTCTGCAGATACGGCCTCGGTATGTGCACAGGCACTCCTGGGCTCGGGACTCCTAATACTCCTTTTTGCTCTTGAGAATAAAATGCCCTTTGTTATCGCGTTAATCGGAATAATTCTACTGATAGCATACGAAAACGGACTAAAGGCAGCCGGAATCTCGGGCAACATTACTGTCGGCCTGATGTCGGGGGCAATATTCCTGTTTGCAGGAATGGCTGTCAACGAACCAGGGCCCACTCTGTGGATGTTTAGTCTGGCAGTGCTTGCTACGATAACCCGTGAGATTATCAAGGACATACAGGATCTGGAAGGTGATAGGGGCAGGCGTACTCTTCCAGCCAGTATCGGAATTGAAAATTCCATGAGGGTGGCCATTCTGTTTCTTTTAATTGCTATTGGACTGAGCTATACAGCAATGAACCAATTCGACGGTATGGCCTCCAATGCTTATCTGGGAGGGATAACCTTGGCCAATGGAACCATGCTTTTTGGAATTTACAAGGCAAAGCAGGAGAATTATTTTGGGGGTCAGAAGAATATCAAACAGGGTATGGGTATTGCAATGCTCGCTTTCATTGCGGCGGCCGGTCTAAATTAGGTTATTTTTTGGAGGCTTATATTAATATATGTGCATATATACATATAATTAATGAATATTCTGATTTTCAAAGCTCTGGGGAACGAAACCAGATTGAAAATAGTTAAAACTTTAATGATCAAAGAGCACAATGTAACTGATCTGACCAGAATCTCGGGGAAAGATCAAACCACCGTATCGAGACATCTTGCTACGCTAGTAAATGCCAGGATAATAAATCACAAAAGGATTGGGAGAAACATATTTTATAGTATTATTAACCCTGAAATGAAAGAATGGCTTGAATCAACGATAAGTATAAAAAAGGAAAGCGAGGTTGAGGGCATACTAAGGAACAGAATTCAGAATTTCTTGAATGAACAAAGGAAAGACCAATATGAATGACGAACAAAAGGAACTCAATGAAGAAAAATTGCTGCGTTTGAAGAGACTCAGTCATAATTTGGATGAGGCGATCACTATACCAGGGACTAAACACAAAATTGGTATTGATCCCATAATCGGACTTATTCCTGTCGGAGGTGATTTGATCGGGGGAGTGCTTTCTATCTACATCATGCATGCTGGGATTAGGATGGGGATGCCAAGAGCTGCAATCGTTCGAATGTTCACTAACGTAGCTCTGGAATTTATTATTGGATGTATACCTATTATAGGTGATTTATTTGATGCGACGTGGAAATCAAACCAGAGGAACGTGAAACTTATTGAAGATTCAGTAGTGTCTGAGGAAAAAAATACAATATTCGGATATCTTTTGATTGGAGTCTTGATTAAAATCTTAATGGGTATAATTATACTTGCCATCGTGCTATTCACATAGAATGACACCGTAATTTGAGAGCGTAGCCACTATTCAGTAGCCAAAAAAACGATTTGCTACCTAAATTATGCTTTACCGAGGATACGATACATGCCGGTGCCACAGGTGCCGCATGTTCCCTTCATTGCTCTGCGACCATTCTTCATTGTGACCTCGCTTCCGCTACCTATCTCTCTCTTATGTTTGCACTTTACGCAATACCCTTCCATGTGCTACAAGCACAGAATCATCGATATAAAGCAATCGGCAGCTTGGTTTCAAGGTCCGTGGCTGATTAGGGTTGTCAAATATACCAAAATCATACCCAAAATCACAAACCAGGTAGGTGCCTCATTTTCAGGATCATGACTATGGACTTCGGGAAGAACATCAACAGTTGCAACGTAGATGAAAGTGCCAGCTGAAAACATCAAAGCTAGACCTATGTTATCATCGGTGGCAAGAGAGGTATCCTTCAATGCGAAGAAAGATAGTATCGCTACTACCGGAGAAGACAATGCGAATAAAATCAGATACATTTGTGACTTGGTTCTATCAATCTGAATGTGCTGTAAGAAGGAGGAAAGACCAAAAGCCGCAGGTCCTTTGTGAAGCATGATTGCTACGAATACAATCAAACCGGTTTCAGTGCTGCTTGAAACCGATGCTCCTACCGCAAGGCCGTCTACAGCTGCATGAACTGTCAATCCAACTGTTGCTGAAAGACCTAATAGATGCTTGTCTTCGTCATGATGAACTGCGTGTGGAAGCCCGAATATTTCCAGTAAAAGCATCAAGACAAATCCACACAGAACTACCAAACCTATTGTGGAATGTTCAACATGGCCTTCCAACGTTTCTAAACCTTCGGGTATAATCACAAGAAAAGCTGAACCAAGCAGAACTCCTGCCCCTATAGCTATAACTTGTTTTAAACGATCTGATGACAGGTCTAAACTCATAGGAATATAACCAAACACCGCAACTGCAACGAACATTATTGCTGCTAATACAAAGATTAATGTTTGGGATTCCATAGTTTATTTGGCAAATATCATATCGTCTCTACTAAAAGATTTGAATTCAAGAGCATTTCCACAAGGATCCAAGAAAAACATGGTGGCTTGTTCTCCAGGTTCCCCTTTGAAACGGATATGGGGCTCTATGATGAATTTTATTCCTGACTCGGTCAAACGTTTGGCTAGCTCATTCCAATCATTCATCTCGAGAATTACTCCAAAATGGCTGGCTGGGACATTATCCCCGTCAACCGGATTAGTTTGGACTGTGCCAAGCTCATCGACTAAATGTGCTACTATCTGATGACCATACAAATCAAAATCGATCCAGCTATCAGAACTGCGACCTTCCTTGCAACCTAGTATGGTGGTATAAAACTCACGAGTTTTATCCAAGTTATCAACTGGAAAGGCGAGATGAAATGGTCGCATAATATGGTAATAATGCCTTCTTTAAAGGAATTCGCTTAGGTAAAATAAGCCTACACTAACCCGAAAATTCTCCAACCATTTTCAGATATACCTTGAAAAACAGGAATATCGTTAATGCTAAAAAGAAAATAGCTTTGGGAATTTCAAATTTTAGCATTCCTGTATAATCTGCACCGTGTCTTTCTCTCACAACCTCTCTCTCCAATAAAACCATGGATGCTGTGATTAAAATTATTAACAACATGGTTAACCATTGGAAATTTGGAAACAGCACTCCTCGAGAGGACGAAAAGAATAGATCTAGTGCAATAAATATCGCTGAAAGTGTTGTCAGGAAGCCCATAAATGCTGAGTAAAAGGAAAGACCGAAAGATGTCAGTGCTATCTCCTGATCTTTGTCTTTTGACTTTATTCTTTGATTGAATCCATACTTTAGAAAAGCGAAATTTGCTATAGTGAAGAAGACCAGAAGTAATCCAAAGTAGGGAACGGACCTCTGGTAAAATTGCGCCATTGGTTTTTCCCAGCCTACAAAATTCCCCTCGAGGACTGAATCATGAAGATCGTTTGCTCCTTGTTGCGTAACATCAAGTGAGGTGAAGACCAGAACGTAATCATTCTCTGGATTGACGATTATTCGCTGGCCATGCAAACCTGATGCGATGTAAAAACCATCATGCACCCACCACAGATATCCATAATCACTTGGTGGACGAACTGAATACACAAAATCCGCATTCTCAGGCATGTGCTCTGATGTTGATTCTTGAACCCATCCCTTTGATACCAATTGTTCACCTTCCCAAATGCCGTCTTGCAAGAACATTTGGCCAAACTTTGCCATTTCCCTGGACGTCAAGTATAGTCCAAATCCACCATACGTCAATCCAGAATCGTCTGTCCCCCATCTGGGATCCTGGATTCCCAGTGACTGGAATAGGGTTTCATTGGCAAATTCCATTAATGACATGTTCGATTGAATCTCAATGATTCTGTTAAGAATTGATGGTGCCTGTGAATCATAAACCCAAGAAGTCCCCGGTTCGTGACTTACTGGGCTATTGAGAACATGCAGAGCTACTGAGCCCTCGACAGGAGGTGCAAGTGTTGGATCCACACCATAATCAAAACCTGACGTCATGGTCAAGACGTGCTTTATCGTAACCTTTTGCTTTTCTGGAGAATCATTATCAAATGTTGTGTTCGGAAAATAACTGACGATAGGATCATTAACGCTACCGATAATTCCTTGGTCTATCGCTATTCCAATCAATGTTGAAGTAAAACTCTTGGTTACTGAGTACGTATTGAATTCCGTCCTGTAAGTAAAATCATTGTAATATTTTTCCCTAACTATTGTTCCCTGATTTACAACCAGTACACTATTTGCCGGATATTCGTAATCATCTATATTCTTTAGCATTAGATCAAATTCATCTGCCATCTCAAACTTGGAATCTAAATTTACGGTCCAGCCATCATTATCAATATCGTATGTTTTCTCTCCGGCGTGCTCATAATACGAGAAAATATCGCGGAAATGACCATTATGGTAAATCGTCATTGAAAAGAGGAGGGTTACTGTAAACGCAACTAAGATCTGGCTTTTGTTAATGTTGGTCACATTAACCTGGCAACTTATGCGGTTTAGATAGATTGCCTTCCATAAGCTTGATTTCGTCGATGCCGCTTATCACTATCTTAGGATTCTCTTCCAGCTCTGAATCCTTAATCTTACCTTCGTAATTCAGCCTATTAAGAATGTGTTTCATACAGTTTATTCGCGCCTTTTTCTTGTTGTCTGATCTTATGATAGTCCAAGGGGACAAGCTCGTATTGGTCTCAAGAAGCATCTGGAATTTGCGCATGGTGTATTCCCCCCACAAATCCTGGGCTTGCATATCTACAGGTGATAATTTGTATTGTTTCAGTGGATCCTTGGATCTCTTTTCAAAGCGTTTCAATTGCATTTTCTTTGAAACCGAAAAATATAACTTGAACAGGATTATGCCTTCTTTAGTTAAAATCCTTTCAAAGACGGGAGCATATTTCAAAAAACGCTTATGTTGCTCATCAGTACAAAAACCCATTACCGGTTCAACCATAGACCTGTTGTACCAACTCCTGTCAAAGATTACAATTTCACCTGCAGAAGGTAAATGGTCAGTATAGCGCTGGAAATACCATTGTGTTCTTTCACGATCACTAGGCTTCTCCAACGCAACTACTCTAGCTCCTCGGGGGTTTAGATGTTCGCGGATTCGCTTTATTGTGCCGCCTTTTCCAGCTGCGTCACGGCCCTCAAACAGCATGACTATTCTCTGACCTGTCTTCTTGACATGGGTCTGCAACTTCAAAAGTTCAATCTGTAACTTGAGCTTATCCTCCTCATACCTTATGACTGACTTAGGTATCCAAATTTGAATATCCTTGTCCGAACCCTTGGAATTTATGTTCTTCAGGGCTTCACCTTCTGATAATTTAACGTTGTTCGAAGCGGTCACGGGAAATTCGCACTGTATGACTGAATATAAGATTTATTATTTAGATTTCCAATTCAGGCGAATATTCGCCATTACATGCCTTGGAATTCATCTCTGCACGATGATAAAACGTGGCATAAGTTGTCTCCAGATTTGCGTTATCCCCTCCCCAAGCACGTAACGCCGACTGCTGAAGGGCCCTACCATATGAAAAACTCAAGGCCCAAGGACAAACACCCATAGCATTCATTGCATTCAAGTGCTCGGTGGCTTCGGTTTCGGACTGTCCTCCTGAGAGGAAAACAATACCGGGAACGTCCTCAGGTACCGATGCTTTCAAACATTTGACTGTCCGCTCTGCAACTGTGTTCATATCGCCCTGAACTGGGCAATCCTTGCCTGAAATAACCATATTGGGTTTCAACAAAATTCCTGGCAAGTATACTCCTTCATTCTCTAATTCTTCAAATACGGTGTTGAAAGTTTTTTCCGAGACTTCGTAACATGTTTCAATTGTGTGATCGCCATCCATCAAAACTTCCGGTTCTACAATAGGAACTAACTCAGCATCTTGGCAGACCTTAGCATATTTTGCAAGCGCAGATGCATTTCCTCGAATACAATCATCGGTTGGAATACCATCGCCAATCGTGATAACTGCGCGCCACTTAGCGAACCTTGCTCCAAGTGAATGATAGTTTACACAACGATCATACAACCCATCAAGGCCCTTGGTCAGTTTTTCCGATGACGAATTCTCCATGGGGTGTGCTCCCTTGTCAACTTTAATTCCAGGGATTACGCCTTTAGATTCAAGAATTTCTGATAATCTTGTTCCTTCTTCTGTTTTCTGTTCTAATGTTTCTTCGAAAAGAATAACTCCAGATATGAACATTTCCATGCCGTCTGTTTCAAACAAGGCTTGGCGAAAGTCTCTACGATTCGCTTCTGTGTTTTCTTGACCGATTAGGGCCAATCTCTTGCCCATTGTGGGTGTGCTTTCGTCGGCCGCTAAGATCCCCTTCCCTGACGATACTATAGCACTCGCTGTAGCTGCTAGTTTCTCCTTGTTCATAACCTTATAAAACGGCCTGAATAAAACAATTAGGGGTTACTTTTGGCCAATTTCTATTAACATATTCTGGAACCAAGACTGACTGGTGTCAAATTCCTTACCACCTTTGATTAATTGCAAATCAATCAATCCTAATTTACCATCATTATTATCATCTAAACCTATCAAACCGCTCTTTTCTTTCAATGCAAACTCTACAGCCATAAATGCCGATTTCTTAATCAAAGCTAAATCTCTCTCACCAGGTTTTGCAGAACGGGCAAAATATCCACTTTTCTGAATTAAGGTCTTATCGGCACCCAAAGCTTCCGCAAACTGATCTGCAAACCATTGCCCTGGATTAATCTCATCTAGACGGACATGGCCAAAAGCATCACGTGGGACTTCTTTGCCTTGGGATTCGATTTCACGAACTATCGTATCTCTTCCTGCTCCTTCACTCAAAAATATGTTAACGCAATCATTCTCATCCATGCATTTACGTAGACGTGCTGATTCTTTCTGAAAATCAATGTCCATTTCAGGGACATAAACGGCGTGTACGTCCCATCTCTGTTTTGATATAAATAATCCTGGAAGAAAATTCCTACTTTCCAATAATTTACGATATTCGTAAGCAGTTGCTGCAGTAAGCCATCCACAATGACGGCCCATCACCTCATGGACAATCAACTGACGGCGGCTAGTAGTATTCTCATTAGAAATATTCTCGAAGAATATGGCTCCCTGTTCAGCTGCGGTCCAGGCACCTAAAGCCTGTTTGACTGGAACAACATCATTATCGACTGTCTTTGGCAAACCAACAACTGTGAGGTTTGTACCAGATGATTCCAGATGTCTGGCCAGAGCTGCAGCCATGGAGTTTGTATCATCTCCCCCTATTGTATGTAAGATGTCAATTCCGTCCTTGGAAAGCTGTTGTGCCGCAACGTCCAGAGGATCTTGCCCCTCTGAGACATATCCTTTTTTTACACAATCATCAACATTAGTCAATTTTACACGGCTGTTTCCGATTGGAGTACCACCAAAATCATACAACACTGCGTGGGATTCCTTTACCTTCTTAGAGAATTCCACGGTTTCACCCAGTAAGAGTCCACGATATCCATGCATATATCCAATAATCTCCGCATTTGGGGACATCTCATTGTATTTCTCAATCAATCCCCCTATAGCTGCTGAAAGACAGGGTGCAAGCCCTCCACCGGTCAATATGGCCACTCTTGGCATGATGTGCGAGAGAGTCGGTATGTTAAAAATTACTGCCAATTTTTTTATTGAAGGGCTTTATATACCAATCCCTATAAAACATGATGGAAATGGTCAAATGTGTGCTTGAACGGTTGGAAAATAGAGTTGATTACCGTGCTTAAACTACTATTTTGATGTATTCATAGTAGAATTTAAATAAACCACCTGACTGGCCAAAAGCTCCAGTATTCATTAAGTCTAACGGTTAGAGTGTGGAAGGGCCTGTAGCTCAGCTAGGTAGAGCGTCCGGCTTTTAACCGGACGGCCAAGGGTTCGAATCCCTTCAGGCCCGCCAGACGTTTTGCTGGAAAGGAAACTGCATGAAATCGGGTAAAAACGAAACAAACGCGGGTTCTTGCCCCACTTAAAAGGTAGAATGAAATGGACAATAATATATTTTGGTTGAACAAGCTTGTACCGAAGCATGTATTGCTTGATGATTCCGAAATTGAAAAGCGACTTAAACCTTTACAAATAGAAAAAAAACAACTACCCAAGATACTTCTGAAGGATCCGGCCCTGAAAGCTCTGGACCAAGAAGCAAAGCCTGGAGATGTTGTTGAAGTTCACAGATTCGATGACCATGCAGGTACGAATTTAGCTTACCGACTGGTGGTGGAAGAATAAACAACCGAGAATTAATCAAAGCGTTCTTCAAGAGCCGAATGACGGCTGGGCCGAGCGCAGCTCTGGTCAACCACCAGTTAGGATCCTTCAATGACTTCTTGCCTCATGACCAAAACCCTGCACCCTGGATGCAGAGAGTGGTTAACAACATCTCTGTTGGTGCTGATGAAGCACGAAGAGGTGCTATACGACTTGAGTTGGGTGATCTGGATGTTATCATAGAACTTGGAAAGATACGGATTGGACGGCCTATTGTTTATGAGGCTAATGGTTCTCAGACAGAATCCATCCCTATGATGGCCAGGTTACGTAATATGACCTATTCAGCTCCAGTATATCTTGAATTTACAATTGTCGAGGAGGGGATGGAGATTGAAGAGGTCGAGGAAGAAATTGGGAATATGCCAGTCATGGTGAAGTCCATGCTTTGTAACCTGCACCGCCATTACCTTACAGGAGAAGGCTCAAGCGATGATGACTACAAAAACGCATTGATACTAAAAGGTGAGGATCCTCAGGATCCTGGTGGATATTTCATTGTAAATGGAACCGAGAGAGTTCTGGTGTGCTTGGAGGATTTAGCGCCTAATAGAGTCATGGTAGAGAACGAACAGCGCTACCAAAGGAAGACCGAATTGGCAAAGGTCTTCTCCCAGAGGGAAGGCTTCCGAGCCTTGACTGTCGTTGAAAAGAAAAAAGATGGTATTCTTCAGGTTTCCATACCTGTAGCTTCTGGTCAGGTTCCTTTGGCCGTTCTGATGATGGCTTTGGGAATGGAATCTGCTGATGATATAATGCAAGCCATAACCAATGATCCAGAAATGCAAAACCTGATTCTGGCAAATATCGAGGAAATCCACAGTACGGAGGGAATCTATACTACACAAGAAGCTCTTGAGTATATGGAACGAAGGTTTGCTGCAGGTCAATCCAAGGAATATAGGAAAAAGAGAATCAATTATATCCTAGATAACACTCTTCTACCTCATTTGAACACTACTTATGAAGCGCGGCTCAAAAAGGCTGTTTTCCTAGGTCGGATGGCGCGGGAGGTTCTTGAATTGAATCGTGGTCAAAGAAAACCTGACGATAAGGATCATTACGCTAACAAGAGACTCAAACTTGCTGGAAATTTGATGGAAGAATTATTCCGTTCAGGGCTTCAGGCTTTACTTAATGACATGAAATACCAGATGGAACGTTCTTATTCCAAGAGAAAGGAGAATCGTATCCATCATGCTGTTCGCAGGGATGTCCTGACAAACAAAATCATGCATGCCATGGCAACTGGGAACTGGACGGGTGGAAGAGCTGGTGTTTCCCAATTATTGGATCGGACTTGCAACATGGCTACTCTCTCACATCTCAGGAGAGTCATTTCACCATTAACCCGATCACAACCTCATTTCGAGGCGCGTGATTTGCATCCTACCCAATTTGGAAGGTTGTGTCCTAACGAAACCCCTGAGGGACAGAATTGTGGTCTTGTCAAAAATCTGGCCTTGATGGTTGATGTTTCAGAGAATCTACCTGATGCTCATATACGTGAAGTTCTTGATGAATTAGACATTCATCCAATCGAAGAAGGGGAAGCTCAATTAGGTAAAGTGTACTTCAACGGAGACCTGATTGGGACCCATGAATCTCCTGTGGATTTGGTGACGGAGATTAGACAACGCAGACGAAAGAACATGATCAGCAACGTAGTCAACGTGAGGTATGATGATTCTCTGAATGATGTGATCATCAACAGCGATCCGGGCCGAATTCGAAGGCCATTATTGGTCGTAGGACGAAACAATAGGTTGAAGATCAAAGAACGTGATATCGACAGCCTACAGCAAGGTAAGTCCGAATGGGATGACCTCTTGAATAAGGGAATTGTTGAATATATCGATGCCGAAGAAGAAGAAAATTGTCTAATTGCACTTAATGAAGACGATTTAGAGCGAAACAAGAAAACTCACAAGTACTCTCACATGGAGGTTGACCCTATGACCATCCTAGGCGTGGCTACCTCTAATGTACCATTCCCCGAGCACAACTCTTCACCCCGATGTACTATGGGGGCAGGTATGTCCAAACAGTCATTGGGTCTGGGGCAGGCGAATTATCGGATTAGACCTGACACTCGTGGACATCTTTTGCATTATGCGGAGGTACCTATGCTTCAAACGGAAGCGATGAAATACAATACTCTGATAACTCGTCCTGCTGGGCAGAACATGGTTGTTGCGGTTATGTCATACCACGGCTACAACATGGAAGATGCTCTTATTTTCAACCAAGGTTCTATCGATCGTGGAATAGGTAGATCCACATTTGTCAGAACTTACATGTCAGAAGAAAGGAGATACCCTGGTGGACAGGAGGATCGCTTTGTTATTCCGGGACCTGATGTTAGAGGTGCCCGTTCCGAAGAAGCCTACTTCTATCTGGAAGAGGATGGATTAATCTATCCTGAAATAGATTTGAGTGGCAAAGAGGTACTGATTGGAAAGACCAGCCCTCCGCGATTCTTGTCCGAGCCAACTGATTTCCTAAGTCCCCAAAAAGTACGTGAGTCCTCAGTGACTGTAAGACACGGGGAAAAAGGGACAGTAGATTCCGTGATGCTATCCGAAACCGAAAATGGATCCCGGATTGCAAGAATCAGAGTGCGGGACCAGAGAGTCCCTGAAATGGGGGACAAATTCGCAAGTCGGCACGGGCAAAAAGGTGTCATTGGACACATAGTCCCAGCTGAAGGAATGCCATTTACAGAACAAGGAATTACGCCAGATCTAATCATCAATCCACATGCAATTCCATCTCGTATGACTGTGGCTCACCTATTGGAAATGATCGGAGGTAAAGTTGGAAGTATGGAGGGGCGGGCCGTAGATGGTAGTGCTTTCTCGGGTGAGAAAGAAAACGACCTCAGAACCAGTTTAGCTGAATTCGGATTCCGGCACAGTGGAAGAGAGGTCCTATATGACGGGCAAACTGGCCGCCGTATAGATGCGGAGATTTTCATTGGTGTTATTTATTACCAGAAATTACATCATATGGTCTCTGGTAAACTGCATGCCAGGTCCCGGGGTCCAGTCCAACTCCTGACGAGACAGCCTACAGAAGGTAGAGCTCGCATGGGTGGTTTGAGATTTGGTGAAATGGAACGTGATTGTCTGATTGCACACGGTGCAGCAATGGTAATCAAGGACCGATTGTTGGATGAAAGTGACAAAACGGTCCAATTTGTAGATAGTAAATCGGGGCATATCGCTTATCTTGACCGGAGAGGTGTTCTGACATCCCCAATGGGTGACCATACATCGATTTATCCTGTCACCATGTCATACGCCTTCAAATTGCTGCTGGAGGAATTGAAATCTCTTGGTATCGCAGCCAGATTAAGGCTGGAGGACTTGTCATGAGGGAAATGATACCCAAGAAAATCGCGAGAATCGATTTCGCACTGATGGGGCCTAAAGAAATCCGTAAGCTGTCTGCTACAAAGGTCATAACTGCTGATACATATGATGACGATGGATTTCCAATTCCAATGGGTCTTATGGACCTACATATGGGTGTTATTGAACCGGGCCTGAGGTGTAAGACTAGCGGCCGTAAAATGGATGAGGATCCAGGCCACTTCGGACACATTGATCTGGCGATGCCGGTCATACATGCAGGATATTCAAAAACAATGAAGGATGTTCTAAACGCAACTCATCCAAGCTCAGGACGCCTTATGCTAACTCAGGACCGAATTGATCATTACAATGTGCAAATTCAGAGGTTGATAGATTCGGAAGCAGGCACTACTGTTGCAATAGGTGGAATCGTAAGAAGAGCGATTCGGGAAGCTGTAAAATCAAAGACTTGCCCACACTGTGGAGAAGAAAAAATCAAAGTCACCTTGGACAAACCAACTACGTTCCGTGAGGAAGGCCGCAAACTAACTCCCAAGGAGATTCGATCCCGTATGGAGAAGATCCCTGACTCTGATCTGTTGTGTCTAGGATTCAATCCTAAAGTTACTAGGCCTGAGAATATGATTCTGACCGTCCTTTCAGTTCCTCCAGTGCCAATGAGACCCTCGATTACTCTTGAATCTGGTGAGAGGTCTGAAGATGACCTTACACACAAACTGGTAGATGTCCTGAGAATCAATCAGCGTCTCAGGGAAAATCGTGACGCGGGAGCTCCTCAGCTTATTGTGGAGGATTTATGGGAATTACTACAATACCATATTACAACTTATTTCGATAACCAGACTGCAGGTATCCCTACCGCCAGACATCGTTCGGGAAGGCCATTGAAGACTATTGTTCAACGTCTCAAGGGCAAAGAAGGACGATTCCGTTCGAACCTGTCTGGTAAACGTGTTAACTTCTCAGCTCGAACCGTGATTACACCTGATCCTTACCTGAGCATAAATCAAGTAGGCGTTCCTGAGCTTGCGGCTCGGGAATTAACAGTCCCAGTTAGAATTAACATTCACAATCTGGATTTCATGAGAAACCTGATTAAGGAAAACTTCGATCCTTCAGATCCCGAACAGTACATCCCTGGAATAAATTACATGATCAGACCTGACGGTCGGAGAGTGAAACTAACTGATGAGAATTGGGAATTCAATCATGAAAGGCTGGAGCCCGGTTTCATAGTTGAAAGGCACCTCATGGATGGTGACATTGTACTGTTCAACCGACAACCCAGTCTGCACCGGATGTCGATGATGGCACACGAAGTTCGTATCATGAAAGGCAAGACCTTCAGAATAAACTTGTGTGTTTGTCCACCTTACAATGCTGATTTCGATGGTGATGAAATGAACCTCCATGTCGTGCAGTCGGAAGAAGCTCGTGCCGAGGCAAGGATACTGATGCGAGTTCAGGAGCATATACGTTCGCCTAGGTTTGGAGGTGCTGTAATTGGAGCTATTCACGATCATATTACGGGAATGTTCTTGCTCACTCACGGAGAGGCCAGTTACGACATCGATCAGACTGTCCGAATTCTATCTCGTGTAGAATACAAGAAAGACCTCCCAAAACCTGAATATCCAAAAGCCAAGGGAGGACCACGGTGGTCTGGAAGACAGATTTTCTCAGTCCTTCTGCCGGATGACATGAATTTGAAGTACGATGCTTCCGTTGCAGTATCGCTTGCTCTCACACCGGAAGAGAACGCTAAGCTTGATTTGACTGTCGAAATTGTGAACGGCCAAATGATTCGTGGGCCCGTGGACGGGAATTCCATATCCGCATTCAAAGGCAAGATTCTTGAAGAGATTTCAAGGTTGAAGGGATCTAATGCTGCAAGGGACTTCATCGATAAGGTCACTCGATTAGCAGTCGGTGCTTTGATGGAAACTGGCTGTACAACTGGAATTGACGATGCCGATGTGCCCAAGGAGGCCCTGTTACAAATCTCTGATGCCCAGAATGTTGCTGTGAAAGAGGTTGATAAGTTAGTAAATTCCTATAACAAGGGTAAACTTCAACCTAGACCTGGAAGAAGTGTAGAAGAGACACTGGAAGTAGAGGTCATGGGGATTCTGGGTAGAGTCCGGGACAAATCTGGAGAAATCGCAGGATGGCATCTGGGTATGGATAACTTCGCAGTGATAATGGCAAGATCCGGTGCTCGAGGTAGCATGCTGAACTTGTCGCAGATGGCTGGATCTATCGGACAACAAGCAGTTCGTGGTGAAAGGATTTCACGTGGCTATGAGCAAAGGACATTATCCCATTTCAATAAGGGAGACCTAGGTGCGAATGCTAAGGGATTTGTAAGGTCATCTTACAAGAAGGGCTTAACACCCACTGAATATTTCTTCCACTCCATGGGAGGGAGAGAGGGATTGGTCGACACTGCGGTCCGGACTTCCAGATCAGGATACATGCAGCGCCGTTTGGTAAATGCTCTTGAGGATCTCAGGGTCAAATATGATGGAACTGTCAGAAATACTGCTAATACAGTTGTCCAGTTCAAATATGGAGAAGATTCTATTGACCCGACGAGGAGTAAATTCGGAGATGCAATTGATATAGATCGATTGATAGAAGATGCCAAAGGAGGGAAATAAATGGCTCGTTTAGATACGGTTCGAGCACTCGAAAGGCGCGGATTGGCCCCTGAATTAGCTAAGAAAACAGTCGATTTGGGATATCAACTGGGCACTCTAAAAAAGAGTGGATTGAGAGAACTAAAAAAGCACTTCAAATACAAGGAAATCCTACAGTTGATTGACGTCTCCAAGAATAAAAAAATCGATCGTGATGAAATTGTTGCTAGGGCTCTAGAACAGGGAGACCTCCAAGATGAGCCAATCACTGCCGATCAAGCTCTTAAAAGGGTGGAAAAGAAACTGGGCGTTATTTGGTCCTTACCAGAGGGCTACACTATTGATGGTCTGCAAACCCATATTTCCAAGAAGGGGCAGGTCCTGCTGGGCGTTGCTTTCCCAATAAATTCCAAACAGTTTCGCTACCCATTCAATGGTTATGTGTACCTAAAAACCAGGGGAATTTGCTACCAATCTGTAATCTCAGAAGTCCTTTCTTTTGATAGGCCAGATATTCCTGAAGAGGACAACTTACTTCTTCCTGCCCACACGGAGGAACCTTATGTTACATTTCTTAGAATTGAAAGATTAATTGAATTACCACGTACCATCCGACTGGAAGAATTTCAGAAGATGGACGGAACACAAGTTCGTTCTGCCCGGAATTATACACAGATCGAAGATGCCTTGGATCTTGAAAGAGAACGTCTTAGATTCGAACAAGAAAAACTAGTCGCAATCAAGCTGTACACTGATATGGGGCTGAGTAAAAAAGTCGCTCTGGGTCTTTACGGACACGGTATTTTCTTAGCTTCTCAGTTTGTTATTGCAACTGATAATGAGCTGCGCATGGCAGGCGTCCCTGCAACGAAAATTGCGAAATTCAGAGAAAAAGCTGCAGTGGCTACAGAAGTTGAATTACAGGAACCTATTCATTCGAAAGGTATTGTTGTAGACGATAAAGGTGAAACTGATAAAGGGACGGTCAAGAAAGTCAATAAGTATCGCAGACAGGCAACCAAATTGGGAGAGAAGCTACCTGAGAGATATGCTGAGGAAATAGCACGTCAAGCCGAGACTGAAAAACTTAACAAGAAAGCGATTGAGAATTTGGTTAAAGAATTCAAAAATCTTGACGATAATGAAACAAAAGTGAAGCAGATGATTGCAAAGAAAGGCAGTAACCTGCCTCAGGGAATAGTGCGGCGCATTACAGAAAAATGTATAGCTCATGGAATGAAGGCAAAACAAATCGAAAAGATTGTGCATGGGGCAATAGAACAGTATACTCGTAATCGGGTCGATGCGACCGAAGCTGTGGGTGTGATTGCTGCACAATCCATTGGGGAACCAGGGACGCAAATGACTATGCGTACTTTCCACTACGCCGGGGTTGCAGAAATGAATGTTACTCTAGGACTGCCACGACTCATAGAAGTCGTGGATGCGAGAAGAGTGCCAAAGACTCCGATAATGGAAATCTATCTAGAACCAGATATATCATCCCGGAAAAATAAGGCTCTTGAAATTGCTTCGATAATTGAGGCGAAAGCGGTTTCTCAATTAGCTAGAATAAGCACTGATATCACTAACTTGAGGGTACTGATTGAACCCGATGCCAAGGTCCTCAAAGCTCAGGGGATCCCCATTACGGAATTAGCTTCCCGAATCAAGAAAAGAGGACGGCTTAAACACAAAATGACTGTAGAAGCAGGCGTCATCATACTTGAGGAAGAAGATGTATCTTTCAAGAAGCTCTACATGCTCGAAGATAAGGTCAGCCATCTCATGGTAGATGGTATTGGTAATATCAAGAGAGCCATTGTAAGAAAGGAAAATAAAGAATTCGTCATATTTACAGAAGGATCGGATTTGAAGGCTATTCTGGAAGTGCCTGGTGTCGATCCTATTCGAACAACCACCAATTCCATACATGAAATTGCTGAGGTCCTGGGTATTGAAGCTGGAAGAACTGCGATTGCCATTGAACTTCACAAAACATTGTCCGAACAAGGTCTGTCCGTAGATCACCGGCATAATATGCTGGTATCGGACGTGATGACCAACACAGGTTCCATACAAGCGATCGGAAGGCATGGAATATCTGGTTCAAAGGTCTCTGTCCTGGCCCGTGCGGCCTTCGAAATCACGTCCACTCACTTGCTACAGGCCGGGCTCACTGGTGAAACTGACGTGTTGGTAGGTGTCGCTGAAAATATCATTGTTGGACAGCCAGTCCATTTGGGCACTGGTGCAGTTAGTGCAATATACAAACCCCGAAAGAAGAAGGCTAGAGGCAAGTAGATGGACCTGAACAAGGCATTAAGGCTCGCTATCGACACAGGGGATGTGCACCTTGGTTCCAAACAATCCTCAAGGGCTGTGGACTCGGGAAGTGCTAAACTGATAATCCTAGCGTCAAACTGCCCAAAAGAGACTGTTAACTTTGTCAAAGATGGAAAAATCCCGGTACACAGTTTCAGTGGGAACAACTCAGTTCTAGGTGCTGCCTGCGGTAAGCCCTTCCCAATATCTGTAGTGGCTATCCTCGATGGGGGAAAGTCGGATGTTCTCACCTTGAAAGCGGATTAAATTATACCGAAAGTTTAAGCTCTCTTTCTATGCTGCGCCGGCAATGTCTTTTCCAATAGATATCAATAAATTTGTAAACTTGAATTTTACCCTTGGTGATGGATTATCAAACCAAGAACGTGATGACTTAACGAAGAATATAGGATTGATGAGAGACGCGATTGTTGCAACAACAGTAGTCGCCAGGGCGAAAGGAATTGGTGGGCATACTGGGGGGCCCTACGATATCGTCCCAGAGGTGATAATTATCGATGCTCTAAGGGATGGAGGTGCACCAATACATGATGAGTTTTTCGATGAGGCCGGGCATCGCTCAGCCCTGCAATATGTCAGGGGTGCGATAAGGGGAAAACTCGACCCTGAAAAATTGATGCATTACCGTGAGTACGGATCTGGTCTGGCGGGGCATCCTGAAGCTGAACTCTTGGATTGTATTGACTTCTCAACAGGTAGGCTAGGTCATGCTGCGGGACACGTGAATGGAGTGGCTATGGCGAATCCCGGAAAGGCCGTGATTATGTTCGGATCCGACGGGGCTCAAATGGAGGGGAACGATGCAGAGGCAGCAAGGTTGGCTGTAGCCAACAATCTCAACGTTAAATGGGTAATCGATGATAACAATGTTACAATCGCAGGGCACCCTGAGAACTACATGTCAGGGTTTGACGTCGGGAAAACTCTGGAGGGGCATGGCTTCAAGGTCTTTTCATGTGACGGGGAGAATTATACAGAGGTACATGGAGCCATTACCAGTTCACTCAAAGTCAATGGACCAGCAGCTGTGATCTGCAAGAGGGTTATGGGGCCTGGTATTCCCGATCTGGAGGGAACCAGCAACTTACACGATGTAATTCCTTTCGATACGGGAGTGAAATATCTGACAGAACGAGGGCATTCTGAAGCGGTCAAGATACTTGAAGAAATTGCCGCAGAGCAAAATGCAATGCCTGCTATGGAATTCAAGGGATCTGGAGAGAAGGGAGCTTGTCGAAAGCAATTTGGAACGTCTGTAGCAAACGTCCTGAGAGGAATGTCGGAAGAGGAAAGAAGACGTGTTCACGCCTTTGACTCAGATTTGGAAGGATCTGTCGGATTGACCACCATTAGAGAAGAATTCCCTGATTGTTTTACCAGCGGGGGCGTCCAGGAGAGGGGAAATTATCTGGCTGCAGCGGGTTTTGGTTCCAAGGAAGGAAATCTGGGAATATTCGCAACTTTCTCAGCATTCATGGAAATGGTCATCTCGGAGATCACTATGTCAAGATTGAATGAAGCCAATGTTCTGGCCCACTTCTCACACGCTGGCGTGGATAACATGTCTGACAATACATGCCATTTTGGTCTTAACAATTTCTTTGCTGACAATTATGTGGAAGAGGGGAGCAGTACAGGTCTCTATTTTCCTGCTGACATAAAACAGATGGATGCCGTAATCAAACGAATATTCCATGACCATGGACTAAGATTTGTTTTCTCGAATCGTTCCAAGACTCCAGTAATCTTCAATGAACAAGGGCAGGATTACTATGGTAGTGGATACGAATTTACGCCCGGTGTAGATGAAATTATCAGAGAAGGTGATGCCGGATGGATTGTTTCATACGGTGACATGTTACACCGGTGTTTGCACGTTGTTGAAGAGTTCAGAGAGAAGGGAATCAAAGTTGGATTGATCAATAAGGTCACATTGAATGCCGTAGATGAAGAAATGATGGAACGTATAGGAAGTTCTCCTTTTGTGATAGTAGTAGAAAGCCTGAATTCTAGAACTGGACTGGGGGTGCGCTTCGGGACTTGGTTACTAGAACGTGGTTTTTCGCCAAGGTATGACTACATGGGAACCACTAGGCCAGGGAATTGTGGACAAGAAGAGCAGATCCTACATCAGGGCCTTGGCGCCGATGCCGTCAAGGAAAAATTGTCTACTTTCTTATAGAACAAATATCTAGGATTGGTATGGCAATGGGTTTTCCTGCTCGGGTTTTTGCAATCATACTGAGAATTTCTCCTGGCCGTGTCCGTAATTGGATGTGGAGATGGTGGTACCAAAGATTGGCAAAAGCACATCAGAGGGCTGATTTCCGCTTTATGAATTATGGTTACAAAGATGATGAAAAACTAAAATTATCCAAAGAGGATGAACCAAATCGACTCTTCATCCAGCTGTACAATATGAATATTCACGATGTGGATCTGAAGGGAAAAGAAGTTGTTGAAGTTGGTTCCGGTCGTGGAGGTGGAGCTTCCTGGATTGCCAAAACATATGAACCGAAAAAATTAATTGGTTTTGATTTTTCCAAAGATGCGGTCGGACTAGCGAATGAATGGTATGCCTCGCAAGAAAATCTCTCCTTCAAAGAAGGCAACGCTGAATCACTTCCATTAGAGGATAATTCTCAAGATATAATTTACAATGTAGAATCGTCACATTGCTATGGAAATGTTGAAGCTTTTGTGAAAGAAGTTTATCGTGCACTTAGAACTGGAGGTAATTTCTGCTGGACTGATTTTAGAGATAAACCAACTATGGAAAAATTACATGACATATTTCTGGATTCGGGATTCCAAATTGTGTCAAAGAGGGAAATTACCTCAGAGGTTCTTGTGGCTCTGGATGAGATAAATGAAAGTAAAGTTCAGGGAATAAGAGAAAGTGTCCCAAGATCAATGAGAAAAAGTTTCGAGACTTTTGCTGGAGTTCAAGGAACACCTGTTTATGAGGCATTTAAGGCCGATAATTTGCATTATCACAGATATCTGATGGTTAAACCTGACTAATCTACCTATTTCTTATACTATACAACCAATCTAATCTTATGAACCGTGCATATTTGCTAATAATTTGTTTGCTTTTGACGTCATTTACAGGATGTATTGAAGATCCTGCTTTAGAACCAGCCGAAAAGGTAGATGAAATTAAAGATGAATCTGATAATACTAAAGAAAAAACAGAAGAGAGACCCACTGACCACTGGACCTTTTATCGCGACTTTGTTGAATGCGATCCAAATAATGATTCCATAGTAGCTTACGGTGAATTTGTCGATTGTCTAAATATGGATTTGGTGAATGATGGAGAATCTATAGTTGCCGCATCGTCAGAATTTGCTAATGAGGTGTTCAGCATGGCTGATTTAGATGTGGATGGAAACTTAACTTCGTCAGAATTTGATTACATTAAGAATTATCCTCATTTTGAATGCGAACTGGTTCCTTACGGGCATTGTTCAGGCGAGGATCTTAGTGGACAAGATTTATCTGAACTGAATCTTACTGAAATCGATTTGAGTTATGCAGACCTAAGTGGTGCAAACCTAAGTGGTGCAAACTTCCACTGGGCTGACTTCGCAGATGCAAACCTAGCTGGTGCAAACCTAACTGGTACAACCCTCTACGGTGTTAACCTAAATGGTGCATTCCTCTACTATGCTGACCTAACTGGGGCAAACCTAGGACATGCTGACCTAGTTGGTGCAAATCTAACTGGTGCAAACCTAACTGATGCCTACCTCATGTGGACTGACTTCACTGACGCTATTGTAACGGATACCGTTTTCACCGATACTTATTGGTATTATTCAATCTGGACTGACGGTGAAACATACGACGAGAATCCAACTATTACTGAAGAAGAACCTGTAGAAGGTTGTGAACTGGTCCCTTACGGGCATTGTTCAGGTGAGGATCTTAGTGGACAAG
>Ga0208879_1000395_pt1 | contig 45163 bp, 33 predicted proteins | sample Knorr_S15_td_Bot_FD_185605 | JGI IMG/M metagenome (GOLD analysis project Ga0208879, IMG submission 185605) | Marine microbial communities from Southern Atlantic Ocean transect - Knorr_S15_td_Bottom_ad_5009_LV_A (SPAdes) (version 2) | ecosystem: Environmental > Aquatic > Marine > Oceanic | place... | reverse complement strand
CGTTCATACTACCCCAGCGGGAGATGAATAACAAATGTACGTACGTAGATGTGAGGGGTCTGCAGAGGTAGAGGTTGACTACGGAACTAATCCAACTCACGAACCAACCGAAACCCGTAGTTGACGTCACGGTAATCAGCGCCGACCCTACCGCGATTAGCGGAACGAGTGCCCGTTACCGAGAGGAAAGTCGCACTTTCCAATGTCATATTCAAACATAAATGTGTCACCGCACGAGATTTAAACAAAACAAGGACTCACGACATATGCCGCAAGTCCTATATTTTACGAGGTTTCAGTTAGTGCGGATGAGAGGATTCGAACCTCCACGTCCGTAAAGGACACTAGAACCTGAATCAAGCGCGTCTGCCAGTTCCGCCACATCCTATTGCAACTTCCACCCACCAACATGTGATAAAAATCCGCTGTATCATCACAAGTAATCCCTTCCATGCGTTAAAATAGCGCCATCCTCACCGGCGGCTATCCCATCAATATACGTTAGTCCAATTGCTCCAGCATGAAGCAAAATCATAATTCACAAAACGATCGCTTTCTGTTCATCGCACTATTTCTGTTGGCTTTCACATACACAGTTAGTACCTACACGTTTGCAGCCTCTGCAAATCGCTCACAGGCATCCCACCGCCTAGTGTGCCAAGATGGCAGTGCACGTCTGACCCTACTTAACCATCGCCAATCACCATGGTAGACAAGCAAAAACCTGAGAAAGTCGACCAGGAGAGCCCTGCGGCGGATATGGACGTCGGCCCTGACCCTCAACTTGATACGGACCAGCAAAGGACCACTGACAGAGCCAACAATTCCTTCAACTCTGGTACAGATGACGACGAGACATTAGTCGGTCCTCCGGTCGACACATTACTTTTCCAGGAACTTTCCAGCCGTTACGATATTGGGAAAGAACTGGGAAAGGGGGGCATGGGAGTTGTCCACCTGGCCACTCACCGCAATCTTAATCGCCTGGTCGCCATAAAACGGATCCTTGACGCCGACGAAGAATCACTGAAACGTTTTGTCACCGAGGCCCACTCGCTTGCCAAGCTGAACCACGTCAATATTGTGCAAGTCTACGATTTTGCATACGACTTTGAAGGACCGTTTTTGGTGCTAGAATATGTCAGCGGCGGCAGTCTTCTCGACCGACTTAAAGATGGAAAACTTAGCGTGAAAGACTCAATCCACATTATGTGTCAGTTGTGCGATGCCTTAACCCTAGCTCATGATAAGGGCATCATTCACCGGGACATTAAACCGGCGAACATCCTCCTTACCGAAGACGGGATCCCCAAACTGACAGATTTCGGCCTAGCTCGCGTCTGGGGTCCGAGCGAGGGCCAGACGGACAAGGGTCAGGGGATGGGAACGCCGGATTACATGTCCCCTGAGCAATGGGAGGATGCCACGTCCGTTGATGAGCGAAGTGATCTATTCAGCCTTGCAGCTACCTTTTACCGGATGATAACGGGGAGAAGTTACCGGATGATAACGGGGAAAAAGTCACTCGCTATTCCAGACGGGATCCTTCAAAACCTCCGCGCCCCTTTACTCAAGGCGCTTGCTTTCCAACCAGAAGACCGTTTCAATAATGTCTCGGATTTCAAAACTGAGCTTCAGGGAATAACCTTTTCGGACGGACCTAATCGCGTCTGCCCTCGATGTAAATTTGCGTATCCCTCCAATCATGAGTCGTGCTCTGACTGCGGAGAGCTGACCACTACGGTAAGCTTCAGCGGGCCGTCCCCGATTGTTTACGAGCCGGACTCTACTACCTTCACTCCCGTTCATTCAGAGTCCCTCGTGACACTGAATGAAACCCAACATGGCCGGACTCCATATGGGCAGGCTATCCTTGGCTCAGAACTGCGGATTAGACAACGTCTGAACGGATGCGATGGATACTCCAGTTCCCTTTATCAAAAGTTCCAGAAAGAGCGTTGCCATCTTGGTTTCGAGACTGTCGATTGGAGTCACATTCTCCAGCTGGTCCGAGATAGCCACGCATTTGAAATCCAGCCTCAAGAACTTCTTGGTTGTCCTGACGAATATGGCAGCGCATTGAGGGCTCTGTCCGAGGTTCTACAGAAGCGGATTGAAGCTCTCAATAAATCCATCTACATGAGTAAGTCTGGAAACAGGCTAGATGAAGTCATTCTTGAGAGGACTCGCCTGAGCAAAAGGCACAAAGAGGCGAAACAGGATTGGCTAACGGCGCGAAGTGCTTACCTTGATGAAGCAACCTGACAAGGCATTGCTGCTGGAATACTCATCGTCTCTAGCACAACACCGCTTGGTGCCCATAAATACCTGCAAAGAGTTTTTCTTTAATTGCACCCTTGCTACTAAAAACTGGCTTCACGTATCTGTGTTTCTTTCAGTTCCGAACGCATCTTTTTGACGCGATTGATGACAAACGTGTCATTGTCCGGAAGGAAGGGTACACCTCCTGTCCTCCCCAACTTCTCTGAACCGTCAACAACCCGTTTCTCCTCGTAGGTTTCAAGCCACGGCAATCCGGCATCATTGTACTCTTTCGCTGTCAATGGCTTTAGGGGTGGTATTGTACCAGTCAAGGCAAACCACCATTCAGAGCTCGCCAGGTGAATAAAAAAACCACGATTGGTAGCTTTATCCCAATCGGTTGGGGAGTGAGTGTCTGCAAAAATCTGCTGTTCAATGCGCCCGCCGGCTGCCAATGAAAGCTCATGATGAAACGTATCCCCATCTTTTAATGCTTGCGCCACAGCGGTTCCCTTATCCTCAGCGGCCTGCCTAAGTTGTTCACTGGCATCCTGTTTGGCTTGTGTAACAGCATCACTTGTTTTCATGCCAGCTAACAATCTCGCGTTTTCCGTATCTGCGAGCGCAACTAATTCTTCGGTTGAACTGCCTTTGAGTGCGGCAATCTTAGCAAGTTGATGCTGGCTGGCCTTATCAAGTTTGAGTTCTTCCAGTTCGGACTTTAGTCTTGCTTCATCCTCAACAAACTTGGCGTTCATTTCCTGAACCGCGCTTAGACGTTTCAATTGGCTATCGGATTCCTTACCCTCAATCTCTAACTCCCATTCTTTGCGACGCTGTTCGCGAACCAACTTGGAGTTTTCTAACTTATTCTGCAACTCATCTTGAATTAGGGCAACACGAGAGTCCCGTTCGCTTCCGCCGACTGCAATATCAGTCTCGACGTCTTGCAACTGGCGGTCATGAAGCGCCTGTTCCCACGATTCATCCCGCTGTACATCCTGCTTATCTCGCCACAATACCCAGTCGGCGCGCTGCGCATCGTGCTGCCCAGCACGTTTATCCTTTTGCAATTCAAGCATCTGAATCAAGGCAGCGGAATCTTTGGTGTGACTAACGCCCGCTAGTTCAATTTCACGATTTAACGCTGTCAGATCCGTTTGATATTCAAATTCCGAATTTAGCGACTCTAATTCAAAATCGCGTTTGATGTCGAGTAGACGAACCATGTGGTCACGTAGAGATTCGCGGTCGGATTTTCTGTTGTCGAACTCAAAAGTAAGTTCTTCGACATCGTCCGCGCGAATTATTGTATCCTTATCTACTTGAGCTATAAAATCCGCGTATTCTTCTTTGGTCTCAATCTTGTCGAGCGCACCGGAAAGGTGTTGATCGCGGAGATCACTGTTGACCTTAAGGCGACGAAGATTGTCCTGGACACGTTGTTCTTCTAGCCAGATTTTGCCTTTCTGCTCATTTAGCGCTTCAAGACCCTGATGTGTTATCTCTAGGGTTTCGATTTGAATAAAGGTTATTCCATAACGTTTCATACGGACAGCAAGTTGTTCCGATATGGTCGATGATAGAGTTTCTGCCATCACCCCGCTTTGCAGTTCCTCGGGTGTCCGCAGTCGAATTGCTTGCTTTGTGGACTGGGTAATTAACGGTATTAGATTTGTTCGAATGTGCTCGAATGATATTTCAGACCTGACTCCCATGTAGTTGTCTAGGAACAATGCTACATCATTGATCTGAATGCTAAGACGAATTTTGGCATCAATCAACAAACCTTCCCGCGTGGGGATCCCGTCGAGATTGATATCAATGTGTTGATCTTCGCCGCGCGTTAGAATGACGGTCGCCTGCTTTACTTTCCAGAACTTCAGACACTCTAGCACACTCTGCAGGGTGTGCTGCCCTGCCGGTAAATGCCCGACAGCCTGACCGTCTTCAACGAAGTATGCAACCGTGCCCGGTTCGATCACGATGGATTCAGCGCCAACTTTTTTTGATAACCAACGAAAAAATCCTCGTGGTTCAAACACATTCTTGAGATCCGGTAACATCACCCGACTGGCAAACACATTTTCCTGAATTACCCAACGATCATTCTTAATATCAACCATTAATATATAACCTCATATTTTGAAATCGTAGTCTTCCATCGTGCAACAAAGTGTCCTTAACACTCCCTCTTTAGTTTACTGCAGAAACACGCGTGCCGAACGCCAAAAAACCCGACTAATTTCAATATTTTATTCAATAAATCCTTGTTCGCTTAACGTCACACAGCGCTTCAACAGCACTGTTCAAGCTCAAACATCACACAATTCGTGATCATGATCGCATAAAACGCAACTAATCAGCGCCGCGGCGAACCTCATTACTCGCGAAACGGCGGTGATCCCTGACATCGATTCAAAGGAAAAATACAGTAACCTCGGACCAACTTACCAAATCACAGCACCAAGTGCGTAATGCGGCAGAGTACTCACATGTAGCCACCTGGATATGAGCAGAGCTGCGGTTTCCAAGGGGGGCTGAAATAGGATAAGGTAAAGCCTTGGAACACCCAAACCAATTCAAACAAACAATCTTTACCTCTTCACCACCTTGCAAGGAGCATAACATGAATGACCGAAAGGAAGATTTTGTTGCTGTCTTAATTCCTGTTTTGTCGACCTGTATAATTTTCGTAGTACTTTTTCTGTGGCGCAATGGGATCACGGATTTCGCGAATGTTGTTTGGATAACCCCCTACGTTGCTCATGCATTCATTTGTTCCGTGTTTTGCCGAAAAGTCGCTATTTCAAAAGGATACGGTGGAGCAGACTGGGCTTTGGCTGGTTTTTTTTGTGGAATATTGGCTTTGTTCGCTGCTGGTGGCCTTGCTGCCCGCCCCCAAGACGTTCAGGAAGTGGACCAGGACCCGAACTAACCTAGCAGTCATATGATATTCTACTGGAACCTCCCAGTTCAGGCACCTGTCAGTAATGACTCAGCAACGACACTTGCCAGTCCCAGGACGACCTGTTTACGAGCCTGTTTTATCTGAAATTAACCCCCGTTTATCCCCGACGGCGGTAAGGTGCGGTAGGATGGAGGCAGTCGGTCCAACAACCTTTCACCCCGGTTACAACAGGGTAGATACAACTCTCGACTGAGGTTTTTATGAAACGACTGCCGTGCCTGCTAATGGCCTGCCTAGCCCTGCCTGCGGTGCTCTCTGCCGATGACGAGAAACTCGTCATCGCCCACTACATGACTGACATGGTACCGCAGACCAACCGCACACCAATCCGCTGGGTCGATCCCGAACTGTCTGATCCCCGTGGCAGTACAGCAGCTGTTGGCGGGCTGCATCAGACTAAGCCGATGGCCTTTCTGCATCTGCCGAACATGGATTTAGTCCAGGCGGTCGACTTTGAAATCCGGGCCGCCAGGCAACTGGGGGTGGACGGATTCCAGTTCTACTACCCGCTAGTCGACAACACCGCCACGCTCGCGCCACGCTACAACCAGATCATTCGTACTTTCATACAACTCAGCGAAACCCGTTACCCCGGCTTCCGCGTCAGCCTCTGCCTTTCTCATCCCAATAGTCAAAAAGCCACAAGCGAAGCTGAGCGGATCGCTCTCTGGAGCCCGTCGATCCGCAGTCTTGTCCAGGCCACTCGCGATTCTCCTGCCTGGCTACGGACCGATTCCGGTTCGCTGTTGTTTTATCTCTGGGTGGGAGATGCCCTCGCAGATGGCGTGGGGAACCTGGCCCAGTCCGCAGAACAAGTTCGCAAGGTTGGACTGGCCTATCAACGCCTGTCGCTGGCGATTGGCACCCCGATCGAATACGTCTACCAGGTCCGTCGTCCCGAGTTCGACCTGCCTTATATCGATAGCATCGCTAGGACGTTCTCGGCGGTTTGGGGCTGGACCGCCAGCGAGGAAAATATCGAATTCTGGGACGGCCTCGCCTATTGCTGCAAGGAAACAGGGTGCCTTTTTACGCAGTCCGTTTATCCCGACTACTACACCTCCAAGGTTTACCGCAAGGGAAGCACCAACGACGCGGTTCTCCCCAACGCACTAGCTCTCAAGATCGGTCTGGAGGGAATCGAGCGACACTACCGTGTTACCAACCTCGCCGGAACCCAGATCCAACTACTACGGCGTGCCATCAAGCATGACGTGCGGATCATCAATTATATCAGCTGGAATGATTTCCCAGAGGGCCACCATCTGGCACCTGAGGTTAGTCACAACTTTGGATTCTCTCTGGTGCTGCGATATTTCAAAGATCGCTGGAAGGACCCCGCCGTGCGACTGGAAGAGGATCAGGCGATCGTTTTTTACAAGAAGTACCGCCACGATGTCCAACCAGAGCATTCGGTGACCCTCAAAATCAAGAGCAAGAGCAAGGATCTCGCCAGCGAGGATCGGGTAGAACTGGTGACCTTGCTTCGCGAACCGGCCATCTGCTATTTGAACGAGAAGCCACTTGGCCTAGTTCGCGAGGGCCTGCAGATCCATTCCATCCCGAGCCAGCCTGGGCCGGTTCGTGTCCGCATTGTCCGCCGGGGCCAGCAGGTGATCCGATTTCAAGCTCCCGAATTGATCAGCGGTACCCCCTTTCGCACCGACCGCTTAACCTATTCCTACAGCAGCGTCTTTCAACGCGAGTTCGACCGACTGTTCAAATAACTTCCCTGCCCGGCCGCCAAGAGAATTGCAGGCTCAGCTGCCAAGGCGGTTGCCCACGAATCTAATTAGTCTCCGGGTTAGCCGCCCTGGGACCGTTTCACCTCTCGACACAATTCTCGCACAAAACGCTTCAGGTTGTGTTCTCGGATCTGAAATCGTGCCGCAATCGCCCTGATCTTAATTCCCCGCCGGAGCATTCTCACGATCTTGTTGAAATTCATCTGTAATCGTGTTGCTTCCATCGAATCCGTGACAGTTGTCGTGCGAGGGTGGCGTGTTATGAACAAGAATGGATTTGTTTTCCGTACATGTTTCGGATCGACATTCTTCAATTGAGATTTGTATCGGGTAAACACGGTTTTAGTAAATAGATCCGTTAGTTGTCGGGTTATTCGGAGAATTTCGTCGCCGCGCCGAGAATCATCATTAGGGGAGTGCCTAAAGACCGATTTATTCTACGATGTCTTGCCCCAGCAGACTGGCTTTCTTTTTCTTGTAGTCATCCTCTGATATTAATTTTTTGGCCAGTGCTTGTTCGAGCGCATCAATTTGCTTGAAGTTAGTGACCTTATTGCGAAAAGTCGCAACTTTTCGATCATATTCCTCCTGAGAATCGACACCTATTTCCAACAGTTCCTTGCATTTAGCGATTTCTTTTTCGACTTCCTCTTCAACTTTGACGAGCTTTGCCGCTTCAACCAATTCTAGTTTCTCGCCTTTAATCTCTCGAATCTTAACTTCCAATTCCGATTTCTTGAGATCGAAATTCTGAATGCGCTGAAAGGCCTCGATCACTTTTGCATCCGAATTTTCCTCACCGCTCCGCAAAGACTCGGCGATTCGCTTGCCGATGATTAAGTAGCATTCATCATACTTGTTGATTAGATCCGCCAACTCCATTTCCGCCTTCTTAATCACCGCGCCTTGCGCAGCTCCAGTTCCGGCGGAAACGGCCGCATGCGTGACTCCTTTTTTAATTTTATCAAACACTCCCATGATAATTCTCCTGTATTTTAGGGTGAACTAGACTTAGATAGAAAATGTTATTTATTTTTAGGATCAATGTAATCCTCTTCTCTAGCAAGCATCTCTCTCTTCTCCTTGGTGTTGTGTGTCAGGCCGCCAGCAAGAAGAGCTCCTCCGGGCCCGGCCAAGATATATGAACCGGCTACAATGGCCAATCGCTTGCCATCCCAATTCTTGGGAGTGCCCATTTCCTTTGCCGAGACCTTCGGTGTAATGATCGATTCAAAATCCTCTGCTTGCGGTACAGGTATGTCAGCGATCTCTCTATCGGATCCAGCCGCCTTTTTCGATTCGAATGCATACAATGGGATGTCTTTGGGCTGTTTCCAATTCGACCAGCCCTTTTTCCATATGCAATCGTCATTTTTCAAGCTGCCTTCAAGCAGCGCTCGTTTGATCTCAATCGCCGATAATGGGCCATAAGCATTGTCATCAAAATAGGCGACCCACACTTTTTCGTTTTCTGAAACCGACATGACTTCTCCTTAGATAAGTTACTCTTAGTAGAGTATGGATGATCTATTATAATGGACGCCATGTCCTACATGGGTCGTTTTGCGATTATACGGTTAAATTTTTTTGTACGCTAACTTCATGGCCACCTGTAGCGCCAGATAGCTGCACCGCACATGGCCTGTCAACATCTTACACCTTCCGCTAGTCCCTGCATGGACAACACGCACCCAGTCGATGTGCATTTGCTGCGGAAAGCAAATAATTTCCCAAATGGTTTTCGGTAAGTTATACTCAAAAACTAAATACCTCTCCGTCTGGCAATTTTTCTATTTGGATTTTCGATGTTCTCTCGTATCGCCATAATCTTTCTCGTGAGTAACTCGTTCTGTCACGCCCAACACCCCTGGCAGAAGCCTAAGCCTTTGATTCCGCGAGTATCCGTCGAGAAGATCATCGGGCCGATAGAGAATACGACACCGTCTAAAGATCGACACATCGTCTGGGTTTGGGGTTACGACAAGCCGCACGCTCCGGGGGCACACGATTACCTGCGAGTACGTGATTTGATGACCGGTCTGCTAAAAACGGTGCCGAACGTTACGGTGGATACGGCTTACCTGTTCCCGACGCAGTCGCAGTTCGATAAAACGGACCTAGTAGTGATGTTCCTGCATCTGCCGCAGTTGACGACGAAGCAATACGCGCTGTTCCAATCGTACATTCACCGTGGTGGCGGTGCGGTGGCGATTCACGAGACCGCCATTATTAGACCCGCGTCGGAGGGCAAAAAACTGGCGGAATGTTTGGGTATGGCTTGGAACGATGGGCAATCCCGTTGGGGTGCAATCTTTGAAGACATCAGCATTGACAATCAACACCCTGTCTTCAAAGGTTTTGGCGATAAGCTGACGATAAACGATGAGTTTTATTGGGATCTGAACAAAGTCGACGGTGTTCAAGTGATTGGTAGTGTACGAACCGGTCCGCCCAACAGTAGCGCCGCACGGGTGCCAACCTCGATGCTTTCCACAGAGCCCTCTCCGATGTTCTGGACGTTGGAGTCCGGCAAGGGGCGGGTGTTCGGCACGACGCTGGGGCACAACACATTTAGCTACTATGACCCGGAACTACGCATTGTGCTGTTTCGAGCGATGGCATGGGCGATGCGCGAGGCGCCCGGACCCCTGATGCCGTTAGTATTTGACGGCATTACCAGCGCTGGGGGGATGGTGGGCACGACAGACGACATGCGCAATTGGAAAGGAAAATTGAGGGCGCCACCCGAGAATTGAGCGGCCGTGAGACAAGCCCCATTGCTAGCAAGTCTCTTATTGGAATTTTTCCGATTCTACGCAGGTTGGTACATATAATACGATGACAATGAAACAAAATATTAAAACACATATGCGTTTCAAGGTTGAATCTCACAACCAGCCAAAGACGTCCGGGCAAGAGCAACATAAGTCGCTACGTTTACCCGGTTGGTTGATTCGCGCAGTGGTGTTCAGCGCGGTTACGTTGTGGGGCAATTGCATTAGCGTCGCACAACCTCCGGCGGTATCAAGCACACAAAAAACGATTCAGGCACCTGCTGATCCGCGCGTCCGTGGCCTAGTAACGATCATTCACGTCGATTCCGACAGTTGGCGTTTCACTTACGATTTGTCGCGTGACGTGCGCAGCATTTTCCTAGGACCCAAGACCGAGAAATATCACGCGGCATCATGGAAGCTTCCGGATTCGTTCCACATCCTTGTAGCAGGACCCTACAGTTACCTTGAGCGGCGGGACGGAAAACCGTTTCGTCAAGTGGCGATCGACGTAAGCTCGTACCGCCAGATCGTTCCCTACGCTCCGCAACCCTTTGGGCTGTTCGACCAGGGAACCGCCGTGAATACGGGCCCGTTGGGCTTTGCGGCCCGCGTCGGTGAGGAACGCATGATGATGGTATTTGCACCTAAATATTCATTTGTTGGCTTATCTGACGAGACGGTGTTAGTCCCCGGTAAAAAACGGGGAGTGGTCACTGAAATCGACCTGCCTTCACAAGGCCTGTTCGTTTATTTTGGAAAACTGCAGGGGCTATATGAAACTGACAGGACTCAGTCGATTCTGGATACGCGTTTTCCCAGCACGTTGAGGAAGCCCTATCTTACCGCGGTTAAAGCCTACGCGGCATTTTACGATCGTCGACTACCGCACGCAGTGCCAGAACAACTTGTAATCATGGTCAGTTATCAAGTGGACTGCGACCCTCTTGTCGCCAATCGATTGCTTAGTTTGGGCGGTAACGCCCAGCATTTCCAGATTATGGCTAAGGCCCGCGGCCCACAGACACTCACAGCAGATCGCCAGGACATACAGAAAATGCAACGGTTTTTTGCCCATGAAATGGCTCACATCTGGCAGACCTCGCTCGGTAGGGACAACGCTCGATGGTTCAATGAAGGTGAGGCCGAAATGTTGGCACTGTACGCGCTAGAACATCATGGTCACATCACCCATGTTGAGGTGGCGCAGAACTTAAGTGCCCGTGTCCCTCAATGCGTAGAGAGTCTGCGTCGTACCAGCCTGCTCGAAGCGCATCGCCGAGGTGAGCCACAGGCCAATTACACCGCTGGAGCACTTGTCATCGCCTCCGCACTGTCAGCCATTTCCGCCGATGGAACACAGGAAGACATTACGGCACTCGATCGTGCGCTGCAAACTCGACAAGTCAGTGAGCGACGCAATCAGCCCCTAGAGGCATTTCAGGCGACGCTGAAGCAACTCGGCGCAAAGCCCAAAGCCGTAGACGCGATCGGTACCTTTATCCGTGTTCACCACGATGACCCCTTCGCCGCCGTGCGTCTCCTCTTTGATTCCACCGGTCTAGCCTACAGCGTCGACGGAACTACGTTAACGATTGAACCTGTACGAAACGCACGATAGGGCGCAACGATACCGAAAAAACAGGCGCCTAGCGGCGACTACAAGAACGGACAGTGCTGGGATCCGCTGCTCCTTTCGTAAAACGTATGCGGTCGACACTTCTTGACACCCTATTGAAACAGCATAGGGTAAAGGCAAGTCAATTCGTTACAGAATCAGGCGGCCACGGCCTTTGAGGAATTTCAGCGGATCCATGATCTTGGTTGGAGAAATGAAAAACAACACAGTCAACGGAACTCGTCCGTTTCGAGGGAATTTTCGCCGCGTTGGGAGCGCGGCAGTCAGCGTCCTGTTCGTCATTTACTGGGGCATTCTGCCTTTGCAGGCCCAGTCGCTTGAGCTGAACATCCAGCAGATTACGTCCGGTTCGAAACACCACTTCTTCGGCTACATCGGGCAGTGCCAGACCGTACCGTGGAATGCGGATGACCGGTACATTCTAGGTATGGAAATTGAGAATATCGACCGCATGCCTCGGCCCAACGAGGCGGCGGTCATCATCCTGATTGATTCCAAAGAGAACAATAAGATTATTCGAATCGACAAAACCTACGCCTGGAATCCACAGCAGGGAACGATGTTCTATTGGAATCCGCTCGCCGCTAAAACACAGTTTTTTTTCAACGATCGCGATCTGAAAACCGGTAAAGTCTTTACCGTGCTCTATGATATTGAAAAGCGGGCTCGCATTCGTGAATTCCGCGATGAAGATGCTCCGATCGGTAACGGTGGTGTTGCCCAAAACGGTGGCTCGTTCCTTGGTCTGAACTATGGCCGACTGGCTCGCTTACGGCTGGTCACCGGATATCCCGGCACACTGGACTGGTCAAAACATGACAATGCACCGAATAACGATGGCATTTTCGTTGTTGACGTTCAGACCGGTACCAGGCGACTGTTGGTCTCCTACCGTCAGCTTGCCGATCAGCTAAAGACGCGTTACCCCGCCATTGATGATACGGCGCTGTTTATCAATCATACATTGTGGAGCCGAAGCGGGGAGCACGTCTATTTCTTTGTTAGGGGAAACTGGGATCAACGCGGTGATAAGATTAATATGCCCTGCTCCATTCATATTGATGGAACCGGACTGACCCTGCACAGCATGCATATCGGCGGGCATCCCGAGTGGGCCGAAGGGCTGCTGCTGATTGGCAAACGTGGTGACAAGCAGATTCTCTATGATATCAGTAAACAGCAGGTGGTCGGGCAGTTGGGTACCCCTGAGATTTTTCCCAATCCCGGTGGAGACGTTGCGTTATCACCGGATGGCAAATGGTTTGTGAATGGATACAAAGCCGGGGACAGTAACCGATTTGTGGTCTATCGCCGCAGCGACGGTCTTTATGGTCGCAGCGCGGGTCTGGACAAGGGTGCCTATTCCGGTGATATCCGCATCGACCCGGCACCCCGCTGGAACCGGGCCAGCAATGCGATTCTCGTTCCGGGGATTGCTGCGAACAAAACACGGCAGATGTTTGTAATTCAGATTGTTACCCCCTAACGGAAAACCGGATTAACTGATTAAGTTCCGTACGAATACACATCCCTCGAGTACATGAATGACCTGCAGGTACAGATTCAGCGGAAACTGGAGTGAGGTCCAGATGTGTTACAATCAGCTCTTTAGAAATAGCGTTAATGCCAAAGTTTTTTCATGTCAACTAATCCTTATAAGTCATGGGGTATATATACGATTACCCTGCTCATTCTCGGCATCACCGAACGTTTTACGTTTCCGGAAAACAGGCCCCTCGACGACTTTGTCGATGCCACGATTATCGCGGTGGGCTGCATCGGCACTATCGTTTGCTGGTTTCTATCGTATCGCACCTTGAACGATTCTCCGACGAAGCTTTCAAAAAGCAGGGTCCAGATTGCAATCACCTGGGTATTCGGACCCGTAGCCGGTGTGACGGCAGCAATCTCACCTGCAGTCGATATTGATGGAGGCTTGTTGCTGTTTTACCCTCCGGTGCTGGGTCTTTTTTTGACAACGTTTGTATTGCCCGTCCTTTTTTTCCTGCAGAATAGGAAGTCACCAACAAATAACTCAGTGCAATCCGAGCCTGAAAAATGAAACAAATCTCAAAAAAACAAGAACTCTGGAACCACAAGACACCTGTAGTCTTTTCGCCGCTGTTTGCTTGGCCTCCCAAACCCAAAGACGCGTTCCTGGAGCTCACGAAACGATGGGCCACGATTTCCCGCAACGTCCTCTTTCTCGCGATAGCGTTTCTGGTGTTCCGGTATCTCATTGCGGACGTTACCGCGCTGCGATCTTTGTCGCTGGGATGGGTGGGCACCATCTTTCTCCGCAACTACCTGTTGATGCTGGTCATAGCTGGCGGACTACATCTCTATCTCTTTACTTTTCGAATGCAGGGAAACCGTTTGAAGTACGATCCTCGCGAAAAACTGGCGAAGAGCCGAAAATTCTCCTTTCAAAATCAGGTCTGGGACAATATCTTCTGGTCCCTAGCCAGCGGGACGACGATTTGGTCGATCTATGAGGTTCTCTATTTTTGGGGCGTGGCCAACGGAGTGATTGCCACCCTAACCCTGAGCGAATATCCGCTGGTCTTCCTGACCTGGTTGCTGGTACTGCCAGTGCTGACATCCTCTCACTTCTACTTTATCCACCGGTTACTTCACTGGCCGCCGCTGTATCGCACCGTGCATATTCTGCACCATCGAAACATCCAAATCGGCCCTTGGTCAGGGTTGTCGATGCATCCGGTGGAACACGTCCTCTACATTTCGTCCGTATTGGTGCATTTCGTCATCCCGTCCCATCCCGTGATCCTGTTGTTACACCTTTACAGCCGCTGCTTGGGCCCGGCGTTTTCACATGCGGGGTTTGAGAAGTTGCAGGTGGGCGATACCATCATCGTCACTGCCGCCGACTTTCACCACCAACTCCATCACCGATATTTTGAATGCAATTACGGCACTACCGACGCGCCCTGGGACAAGTGGTTCGGCACAGATCACGATGGAACTGACGAAGCCACCATTCGAATCCGTAAACAACGCAAACAACGAACTGCGGCGGGTCTGGATTGAATTTCCAGACTTTTTATAATGTCACGGGATCGCTTGTCAGCACTTTGACGCTGCCTGCTATTTAGGAGCGATTTTAAAGCGTATGTCGTCGGTGAAATTTCGCGTGCCATTGTCATCATCTCGCCCTTTACCGCCCTCATCTTTCAAGTTTGGGCCGACGCTATACAGCAAAAAGCCTTTAGCTTGCAACCGGTAGATCAGGGACTTACCACGAAATGGGTCCTCGGGGAGTTTTTTAATATAGACGCCGCCCAATGCCGCCAGGGAATCCGGATACCGATTGTTGTCTCGGTGATAGGCCTGTAGTGCGCAGGCCGTGAGTGTGACTCCCATACGGGCGTCGTTCCGGATTTCGGCGGAAACCGCAGCCTGCACCGCCGGCACTAACAAGCCAACCAAAATGTTACTCATCTGCGCCGAGGTAATTTCTGGAATCGACTTTCCACTGAACAGGATTTGTTTGGCGATGGTTGCAGGATTTCCCACCTCAACACGCAAAGCCGTAAGCCGCACCTCTAGTTTCTTATTTTCGATTGCTCGCTGGGAGAAGGATTTTATGTCGTTGATCCGTTTGAATTCGTCGTACCAATAGTTTCCGCTTTTTAAGACCAGATCCCAGTCTACTAGGCTGCCCGAGACCGCTTTAGCGAGGGATGACAGAATGGGACTGTCGTTTGCCGCTGACCCATCTGTCACAAGGGATAATGCCTGAGGACCGTGTCGCGCCAGAGCGATGGTCGTATCCAAATACATGTAACGCTCGGTGAGATCGATTTTTTCTGCCAAGCTGGACATCGGAGGCAACTTTTCGAGCTGCGATTGCAACTTACTCAGCGATGCCTTAGATATTGCTGGGGTGTTAATTAGCCGATTGTCCAGTTCGAAACCGATTCCATCGATGGCGATTCCGACGAGCCCCTCAATCAGCGTGCCACCGGCGCTCGATAGACGCCCGATACGATGGATGACTCGGGAAATTCGGATCGCATCGTCAAGACGCCCGTCAGCTATTCGGCGATTAGCCAACAGAGCTAAACCTCTGGCGATCTCGCGTGTATGCTGGGCACTGGGTAACAGAATACTTATAAGTTCAGGCGACGGTTGAGCGCGATCTGCCGCTGAAATGATGTAGGGATTATAATAGTGGTCGCGGCGTTCAGTGGACTGTATGATGCGATTCAGAAAAGGTTCGGCCGCGGTAAGCCAAAGATCCATTTCCCGGGATGAATCCTTTGTCCACGGACTGCTGGCACAAAAATCATATTGATCATCAAATGCATTGCGTCGCGTCTGGATCTCTGATCGAGTGATATCTGGGTCTTCTTCCCAGAGAGATATTAAATCTTCTATTCTCTGGTAGAACGAGCGATAATAATCACCATCCTCTGGTAGTGGAGCCATTCCCAGATGTTTGAAGTACAACGATTTAATTCCCGCTGACAAATCTTCCGGGCCCACCGCCTCCCACACGGTCACCGCGATGTTATTCTCGGCCGTGACGCCGTGACCTAATTGTTGATTGAGGGCTGCAATGTAGTCCGGATAGCCGTCCTCTCTTAGCGGCTTGACAATGCGCGTCGTTTCCTTGCTGATCGTGACTAATAACGGTTGCTGACCGACTGCAAGAAAACACGGTAAGAGGATTAATGACGGAATGAAAATAGAAAGTCGAAACTGAATCAATTGCATGGATTGACCTGACGAAAGAGACTGCGAATAGAGTGGCGAGCGCCTTTACCCGATTATAGAACAGTTGGGCGGGATGGCAATTGATAAAAACGACAACAGCGGGGTTCTATATTTAGTTCATTTTCGGTATTAAATAGTTTTCGGCTTTTACTAGGATTGTAAATCGATAGCCCTGTTTTCCTTGACCGGCGGTCGGGGAGTGCCTGCCCATTCTGTAGTCATTATATGACTAAGGGTACCCGTTTGTGGCTTAAATAGGACTAGTATTGCTTGACACACAACAAGTAAAATCAGCATGTACCCCACGATAACTGTCACGAACCCTGTATGGATCAGCTTTTGTCCTATACTGTTGCTAACGTAACCCAAGAGATGATTTAGTGAGTACCTATCGCAATATTGTTGGCAGCGAACAGCAGCTAACCATCGATGAAATACCAGCCGATCGCGGACTGATTGACGCCTTACTTGATAAGGGTGTTATCGACAAAACAGTGCATCGCCGTACGTTTCGTCTGCTATACCCGCGTCGCGATACAGAGCCGCTCGTCCTGAAAAGTATCCTGGCGATAGCAGCAATCTTTTTCCTGTTCGGTTTCTCGATGATGATCGCGGCCAACTGGACCAGCCTCGGTCTCATCATTCGTCTGGGCGTTCCCCAGTTGCTACTGATCGCATGTCTGGCAGGCGCGCTATGGAAAGGGCTTGATCATCAATCCGGTAAACTGTTCGCTTCCGCGGTCGTGGCGGCGGTGGGAGGTAGCCTGATCATCTTAAGTCAGGAGTTCCAGCAAAACGCTGATGCACCTTGGTTGTTTGGACGCTGGCTGCTGTTTGCATTTCCGATCGTTGTTGTCGCCCGCTACCTGCCGCTCTGGGTTGGTTGGATCGTACTGCTGAATACCTACCTGTTTTCGATACTGGAATCCGCCGACAGAGGAATCCTAGACCTCGTAGACGGCTTCCTTGGGGACAATGCTTCATATTTCTTTATTTTACCAGCGGTGGCGCTGCTCGTAGTACGTGAATATCTTCTGTTTCGCGGAAAAGATTCTAAATCGTGGGAGTGGCTACGGCCTGCCTGGCCCATATTCCTGCTGTTGATCTGGTCGTTCAGTCTGATTTTGAGTCATCTTGCAATCTTCTACGAAGATCTCATTGATTCTCGCAGTGCTTCCATCCATTCTTTGTATTTGATTCTTGATGTCGTTCTGTTACTCGCGGCACACTGGTATTACCGATATAGATCGTTCAACATGTGGCTGCTGGCGGTCACCGTTGTGTTTGAGAGCTTTGCCGGTTTGATACTAGTTGTTATTTCGGCAGCTGAAATATCTGACTATGATTTTACACTGATCATGCTCGGGGGAATGGTGACTTCATTCGGTCTCTTCCTCTACTGTTTCAAGTATTTACGGTCGGTTCGCCGAAAAGTGTCCGCTGCTGAATCGGAATCCGTGCCTGAAGCGGAGTTGCCTCAGGAACCGCCGGAGGACACGCAGCCAAGTTACGCCCATGAGGTGCAAAAGAAGCCGCCAAAAGATCTTCCGTATCTTTCCGCTGCCAGACTGATCGACGATTTATCTACTTCAGGTGAAGTCGACCCACACCAGGCTCGAACCATTGCTAAGCACCGCATCCAGCACAATACTTATCCACTCTACCTGAGGATACTTATTGGTATCGGAGCGTTTACCTCGGGAGCATTCTTACTGGGGCTCCTTGCCACTTTGGAGATTTTCGAGACCGAGGTTCTCGTGTTATTACTGGGCACAACCATGATTGGTCTTGCCATCTACACGCACCTGAAGACAAAAAAGATCGACAGCTCCACGACGGTTCATGCCATGCTACAACAGGCTTCCTTTGCCATGGTGTTTGCCGGCAAGATAATGTTTGTAATCGGGGCGAATCAGGTATTTGGTGAAGGGGAACTCACCTCGTTCCTGGCACTGTTGCTCGTCACCGCCTCGACCTACTACGTCTACGATATGTATGTTGATCGTCTAATCTCCTCGACAGCTACCATGATTGCTTTGGGGGCTCTGGCGTTAGACATTACTCTCTCACTGGGATATTACGGTGACGGAACCATTGCGATATTATCCAGTTTTGGCATCCTGCTGGGTGCACCACTAGCATTTGTCATCATCATTCACCCCCGAATTTCTCAGGCCCTTGCTCCTGTGGGGATGGGATTGTTGGGATTAACCGGTTACCTAGCCACGGAAGTAACCTTATCACAACCATCCACGACCTATGTCGCCAGCATCGCCGTCGCGGGCACTTTGATGGCCACGCTGTTATGGGCCTGTGGCGGCCGGAAAACGCTCTTCACTCGACAAGTTGTCGTGGCCATAATCGCAACGCTTCTGATGGCATCGCTTAAACTCGTCGCACCCATCATGGCCATTGCCGTTATCATTCTTGGATACGCACGCCACGACCGGTTGGTGTCGATCATGGGCAGTGCGTTCCTCTTGCTGAGTCTGGCAGTCTATACGAGAGCCCTAGATTTAGGATTGATGGTGACCGGCGGAGTGTTGTTGACCGGCGGCCTAACTTTGCTAGCGGTTTATTGGCTTTATCGCTGCTGGGTATTCAGGACCTCGGATACGTTGCAGAGCGAAAAACCTGTTGTGGGAGACCTCTGATGAAAAAAATATCCAATTGGGTGCTTGTCCTGACAGCGGCTCTGGCCCTCGTTTACGTAAACCTTAACGCTTGGCAAAGTCAGCAGATTAAACTTCGTGGCGAAATCCTGTTTCTGGAACTCGCACCGGTTGACCCGCTGTCTTTAGTGCAGGGGCAATACATGCGACTTCGTTTCGGAATTGAAAAACGATACGACTCCACGCAGGAGGATTATCAAATCATCCAGAACAACCGCGGGAACGGACTGGCAATCATCAATTTGGATAGCCGTCGAATTGGCACCCTGACCGCTCTGCTAGCACCGAACCAGTGGCGACAACAACGAAATCGGGATGATACCGTGCTCCTGAAAATTCATGCCCAGTCAGTCGATTTGCCTCGTGTTTCAACTCCCTTCGGTACTCATTCGATCCGCATCCAACAGAGCTCGTTTCTGTTTCAGGAGAATACCGAGGATCGCTATACACAGGCGAGATATGGGATGTTTCGGGTTCACGAAAACGGCCGCTATATTCTGGTTGATTTGGCTGACGAACATTTACGTCTCCTATCACCGCAACCCTGAAATTCAGCCATGAAGTGGCCGGTTTGTTGTCGGGTTGAGCGCATTCGGTGACGACACTACCAAAAAAGATATGCTGTAGCTCTAGATTTGTATTAACTGGGTGGACGCGAGATTTGCTGGTCTTTGGAAGTCGCACTTTCAATTAATTTTGTCGTACATTGCGCCTCTGCTTGTGCATAAAATTACGGCAAACATCATTTTCTTGAACTGGAGTTGCTTGATGAATATTCTGAATTGGTTCGTCATTTGTACGGTTTCTTTCGCATTGCCGCTGTTTCCTGTTGATGCGGATGAACCCTCCAACCGGGAGCGCCACGTAGACAGAGTGGTTAGAAAACAGTTTTCCGGTCAACAGAGAACTAAGATGCAGCTAGCTCAAATCTCAGCTACCGAGAAAAAACTTAAGCGACGGATCGATGTTGTCTTTTTTGACACCTCATTAAGTGACGTTCTGGACTCTCTAGGTACCAGGCTCGACGTTCAGTTTTACATCGATAAACGTGCTCTAACTGAGGTTGGATTGGACAGCAATACTGCTATTAATTTCAATTTAGAGAACGTTAAAGCTGAACTGGGATTGGAGTTGATGTTGAAACAAATCCATCTGGTCTGGTTTGCGCGGAATGATCTCGTTCATGTGACGACTCCGGAAGCTGCGGCGAATGAACTGGAAGTCCGAATCTACCGCTGTCAGGACTTTCTTGAAATTGCATCGCATCCTCCAGGCCAACGTGGCATGGATGGCGGCATAAGTGGTGGTCGCATGGGCGGATTTCAGAATATTCCTCCTGGGCGGATTCGTGCTATTCGCATCGTTAAAGGCCAATTCCGAGCCACCGATGGCGGTACGACCGTCCGCTCATCTAACCCCATGACCGATAACGGCAGGGGCGAATTCAGAAACCGGCATAAAACACTCAAGGATTTAGTCGAACTTATTCCACGCGTAATATATCCGATGTCTTGGGAGGACCTTGGAGGTACTGGAAGTATCGGAACGCTTCCTGATGGAATTTTAGTGATTTCGCAAACCCGTAGCGTTCATGCCGAGGTGCAACATTTGCTACAAACGATCCGCCTGCTGCGAAAAGGGGTCCCAAACGGTGTGAATAAACAGGCATATCCGATTTCAGATACCGAGCAGAAACTGCAGCAGCAGATCGATGCTCTTTTTATTGATGCCCCCTTAAGGGAAATACTGAAATCTCTGGGCAGCAAGCTCGATGTTCAGTTTTATATCGATGAGCGTGCTCTAAATGAGGTTGGAATGGACAGCAATACTCCCGTAAATCTGGATTTAAAGAACGTTAAAGCTGAACTAGCATTTGAGATGATGATGAAACAAATCGGTCTGGTCTGTTTTGTACATCATGATCTTGTCCGTGTGACCACTCCGGAGGCGGCGGAGAAGTTACTGGTATTGCGAGTTTATTCATGTCAGGATTTTTTTGAGCCGACAGATCGAACTCAACCGAAAGTCTGGGAAGGAGGATTGGATACAAGTGCCCTTTATCGAAATAAGGGACTTGGCAGTCTGATTGAGGTCATTCAAGCCAATATCAGCCGAGATAGCTGGGAGGATATTGGGGGTGCAGGAGTCATTGATAATTTCTATGAAATGTTGGTTGTTACCCAGATTCCGCCAATCCACCGCGAAGTGGAAACAATGCTGAGTGGTTTACGAACGGCAAAAAAGCCTAAACGTGGCACTCTGTTTCATTTGCGATAATTCCACATGCGGTCTGCAGTTGCTATCGCTTCCGCCGACAGAACTGTTTAAAATTCCGCACGAGATTGAACTGCCCGTTGCGAAGTATGCCGTGCTAAAATTACGCGACAGCGATAATTACTACTCGCTTCACTCACAAAGTACATCTTTAATTTGGCTTTTTAAACGACATGACACATCAACACTTCAGCTATTCATCACTCGCGTTGCTTCTCTCCGCATTTTGTTACGGAGTTCTAGCGCCCTCAGTACAGGCGGCACGTCCCAATGTTATTGTCATCATGAGTGACGATCAGGGGGGTGGTGACTACGGCTTCCTTGGTAACAAGGTAATCCGCACTCCTGAACTCGACGCGATGTACCAGCGGAGCGCCATGCTCAGCAGGTTCTATGTCAGTCCGGTTTGCGCCCCAACCCGCGCCAGTCTCATGACGGGTCGATACAACTACCGCACGCGGTGCATTGATACTTACGTCGGTAGGGCGATGATGGACGGGGACGAAATCACGATTGCGGAGATTCTTCGCGATGCGGGGTATCGCACTGGCATCTATGGCAAGTGGCATCTAGGCGACAACTATCCGTTGCGTCCTCTGGACCAAGGCTTTCAGGATTGTCTCGTCCATCGTGGTGGCGGCATCGGACAGCCCTCCGATCCCATCGGCGCGGAAGGCAAGTACACCGACCCGACGCTTTTCAAAAATGGTGTTGAAACGCCCATGCAGGGCTACTGCACCGACATTTACTTCGATGCCGCGATGGAATTCATCCAGTCGTCCGTTGCCGAAAATGAAAACTTCTTCACGTACATTGCTACCAACGCGCCTCACGGACCGTTCCATGACGTCCCCGAAGAACTGTATCAGGAATATCTCAAGGTCGACTTCAGACCGATCCTCATAAACAAAAACATCCAACCGCAACGATTGAAAACTGAAACGGACAAACTCGCGCGGATCGCCGCCATGATTACCAACATCGATGAAAATGTCGGGCGACTGTTCAGGAAACTCGACGCCCTAGGAGTGCGTGAGAACACGATCGTGGTCTACCTAAACGATAACGGACCCAACTCGATGCGCTATGTGGGTAATATGCGCGGCATGAAGACGCATGTCGATGACGGTGGTGTCCGCTCTCCACTGTTGTTTCACTGGCCAGCAAAAGTTGCTGCCCTTAAAACGACCGATGTCCTCTGTGCACACATCGACGTGTTGCCAACCATCCTCGACGCATGTGACGTACCGGCACCCACGAACCGCAAAATTGACGGCAGAAGTTTCTTGCCGTTGTTAACCGGTGACAACGCCAACTGGCCAACACGCCAGGTTGTCCTGCAAACCCATCGAGGAAACGTGCCGCAAAAGTTCCATCACTTTTCGCTGCACGAAGACTCATGGAAATTAGTCCATCCAAGCGGCTTCGGCAAAGAAAGTTTTTCAGGCCCGCCACAGCTTCAGCTTTACGATTTGAGTAAAGACCCTCGGCAACAGAACGACGTTTCCGCAGAACACCCGGATGTCTTCAAGCGGCTGATACAGGGTTATGAAGATTGGTTCGCTGATGTCAGCTCGACGCGGTCGGATAACTACGCTCCGCCGCGTATCGTCGTGGGAACAGTTCACGAAAAACGCTCCGTGTTGACACGGCAGGACTGGCGACATGCCTCGGGAAAACCTTGGGCATCTGACTCCAACGGATTTTGGCTGCTGGAAGCCCCTGAAGCGGGCGCCTACGAAGTCGAACTGATTTTCAAAGCAGGCCATCCGGCCGGCAAGGCGACGATCACCGCAGGCTCTGCGAAAACCCAAGTCGACATCTCGGCTGGCAAAGCCCGCGGTCATTTCACGCGGATGCAGCTACCGAGCGGAAAATTCAAGCTCTCAGTCGACGCCGTGCTGGACGGGAAAACGCAGGGACCACACCAAGTAATTCTAACGCGGAAATAAAGTTAGACGGGCTGCGTTGCGGTGGGCGCAGCGCCAATTTGTTAGCCGCTGCGATTAGATCTATTTGTCAATTTTCTAATTGTCCACCTAAGCAAATCGAAAATATCATCTACCTAGTCCAACCACGCGATTCGTATGATCATTAGTCTGCCTTTCGTCTAACAATACCCCCCACGTTCTCGGTAATGCACGGTTCAAACAGTAGCTTACTACTCCTCAGGTGTTTTCCGAACACGACCAAAAAACCAGATTGCTAACTTGAAAATCACATATATAAGGAAAAGATAGAACGCAAACCACCCGGCGTTCTGCATGACGCTGTAGTCAATGTTCGCCACCATAACGCACCTCCAATTCACACAGGAAAAGACTTCCCATACCCATTCCACCAATGCGCAGGAATTCACGTCGCGTAGATCCTGGACAATCCGTCAATCGGTTGGAATCGGTGATAGTAAGCATATCGTACTTCCTGTTTCCCACTTAACTTAACAAAAATACCACCAACAGTGAATGAGAAGTTACTAACTGTGGTCTAGGAACATCCGCTCAACGGAATCTTCCGCCGACGGCACAACCCCGAATCACCGATCACAGTATCCGGTCAATTGGGGACTGTCTGAGATTTAATTTTGTGTCGGGCACCGTGCAAATGCACCTCGAAGAACATTCGCTCCAATTCCTTGATCTGCGGATTTTTAAAGCCGCCATGCTCGCCCCCTTGGACGGTAATTATCTCACCGCTAACGCCAAGCGGCTTGAGTCGATTCGAGAGCAATACAGACTGGTTATAGGCGACTACAGGATCGTCGGTACCATGGATGAATAGCATCGGCGGGTCCTCTTTATCAACGTAGGACACCGGATTGGCTTTTTGAGTCGCACTTTTGTCCAGCTGAATTGGTTTTCCTATTAGCAGTGACTCAGGGGAATTGGCGGCATTATGATTCATTCTTCCAGGGTAATCGTTCATTCGCAGAAAATTGGTTGGGCCGAAATAGCTAATGCCACAGGTAACGGACGATGATTGCTTCAAATGCTGCCCGATTTTACCTTCCAGTTCAGGAGCATTACCGGAAACAGCAACCATGCAGCTAAGATGGCCACCGGCGGAGGTGCCAAAGACAGCAATTTTATCAACGTCGATCCCAAACGTAGCCGCGTTAGCTTTTAAATACCGAATAGCCGCTTTGCAATCGTGAATTTGAGAAGGCCATTGGGTCTCGCCGGTCAACCGATATCCAATCGAAGCACCAACGTACTTACCGGATCCGACGTATTCACTCAAATGCCGCATACCGGAATCCTTGGAACCGCTCCGCCAACCACCGCCATGGATGAAAATCAATAAAGGGAGGTTTGGACTTTTCCGGGAAAGAGGTTGATACACATCAACCGTCTGCCGTGGATTGTCATTGTTCGCATATGGATGCGTGCTCTTTTTCGTCGCCATCACAGCTCTTGGCGGCGTCCTGTTGCGACTTGAAAAATAGCGACTGTCCTCCCTAGCAGTAATCACACCGTCGCCATTCGTGTCAATCGCTTTAATCAAGCCAGCCGGTGATGTACTTAATTCAGCGCCAGAGAGCTTGCCATCATTATTCTTATCGAGTCGCAGAAAAGCTTTTGAGGGCGCTGCGACCGCATCCGTCGCTAACAGCGCGCAGAGAACTAGAGCAATGATAAGGGGCATTCGGTGTAGGCTGGTAATTGGCATCATGGGAGCAGCGCCAGGGACGTTACAGTGTGTAATTGAATTATATCAAACTTTTAGGATAGCAAACAAAACAAAATGATTCGCTGCCAACCCCCATTTTTTGTTCTCGTCGATTTTTCTTTCGGTTCAATTTGACTTCAACACCGCATCTCAACAAACTCGCTAAAATAGGCTGGCCGGTGGCCATAGATTGACCTGCTGCTGGCACTCCCTGCAGGAACACACGACGGGCCAGAGTTGGGAATCACATGTTACAAACAATTTACATTCGGCAGTGGATAAAATTCGTATAATCTAAGCAATGTCGAACTTCAAACCAACCAGAATCTTATAACGATTACTTTCAAAGGAGACGAACGATGTCACTCCGTATCACCCAGACGATTTACTTGGCGCTCTTCGCATTATTAGTATTACCTTGCGTGGGTAGCGCTGCAACGAAACCCGTAAAGAAACAACCTGTCGTCCAGATCGCGATTCTGCTCGACAACTCCGGGAGCATGAGCGGGCTGATCAACCAAGCTCGCAGCGAGCTCTGGAAAGTTGTCAACGAATTCGTAACGGCAAAATTAGGTGGACAGACTCCGACACTTCAAGTCGCCGTCTATCACTATGGCAATCCGCCTGCGACTCAACTGGTTCCTTTAACCGACGACCTTGATCGTGTGTCCGAGGCACTATTCGGGATCCCCGTGTCCGGAGGCAGCGAATATTGTGGCGCCGTCATTCAATCCGCTACGAATGACCTACAGTGGAGCACTGACAATAGCGCTCTGAAGCTGATCTTTATTGCTGGTAACGAACCATTTACTCAAGGACCGGTCGATTACAAGATTGCCTGCAAGGAAGCCATCGGTAAAGGAATCATCATCAACACGATTCATTGTGGTGATGGAATCCCGGAAGGCTGGCGAGATGGTGCGTTGCTGGCCGACGGAACATCGATGAACATCAACCACACGGAAGCGGTTGTGCATATTGAAGCACCGCAGGACAAGCGGATTGCGAGTCTGGGTGTCGAACTAAACAAGACTTACATTCCTTTTGGCCTGCAGGGGAAAGCGGGCTTTGCCCGTCAATCGCTGCAAGACAGCAACGCCAGTGGCTCGTCGCTCGCCAGTGCACAGCAACGAGCGGTTTCCAAGGCCAGTGGTTTCTATAAGAACTCGGCCTGGGACCTCTGCGACGCATGCCGCGATGGTAAGGTTGATTTGGCGAAAGTCAAAGCGGAAGATCTTCCCGAAGTGATGCGAAAAATGAACCTTGAGCAACGCCAGGTCTACGTCACGAAGAAGCGTCAGGAACGCGATGTTCTGAAAAAGAAAATCGTCAAGCTAAATGTGGAACGGACCGAGTATGTTGCCGCGGTGCGAAAGGAAACTGCGGAAACCGAGGGTAAAAAAACGCTTGATACGGTCTTGATCGGCGCCATACGCGAGCAAGCAATCAAGAAGGAATTTACATTCGATAAATAGAAGCTAACCTTTCGTTAAGGCAAGTACTTGCCAGACCGGGCAGGATGCCACGAGAGTCAGAAATTCACAAGGCAAGTAATTCATTTAGAAACGCGGAAAGATCAGGCGGTCACAGTTGATCGCCTGATCCTGACCGCCCGAATAAGAACCGAGGATCAAATGAAACGATATTTATTCTCCATTTTCGTGTTGTTTACGTATGCCGGCACCGCCCAATGCGGAGGGTTGCTGATTCCCGTTGAACCCGACATTGCGCCGTTGGTGATGTTGAACCACCATGTGACCGTCACGATTGAAGATCAGGTTGCGGTAACGACGGTCAAACAGACATTTCGTAACCACACCGATAAAAACCTGGAAGCCAATTACGTGTTTCCGGTGCCTGCCGGCGCGAGTGTCCAGCGATTCGTTCTTTTTGTCAACGGTAAAGAGATGCAGGCCGAACTTCTGACGGCCGACGAGGCAAAACAAATGTACGCCAGCATTGTGCGGCAGACCAAAATTCCCGCGATTTTAGACTATATTGGGTCGGACTTATTACGTCTGAAGATCTACCCAATTCCGGCCAAAGGGGACCAGACGGTCCAAATCAGCTTCACCACGGTATCCAAAAAAGACCAGGACCTGGTGGAATACATCTATCCGCTAAAAACGGATCGCGCCGCCGTGGCAACGCTCGAGGAATTCCGACTCACGCTCAATCTTAAATCGCAACAATCCTTAGGCAGTATCTACAGTCCGACGCATCAAATTACGGTCAATCGCAAGAACGATCACGAGGCGGTTGTTCACTTTGAGAGGTACGGAGCCCAGTTGGATCGCGATTTTAAGTTGTTCTATACGCACAGCGGTCGCGACATTGGCTTGACCGCGTTGCAGCAGCGCTCTGTTGCCAGCGACGACGGATACGTGATGCTGCTGGTTTCTCCCCGCCCTGAACTCGACCAGAAGATTCCTCGCGACATCGTTTTCGTGTTGGATACCTCGGGCAGCATGATGCAGGAAAAGAAAATGGAGCAGGCAAAAAGAGCACTGCACTATTGTCTGGGAGAATTGTCGCCGCAGGACCGCTTTGGAATTGTACAATTCGCCACGACGGTGAATCAATATCGAGATCAGCTGATCCCGGTCAGTAGTAAACAAATCAAGCACGCCCAGTTATGGGTCGAGGACCAAATTGCCGGTGGCGGAACGGCCATTCACAAGGCGCTGCTGAGCGCGATGGATATGCAGACCACCGATGCTAAGCGGATGTTCACCATCGTCTTTCTTACCGATGGACAGCCGACCATTGGCGAGACCGATACCGAGAAGATTCTCGCCGATGTCAAGACGAAGAACACAGACTATACGCGGATATTTACTCTCGGCGTCGGCGATAATCTGAATGCTGTTTTCATGGACCAGATTGCCGAGCAGACGCGTGCTCTCAGTCGCTATGTTCGACCCGGCGAAAACGTCGAGACCAACGTTGCCAGTTTCTTTAACAAAATCAACAATCCAGTGCTGGCAAACCTCGTGCTGCACGTCGGCAACAATATCCGACTGGTCGACCTCTACCCGCCGCAACTGCCGGATCTATTCCACGGTGATCAACTCGTTATCTTGGCACGCTATCAAGGTGCTGGGCACGCAGCCATCACACTCAATGGTGAGGTGGGCAAAAAACCGAAGCAATTCGTTTACGAAGTAGATTTTGAGCAGCAGACGGACCATAAACCATTTGTCGAGGAGCTCTGGGCGCGACGCAAGGTTGGATATCTGCTGGATCAGATTCGCATTAATGGCGAGAAAAAGGAACTGGTCGACGAAGTCGTGCGACTGGCCAAGAACTACGCGATCACGACTCCATACACAAGTTATCTGATCATGCCAGACGCACCGGTTGAACTGGCGTCGTCGACTGCCGGTCGTGACGGATACCGTTATGCGGTGCCCGCAGCGCTGCAGCCGAAAAAAGCCGGTGAACAAAAACTGAGGCTGGAGGATTTTGCCAAGTCCGTTCAGCGTCAACAGGGCGAACTGGCCAGCAATCGCGGCTTATTCCAGGATGATGCATTCCGTAAACTCAGCGATCTGAACAAGAGCAAACCAGCTGCGGATCGAGCAACTGCGGATGCTCGGCAGCGAGTTCTGGCAGCCCAGCAACTCAAGGGGACGCTGGACTTGGCTCGTGGTAATTACCAAAGCGGTAAGTTGCTAGCAAACCAAGTGAATAAACAGGGAGTTGATCTAGCAGTTTGTACCAATATATTGAAGTGCCAAAGCCAACTACAGGCCAAAGCAGTTTTGCGGGTCGCTAGTCGGAATTGCATGGAGATTGGTGGTGTCTGGATCGATGAGGAATTTACGGCCAAGACGCCAACCGTTTCCGTTAAGGCTCAGAGTGATGCCTATTTCCACATTCTGGAACGACAACCACAGATGAAACATGTCTTCCGGCTGGGAAATCATGTTGTCTGGATCACACCCCGTGGCATCGGATTGGTGATTGATTCGACCGCTGGCATCGAGAAAATAACTGACAAGGAAATCGATTTACTATTTGCCAGCAAGTAGGCCCTCACCGTCTTTTGGGCGGTTGGGCGAGCTGGCTTGTTACTAATGAGAAAGCGAGGCGAAGGATGACGAAACAATACTCTTTCAGTCTACTACCCCTGTTCGTGACCGCCGTGCTAGCGCTGAATACGCTGCCGGCAGTTGGCCAGGAGGTATGCGGTGAATTTGGTACGTCGGTGGTGTTTGCTAATTCACCGGCGGAAGCTGCCAGACTCGCAGTCAAGCACGAAAAACTGGTGTTTGTACTGCATGTGTCAGGCTTGTTCGAAGAACCAGACTTTACGTGAAATAACGCTGAAGCGCTCCGTGTGAACGCATTGGCGAATCCTGAAGTTGGCAAGTATCTCAACGAGCATTTTGTCGCCGCCTTTCAAAAGGTCGGTACGTTTCGTATCGTCGGACAGCAAAAGCAGGGAGGGAACGTAGCTTCCTATTTCTGTGCTCAGGACGGCCGCGTACTCCATGTGATTGCCGGACCTGTCGATGCCCCAACCTTGTTGCGTGAAGCACGTTGGGTTGTCGAAACGGTAAAGAAATCTCTGGCGGAGACCGAAAAGAACGGTAAGTCGTTCAAAGCTCAATTCCGTCAACATCATGCCGAGCGACTTCTAAAAGAGCATCATCTGACAGTTCAGCCAGTCCTTTTTGATTCACCTAGCAGCGGTGTCCCCAGCGCACTGACGTTTCGTGATCCGACCGGGAATACACTGGCACCCGTCCTGCCTCCGGTGCCCATCGATGGACCCGATGTGAGTTTGACTCCGTCCCAAGCAATCGCCTTCAACGCCCAGCAAGACGTTGCCCGTAAAGTTAAAGGCGCGAATATCGTTGTGGATCGCAGCGGCCGTCGCTGGGTGCTCAACAACCCGGCACGTGTCCATACGCTGCTGGCTGCCCACTCGATGAAGAAAATCGAAACGATCTATGGATCGATTTTTGAGAATATTCTTGGTGAGAAAATCAGCACCAAGCCGATTGTCATTTCAAATCCCTTTCCCTGGGTGAAGTCGGTTCCCAGTAATCTGGAGCCGGTTCTTCGTTGATGCAGCAGCGGTATCCGTCAGGATAAAACAGCCGGGAGGTTCCCCAGTGGAGCCTCCCGTTTTTTCGTTTCACCAAGCGTTCAGTCAAGAAGCTCGCGCCCCGCTCAACAAGGAAACGAGTTACGGCAACGGTAAGTGATTCACTCCGAAGTGACCGGTAAGGTAAGCACAAATACCGCTCCATAACCTTCCAAACTGGTCAGCTCCAGGGATCCCCCTAGTTCTTTGGCCAGCCGGCGTGAGAGTGCTAGGCCAAGGCCGACTCCGGGTGCCGACGTGGCCGCCTCGTCGACCGACTTGGAAAAGGGTCGGAACAATCGCCTGTTCTGGTTAGCCGGGACTCCCGGACCGTGGTCACGGACACTGATGCTGATTTTTTTCGGTCCCCTTGATTCCGTCGTCAAGTGGATCCGTTTATCATCGGTCGAGCAGGCATACTTACAGGCGTTGTCGACCAGATTAAACACGATCTGTTCGACCGCCACCGCGTCGGTTCGTACACGGATGTCTGCCGCTTCTTCCGGGACTTCCCAAGTCCATTGCATCTCCGCCTGAATCGCGCGGTCCTGCAAGCGTGACTGCATGCGCTGTAACAAGTCGGCCACGTCTAACGTCTCGCCGCGACTAGCAGGCCGCACCCGTTCCAGTCGCGCGTAGGCCAGCACGTTTTCAACGAGGTGCGTAAGGCGTTCCGCTTCGGCGCAGATGGTTTGGAGATAGTGTTTTCGGTCGTCGGGATCAATGATCATGTCCTGGGAGAGCATTTCGCCATACAGGCGGAACGTGGTCAACGGTGATCGTAATTCGTGAGTCACAGCGGAAACAAACGCTGCCCGCCGTTCGCTGAGCCGCACCACGCCGTGCAACAGAAACGCGAACGCTCCGCATGCCAGGATCAAGCAGGCCCAGGCGACCAACAACGAAATCCGTATGGGGGAGACTCCGCCACCGATTGCGGCGACTTCCGGCAGGTCAGGAACGACCAACTGAGCCGGCAGCGAGGCCAGCATTTGGCTCGGCTCGAAGGTGTCGTCGGCCGTAACGGGTTGAATATACGCAGCGGGCAACAGGTCTTCAATCTCGGACAACAAGGTCTGATGGAGTTCCTTCCAGTCAATCCAGCAGCCCTGTACCCACTCGGTCTTGTCCAGTTGCACGCGCCGCGCCACGATTAACTCGCCACCAATCCAGATCCCCTGGCTGACACCCTCCTTAATGATCGGAACCTCTGCGGGCAAGGGAAGTAGCCGATTGCGTTGTTGCGTCAGTTGGGATTGAGCTAGGTTCTGCAATGCAACAGAGCGTTTGACGAGGTCATTGGCGAGGCGGGTCTTCGGTGGCGGGTTATTGGATAAGGCGTCAGCGTTTACTAATGAACGCGCATTAGTCGAGGGCACTTGCTGTTGATAGGTGTTCTGCACGATGGTCTGTGGTGCTTGACCCTCCTGCTTTTGTCCGCTCTGTCGGGGAGCGGGATTCGGTAGCGTTTGAGCGGGTAACAGCGCTAGAAGTTGTGTTCGGTTTGTTAGTTTCCGGAGTCGATCCAGGCGATGGACGCTCTCATTGATTTCATGCAGGGTACTTCCCGCAGCAATCGCGGCTGGCCACGAAGAGCGAGTCGGCACCTGCGGGGAACTCCAGACGTCACCCGACCGCACCTGAAAGTGGAGGATTACATAGGGGTCAACGTTCCTCAAGAGTGCGGCGGCAGCTGAATTGGCGTGTGGTTTGCCCGCGTCAGGTGGATGGAATGATTCATATGCGGATGCCGGCCGAGTCGCTTCCTGAACGATGAGGGGAGTCAACGCTGAATCGATTCGCCACAGGGCACTGCTGAGTAGCTCCTGCTGTTCAGCCTGTCGCCGCGACATCTCCGCCTGTCGCTGGGACGCCGCCTGGTCAAGGTCAAGCTGCAGCGCCATAACGCTGAGCCAACCGAGGCCGGCTGCGAATAGCGCAAAGCAGAGACCAAACAGGAGCCAGATTTGCTGGGGACGGTTCATGGGCTTAGCGTTTACTCTTGAGGGGGCTGTTAATAATCACTTGTCGGTTTCGCTTTCGGCAAACATGTAGCCTTTGCCATGGACCGTGAGGAGCGTTTGGGGGTCGGAGCCACTGTCGCGGAGTTTCTCTCTGAGTCGGACAATGTGCATATCAATCGTGCGGGTGGAAACGCCCCGCGGGCTGATTCGCCAGACATGCGCGAGCAGTTCATCGCGGTCGATAGCTCGGCCGGGGTTGATCGCTAGGTAGCGGAGTAGTTCGGCTTCCTTTTCGGAAAGTTCGACGCGGTCTCCGTCGTCGAAACGGACTTCGCGACGGGCGAAATCGGCCACGCCGTCCACCACGGAGACCGAATCGATGTCTCTCGGTCGCGCCGGCGAACGCCGCAAGACCGCTTCAACCCGTGCCAGAATCTCCTTTACCGAGAACGGTTTGACAACGTAATCGTCGGCGCCGCGTTTGAGTCCTTCGACGCGGTCGTTTTCATCGCCGCGGGCGGTCAGGATGATGACCGGTTGCGTGGGACGGTAGGTGCGGACCTCGTCGAGGATCTCGAGTCCACTTTTGCCGGGTAGAACCAAGTCTAGTAGCAACAGATCGTAAGAACGTTTGATTGCCATTTCCGCACCCCGTGTTCCGTCTCCCGCTTCGATTACGTCGTAGCCGGCGAACCGCAGCGCATCGACGATGCCGCGGCGGATGGCCGCGTCGTCTTCGATCGTCAGGATGCAAGGAGGGGACATAGTTTTGGGGTCTTTTTGAATGCGAGCCGTGCAGGTATTAATTATCAGGCTAACGTCGTTATTGGTTATTATTGAAAAGTGTGTTTCAACCGATCGTGGACTCTGTCAAACTGACTGCATTGTAGGACGAAACGGCGAAAATGACAAATTCCGGTCGTGATCATCCTCTTATGCATAATCTAGAGGATCCTGTTGCAAGTAATTCCCGCCGGTAAACGCTATTCCACGCTCCGTGAGACGATACCTGCGTTTTTTAATCCGGTGTAGGTCGTGGGGTTGACGAGTCCCAGCCACGGATCACTACTCGGCGTAAGAAACAATCTAGCGTACACCTGTTCGTTGAGCTGTTCCACGTCGGTCGGGGCGCCACCTCGGGAAAACCACTCATGCAGCTTGCCATGCAGCAGGTACTCGTTACGTACGGTATCGAGTGCCAGATCGGACTGAAACCTGTCGACCATCTGGTTAACCATTCGAAGTAGCACGCGTTCGACGACCATCTTGTTGACGGCCAGCGGCATTGCAGCTGCGGCCGGCGGCGGGTTTTCTCTGTTCATCAAGGCGATGCTGCTCGCGTCAAGCTCAGTTTCGCCACGATGCAAGGCGGCGATCTTGCGCCACATTGGGTCGTCCATTTCCTTTTCCAGAAACTGCAAATTGAGACTCTCCGCGTGGATCACGTTGGTCCTGCCAGCTGCGCTGTCCGTTTGGACTGCGAGCTTAACACGGGCGAGGTCAGCCTGCCACGCCTGCGCGATCGCCCGCAGTCGCTCGTTGTGATACTGTTTGAGGGCGACATCCATTCCCGCAGGATTCAGCGTGGCCACCCGCGTGGCGATAATTTCGGCTCGCTGCAGCCCTTCCAAGAAGCTCTGCGGTGCATAAAGGCCCGGCAGGGCATCGATCGGTCGGCCGTCGGATGTCAGAACATAGTGGATGCTGTTGCCGGTCAAGGTTCGTTTCAGCTTGCGTCCGTCCCCGAAGTCGATTGTCACGACGGGCACCGGCCGGACAGACTTCCAGTGCAGCACAAAGTGTTCGCGGAGATATTTCGCGACTTGCTGGTTCGCGTAGAGCGTGGTGCGGAAGAACCTGCTGTTGGCACAGCTGAATTCGTCAGTCAGCTTTCCCAGCAGTCGCAAACTCAGAATCGGCTTCTCGGTCTGGCGGGCGATTTCTTGCGCCCGTTCGAAATTGGTGTACCAGAACAGCCGCGAAACTGACGCGTACCGCTGCCCGGCGACAAGATCAATAACCCGTTCGAGTTGTTCGACTTGTTCCTTGTCCTCCCTTTTCATGGGGATCGATGGTCGCTCCGATAGCAAGGTCCGAAATCGCATTCTGTCTCTCATCGTGAACAGTTCGTCGAGCGATTCGGGTCCGCGGGCTCGAAGTGCCTTAATGCCATGTGCTGATAGCTGGGGATTACTAGAAAGTGCCCGTTCCACGTCCGACAAATCAGCACTTCCGGACGCCAGGCTGGCCAACGGTAACGCGACTACCAATAACAGACTCAGAAGCTTGTAGTGCATAATTCAATTACTCCATTTTTTAGTCAATAAAAGTTATTCCCCTGAGATGTATTATCGCACCAAATCGACCGTTCAAGCGTAACGAGTATGTAACGACCCAAACGCTAACGAAACACGCATGCTCAGGCCAAGATCGTACTCACCGCGCTGCTGATCACCCGTTGTCCGAATCCGACTCCGCGGGCACAACGCCCACTACCCAAAACGTTGGGTAGTTAATCGTGGTTGCTATAGTGGAATACCGATAATGACCGGCTGATGAACCGATGGAAAGCGACCGTTTACTTGAGCGGGTTTCGGTCAAAGGAGATTGGACGTTTATCGCCAAGGTCGTTACAGTGTATGTTTGAATAATACCGAACTTTTAGGAAAGCAAACAAAACAAAATGATTCGTTCCCGACCCCATTTTTTGTTATCAACGATTTCTCTTTCGGTTTTGCTCGGCTTCTTCTCCCAAACTCACGTTTGCGCAGATCAACGGCCAAACATTGTACTGATCATGTGTGATGACATGGGCTACGAAGGGGTCTCCATTTACGGATCCGAAACGTATTCAACGCCGCATCTTAACAAACTCGCTACAGCGGGCATGTACTTTGAACATTGCTATTCGACGCCCATCTGCACACCATCACGAGTGCAGATCATGACCGGACTATACAATTTCCGTAACTATCTTAAATTTGGACAATTACCCGTCACACAAAAAACCTTTGCGAATCACCTGCGTGATGCAGGTTACCGGACCGGCATCTGTGGCAAATGGCAACTTGCCGGCGACGCCGACACCGTTCGCCAGTTTGGTTTCGACACCCATTGTCTGTGGCACCTAGACGGACGGGAATCGCGGTACTGGAATCCTCGCATCTCCCGCAATGGGCAATTACTGGACGGACTAGAGGATACATTCGGGCCGGACATCATGACGAATTTCGCTTGCGATTTCTTATCCGCCGATTCCCCGGAACCATTTTTTCTGTACTACCCCATGACGCTCCCGCATTGGCCTTTTGTACCCACTCCCGATTCCAAGCCCGGAGGCTCACGAGAACTAGATGGGGAATATGACGGCAGGAAGGGAGGCGAAGAGTATTTCCCAGACATGGTAAATTATCTTGACAAACTGGTTGGCCGTATTGTGACGACACTTCGGGAGGCCAATCAACTAGACAATACGTTGCTGATCTTCACCTGCGATAACGGCTGCGCGATCAACATCACATCCGAAATGAAGGGGCGAGAAATCAAAGGGGGCAAAGCATCCCTGCCTGATAATGGAACCCACGTCGCAATGGTGGCACACTGGCCTACAAAATTTCAGCAGCGAGGCATCCAGTCCCAACTAGTAGATTTCACAGACTTGCTACCAACCCTCTGCGACGTAGCTGGCCTAGAACTGGAACCGATTAAAACTGATGGTTACTCGCTAACACCCGTTTTCACATCGGCGAGATACGACACCGGCCGACAGTGGGTCTATTGTCATTACATCCGAAACGGTTTTCCCCAAAAGCCCGCTGATCAAACGAAGGAGTCGGCCGCCATCAAGAAACAGAACAACATGATTAAGGCCAAGACGGCGGGAACCTTCGTGAGAAATCATCGGTTCAAACTATACGGTGACGGTCGTTTTTACGACATCAGCAACGATGTCGAGGAAAAACAACCGTTGTCCGAAGTTAACAAGAAAACCGCTGCTGTGCTGGCTCAATTACAAGCCGTGCATGACACGATGCCTAAATGGGCATACTTTCGAGGCAATTAGCTGTCCTATCTGAATCACCTGCGGATGGCCAGCTCAAGTCGTGATTTGGTAAGGAATAATCTATCCGCCCGCCCACTTACATTGGATTCAATGCCCGCGATAACTACTTTGCGGGTGGTACTGTGGACGTAACTAGCTTACGAAGTTTCCGTAGAACCGACTCGTATTTACTATTGCCTGCCAAATTTCTCCATTCATCAGGATCTGCCATTTGGTCATACAATTCCTCCTCGCCTTGAGCGTATTGAATGTAACGCCACTGCTCAGTTTGAACAGAAACGTTCCCCTTGCCGAAAAACGTCACCGCATGACGATCCGTTCGTTGTCCCGGTTGGCGAAGCAACGACACCAGTGAGCTTCCGTCGAGTTGTTGAGAGCCGCTGATACCGCACATTTCCAAAAGCGTTGGATAGAGATCGAGCAAACTAACCGCCGCGTCGCACGTCGCATTTTTTGCAAAATGACTCGCCAAATTTTTCGGAGGAACCACAATCAACGGAACACGCGTTGATCTTTGCCAGGGGGTCCATTTTCCCCAATGTTGCTTTTCTCCGAGATGCCAGCCATGGTCAGTCCACAGCACAATCACCGTATTGTCACCATATTTCCCGTTGTCCAGTTCCTCGAGCAAACGTCCAACCTGATCGTCCACATAAGTGGTACAGGCAAGATACGCCTTCACCGCTTCTTCCCATTGCCCGTATTTAACGACGGTTGCATGGCTTCCGGCTGTCACCGCTTCGGTCGCAAATTTCTTGCCGACGTCTCCCAGATCCGCCAAATCACTTTCGTGCACCGTTGGCAACTGTATCTTCACGTTATCAAATCGCTCGAAGTATTTTTTTGGCGCCCAGAGTGGGATGTGTGGACGGTAGTAGCCCACCGCCATGAAGAACGGTTTGTCAAATCCACCGCGCAGCTGTCGTATCGCCCAAGTGGTAATCTTCGTATCTCCCATCTCGGCATTCAGGACGTCAAAAGGTCCCCAATCAAAGGATTCACCGTCGTTCAACATTGGCCGGCGATCCGATGGCATTCGATTCAACGGGAGCACGACCGACTTCCCGTCAGATCGGCGAACAACATGACGGGGGTTGCTGGTTGATTTACTTGGCAATTCATCAGCGGTGTATTTCACCATATCGCGAGCAAGCGGACTCCAGCGTTGTTCCGTGATAAACGATTCTTCAAAAATCGCACGAGTACCCGTACTGGAATGCAACACCTTTCCCGTACCCAATGTTTGGTATCCCGCCTGCTGGAACGCGCGAGGCAGGACAACCGCAGTGGGATGTTGCGTCAGTAGTCTTTTCGAGCCATTGGACCAAACACCGGTTCGAAAAGGCAACTGTCCGCTCAGCACCGCTGCCCGTGAAGGATTGCAGGCGGGTGCCACACAATGTGCGTTAGTAAATAAAACCCCGCGGGCGGCCAAACGGTCGATATTGGGCGTTAATGCCTGCGGATGTCCGTCCAGACAACCGATCCAGTCATTCAAATCATCGATCGATATGAACAGGACGTTCGGTTTTTCCTGCGCAAGGAGAACCCTCGAATTGAACAACAAGGCCATGAGGACCAGCACCATAACAATCTGTTTCATAGTAAAACTCCAGCGTTTTTTTGCAAACAAAATCAATAACAATTAGCGATCTAAGAAATCGATCTATCGCGGAATTGGCTGCTACCAAGCACGCACTTCCTGACCCAAGCTGAACGACTCCAGTCTCCCACTACCCACGATTTCCCACAACCGCTATACCATCGGCACCTTTCCATAACACACCTCCATTTAACACAGACACCATTTCACACGTGACCCTGTAGCGGGCACATGCGAACCACGGGGCTTGACTGTCCGGTTCTTAGTATTTTCGTGAGACTTTCTCCTGCATTTTGCCATAGTCTCGATATCACCAGAATTCCCTAAATCCTCCAATTTTGAACAGCTATAGGTAATTCAGGGGGGAGCGATACCATATTTCTTCTTGCCGTATTCATTGCCATTCCGATAAGATTACATGGAAGCTGATTAACAGTTCCCACCGAAAACATCATTGATGAGAGAATTTAAACCTCCGCAATGTCACATTGCGACCAAATCCTTGAAAAGAGCAAACCATGTTCACCATCTATTCAAAAAACCGATCTGGCGATTGTGCAGGAAATACACGGCGTGATTTTTTAAAGGTAGGTGCCATTGGCAGCAGTCTGCTCACACTGCCAAATTTATTACGTGCCCAGTCCGCCACCAAGGGTGGGGTGAACAACAAATCCGTCATTTGGATTTGGCTAGCCGGCGGTCCCACTCACGTCGAAACATTCGATCCCAAAATGACGGCGCCCACTGAATATCGCAGTATCACCGGGGAAGCGAAAACCCCCTTAGCGGGCGTCTCACTGGGCGGTACATTTCCCAAGATGGCAGCCTGTATGGATAAGATGGCATTGGTTCGGTCCTTCGCTCACGGCAACAGCAGTCATGGTACTGGGACGCGTTGGGTCATGACCGGCTATGATGACCGACAGAATATGCAACCGTCGATCGGTTCTATTGCAGCCCGACAATTTGGGACAACCAATCCGATCACCGGAATTCCCACGTACGTGCGGATGAACAACATTAGTAGTGATGGACCCGGTTGGCTCGGCACTGGGTACAGCCCTTTCAATCCAAATGGTCCGGCCGTTAAAAACATGGCAAGCATCGTTCCCGAGGAAAGATTTGCCAGTCGCCGCGAATTACTGAATTCGCTGGACACAATCAATCGGACTGCTGACAACAGCGGCAAGCTGGACGGGATGGACGCATTCGAACAACAGGCGTTTGATCTTGTGCGGGGCACTTCCCGTGATGCATTTAACATTTCCAAAGCAGATCCTAAGGAACGTGCCCGGTATGGCAAAGGCCTAGGTGAAACACTACTAACCGCCCGGCGACTCTGTGAAGCGGGCTGTGCCTTTGTCACTGTCTCTTACGGTGGCTGGGACATGCACGGCGGCATTGTCCAGGGACTTAAAGGACGCGCACAACAGATGGATCAGGGTATTGCGGCATTGATTGAAGATCTGGACGAGCGCGGTATGTTAGAAGATACACTGGTCGTCATTACTGGCGAATTTGGCCGCACACCTAAAATCAATGCCAAAGGTGGACGGGATCATTGGGGACGACTTTGTACACTCGCTTTGGCGGGAGGCGGATTGAAGATGGGCCAGGTTGTCGGCGAATCCTCTGACAAGATCGAAGTGCCAGCCACCACACCCATCACGCCCCAGGACTTAATGGCGACCATCTTTCATATGTATGGGATGGATCCGCGATTGCAATTCGTCAATAACCAGGGACGACCTGTCTTTCTAATCGAAAATGGAACTCCGATCGCTGAGTTGATCTAACTCCCTGACGTTGGATCTTGTGCTGAGTTCGCGGACCCCAATCGGGGGATGGCAGCGCGGAATGTAAATACAATCGTAATAAGACGTTCCTTTAGACTACCCTTGTCCTCCTAAATCTAAGTCATACGGGTTTGTCATATCTTTGTGGGCATCAAGCTCTTTCCTCCTCTCATCTCGATCTTTGACTGATTGATTAATGGTTTTTTGGATGGCGGCTTTTACCCTATCTTCATAGAGGGTTCTTATGGTGTGCTTTTGAAAGGATGTCAAATCTGACGTGTTATCAAAATCTTTCCAATCGTACTTAACTGAAAATGGTTTAGTCTTAGCCATAATTATATCGCCTATCAAAAAACACGGATATTGAAGGTTCCAGCGCCACCCGCAGATGGTGACACCGACTTGGTTGTACCCAGTGGCAATGCAGATTGCAAGGATTAATCTGTTCATGTCAATTTTTGCTACTGGCTATTCAATTTAATGCCGTCTCCGTCATTCCCTGCTGGTCTCGTTCGCAGCGAGCGTTTAAAACCAATCGACCCGTAAATCTTCGTTCAAACCAACCGCCGGCATCGAAGCCAATCGTTTGATAAATATTAATTGTCCGTTTGTCTTCTTGGCGTAGCGGGTTCGGTCAACGGTCTGACCACGCCGGCACACCTAGTTGCTATATTGCTCCAGAACGATTATCTTGCCTCCTAATACTGAAGCATACATTCGGAATATCTAGCGAGAATACTATGAACAACCATGTACGAAAACGATTTTTGTTTGCCATCCTGTCCCTAACGCTGATCGGCCACATGACCATCGCCGCGACGGTTCAAGCTCAGTTGCCTGATCCCGACGGCAAGCCCGCCGACATGACAAAAAAGGTTCAAGTCTTCATTATCATGGGGCAGTCAAACACGCTTGAGATGGGCAAGGTTGCCGGTGGCGAAGGTTCGCTGGAACACGCGGTTAAGAACGAAAACCTCTACCCCTTCATGATCGACGACGCCGGTAACTGGACCAAACGCCAAGACGTCCGCAACCTGCATGTAATGGGCAGTGGTGGTCCTGGTAAAGTGCGGCTTATGCGCGACGACTGGCTGACCGTCTCGGGCGGCAAGATCGGTATTGAGACCGGTATCGGCCATCAACTAGGCAACGCACTAGATGCACCTGTACTAATCCTCAAGAGTGCAATTGGTAACCGTAGCCTCGGCTGGGACCTGCTCCCTCCGAACAGCCCATCGTACGAATTCACGGACACCAAGAGTGGCAAGACCTTCGTCTACGCCGGCTATGGCCAGAGCCCGGACAAGTGGGAAAAGGGGACCGAGCCCACACCCATTGGTTGGAAAGCCGGTGTCCAATATGACGGTGACGTCGCGCGGGCCCAGGATGTACTCAAGGACATCGGTAAATACTATCCCGGTGCAACTGAGTATGAGGTCGCCGGCTTCCTCTGGTGGCAGGGTGACAAGGACCGTTACAACGCCGGCCACGCCAGCAAGTACGAGGAAAACCTGAACAACCTTATCGCGGCCCTGCGTAAGGAGTTTAACGCCCCGAAAGCCAAGTTCGTCTGTGCAACCCTCGGCCAAACGAGCATGGAAAACGCCAAAGGCAACGAGAAGCTGATCCTCGACGCCATGTTGGCCATCAGCGACGCCAAAAAGTACCCCCACCTCAAGGGCGATGTCGCAACCGTCTACACGAACCCCCTGAGCATGGGTTCTGCCTCCAACGGCCACTACGGCGGTAACGCCAAAACCTATATGAACGTTGGCTTAGGCATGGGTAAAGCGATGGTGGAATTGCTGAAGAAGTAAAAAACTGAATGCGCACCACAAACAAGTTGCTAAATGAAACTAGCAAATCTCCCTAGTCGCTTACTCCGGGCGAATAAAGTTATTGTCGCATCTGCCGAGCAAGCTCGATGGAGTAGTCGGTGAGAATCGCATCGATACCCATATCTATGCACGTTTGCCAATGCTCTTTTTCCAGACCGGACACGGTTTTACCAGCAATGAAAACCCGCTTGCCGGCGGCATGGAGTTTCCGGACCTCAGCTGTCGATGGCAGATAACGCACGTAAACCCAATTCGTGTTTGGATTGGCAATCGATTCGATCAGTTCTTTTGAGTCATGGGCAACATGCGTTAAATTGACAGTCGCATCGGCCGCTAGTAAGCGTTTCCGAACTCCTGGATCGTGAATCGTATTACCGATAAACAGTAATCGATGGAGTATTTTGTATCGGTTCGCTAATTTCACCAGATCGGCTTCAACCTGTTTGTCTTCCAGTTTGATGTCAACAGCAAAGATCGCTTTAGATTTGGGGTAACTGGCGATTAATTGAAATACATCGTCAATCCCAGGAATAACCTGTCCTTTGAATCTTGGTGAAAACCAGCTGCCGGCATCGAAGCCAACTGTTTGATAACGATTCAACTGGGCGATCGCCCCCTTGGCATCGGTGGTTCGGTCAACAGTCTGATCGTGCAGACAGACTAGGTGACCATCTTTAGTGCGTTGTACATCAAATTCAAATCCGAAACCCAACTCAAGACATGCCCGAAAACTGGCGATCGTATTCTCCGGAGCATCGAGAATCAAGCCACGATGCGCGACGACTTTTGTTTCACCGGTAGTGTCAGCATCCGCGACTGGGCGGGGTTGCTCTTGAGCCAGCAGTGAGCCCGAGAAAAGAACGAAAGTCAGTAATAAGGAAACGAGACGCATGGCGGATATTACTTTCTCTGAAAAACCACCGTGTGAAACACCATGTCCTCCGATATAATCAACAGACATAATACCACACATCCGAAATCTGGTGCCATGCATAATCAAATGAAACGACGAGGTCTTCTTAAGTGTTTAGCCGGTGTTGGTACACTTGCCGGGCTACAACCGTTGAGCCTTCTCACGGGCGGAATTATCGCTGAGTCGACGACTGCCGCGTCCGCGGCAACTTCGTCTCGCACCGAGCCTGTTACCTCGGCGAAAAACCTAGTCATCATTGTAAACATGTTGGGCTACAACCAACACACCTTTAACCCACCGGCCGATGACCTTAACAGTTCTCCGCTCCTGTCGCAGCTGCAGGATCATCATGGCGACCTTACCGTGTTCAAGGGAATCATGCAGCCTGAGATTATCCGTGGTCACAATGGTGGTCGTGGGATTCTGACCTGCAACAAAGACCAAACCAATGGCCCCTATATCAGTCTCGATCAGCTCGCGAGTGAGCATCTGCAGCAGTTGACTCGGTACAAAAGCGTCCACATGGGCAACAAGACCATTGTCTGGAACAAAAATAGCCGCGCGGTTCCGACACTGCACGAGTTGGGGCCGGAGAAGATCTTCGACCATCTTTTTGGGGAAACACCCACTGACGTGATCGAACAGAAGCTGAAGTCAATTCGAACAATGCGTCAGTCGCTGCCGAAGCAAAACCGCGCAGCGTACGTCACTTCGTTCGAGGAGCACGAGCGGACACTGGCAACCGATCTGGAGTGGGCGAAGAAGCCGGTTCCGAAGGTCGAGTTCGACACAAAACTTCACCTGACCGATCACCACGGCAGAGGTGTGCTCGATCCGTTCCAGCAGCACCTGGAACTGATCCGGCTTGGTATCAAGCACCGCCGCGGGCAGGTCTTTGTGGCGTCGCCGCCATTTGTAGACAAGACCGATTATGGGGTCGGGTACGGGTATCACGCCCTGGGGCACCGCGCCCACCTGGAAAAGTCGATCTTTGGCGAAATGCTCATGCTGGAACAGCACTTCCTCGGCTGCCTGTCAAGTTTTCTAACTGACCTGAAGAGAGACCAGCTTTTGGACGACACCATCGTGTTGTTCATGGGAGCTTTTTCGAGCCCTGGCGGCCACAGCCGTGAATACCTGCCGACCCTGTTGGCTGGCGGAGGCTTCAACCACCAGGGACTGGTCGAGTGTAAAAACCCGTCCAACCCCGACGGCCCGCTGCAACACACGCTCAGTCAACTTTACGTCTCGATCCTGCACCAGATGGGCATTGATCTGAATGAATTCTCCGGACACGCAGGCAACCTGGACAAGATCCTGGCCTGATCGGGCATTGTTTGTCGAATTGAGAGGACCTCATATTGAAACCCATAACTTTCGCTGCCGTATTGCTTGCGGCCACTTCGATCACTTCGCCCGTGTCGGCCGACGACACGGCGGCGTTGCGACAGAATTGTACTGTCTGTCACGGCGGAGTCACAGACGGCAAGAAGACGGTCAAGGGCAGCTTCGACATCACACCGTTGTTGAAAGCAGGGATTCAGGAGCGGCACACGAACGATTGGGTGGCAGTCGTTGAGAAGTTGCGGGAAAAGGAAATGCCCCCCGCGGACAGCAAGTACAAACTCACCGACCTCGAGCGCAAAACAGCCATCGACGCGGTTTTTGCCAAACTGGATCGAGGCGAGATTCAAGAGCGGTTGTTAACACCATTCGAAATCGCCAACACCTACGCGAAAGTGTTCGGCTTCGACCGCGAAATTTACGATCCCTTCCAGAGTCTTTTTTTCCTGGAAAACATCGACTCGGCCTATCCGACAATTAATTCGCCGAGCCTCATGTCGGCTGCCTACCTCCGCGAAATCGAGTCGGGCCTCGACCTCACACTCGATCACGCCGTGGCCAACGGGTTCCAACGCATCGCTGGGATCAGTAAAAAGGACAAGGACCAGAAGCGGTTCGAGCTGCGGTTTCTCATGACCCGAACGACGGAGCAGTTCACCGGCCTCACGTATCTGGCCTATCTGGAAAAGGTGAAGTTTCCGATCGATCCCGAGAGGATCAAGGAGGTTGCCGACAACGACGAGCGCAACCGCCTAAAGGCGATCAACGGAAAGGCGGCCAAGGAACACTTGGAGCGGATTCAGGCAACGAAAAACATCGACGAAGTTGATTTGCGAATGAGGGGATCGCTGAGGCTTACCGCAAAGCAATACCGTACAAACTTGCCAATCGGCCGTTATCGACTGACCTTCACAGCCAACGCCTTGAACCGGGACCTGGTGGCGAAAGTGGTAGCCACCACGAAGAAAGACAAGCATACGGAGCTCGGCTCGTTCCGTGAGTTACTCGGGGCGAAAGCAGGACTGGCGGTTCGGCATGGAGGCATCAACCGAAGTCCACGAGGCGGCGTGGCGGCTCACTCACTCGGCGGGAAAGTCATCCACTATTTTGAGATTGAAGACGAAGTCGAAAAAACATACACCTGCGACTTCGAACTGACGATTCCAACTCAGATCGAAATGGATTTCGTCAACGGCCCCTGGAGTTCGCGGCTTAATCGACTGAATCTGCAAGGGCAGTCCGGTAAGGAAATCGATCCCGACAAATACGGGCTTCCATGTATCCGTATCTCGAGCAAAATCATTCTCGAACGCCTCGACGGTCCGATCACACGAAACAGCGCCTATCAGATCGCCGCTGATGATTCGCCGAAACACCTTCAGGAGAAGCTTGGACAACTTCCAGCCGAACTTTCTCTTGGCAACGCAGCGGCAGAGTTTGCATCCATCCAGAACCGACTCGATCCTTCGTTCACGCCAGAGCAACGTTACACGCAAGCACTGAAGTGGATCGCTATGTCACCGTCGCAGCTCTACGTGCGTTACGATCCAAAGGATCCAGTGGCCTCGGCTCGATTCGTTTCGTATGCCTTCCTGAAGAAGCATCCGAGTGAGTCATTTAAAACGAACTATCAGAAGTTTCGCGAGGGGACGTTGAGTTCAACTGACCTAGCTAAGCGGATAATTACAGACCCGGGATTCGAAGATTTTCTATCCATCTTTATCAAGTACTGGCTGGAAAATCACACGGTTCTGGATGAAACGCGATTCGACGTGCTGGACTTGAACCTGCCATACGCGACAGA
>Ga0208879_1000394_pt1 | contig 45286 bp, 49 predicted proteins | sample Knorr_S15_td_Bot_FD_185605 | JGI IMG/M metagenome (GOLD analysis project Ga0208879, IMG submission 185605) | Marine microbial communities from Southern Atlantic Ocean transect - Knorr_S15_td_Bottom_ad_5009_LV_A (SPAdes) (version 2) | ecosystem: Environmental > Aquatic > Marine > Oceanic | place... | reverse complement strand
CTTCAACTTTTAAAGCTAAGTTTTTCTCTAGTTCTTTATATAATCTATCTCTTAAATGACGAGAAGTACAGTATTTTCCTTCCTTACCAAAGAAAGGAGAATTGTTAATTGTAAAGAGCATACTCATTGTTGGCTCATCAATTGAAATTCTTGGTAATGCTTCAGGGTTTTCTAAATCAGCAAGTGTATCACCAATTTCAAAATCATCAATTCCTACCATAGAACAAATATCACCAGCACGAGCTGTTTTTACTTGTACTTTACCCATTCCTTCAAATACGTGTAGTTCTTTAATTCTTACTTTCTTTTTTACACCATCAGCCTTACAAAGCATATAATCTTTTCCTTCTACTAAATCTCCTCTGAAAATACGCCCAATTGCGATACGACCAACAAACTTAGAATAATCCAAAGATGTGATTTGCATTTGAGGTGTTCCTTCATTATAAGGTGCTTCAGGGATTTCAGAAATTACAGCATCTAATAGAGCTGTAATGTCATCTGTTTTATCTTTCCAGTCTAAACTCATCCATCCTTCTTTAGATGAGCCAAAAATAGTTACAAAGTCTAACTGATCTTCAGTAGCGTCCAAGTTAAACATTAAGTCAAAAACATCATCTTGCACTAAATCAGGAGTACAATTTTCTTTATCTACTTTATTTACAACTACTATAGGTTTCAACCCTAATTCAATTGCTTTACCCAATACAAATCTTGTTTGGGGCATTGCCCCTTCAAAAGCATCAACTAATAACAGTACGCCATCAGCCATTTTAAGTACACGCTCAACCTCTCCTCCAAAATCGGCATGCCCAGGAGTATCAATTACATTAATTTTCACATCCTTATAGGTAACGGATACATTCTTTGAAAGGATAGTAATCCCTCTTTCACGCTCCAAATCATTATTGTCTAATAATAATTCTGTTCTTTCTTTTCTTTCGTCAAGAACTTTACATTGGTCAATAATTTTATCGACTAAGGTAGTTTTTCCGTGATCTACATGGGCAATAATTGCTATGTTTCTGATTGATTGCATATTAAAATTTTAGTCGGCAAAATTACTCTTATTTTACTATAAAAATGAGAATGCAATAACTATTTTAATAACTAGGAATAATGTATTCGTTTTATGCTTTGCTTTTAGTTACAAATTCTAAGATTAGTGAAACAAAAATTAGTATAGTTAATACTAATCTGAATGCAAAATAAGTATCACCTAACCCTTCTGAAACTTCTTGTATAGTCATTAAATAAAGAGAAGCAAAACTATAAAACAATAAATAGATTAATGGACGTATTAAATTACTTTTTGATATAAACAGATCGTGACAAAATAGACCAGCAAGAATTAACATTACTCCAAAATATTTATCTAAAATAACTAATTCAGCATTTGGATTTTCAGAAATACTAAACAACATAGTTTCTGTAAAAAATAAAGAAAATAATCCTAGTGAAATAAAGTAAATTGAATGAAAACTTATTAATGCTCTTGTGATCGCTCTTGGTTTATTTTGTTCGTTCATAATGGTTCTGTAGTTAGCTTATACTTGAAGTATAAAAATTAATATGATATATATATAATCTTTTTGGTTTCAAAAAATTCTTCTGTAAATGAGTCTGATATTTCGTATTTAATATGTGATATTCCCCTTAATTCTTCTGATAAATCCCCGCCTTTTAGGTAGAAAATACCATTTTTTAGAGCATTGTTATGATTTTTGTTGAATTTGCCCTTCACCCACGTTTTAAAGTTCGTCATTTTGGTAACAGCACGGCTCACTACAAAGTCAAAAGTTTCCTTAATATTTTCAGCTCTTTCGTGCATAGTACGGACATTTATTAAGCCTAGAGCAGTACTTACTTCATTCACTACTTTTATCTTTTTACCAATGCTATCCACAAGTAAAAAATTAACCTCAGGAAAAAGAATAGCTAAAGGTATGCCCGGGAAACCACCTCCTGTACCAATATCCAATATACTTGTCCCTTTTTCAAACTGAATTACCTTAGCAATAGCCAAGGAGTGTAAAATATGGTTTGTATAAAGAGCATCCATACTCTTCCTGGAAATCACATTTATTTGTGCATTCCAATGTTCGTAAAGCACTTGTAAATCCGTGAATTGCTGAATTTGTTTTTCCGTTAAATCAGGAAAATACTTATGTATAATTTGCATTTAGTACGCGTCCTTTATTCCAGACATAATTTTAAATAACTGCTCACGGCTTCTGTGCAATTGAGCCTTGACAGTACCCAAAGGAACCTCTAGTACATCTGCTATTTCTTCATAGCTTAATTCCTTGAAATACCTAAGCTTTACCAAGTCGCGATATTTAGGTTTTAACTGATCAACAATCTGACGCAAAATAGCAATTCTTTGTTTTTTTTCCATGACCATCTCAGGATTCAAATCTTTTGAAATTAAATCAAAAGTATTCCTTTTACCATCTTCATCCAACATCATTTTATCAATGGATACAGTCGGTAATTTATGCTTACGCAAATAGTCAATACAATGATTGCGGGCTACTGTATATAGCCAAGTACTAAAGGCGTAACTAGGCGTGTATAAATGTAATTTCTTAAAGGCTTTCCCTAAGGATTCAATCGTTAAATCTTTTGCTAATTCTTGGTCTCCTACTTTTTCGTAGAGCATAAAATAAATAGGATCACGGTACAACTTCATTAGCTCATTATAAGCGGTTGGGTCGCCATTTTCTAAAGCTCTATTAATAAGTAATAAATCTCTTTTTCCTTTCTCAGTCAAATTGCTTGTCATCTACTCCAATTTTTAGGTTTATTAATAAGGTTCAATAATACAAAAATTCCTTGTACTAAAAGGTGAAAAACCTCATATACAGGGTGTATCCAGTACAAATCAATTGTATTTAATTGCTTCATGGGCTTATAGTTAACCAGATAAGAAACCAGTAATTTAACCCCTAATAATGTGGCCGTTATAGCAAGCGGTGCTTTCAATACAAAAAGCATGATAATAGCCGTCCAAAAGAAAAATTGGGCATAAGGAAATATAGATAAAAGCAGTTTGAACTTAGTTTTATACAGTGGTGCTGTGGTAATGTGCCTTCTTTTTTGATAGCTCCACTCCTTCCAACTTTCAATTACTGATGATATAGTATGAGAATCAGTAGAGATTTCAACTGAAACATTATCTTTTTTTGCTACTTCTTGAATGAATAAATCGTCATCTCCTGAAGGGATATGCAAGTGTTTGGCAAATCCTTTGTTCTCAAAAAATAAGGATTTTTTGTAGGCCATATTGCGCCCTACTCCCATGTAGGTAAATCCTGATAAAGCATAAGATAAATACTGCTGGGCTACATTAAAGGTATCAAAACGAATGATTTTATTAAGCAATCCTTTTCTTTTTTGATAGCCTCCAAAACCTAATACAATTTCAGATCTATGAAAATTACTACTCATCTTTTTTGCCCAATTGTCGTTATTTGGCAAGCAATCCGCATCCGTTAATAATAGGTATTCGTGCTTAGCGGTTTTAATTCCTAAAGTAAGTGCAAACTTCTTTCCTGGCCAACGTTTAATATGATGATCAATAGTAACTACTACTAAATCCGGGTAGTTTTGTTCAAAGTTCTTTAGCACAGCTGCTGTCCCATCTTTCGATTGGTCATTTACTACAACAACTTCAAATTCAGGAAAATCCTGCCCCAACACCTTTGGTAAGTGATTTTTTAAATTATCTGCTTCATTTTTAGCGCATATAATTATGGATATAGGCTTGTTAAAAGGTGTTGTATTGCTTTTGAAAAAAGTTAGTTTACTGAAAAAATAAATACTATACCCTACTACAATAGAAAGGTTAAAAATAGCTACTGCTATCAGAAGATTTTGAACCATTAATTATTGAGCCAAATAGTTTAGTACATTTTTTTCTACTCTGTTTACTACATCAGTTACATCTTCTTTTACGAATTTATCTCCTGTTATGTGTTCAAATAACTCAATGTATCTTTCTGAAACAGAGGTGCAATATGCTTCACTCATTGCAGGTATTTGCTCCCCCTCTTTTCCTTGAAAACCATTTTCAATTAACCATTGGCGAACAAACTCCTTTGAAAGTTGTTTTTGCTGCTCTCCATTTGCAATTTTATCTTCATAGCCTTTAATGTAAAAATAACGAGATGAATCAGGCGTATGAATTTCATCAATTAAAGTAATTACACCATTCTTATCTTTTCCAAATTCATATTTAGTATCTACAAGAATAAGTCCTTTTTCAGCTGCTATTTCCGTTCCTCTTTGAAAAATTGCTCTAGTATATTCTTCCAATTGAATATAATCTGCTTCTGAAACTAATCCTTGCTCTAAAATTTCTTCACGACTAATATCTTCATCATGTCCTACTACTGCTTTTGTTGTTGGTGTAATTAATGGACTATCAAATTTTTGATTTTCTACCATTCCATCAGGCATAGCCACTCCACATAACATTCTTTTTCCTGCTTTATATTCTCTCCAAGCATGTCCTGTTAAGTATCCTCTAATCACCATTTCTACCATAAATGGATCACACATTTTACCAATCGTTACAGAAGGATCTGGAGTTGCTTCCATCCAGTTTGGTACAATGTCAGCAGTAGCAGTTAAAAATTTTGCTGCAATTTGACTCAATACTTGTCCTTTATAAGGAATTCCCTCTGGCAAAACATGGTCAAAAGCTGATATTCTATCAGATGCTACCATTACTAATGTTTCATTATTTATAGTGTATACATCTCTTACTTTTCCCTTATAAAATTTTGTTTGTCCTGGTAAATTGAAGTTTGTTCCTTTAATTGTATTAATCATTACTTTCGTTTTTATATGCTTTAATTATATCTTTTACTAATTTGTGTCGTATTATATCTTTACTATCAAGGGTTACAAAACTAATATCCTTTATATTTTTCAATGTATTTTTTGCGTGTATTAATCCTGATTTTTGATTTCTTGGTAAGTCAATTTGGGTTTCATCACCCGTAATAATAAACTTAGCTGACATTCCCATTCTTGTTAAGAACATCATCATTTGTTGTTCAGTAGTATTTTGCCCTTCATCCAATAGTACAAAAGCTTTATCCAAAGTACGTCCTCTCATAAATGCTAATGGAGCGATTTGAATCGTTCCATTCTCCACATAATCATTTAATTTTTCGATAGGAATCATATCAAATAATGCATCATAAATAGGTTGCATGTAGGGGTCAAGTTTTTCTTTTAAATCTCCAGGTAAAAACCCTAAATTTTCTCCTGCTTCAACTGCAGGACGAGTTAAAATAATTCGCTTTACTTTTCTATCCTTTAATGCTTTTACAGCAATTGCTACTGCAGTATATGTTTTCCCTGTTCCTGCTGGACCAATTGCGAATAACATATCGTTTTTTTCAATCTCAGAAACCATTTTACGTTGGTTTGCTGTACGCGCCTTTATTACTTTACCATTCTGACCGTGTAAAATAATATCATCTTTTGATTTTAAAATTTCATTTTCATCTCCTTCAACCAAACGTTCAATATGGCTAATTGAAAGTGAATTGTACTGATTTATATGTTTTATAAAGGCCGTTAATTTTTTCTCAAAATACTTAATTTGATCAGTGCTACCTAAGAGTTTTAATCTCTCTCCCCTGGATATAATCTTGATTTGAGGAAATAAGCTTCTTATTTTATCAAGCTTATGATTATTAGTCCCAAAAAGTTTTGCTAACTCAATGTTACTAAGTGTTATTAATTTTTCACTCATTAATTATACTGTTCATAGATTTCTTTTAATTTTGGTGATACAAAATAACAATATTTTAACTACTTCATCAATAGCTTTTCATATTAAATGGCAATAATTACAATTACCTCTGATTTAGGAACCAATGACGGTTATCTTGCATCAGTAAAAGGAAGCATTTACAGTCAATTGGAAACGGCTAAAATTGTTGATATTACGAATGATATAGCTCCATTTAACATTCAGCAAGCAGCTTATGTATTGCGTAATTGCTTTAAGGATTTTCCGCATGGAACAATACATATTATTAGTGTTGATGATGAGCTCAGCATTAATAATGAGCATTTGGCAGTAAAAGCTTATGGCCATTATTTTATTGGTGCTGACAATGGACTGTTCTCATTATTGCTCAATGAAATGAAAGCAGAGAAAATTGTGCGCCTTAATATTTCCCAAACCACTAATTGCATGACATTTGCTACAAAAAATATATTTGTACCAGCTGCTTGTCATTTGGCTAGAGGAGGTACTATGGAAATAATTGGCACTGAGGTTGCTGATTTTGAAATGAAAAGAACAGAGCTAAAAGCTGTGCTCGAAAAAGACATGATTAGAGGTGCGGTTATTTATGTTGATAGCTATGGAAATGCAATAACCAATATCAGTAAAGAAATATTCGAAGGCGTACAAAAAGGGAGATATTTTTCTATTCTTTTTGGTCGTGAAGATGAGCAAATTACAAATATCTCTACTAAATACAAAGAAGTTCATCCATCAGAAAAGCTAGCTATTTTTGGAGATAATAACTTATTGCAAATTGCTATTAACCAAGGTAAAGCAAATAAGCTATTAGGGTTAAATTTACATGAAGTCATAAGAATAGAATTTAGATGATTGCACTCTTCAAAAAAGAAATAAGTGTATTTTTTAGCACACTTATAGGCTACCTAATTATAGGTATTTTTCTATTGATAAATAGTATTTTATTATGGTCTGATTTTAGTAAAATGAATATCTTGGAATACGGCTATGCTGATATGGATATCTTTTTTACAACTGCACCATTACTCTTTTTATTATTTATTCCTGCAGTAAGTATGCGTGTATTTACTGAAGAGTATGCTAGTGGCACAATGGAAACGTTAATTACCAAACCAATTACTTCATTTCATATTGTGTTAGGTAAATTTTTAGCTGTATTTGTTTTAATTTTATTTACCATAATCCCTACTTTAATTTATGTGGTTAGTATTTATTATTTAGGGGAAAGCATTGGCAACCTGGATTTGGCAGGAATTTTAGGTTCTTATATTGGTTTAATTTTCCTTTGTGCTTTATTTTCTTCAGTTAGTATTTATGCGTCATCTATTTCTAGTAATCAAATTATATCCTTTGTGCTAGCGATACTTCTGAATGCGTTATTTTATTTTGGCTTTGATTTGTTTAGTGAAATTTCTTTCTTCCAAAATATTGATTTAGCAATTCAACAAATTGGAGTTTCTTTTCATTATGATAGGATGAGCAAAGGCCTGCTTAGGTTTACTGATGTTGTATATTTTTTATCCTTTACTTTTTTATTTATTAAGCTTACTGAGCTAGTTATTATTGAAAAAAGGGCCTGATGATAACAAATAAATACATATCTGCTCTACTACTTATTACTCTAGTAATTTTTATAAATATATTGTGTAGTTTTATCAATTGGAATATTGATTTAACTGCTGAGAAAAAACATTCTTTTTCGTATGAAACAACTACAATTATCAATAGCTTAGAAGATAAACTATTTATCAAAGTATATCTGGAAGGTGATTTCCCTGCAGAGTTTAAAAAATTACAGAAGGCTACTGAGAATTTATTAAATAGCTTTAAATCAATAGCTAGCGATAATATTGATTTCGAGTTTATTAATCCTAATGCACCCGCTAATGATGATGAAAAGTTAGCTTTATTTAGGCAGTTGGTAAAACTTAAGTTAGCTCCTACTGATTTAGAAATTAGAAAAATGGGTAAACAAGTAAATCAGATTATTTTTCCAGGAGCAATAATTTATTACAAGGATAAACAAGTTGCAGTAAATTTTTTAAAGCAAAAAGCAGGAGAAAGTCCAGGGAGTAATATCAATACTTCCATAGAAAATTTAGAGTTTGAATTTGTTTCTTCAATTCAACATCTTACAAAAAATAGACTTGATAAAATTGCTTTTTTAGAAGGAAATGGAGAGCTAAATGAAAATCAAGTTTATGACATAACAAAATCAGTTTTAGACGATAATTTTAATCTTTCTTATTATTATGCTGTTGATCGGTTTAACATAAAGGAATTTTCCATAGACAGCATAACTATGCTTCCTAATCTATCAAAGCAATTAGAAATGTTAAATATATATAAAGCTATTATAATTGCTAAGCCAACTATACCTTTCAATAATTTAGATAAACTGCTTATTGATCAGTATATTATGCAAGGGGGAAAAGTGCTTTGGTTAATAGATGGGGTAAGCGCCAATATGGATAGTTTACAGAATAAATCAGGGTCTTTTATTGCAACTAAAAATGAATTGAATATTGATGATCAATTATTAAAATATGGTGTTCGTATTAACGCTAATTTAATAGAAGATTTACGTTCTACTAAAATTCCAATCATCACAGGATATAGTAATAATAATCCTCAGAAATCTTATTTTCAATGGCCTTATTTTCCATTACTTGTTTCGGATAGTAAACATGCTATTGCTAAAGGTTTGGATGGAGTAAAGTGTGATTTTGTTAGTTCAATTGATACGGTTAATAATAACATTCATAAAACCATTTTATTGCATAGTTCAAAGCAAAGCCGAATAAACCTTGCTCCTACTAAAATTAGTTTAAGTATTTTGGAAAACTCTCCATCAATTGAAAGTTATAATAAAGAATATGAACCAATAGCGGTTTTACTTGAAGGAGAATTTGAATCGCTATTTAAAAATAGATTAGTTCAAAAAAATAATCAGATACAATTAAAAGATAATAGTAAGACAACTAAAATGATTATTGTTGGTGATGGTGATTTAATTGCTAATGATGTAAATTCTTCAGGAACTATTTTTCCACTTGCTTATGATCCAAATATTAAATATACTTATCCAGGAAATAAACATTTTTTAATTAATGCAATACAATATCTTTGTGACGATATTGGTTTATCGCACTTAAAAACAAAAGAACTAAGCTTAAGAATGTTGGATAGAGAAAAGGTACAGCAAAACAAATTCCTTATACAATTTATAAATATTATTTTTCCGATAGTATTATTGCTAATTTTTGCCTTCCTCTTCATCCAAAATAAAAAAAGAAAATATGCCTAAAAAACAATTATTTTATTTTGCACTCATTTTACTAATTAGTGCATTAATTTGGTTTTTATCTACTGATAAAAAATCAACAATTACAGATGATAATAACTTTTCGGTAAACGACACTACATCCGTTAGTAAGATATTTATTGCAGATAGAAGCGGAAAAACTATTACCTTGGTCAGAGTTGAAAATAAGTGGATTGTAAACAATAAATATGAGGTAAGAAAGGATGCAATAACTACCATCCTAAACACTATTCAACAAATAAAAATTCAAAGGCCTGTACCTAAAAATGCATTTGAAAATGTAATTAAAAATTTAGCAACTAAAGGGGTAAAAGTAGAAGTTTATACCGATAAGAAAACTCCAGTTAAAACCTATACTATTGGAAATTCAACTGCTAATCATTTAGGCACTTATATGTTGATGGATGGTGCTGAAACGCCATTTATAATGCATATCCCTTCTTTTAATGGTTTTCTAACTCCAAGATATGGAATTCAAGGAAATAAACTAAGTGAAAAAGATTGGCGAACAACAAATGTTTTTAAACTTAAATCAGAAGATATTACTAGAATTATCCTTAATAATATTCAAAAACCTGAACAATCCTTCTCTTTAAATACGAACTCAATGATATTATTGAATCATCAAGGAAATGAAGTAAGTTTCAAACAAGAAAAAGTATTGCAGTTATTAAATGGTTTTAAGTTACTCAATTGTGAAAGCTATAAGGATGATAAAGAGATGATAGAATTTGCTCCTCCTCTTCACCTGTTAATTGTAAATAATGATACCTTAAGGACTTACGCAATAGGAGAATTAATTGAAAAAAATAAAGAAGAAGACTATAATGTAAAACGAATGTATGCAACCTTGAATAATGGTGAACTTATGCTTATACAAGAGTATGTTTTCAACAAAGTGTTAATTACTATTGACCAATTACAGTAATAAAAATCCCTTCTTTACCAATAGAAAAATTATATTTGACACTTTTAATAAACCACTTAAAAATACAAATTTACGAATGAAATTTATAGTTAATAGTACCGCATTGTTAAGGGAATTACAAAAACTAAATGGAGTAATTAGTTCAAGTAATACTTTACCAATTCTTGATAATTTTTTATTTAATATTAATAACAACCAAATGTCTATTGTTGCTTCTGATCTAGAAACAACTATGATGTCTTCCATTAGTGTTGAGGCTGATGTGGATGGGAAAATAACTATCCCTGCTCGCATTTTAATTGATACACTTAAAACCTTCTCTAATCAACCCTTAACGTTTATTATTGATACTACTACTTTTGGAATTGAGATGAGTTCGGAATTGGGAAATTATAAATTAGCCGGACAAAATGCTGATGAATTCCCTAAGATACCAACTTTACAGGCATCTTCTTCTACCACTATTAAAGGTGATATTCTTTCCAATGCAATAAACAAAACCTTATTTGCTAGCGGAAATGATGAGTTACGCCCTGTTATGTCAGGAGTGTTTTGTGAGCTTTCAAGCGAACAAACTACTTTTGTAGCTACAGATGCTCACAAATTAGTTAGACACATCCGTACGGATGTTAAATCAGATAAAACAGCATCTTTCATCTTGCCTAAAAAACCATTAACTATTCTTAAAAATAACATTGATGATGATGTTGATGTGAAATTGGAGTATAATGAAACAAATGCTTTATTTTCTTTTGGGAATATCACTATAATTTGCCGATTGATTGATGGAAAGTACCCTAACTATGAAGCTGTAATTCCTAAAGAAAACCCTAATAAACTGACTATTGAAACTGCAGCCCTTTTGAGTTCTATTAAAAGAGTTTCTATTTATGCAAACAAAACAACCCATCAAATTCGTTTTAAAGTTGCTGGTAGTGAATTGCAAATTACTTCTGAGGATTTAGATTTTTCTAATAAAGCTGAAGAAAGATTATCTTGCCAATATGAAGGGGAGGATATGGAAATTGGTTTCAATTCAAAATTTGTAATTGATATGTTAAATAATATTGGAGCTGAACAAATTTCAATTGAAATGAGTGCGCCAAATAGAGCTGGCATTATATTGCCGCTTGACGGACTAGAAGAGGGTGAAAATACTTTAATGCTGGTAATGCCAGTAATGTTAAATTCTTAAAAACAAGAAAATGAAAAAAATATCATTAATTTTACTTTTAGCTTTTATCACAAATGCTTCTAGTGCCCAAAGTTTAATTCCTACTAAATATGGAATTAAAGCAGGTTTAAATTTTTCAAGTTTAAACATTACTACTACTATGGATGGAGTTAAGCCAACCGTTAATTCTTCACAGGCTGGTATTGCTGCTGGTATTTGTGTACATATCGCATTATCTGATAAATGGTTTATTAATCCTGAAGTATTGTATTCACAAAAAGGGGCATCATTTAATTATAATTTTACCCATGACTATGAGGTAAATCAAAGAGATAAATACACTACTACTAATCAATTGACTTTATCCTATGTGGAATTAAACCCAACAATTAGTTTTAAAGCAAGTGATAAGCTTTCACTTAATTTTGGACCTTCAGTTTCCTTTTTAATAGGAGAAAAATATACTTATACTCAGAAACTTGAAACAGCATTAAACACAACACATATTTTAACAGATGGAATTACTGAAGGAGCTTCCTTAGATGTAGGCTTAAACTTAGGGTTATCATATTTCTTTAGTGAACACTTCTTTGTTGATACTAGAGTTTATACAGGTTTTATAGAAGCGGCTACTGCTACTCAGCCTTATGAAGTAAACCCACTTACAAAAGCACCTGACCCTGAATACTCACTTAAAAATAGAGCTATTGTATTCTCCATAGGTTATTTATTTTAACCAATTATGACAGATATATAACTTACCCTGAAGAAATTCAGGGTTTTTTTTACATTTACATCATGAAGAAATTACTAGTACTTTGTACTGTATTGTTTATTAATACTCTATCAGCACAGCACATTTACAAACACAGGAAATTCTTTGGAGGATCTTTTTACATCAATTCTGATGCTTTAAAAGATATAACAATTAGTGGAAAAACAACTGATAAATATGGGAATGAATATTGGAATAATTCCCCTTATGAAAAAAATCAAGGAGGTAAAGATATTGATGTAAGAGCTAAATTCAGAGCAAATATTACATATGGATATTTTCCAATGGATAATTTAGCTATTGGAAGTAGATTTATTGTAAGTAGTAATAGTTTTAATCAGGAAGTAGATACGCTTTATCTTTTACAAAATAAATCGTTTGACCTTACTGTTGGTCCTTTTGTGCGCTACTATATTGAAATTGGGGCTCAACCCTATGAAATTGGTGCAATTTTTATTGAAGGAGCATACCAATATGGTATAGGTACTTCTGAAGATAATTTAAGATTAACAATTAATGATACTATATCTTGGAAGCAAACAGAATCTTATGACTATACTTTATCCGTTTTCAAAGCCAAAGTAGGGTTTTGTTGGTACCTTTCTGATTTTATTAGCCATAATTGGTTTACGGGTTCCTTATTGGCTCTAGAACCTAGTATTTCCTATAATTGGACTACAAAGAGTGATAAGGATGCTAATGCACATGATAGAGTACAGAAGTATAGGGGGATCAGATTTAATATTGCGCTTGTCTCCTATTTCTAGTAATTAATATTGATGCTCGCGTGCATCTTCCTTTGTTATTTTGCGGTCAATTTTTATCTCTTCCATAAAAGGGTTACTACTCTTTTGCATGCCGTCTAATAATGGCTGCCCAGCATCAATCCATGCTGAATACCACAAATCACCTATTGTTATGATTGACAGCCTTAATCTTCTTTCGACCATTCCGTTAAGTAACTTATGATAAGCATCAGAAAACTCCTGTGATTTTACCTTTACGGTTTTTGTACCTCTTTGCTCATAAGCATACTGCTTATCTTGCTGAAATTCCTGTGACAATTCCTTTTCAAATAAAAGCACAGAATCCAAAGCATTAAAACTTCCCTGAACTGCCTTCCAAGCTACATCCAATACTGAATATTGATATTCAGCAGTACCTACCAAATAATCATAATCATCAGCAAAAAGCTCAGGCAACCTACTTTCCCAAAAGGCATGTATCCCTTTTTGATTGGTTAGTTGTCCATTATAATTTTCAGTAGTATGTAAAGGTACATGTGCATCCGAAACATAATGTCCTAAATCAGCAGAATTTCTCAAAATATAGTCAATATCCTTTTGCTCAAAGGCTTTTACTAATCGGTTATATACGGTTTGAATATGCCAAGGGACAATTCCATAAGTTAATAAGGTATCTTCTGAAAATTTAATAACAGCATCATTCCATTTTTTGGGCATCACCTGAAAAGGATTTTCTCCATAATGATCAATATCAATGTAGTGCCTAGGTGCTTCTTCTTTTATTACATACCTCCTTTTATCGGCATCAACAGCATGTTCGGTTAGGTAGTCAATGTGTTTTTTATAAAAACCAATTAATTCTTCAGGAAGAGTAAATACAGCATAGCAATTTGCTCTTTTATGGGCATAAAATCCCCAAGGGATGGAGGAATAAAGTATTGAACTTAAAAACAATAAAAAAGCAACTATTATAAAACTCTTTTTCATCTTATAAAACAACTAATTTATCTCCTTTTAGAATTGGAATAATATCCGATTTTACTGGAGGTGCTAGGCAAAATTGTGTATCCTCCTCCATGTTTAAAGATTTTAACCTTCTTCTATGAGAGGAGTCGCTTAAATAGTTGAATAAATTACCTTCTGCACTTTTTAATAATTGCCTAGAAGCAAATAAGGAATCGCAAGAAGATTCATAGTTTCCAGAAGTTAATAACAAATTCGCTAAACTTCCTGCAAAAATTGGATCTTCCAAATTAAATACTCCTTTCCAGCCTGAACATAAAATAATCACATCATTATGTTCATCAATTAAATGATTAGCAACTGCATCAATATTGATGTAAGAAGCAGTAATAACCTTATGCTCTTTAGCATTATAGATTGCCTTAGTTCCGTTTGTAGTAGTGAGCACTAAGGTTTTCCCAGCTACATCTGCATTTATATAATGAAAAGGAGAATTCCCATAATCAAAACCATCAATAGGTTTTGCATTGCGTTCAGCAGCAACAATGAAGCCTTCTTTTCCTTTGTAGGAAAGTGCCTCCTCAAGCGTTTGCACAGGAATAATGGCCTTCACTCCTTCCATAAAAGCCGTAGAAATAACGGATGTAGCTCTTAATACATCAACTACAACAACAGTTGATTTCCCATCAGCATATTTTTCAAACTGATCAGAAGTAAAACAAACCGATATATTTTTTTGTTCTGACATTATTTTAAGAATGGTAAAGCAACTACTTCAGCTTTAAGTTGTTTTTTACGCACTTGAATAAATACTTCACTCCCAATTTTTGAAAGTGCTTTAGGAACATAAGCCATAGCAATTGCTTTGTTTAAGGTAGGTGACATAGTACCAGAAGTAACTATACCAATCTCATTTCCATCTGCATCAACAATAGGATAATCCTTACGAGCAATCCCTTTATCAATCAATTCAAGGCCAACTAATTTTTTGCTAACGCCTCCCTCCTTTTGTACTTTCAATTGTTCATGATTTATAAATTCTTTTGTGAATTTAGTAATCCAACCTAAGCCAGCCTCAATTGGTGATGTTGTATCATTAATATCATTACCATATAGGCAGAAACCTTTCTCCAAACGCAAAGTATCTCTTGCGGCTAATCCGATAGGCTTTAGTTCAACTGAAGTGCTAAAAATCGCATCCCAAAGTTGTTTTGCAGATTCATTTTTAACATAGAGTTCAAAACCAATTTCACCAGTATAGCCTGTTCTTGATAATATCACATCCTCAATTCCTGCTATGCGCCCAATTTTAAAATTATAGTAGTTTATTTCTGATAAATTGACCTCAGTAAGCTCTTGTAATAAAGCAATAGATTGGGGCCCTTGCACAGCTAATAAAGAATATTCATCAGAAGCATTACTAAGTTCACATTCCCATTTATTGTTTGCATTTAGCCAAGCCCAATCTTTATCCAAATTAGAAGCATTTACGACCAATAAATAAGAAGCTTCTGCTAACTTATAAACCAGTAAATCATCCACAATTCCACCTTTACCATTTGGCATGCACGAATATTGAATTTTACCAGGGATTAATTTACTTACATCATTGGAAGTTACATATTGTAAAAAATCTTCTGCCTCTTCTCCGTTCACAAAAATCTCCCCCATATGAGATACATCAAATACGCCTACTCTTGTACGAACAGTATGGTGCTCTGCTTTTACCCCCTCATATTGCACTGGCATATAGTAGCCAACAAAATCAACCATCTTCCCTCCAATGCTTTCGTGTAAATCAGATAAAACTAACTTTTTCATATATAAATTGAATTTTTGCAAATGTATGAAATCCTCTTTCTTTAAAATTAATTTAACATTGATATTCAGAAAAATTTTCTTACTTTGCATAAAAGCAGAAAAAATTGAAAAAACTAGAGAGGAAATTAACACTACTATCAGTAGTTGCTATAAGTATTGGAGGGATGATAGGAAGTGGTATTTTTGTTTTACCAGGAATTGCTGCTGCAAAAACAGGGCCTTCAATTTGGTTAGCTTACCTATTAGCAGCAATTTGCATTTTACCAGCCGCCTTATCTAAGTCTGAATTAGCTTCAGCCCTTCCGGCATCAGGAGGATCTTATGTATATATTGAACGAGCATTTGGCCCTTTAATGGGTACTATTTCTGGTTTAGGATTATGGATTTCATTACTGCTAAAAAGTTCATTTGCCTTAGTTGGTTTTGGTGCTTACCTTTTAGTATTTACTGATATGCCTTTAATATACACCAAGTTTATTGCAGTTTCTTTTTTAGCCTTAATTATGGTTTTAAATATTCTTGGCGCTAAAAAAGTAGGTAAAGTTCAACTCATAATTGTTATCATTAGTCTACTCAGTTTAGGCTCCTTACTTTTTTTAGGACTACCACTTATTAATCCTGAAAATTTAAGCCCTTTTCTAACTGAGGGGAGTTATGGGCTGATGTCCTCTATTGCTTTTGTTTATATCTCCTATGCAGGAGTTACCAAGATTGCAGCTATTGCTGGTGAAGTAAAAAATCCTAGTAAGAACATACCTAGAGGAATGATTATATCTTTACTTACAATGGGCCTAGTATATGTGTCAATAGCATATACTTTAGTTGGTAATATCTCTATTTTTAATCTGTCAACTGACATAAAACCAATTTACACCTTATCTACTTTATTTGGGATGCCTATTTTTTCTAAAATTATTGCAGTCGTTGGGATAATTACGTTAGTATCAATGGCAAATTCTGGGGTACTTGCTGCATCAAGATTTCCTTTTGCAATGGCTCTAGATAGTTTATTACCCAAGGATTTAGGGAAACTACATAGTAAATACCTTACTCCTATCAGAACGATTATTATTACCTGTTTAATAATGGCATTAGTTATTTTGATTTTAGATGTAGAAAAGATTGCAAAATTAGCAAGTGCTTTTATGATGCTCATGTTTGTATTGGTTAATCTTAGTGTGATTATTTTAAGGGAAACTGCCGTACAATGGTATGCGCCAAAATACAAATCACCTCTCTATCCTTTTGTGCAATTATTTGGTGTTTTAAGTGGACTTATTTTACTTTTCTATTTAGGGCTAATGCCAATAATTGCAATACTAGTAATCTCAATTATTGGCTGTATTATTTACTTTACCTATGGGGTAAATGCATCACGAACAGGAGTACTTAAGCAATACGGACATATGCCTGCTTTGTATTTATTATTTGGTAAAAAAAGGAATTACACGCATTTAAAAGAATTGGAAGATAAAGAGAGAGAGGAATTAATCCATATAAATATTGATACAGATTCAGGAGTAGTTGTACCCTTATTTGGAAATGAAGTTTCTCCAGAAACGCTTATTGAATTAGGAGCGTCCTTAAATTCAAAATCAACAATTCAAACAATTAACATTACTGAAGTGCCTGACCAAACTTCATTGGATGCTTTTAAAGAAAATAAACCTAAAACAAAGTCCTTAGAAAGAATGGTTAATACACTAAGTAATCGCATGAATATAACCATTAATTTTGAGTCTATTGCTACCCATAAGTTATCAGAAACTATGCAGGCATTAAGTGAGGTAACAAACATTGATTGGTTAGTACTAGGTTGGAACGGAAGGGCATATAATGGTATTTTCTTTAATAACCCTATTGGTTGGATTTTAAGTCATATCAATTCCAATTTTGCTTTATTTAAGTGTAATGGAGTAATGCGATTTAATAAGGTACTACTTGCAATACGCCCGAACAGTAGAGATTCAGTAAAACTAATTGAAACGACTAACAAATTATGCAAATATTATAATGCTGAATTTACCTTATTGCATATTGTCGCAAAAGATACTACACCAGAAATATTAGAAATTATAAAAGAAAATGCTAACAAACAATTAGCAGGTACTAGAGGAGATGTAGTATTACTCGCTTCTGAGAATCCTTTAGAAACGGTTTCAGAACTTACTGCTGAGTACGATTTATTAGTTTTGGGTACACCAAGAAAAGACACATGGGTAACTATGCTGTTTGGTACTGGAAAGGATAAGTTTGCTGTAAACTCAGCTTGTTCTGTGCTGAGACTTACGATTAAGGGTTAAAATTATTCATCAGTTTTTTTATCTACTGCACTTTAAAATATAGCGTTCAGTTTTATTTTGTGCAACTGCCAAAAATGAAGAAAAGAGAAGTAAATTGAATACCCATTTTTTCATGACTCTAAAATAGAAAAAACAATCAAATTATTTACGCCCAAAATATATATATTTGAACACTAATTTTTAATAAATATATTTTGAAAAGAAAAGATTTTCTGCAATCTGTTTTAGGGGCTAGTGCATTTTTAGGTTTACCCTTTACAACATTAGGTGCCGATAGTACTACCATTCAGGATTTAATAAACAATACCAAAAGAGATATTAAGGGGAGTATGTTTGGCTTTGCAACCGATCCTATTCATAAGGTAAGAGTTGGAATTATTGGCTTAGGAAACAGAGGAAATACCCTATTGGAAATGTTTCAGTACTTGGTAGAAAATGAAATGGCTGAAATCATTGCTTTATCAGATATATCAGAAGAAAAAGTATATAAAGCAGCTGAAAAATTAGCCCTTTGGCAAAGTAAGAAAGCAGCCATTTATTATAAGTCAGAAACAGAGTGGAAAAAATTAGCCAAAAGGGATGATATAGATTTGGTCATTATTGCTACTCCTTGGGATTTGCACACACCTATGGCAATCTACTGCATGGAAAATGGAAAACATGTAGGGTCTGAAGTGCCAGTTTCCTCCACTATTGAGGATTGTTGGAAAATTATAGAGACGGCTGAACGAACCCAAAAGCATTGCATGATGATGGAAAATTGTAATTATAATGAGGAAGAACTCTGGGTACTGAATATGATACAAGAGGGGGTATTTGGCGACATAACACATACTGAAGGGGCTTATTTACATGATTTGAGGGCTTTGATGCTACATGATACTTATTATGAAGGACAATGGCGTTTACACGAACATGCTGAAAGAAATGGGAATTTATATACTACCCACGGACTAGGTCCTATTTCTTTTTATTTAGGAATTGGAAGAGGAGATACTTTTTCTCACCTTACATCAATGAGTAGTAGAGAATTAAATTTGAGTATTGCCGCAAAACAAGCAGATCACCCTATTCAATCCTACAAATGTGGTGATATGAATAATACTTTGATTAAAACAGAGAAAGGCAAAACAATCCTTTTGCAGTTTGATGTACATACTGGAAGGCCATACTCTAGAATTAACAAAGTAGTGGGAACAAAAGCAGTACATGATGGCTATCCAAGCCGTTTGTATATAGAGGGAGAAAAACCAGAATATTGGGGACACAATTGGCTAGAAAAAGAAGAATACAAGGAGTACAAAAGTAAATACCAACACCCTATCATCAAAAAACTAAAAACCGTTAGCCAAGGCTTTAAACAAGGGCATGGAGGTATGGACTTTGTTATGATTTATCGTTTGATAAAATGCTTGAATTTAGGCTTACCGCTAGATATAAATGTATACGATAGTATTCTGTGGAGTGCCATCACTCCTCTTTCTGAGCTTTCAGTGGCTGCTAATAGTCAATCTATTATTGTTCCTGATTTTACAGGAGGGACTTGGAAAAAGGAAAACCCATTGGAAATTATGAGGGAAGTTTAATCCCTAATCGTTCACTCATTCCTTTATTGCCTTGCAAACCACCCGTATGTATCGCTAAAATACTGCTGCCTTTCGGAAAATAATCTTTGCCTACTAAATCCAAAATACCCATCATCATTTTCCCTGTATAGATAGCATCCAAAGGAATATTATGTGAAGTGTTGAACTCATTTATAAACTCAACTAATGATACACTTACCTTACCATAACCATTTGTAACGTAATTATTTATAAATGTATAATTACTTGTACTAGTCCAGTTTTCAATATCCTTTTCCAATGCATCAATTCCTTTTATAGCAGGAAAGCCAATTACGGTTTGCTTGTCAGTTGCAGCATTAATAATTCCTGCAATTGTTCCGCCAGTACCTACTGCACAACAAATATAATCTTGTGTATCATTCGCCTCCAAAATCTCTGCTGTTCCTTCAATTGCTAATTCATTTGTTCCTCCCTCTGGAATCAAATAAAAGTCACCAAACTGTGCTTTTAGTTTTTCTAAAAAATCAGGAGTTGTTTTCTCTCGGTAATCACTCCTACTCATATAGTGCAATTCCATTCCATTTTCCATAGCGAAACGCAAAGTAGGATTTAAAGGCAAGTGCTCCTCTCCTCTTATAATCCCTATGCTTTTAAAGCCTTTTCCCTGTGCAGCAAAAGCAGTAGCTGCAATATGATTGGAATAAGCACCACCAAAGGTCAATAGCGTCTCAATCCCTTGCTTTTCGGCTTCAAGCAAATTGTACTTTAATTTGAACCATTTATTCCCTGAAACAAAAGGATGAACCTTATCAATACGCTTTACAAATAAGCGGAGTTCTTTCTCTTTTAATATCGGAATTGATATTTCCTCAGTTTCTATTTTCATTCGTGCAAATATCGTAAATTTACCAACCTTATGAAAGGATTTTCAAAAATAGACAAACTAGATAAGGATGAATATTATCATTCCAAAGAAGGCTATATTGTTTTTACTGAAAAGTACCATTTAAAAAGAGGATATTGCTGCAATAATAATTGCAAGCATTGCCCCTATAAAAAAGAAATAAAGAAGCAAAAAAATGACAAATCTTAAACAAGCCATTTTACAAGGAATCCCATCAGAACTTCCTGCAAAAAAAAATATCAATCCTAGTGTTAGTCATGCGCCTAACAGAAAGGATATACTAAACAAAGAGGAAAAACAATTAGCAATTCGTAATGCTTTGCGTTATTTTCCTGAGCATATGCACACTGTATTAGCACCTGAATTTGCTGAGGAATTAAAAACCTACGGAAGAATATACATGTATCGTTTTATGCCTGACTATGAAATAAAAGCAAGGCATCTGGAAGATTTTCCACACAAAAGCAAACAAGCAGCAGCACTGCAAATGATGCTATCCAATAACCTAGATGCTTCCATTGCTCAACATCCTGAGGAACTCATTACTTATGGAGGAAATGGAGCCGTATTCCAAAACTGGGCTCAGTACCTTTTGTGCATGCAGTACTTAGCCGAAATGAATGATGAGCAAACACTTGTTTTATATTCTGGACATCCTATGGGATTATTTCCATCACATAAAGATGCTCCTAGAGTTGTAGTGACTAATGGCATGATGATCCCTAACCATTCAAAGCCTGATGATTGGGAAAAATATAATGCACTAGGCGTTACCCAATACGGACAAATGACAGCAGGTTCGTTCATGTATATTGGTCCGCAAGGAATCGTACACGGAACAACCATTACCCTGCTGAATGCCGCTAGAAAAATTGACCCAAAAGCAGAAGATTTAAGTGGCAAGATCTTTATTACTTCAGGACTTGGGGGAATGAGTGGCGCACAAGCAAAAGCTGGGGTAATTGCAAAAGGAGTCTGTATAGTTGCAGAAGTTAACCCTAAAGCAACTTATAAAAGACACGAACAAGGCTGGGTGGATGAAGTATACAAAGATTTAGATGAATTACTAGATAGAGCGATTGAAGCAAAAACAAAAAAAGAAGCGGTTTCTATAGCGTATGATGGAAATATAGTTGACCTCTTGGAAAGAGTAGTTGAACGTAATATTCATATAGAAATTGGTTCTGACCAAACTTCATTACATAATCCTTGGGCAGGTGGCTACTACCCTGTTGGAATGAGTTATGAGGATGCCAATGAAATGATGGAAAACAAACCTGAGCAGTTTAAAAAAGAAGTCCAAAAAACATTAGTTCGCCATTCGAATGCAATCAATACTTTAAGCGAAAGAGGTATGTACTTTTTTGATTATGGAAATGCCTTTTTACTAGAAGCAAGCCGTGCTAATGCTGACATCCTAAAACCTAATGGAGATTTCAAATACCCATCCTATGTACAGGATATTATGGGGCCTATGTGTTTTGATTATGGTTTCGGACCGTTCCGTTGGGTCTGTGCTTCTAATGACGCTAAGGACTTAGTAATTACAGACAGAATTGCTTGTGAGGTACTAGAAGAAATTATGCAGCACTCTCCTGTTGAAATTAAGTTACAGATGAGTGATAACATCAATTGGATAAAAGCAGCTGGAGAAAATAAAATGGTTGTGGGCTCACAAGCCCGTATCTTGTATGCTGATGCCCAGGGGAGAATGAAAATTGCTGAAGCTTTTAATAATGCGATTGCTGATGGCACACTTTCCGCTCCTGTGGTCTTGGGTCGTGATCATCATGATGTTTCAGGAACGGATTCTCCTTACAGAGAAACATCCAATATTTATGATGGCTCACAATTCACAGCCGATATGGCAATACAAAATGTTATTGGTGATAGCTTCAGAGGCGCTACTTGGGTTTCTATCCATAATGGTGGTGGTGTTGGCTGGGGTGAAGTAATTAATGGTGGTTTTGGAATGTTATTAGATGGTAGTGCTGATGCTGATAGAAGATTAAAATCCTTGCTGTTTTGGGATGTGAATAATGGAATTTCTAGGAGAAGTTGGGCGAGAAATAAAGAAGCCAACTTTGCGATTAAAAGAGCTATGAAAATGAATCCTGACCTAAAAGTTACAATGCCCAATACTGCTAATGATAGTTTAATAAATTCATTAGATTTGTAAAAAATAAAAAATGTCAGCAATCGTAAACCCTTCAATTTTTAAATTCTTAATTGACCTTAAGAACAATAATAATAGAGAGTGGTTTGCAGAAAATAAGGCCTATTACCTTAAAGAAGAAGAAAAAATAAAAGAGTTTTTCACCGCTATAAATGAAGAGTTATCTGTAATTGACAATATCGGAGGAATGAAAGCCTATAGAATCTACAGAGACATTCGTTTTTCAAAAGATAAAACCCCTTATAAGACCTACAGAAGTTGCAGTTACAAAAGAGCCACTGAAGCATTAAGAGGAGGCTATCATTTAGAAATTACTCCAGGAGGAAGTTTTTTAGCAGCAGGATTTTGGCAACCTAACAAAGAGGACTTATTCAGAATAAGAAAGGAATTTGAGATGGATAGTTCAATCATTGAAAAGATTTTAAGCACAGCTAATTTTAAAAATACGTTTGGTGGCTTTCACACAAGAAATGCACTTAAGGTTGCTCCATCTGGTTTTGATAAAAACCATCCTAATATTGAGTTAATTAAAAAGAAAGATTTTATTGTTATCCGTAAGTTTACTAATAAAGAAGTGTTATCAAAAGACTTCCACACTACCATTATAAACTCTTTTACAGTAGTACGCTCTTTCTTTGATTACATGAGTGATGTACTTACTACCAACTTAAACGGAGAGTCGATATTAGAAAAATAAAATTTATGGAATTATTTTAAGACTATTTTCTTTTCTCTAAGCAACAATAGCCCAATAAAAGTAATCGCACCATTGAGTATTAAAAGCTCAAAGCCAAAAGGTATATACAACTGAATTACATAACAAGCCAAAGGTGATAAAACAGCAACTAAAGGCACCCAATTATCTTTTACACTTATCTTTGTAAACAATCCAAAAGCATACATTCCTAATAATGGGCCGTAAGTATATCCTGCCACCTTAAATAATGCCGAGATTACACTATCATCATTTATTGCTTTAAACACCAAAATCACTAACACTAATAGTATTGAAAATCCGAGATGAACTAATTTCCTTTGCTTAATTTCTTTTGCTCCAGCATGCTCGTCAAATCCTAACAAATCAACACAAAAAGAAGTAGTTAAGGAGGTTAATGCTGAATCAGCACTAGAGTATGCAGCAGCAATCAGTCCCAAAATAAACAATACCCCTACTCCTATTCCAAGCCCCCCATTCAGTGCCACAGCAGGAAATAAATCATCTGCCTTAGTAAATGATATTCCATGAATTTCTGCATACATATACAGCAATGCACCTAAGGATAAAAACAATAAGTTCACAAATACCAAAACAATACTAAACCAAAACATATTCTTTTGCGCATCCCCTAAACTTTTGCAACTTAAATTTTTCTGCATCATATCTTGGTCAAGCCCAGTCATTACAATTGCCATAAATGCACCTGATAAAAACTGTCTTACAAAATGCTGTTTTCCTTCCCAGAAAAATATTTGCGAATAATCACTTTCTTTTACTGTACTAATCAAAGAGGTAAAATTCAAATTCATATCAACTGATATTAGGTAAACACTTAAACCAACAGCAATCAGCATGAATAATGTTTGTAAAGTATCTGTCCAGATAATTGTTTTAATTCCACTCCTGAAAGTATACACCCATATTAGCAAGATAGTAACTACTACTGTCATTTCAAAGGGAACTCCCCAGGCATCAAAAATGGCCATTTGCAATACATTGGCTACCAAATACAGCCTAAAAGATGCTCCTATTACTCTACTAATCAAAAAGAAAATAGCCCCGGTTTTATATGATAAATTTCCAAATCTACTCTGTAAATAACCATATATTGATATCAAATTCATTCGGTAATAAAGGGGCATAAGTACAGTAGCAATTACCAAGTAGCCCAATAGATAACCAAATACCATTTGCATGTAGGAAAACTCACTAGTTGCAACCCACCCTGGAACTGATATAAATGTTACACCTGATAATGATGCGCCAATCATTCCAAATGCAACTATATACCAGGGTGATGCCTTATCTCCACTAAAAAATGATGCGTTACTATCTGATTTTCCTGTAATAAAGGAAATACCTACCAATACTAAAAAGTAGATAATTATAACACTAATTATTAACGTTGATGACATAAAAATTTGTTTTTCACAAAACTAAAAGTATTCTGCATTAATAGTACATTTGCAAAATGAATTTTCCATCCAAACTTGTTAAAAATGCAGTTGAGCAACTTTCCCGCCTTCCAGGAATTGGGAAGCGATCGGCTTTACGACTAGTATTACACATGCTAAAACAGGAAAGAAATTCAGTAGAACAATTTGGAAATTCATTCATCCAACTAATTAACAATATTAATTACTGCACAGTATGCTATAGTATTTCTGATGTTGAACTTTGTGAAATATGTGCAAGTGAAAAAAGAGATAAATCTATAATTTGTGTTGTGGAAGATATTCGAGTAATGATTGCCATTGAAAATACCATGCAATTCAAAGGTGTTTATCATGTTTTAGGAGGGCTTATTTCTCCTATGGATGGTATTGGCCCTAACGATTTACGTATTGAGGAATTAATAAAGAAAGTAGAAAATAGTGCTATAAAAGAAGTGATTTTTGCACTAAGCACTACAATGGAAGGAGATACAACTAATTATTACCTTTTCAGAAGATTGAAAGATAGTGATATAAAAATCTCCTCAATTGCTAGAGGAATTGCTATTGGTGATGAATTAGAATATACTGACGAAATCACTTTAGCAACAGCTCTATCTAGTAGGATGCCCTATGAAAACTCCTTAGTAAAATAGTTAGAATTTCTTTTCTTTTCTTAATTTTGCCAAAAATTTATAAGATTATGGCTAGAGTAGAATTGATAATGCCCAAAATGGGAGAGAGTGTTTCAGAAGCAACTGTAATTTCTTGGGCTAAAGAGGTTGGAGAAATGGTTGAATTAGATGAAACTATTGTAGAAATAGCTACTGATAAAGTAGATTCAGAAGTCCCCTCAACACATGAAGGAAAATTAGTTGAAAAATTATTTGAAGCGGATGATTTAGTACAAGTTGGTGAGCCATTTGCAATTATTGAAACTGAAGATGGAGAGGAAGCTCCTACAGTAACTGAAACTGCAGCGCCTGCAGCAACCAAAGCAGTTGAACAAGCAGTAACTACAACAATAGAAAACACTACAACAACCATTACAAATTCTGGAGATAAATTTTATTCTCCATTAGTAAGAAGCATGGCTTCTGAAGAAGGAATTGAAATGGCTGAATTAGAAACTATTCCTGGATCTGGAAAAGATGGTAGAGTAACTAAATCAGATATGGTTTCTTACTTAAAAACTAGAGGAACTTCTCCTGCAGTAACTCCAGCAAAAACTGATACGCCAAAAGCGGCTCCTGCACCTAAAGCAGCTGCACCAGCACATACTACAGTAAACATTCCAAATACGGGTGGTACTGAAATAGTAGAAATGGATAGAATGCGTAAATTAATTTCTGCTCACATGACTATGTCAAAACAAACTTCAGCACATATTACTTCTTTTGTTGAGGCTGATATGACAAATATTGTAAACTGGAGAAACTCGGTAAAAGCTGACTTTAAAAAGAGAGAAGGACAAAACATTACCTTCACTCCTATTATTATTCAGGCATTAGCACAAGCCGTTAAGGATTTTCCTATGATTAATGTTTCAGTTGATGGAACAAACATACATATTCATAAAAATGTAAATATTGGTATGGCTGCAGCTTTACCTGATGGAAATCTTATTGTTCCTGTTATTAAAGAATGTCAAAACAAAAACTTAGTTGGCATTACTAAAGCTGTAAATGATTTAGCTGTTCGATCAAGAGGTGGTCAATTAAAGCCAGATGATATTCAAGGAGGTACTATTACCATGACAAATGTTGGTACTTTCGGTAACCTTATGGGAACTCCAATTATCAATCAACCTCAAGTAGCTATTTTAGCATGTGGTATCATTAAAAAGAAACCAGTTGTATTAGAAACTGCTGAAGGAGATGTTATTGCAATTCGTCATATGATGTTCCTTTCTTTATCATACGACCATAGAGTTGTTGATGGAGCACTAGGAGGGCAGTTCGTTAGAAGAGTTGCTGATTACTTAGAGCAGTTTGATAAAAATACTATCGTATAATTATTGATTAACAATAGTAAAAGCCTCAAGATAACTTGAGGCTTTTTTTATACCTTTACATTATGAATTTAAAATTAGAAAAACCAATCGTATTCTTTGATTTAGAAACAACAGGAGTGAAAGTTGCTGAGGATAGAATTGTAGAAATTTCCATATTAAAAGTTTTTCCAAATGGGAATAAAGAAAGTAAAACTTGGCTAGTAAACCCTACTATTCCTATTCCTGCTGAAACAACAGCTATACACGGAATATCAGATGAAAAAGTAATAAATGAACCTACATTTAAAGATCTGTCTCAAGAAATATATGACCTCATACACAATTGCGATTTAGCAGGATTCAACTCTAATAAATTTGATATCCCTTTACTTGCTGAAGAATTTTTGAGAGTAGATATTAATTTTGATATGGAGAACAGAAAAGCTGTAGATATTCAGAATATATTCCATAAACTAGAACAAAGAACATTAGTAGCGGCTTATAAATTTTATTGTGATAAAGACTTAACTAATGCCCATTCAGCAGAAGCTGACACTACCGCTACTTATGAAGTTTTACTTGCTCAATTGGATAAATATGATGAATTAGAAAATGATGTTAATTTCCTTGCAGAATTTTCGCAAAGAGGTGGAAAGTTTGCTGATATGGCAGGGTTTGTAAGGTTTAACGATAAAGGGGAAGAAGTACTAAGTTTCGGAAAATACCGTGATGTAACTTTAGCTCAAATATGGAAAGATAATCCTGGGTATTTTTCTTGGATTAATCAAGCAGATTTTCCTTTACACACTAAAAATATAATGAGAAATTTTGTAACAAAAATGAAACTGAAAAAAAAGTTTAATAATTAATGGAAACAGATTTAATTGCAGGGCATCTTTCATGTGGCCCCTTATTTGTTTTTTTTAGCTTTATCTATATTATATACCAACCAAAAGAAGTTAATGGTATTTATGGTTACCGAACAAAGAGAAGCATGAAGAACCAAGATGTATGGCTTATTGCAAATAAAAGAAGCGCAAAATATATGTTTCAAGCATCAGTTGCTACTACTATTTTTCAAGCATTAGGTATTTTCTTAGGTAATAATGACCCAACCTATCTTCTTTACTCTTTTTTCTTTTTAATTATTGCTTTAGGAATAAGTATATGGTTGACAGAAGTAATGCTCAACCAATTATTTGACAAAGAAGGAAATAGACTAAAAAAGTAAATCATGAAAATAATCTGTATTGGCCGTAATTATGCAAATCATGCTAAGGAATTAGGTAATGCTATTCCTAGTGAACCATTATTTTTCTTAAAACCTGATACAGCTATTCAACCCAAAGGACATCCCTTTTTTATTCCCTATTTTTCTAATGACATTCACTATGAGGTAGAGTTAGTAATAAAAATAAATAAAACAGGAAAACATATTGAAGAGTGTTTTGCACACTCATACTATTCTCAAATTGGCTTAGGAATTGATTTTACTGCAAGAGATATTCAACAGGAATGCAAAGCAAAAGGCTTACCTTGGGAAAAAGCAAAAGGCTTTGATGGTTCGGCACAAATTAGTAGAACTTTTATAGATAAGTCTGATTTAGAACTAGATAACATCAACTTTAGTTTAGAGAAAAATGGAGAGCAAGTACAGGTAGGAAACAGCAAAGATATGCTCTTTAATTTTGATGCTATTATTGCTCACATTTCAAAATTCTATACCCTAAAAATTGGGGACTTAATTTATACGGGAACACCTGAAGGGGTTGGCCCTGTAAAAGCTGGAGATTCCTTAAAAGGGTTTATTGGAAAACAAGAACTGTTTAGGGTACTGGTTAAATAGCTAATTATTATTTATATATTTTGGAAGATATATAAAATTAATCTCTATTTGTAGTATGTTTCACTATTCACCTTTTAAGTCAATAAGTTCTAATTCAATATCAAAATTCCTACTATATCCCTAGAGTAATGAATTAAAATAAAGAAGCCTGCTAATTAGCAGGCTTCTTTTATTTTTTATTTTACTTCCATGAGTTCAACCTCAAAAATCAAAGTTGCATTAGGTGGAATAAGCCCTCCTGCTCCTTTTTCTCCGTAAGCTAAATGTGGTGGGATAATAAAGGTTGCTTTCCCTCCTACTTTTAATAAAGCAATTCCTTCATCCCAGCCCGGGATTACTCTTCCCTCTCCTAAAGGAAATTCAATAGGTGCGTTTCTATCGTGTGAAGAGTCGAATTTAGTACCATCAATCAGTTTACCTGTATAGTGTACTGAAACTGTTTTTCCTGCTGTAGCTTGTTCGCCCTCTCCTTCTTTAATCATAAAGTAAGCCAAACCGCTTTCAGTAAATGTAGCGCCTTCAGTTAATTTTTTCATTGCATTAGATGATTTGTCAGCCTTTTCAGCTTTTTCTGATTCAATTTCAGCTTGAGCAGTTTCAAATACACTATTAGCTTCAAATGCTTTTGCAGATTTCCCTTCTCTGATAATTGTTACTGAGATCATCTCATCATCTTGAGCAATAGTATTTACAACATCCATTCCTTCAATTACATGTCCGAATACAGTATGTTTTCCATCTAGCCAAGAAGTTTCTTTATGGGTAATAAAAAATTGTGAACCATTAGTTGTTGGTCCTGAATTAGCCATAGATAAAATTCCCCCTTTATCGTGCTTTAAATCAGGATGAAATTCATCAGCAAATTTGTATCCAGGATCTCCCATTCCATTTCCGTCAGGGCAACCTCCTTGTACCATAAAGTCAGCAATTACTCTGTGGAATATTAATCCATCATAGTAAGGAGTTCCTGCTTCTTTTTTATTGTTTTTTAATGTTCCTTCAGCTAGCCCAACAAAGTTGGCTACTGTAAGTGGAGTTTTCTCGTATTCCAATTGGATTAAGATTTCCCCTTTTGTGGTGTTGATTTTTGCGTACATACCGTCTTCTAAGTTTGATTTATTATCGTTATTGTTAAATTGTGTGCTAGCCAAAAGAGCTAGTCCTAAAAGTATTGCTTTCATTTTTTAATTTGTTTTATTTAGTTCAGTTTTATATTCATTTATTATTTGTTCAACTTTTTTAATAGTCTCATTTACTGACGCTTCATATATTCCACCTGAAGCATTCATATGCCCTCCTCCACTAAAGTATTTTCCTGCAATTTCATTTACTTTAAAATTACCTTTGGAGCGTAAGGATAGTTTTACCAGTCCATCTTTCTCGGCTATAAAAATAGCAAATTTAATTCCTTCAATAGCTAAAGCATAGTTTACAAGTCCTTCCGTATCTCCTTTTTTAAATTCAAATCGTTCTAATTCTTCAGCAGTTAACGAAATTATTGCTGCATTATTTTCCGGATACAATCTTAGTTTTTCGTTTAAGCAGTATCCTAATAATTTTATTCTATTGGCTGATGAATTATCATAAATCAAATCATGAATTTTAGCATTTTCAGCCCCTGCATTTATCAATTCAGCAATAATATGATGCGTTTTTGCAGTAGTTGACGAATACTTAAAACTTCCCGTATCTGTCATAATTCCAACATAAAGACATTCAGCAATTTCTTTGTTCAGGTAACTAGTCATTTCCATAGCTTCCATTATTTCATACACTAGTTGTGCTGTGGAACAAGCGGTTGTATCTGAAAAAATAAGCTCAGCAATATCCCTATCAGGATCTTGATGATGGTCAATCATAATTTTAGTAGCATTGCTTTTACTTACTGTATCAGTGAAAGTAGCGATTCTACTTAAATGGCTAAAATCCAATAGAAAAATTAAATCAGCATTAGCAGTGATTGCATCTGCTTTTTCTTCATTCCCTTCATATACAAGAACTTTTTCATTACCTGGTAGCCAATGCAAAAAATTAGCATATTCATTAGGGGTAATCACATTAACCGTGTGCCCTAATTGTTTTAGTAAATGATACAATCCTAATGAAGATCCTATAGCGTCACCATCAGGACCTCTATGAGTAGTAATCACAATATTTTTTGGACTATTTAATAAGTTTTTTAGCTCTATAGCAGTTTCTTTCATAAGCACGCAAAAATAGTAAAAGAAATAAGAGTAGGTTTTGATTAAAATTCTAATTTTGCAGCCCTAAATAAATAAAATTTAAAAAGATGTCAAATATTACATTTACAATGATTAAACCAGAAGCTGTTGCAGCTGGAAATACTGGAGCAATCTTAAACAAAATTGAAGGAGCAGGATTTAGAATTGTTGCACTAAAAAAAGTACACTTATCTAAGGAAAGAGTGAGTGAGTTTTATGCTGTACATAGTGAGCGTCCTTTTTATGGTGAGTTGGTTGATTACATGTGTGAATCGCCAATTATTGCTGCTATTTTAGAAAAAGACAATGCAGTGCTTGATTTTAGAACCTTAATTGGGGCTACTAATCCGGTTGATGCTGCAGAAGGAACCATTAGGGCAGAATTTGCAGAGAGCTTAGCTAAGAATGCTGTACACGGTTCTGATTCTGATGAGAATGCAAATATTGAAGCTGACTTTCATTTCTCAGCTGAGGAAAGATTTTAGCAGATAATTTGTGTTAATACTGAACAGGAGCCACTCGAAAGAGTGGCTTTTGTTGTTTATGGCTATCTATAGTATTTCCAATAATATATACACACGATTGATGGACATAAACACGTGCTTGACGCGTATAAACACACGCTTGATGTCTATAAACTGACGATTGATGGACATCAACACGCGCTTGACGCGTATAAACTAACGATTGATGGGCATAAACACAGAGCTGAAGTTTATATTCTTAGGAATGATGGATGTAAATAGGCAACTGATGGCTATAATATTGTATTAAAAACTATTAACTGCAAATCAGTGCTTAATAATCCTGCAAAAGAAACTAAATTGTTTAAAAAACTAGTTGCTGACTTGAAAGTAGAAAATGAAGAAGTAATGCTCAATCATTTTGATTTTATTTCCTTTTTTGAAAGTAAAAGTATAGGTAATACTATGGCTGAAGTGTTAAAGGAAAAGAAATAATTTTCTTAAACCTTATGGATTACATAAGTAACAACACCCCAAACCTTAAAGTCCATCTCTTCAGTGATTTCAATGGGAGTAAAATTTTCATTTTCAGGCATTAGGTACAGTTTTTTATCAGAAACATTTACCCGCTTTACGGTAAATTCACTATCGATAACCGCTAGTACTATACTTCTGTTTTCAGGCTCAATGGCCCTGTCCACCAACATAACATCTCCACTTTGTATTCCAGCATCTCTCATGCTCTCTCCTATTGCTTTCACGCAAAAGGTCTGTGCAGGATTGCGTACTAAATAATCATGCAGATTTAAATCTAAATCCATTGCATCATCAGCTGGTGAAGGAAAACCTGCCGGCACACTTCCTTCAAAAAGAGATATGTTATCAAGCTTATCCGTTCCTAGCGTATAGAACGCAAGATTGTCAGTTGTTTTTATAGGTTTTAGTTTCATGATTATTTCAATATAATATCCTTTAGGAAAGGTTTCCCTAGTCGTTTGTTTATTTGCTGTAGTAGTTCAGTTTTCTTGTAGCTCAATTCATTGCGCATAGGTGCTGACTTTAGCTTTACATACAATGTTCCTTTGTATATTTTTCGATCAGTTATATATTTCATTAGCACCTCTCCCATCAAATCATCCCAAATTGCCAAGGCATCCAATTCATCTAGCTTTCCTGCTAGTTTTGGGTTTTTCATCAATTTCCTGATGATATCACCAACATTATGTGTGTTTTTACCTCTCATTATATAGTAGCTCCATTTTCAATTAAAAATATACTGTACGGAATATTGGCTTTCGTTAAAATCTCCTCACTCCTTTCGGCATGTGTATCTGTAATAAAAACTTGCCCAAAAATCCCTTTATTTACAAAGCTAATTAATTTTAAGACCCTGCTATCATCCAACTTATCGAATATATCATCCAATAAAAGGATGGGTTTAAACCCTATTTGATGTTTTATAAATTCAAACTGTGCAAGCTTCAAGGCAATCAAGAATGATTTTTGTTGTCCTTGCGAGCCAATCTTCTTTATAGGATGTTCGTTCATCTCAAAGAGAATGTCATCCTTATGTGTTCCTGTCTGGGTGTAATTACTTGTTCTGTCTTTTAGTAAGGATTGCTTCATCAGTTCGGCATAATCACCTTCATTTAGTTGTGATTTGTAGGCCAAGTTAACCGTTTCTTTACTTCCTGAAATTTCGGCATAATACCTATTGAATACAGGAGTAAGTTCTTTTAGGAAATCCAATCTTTCTGTATGGATTTGTTTTCCTAGATGAATGAGCTGATTATCGTAAATATCAAGTGTTATTTCATCAAAATACCCTCTTTCTGCAAACTGTTTTAGCAAAGCATTTCTTTGCTTTAATGCTTTGTTGTAATTGATAAGTATTTTTAGGTAACTTTGTTTGTATTGTGCGATACTACTATCTAGGTATTTACGCCTTACTTCACTCCCTTCCAGTATCAAGTTGGTATCGGTTGGGGATATAATAACTGTAGGAAACTGACCAATATGTTCCGAAAAACGTTTGTATTTTTTTTGATTACGCTTCAATACTTTTCCCTCACCTTCTTTTAGGTTGCATTGTATTTCATCAATTGAATCTTCTTTTTCAAAGTTTCCTTTTAGCATAAAATAGTCAGCACCAAATTGTATATTTTGTGCATCAATATGGTTGAAATAACTTTTTGTTTGAGATAAATAATGGATAGCATCCAGTATATTAGTCTTTCCCGCACCATTATCACCCACAAAACAATTTACTTGTTCGGTAAAGGAAAAACTACTTTGAGTGTGATTTTTAAACTGATTTATTTGTAGATTTTTTAAATGCAATGGTTTTAGATTAGTTTTAGTATTTCAGTTCTTTACTCACAAATTAATTTTTATAGAATTCATGATTGCTTGGCAATTCAAAAAACTTATATTTGCGGTCCAAAAATAAGATTAAATGGCTAAAAAAGGAAACAAAACAGAAGATCAATTTGCACAAATTGAAGAAACACTTTCAAGAACAGAACGATACATTGAAGATAATCAGAAAAATCTGATTACAGTAGTAGGAGCAATCATTGTAGTTATTGCATTATTTATAGGGTATCAAAACCTTTATATTGCTCCTATGGAGAAAGAAGCGCAAGCTGATATGTTCATGGCAGAGCTTTATTTTCAGAAAGATTCGTTCAATTTAGCCTTAAATGGTGACGGACAATACTTAGGATTTGTTGATATTGTTGATGAATATAGCTCAACAAAAGCAGGGCAATTAGCTAACTATTATGCAGGATTATCTTACTTAAATTCAGGAGATTTTGAAAATGCAATTGAGTATTTAGGTGATTTTTCATCTGATGATGTAGTATTATCATCTTTAGCTTTAGGATGTATTGGTGATGCTTACATGGAATTGGAGGATACTTATAATGCTCTTTCTTATTATGAAGATGCTGCATTAAATAATGATAATGAGTTTACAACACCAAGATATATGTTAAAGCAAGCTATGATTCATGAAGCAAATGGCGATATTGATGATGCTTTAGATTTATACAAAGAAATTAAATCAAATTATAAAACTTCTCGTGAAGGAAATGGAATTGAAAAATACATTGCCCGAGCTGAAAACTCATTGTAATGGCTACAAAAAATACTAACCTCTCCCATTTTAATAAGGAAGAAGTTCCCAATGCCAAAGGTTTACGCTTTGGCATTGTTGTTTCTGAGTGGAATAAAAACATTACTAATGGACTTTATCAAGGGGCATATGATGCTTTAGTTGAATGTGGTGCTGATTCTGTTGATATTACTAGAATTGATGTTCCTGGAAGTTATGAGTTAGTATTTGGTGCAAAGATTGCTGCTAAAGCTAGTCCTGACGCAATAATCTGTTTAGGATCTGTAATTCAAGGAGAAACGAAACATTTTGATTTTATATGCAATGCTGTTACTATGGGAATTAAGGATTTAAATATAAGTTTGGATATCCCTGTTATCTTTGGAGTGTTGACTGATAACACTATGGAACAAGCTGAAAATAGGTCAGGCGGAAAACATGGAAACAAGGGAATTGAAGCAGCTATCACTGCCATAAAAATGGCAATATTAAATAGATAATTATTTTCTAAACTTTTTGTTTTTTAAAAGCTAAAAAGTTTTAAGTTTGCAGCCCAAAAATAATGGTCGCGTAGCTCAGCTGGATAGAGCATCTGCCTTCTAAGCAGACGGTCACAGGTTCGAATCCTGTCGCGATCACAAGAGAAATAAAAAACTCAGTAAGCAATTACTGAGTTTTTTTGATTTTATAAGTAACGTTTTCTTTTTAAAACAACCAATCATCAATAAATAAAAATCGCTTAAAGTTATTTTTTAACCTTGGAAAAGTTTTCTCTCTCAATCATAGTGATATAGAAAATAAAAAGTCCCAGCATAAATGCTAGGACTTTTTTGCGGAGAGAGAGGGATTCGAACCCCCGGTACATTGCTGTACAATGGTTTTCAAGACCACCGCATTCGACCACTCTGCCATCTCTCCGATTGCGGACTGCAAAAATAGAAATATTTTCAAATCGGCAACATTTTTGCAATCTTATTTTTTCAATATATTCAATTCCGTTTTCTTAACAAAAACACTTAGTTAATTTACAATAATTTATCCTATTTTTTCTCAAATAGATAAACACATTGTAATAATCAGCTACAATGCTCATTAATTCTATATTTGCCAAAATGATAACAAAGTTAGCTTACTATATAGTTCTTCTGCCGATTTCTTTTCTGCCTTACTTTATTTTATACGCCATTTCTGACTTTTTATTTATACTAATATACCGCATAATAGGCTACAGAAAAGAGGTAGTTTTTACCAATCTTCAAAACTCCTTTCCTAAAAAAAGCGAACAAGAATTAAAACATATAATGAGTGCTTTCTATAGTCACTTTTGCGATATTATTATGGAAGGTGTAAAAGGCTTTACTATTTCAGAAAAGCAACTCAGAAAACACCTTGTTGTTAAGAATCCTGAATTCAGCAATTACTTTGCTGATAAAGGACAAAATATCATTTTTGTAGGTGGGCATTATAATAATTGGGAAATATGTGCACAGGCCTTTGCTATGTATTCCAGTCATAAATGCATAGGGATTTATAAGCCACTTAGCAATGCTTTTATCAATGATAAAATTTATACTTCACGCTCCAAATACGGAATGCATTTAATTTCCATGAAGCAAACCAAAAAATCATTTGAAGAAGGTGATGAGGCAAAAGCTATTGTATTCGGTTCTGATCAAAACCCTGCAAACCCAAAAAGAGCCCATTGGGTGCAATTCCTTAACCAAGATACAGCAGTACTTTTTGGTGTAGAAAGATATGCCAAAGAATACGATTGGCCAGTGGTGTTTGTAAGTATCAGTAAAGTAAAAAGAGGACATTATGAAGTAGAGTATTCCTTAATTACGGATAAACCTACTGAGCAGCTACACGGAAAAATAACTGAAGATTTTACAAAGAGATTGGAACAAGATATAATAAACCAACCACAATACTGGTTATGGTCGCACAAGAGATGGAAACACAAAAGATAAAAACAGCAGTTGTAGTCCTTAATTGGAACGGAAAAGTATGGTTAGAAAAATTCTTACCTACCCTGGTAAAGCACAGCCAAGAGGCAACTGTTTTTATGGCGGACAATGCCTCAACTGATGATTCTGTTGCTTTTGTAAAAAGCCACTTCCCTTCTGTTAAAATTATTGTAAATGCTACTAATGGTGGTTATGCTAAAGGCTATAATGATGCACTAAAGCAGATTGATGCTGAATACTATGTGCTGATTAATTCTGATATTGAAGTAACTGAGGGTTGGCTTACTCCTATTATTACTTTAATGGATTATGATAAGAAGATTGCTGCTTGCCAACCAAAAGTGTTGGATTATAATAATAGAAGTAAATTTGAATATGCAGGGGCTTCAGGAGGTTTTATGGATAACTTAGGTTACCCATTTTGCAGAGGAAGAATATTTAATGATTTAGAACAAGACAATGGACAATACAATGATGCAATTGAGGTGTTTTGGGCAACAGGGGCTTGTTTGTTTGTTCGTGCTACTCATTTTAATGATCTTGGAGGTTTAGATGAAGATTTCTTTGCACACCAAGAGGAAATTGACCTTTGTTGGCGATTGAAAAATAGTGGCTACAAAATTATGGTTGAGCCAAAATCAGTTGTTTATCATGTAGGTGGTGGTACGCTTGATACTGGTTCTCCTTTTAAAACCCACTTAAATTTTAGGAATAACTTGTTTATGTTATTTAAGAATTTACCTACATCTTCCCTATTAACAACTATACCTATGCGTTTGGTTTTGGATGGTGTAGCGGCTTTTACTTTCCTGAATAAAGAAAAGGGCTTACAGCATGTATTGGCGATTGCAAAAGCTCATTTTGTATTCTATTTTGCAATATCTAAACTGATGGTAAAACGCCAGAAGATAAAGCAGAAAAACACCTTAACAGGGAAAGTAAATTACAGTATTCTTTTTAAGAACAAGATTAAAGGAATTAAGCAATTTTCTGAGTTGTAAAAAAATGTCATCCTGAACGAATGTGAACGGATCTACAAATTCTTTAAACTACAATTCTTCAATAGTATCATTTAAAAATTTCCAGTCTTTATTAAAGGATGATATTAAATCAATTTTCCGCTCTCTTTTCCAACCTTTAATTTGTTTTTCCCTTGCAATTGCTTGGTCAATATTTTCAAATCTTTCAAAAAACAAAAGGTAGTAGCAAGAATATCTGCCAGCAAAATGTTTTTGTTCACCAAGAGCATCTTCTCTGTGTTGGTATAATCTAACAACTAAATCATTCGTAACTCCAGTATATAAAACAGATTTACTTTTATTGGTAATTATGTAAACAAAGTAATTATGGTCTTTCATATTTTATCTAGTTTCTAGAAGAATCAACTAAAAAATGTCTTCCTGAGAATATGTGAAGGAACTACAAGTGCAATTAACTGTAGATTCTTCATTTCATTCAGAATGACAAATTTATTAAAAAAATGTCATCTTGAGCAAAGTCGAAAGATCTACAAATATTGATATAGCAACTACTCTACAATCAACTTCTTCTCGACAGTCCCATCATCATATATTTCAATAAAAGGAGTATTATTTTTTGGGTTTGTTTTTTTACCTAAAACATCTACAACACTTTCTATTTTTCTATTTGGGTTTGGTGCAGGAATATTAACAGTTGAAGTTATATTTCCGTTACCATCAGTTTTAATTAAACAAGCGTTAAAACCTTGAAAAGTAAATACACTTGCGCAAATAATATATCCTCCATCAGAAGTTTGTTGAACAGTGTTACCTTCATCATTTCCTGAAACTCCAAGAGTTAAAGTCCATAAGGAATCTCCAAAAGAGTCTGTTTTTATAAAATAAATACCCTTAGCTAAATTACCGGGAGAAACTGTTACGCCTACAATAACATATCCTCCATCAAGAGTTTGTTCAATGGAATTACCATAATCACTTTCTGTACCGCCAAAAGCTTGTGACCATTGTTCTGTCCCATTTCCATCTGTTTTGATTATATAGACATCTCTATTTCCAGAACCTGTAGAAAATGTAGTGCCACAAATAATGTAGCCCCCATCAGTGGTTTGTTGAACAGAAAAACCTTTATCTGAATTTGTCCCTCCATAAGTTTGAAACCATAGTTCTGTTCCATTACTGTCAGTCTTTATTAAATAAACACCACTATTACCAAAAGATCTTGTATGTCCTGTAATTATATATCCTCCATCATTAGTTTGACATACGGCATAGCTTTCATCAGTATTTGTACCGCCAAAAGTTTTAACCCATTCTTCTTGTCCATTTCCATCAGTTTTTACGAGATAAACATCATTATCGCCATTTCCATATGATTTTGTATTTCCACAAATTATATAACCCCCATCTGTAGTTTGTTGAATTGACCAACCTCTTTCAGAATCTACACCTCCAAAAGTTTGTGTCCAAAGTGAATCACCATAAGCATCTGTTTTTATTAAGTATAAATCATCATCTCCATTTCCAAATGACAAGGTCCAACCACATATTATATATCCACCATCATTAGTTTGTAGTACAGAGTATCCTTCATCATGTGTAATACCACCATAAGTTTGATTCCACTGTTCTACCCCATTTATGTCTGTTTTTAACAAGTATACGTCATAATGCCCCCATGGTCCTGAAGAATAAGAATTTGTCCAGCCTGTAACAATATACCCTCCGTCAGTAGTTTGTTGTGCCGAATAACCTATATCAATAGCTAATGAATCTCCATAAGTTTGTTGCCAACCTTGCCCATTCACAAATAATGGTAAAATCAATAAAATGTAAAGTATCTTTTTCATAGTAGCTTATTTTAAAGTTAATAATCCCGCCTTATAAGAATCCAACCCCAAACCACAAATAACGGCTTTGCAGTTAGGCGATAACAATGATTTTTGTCTGAACTCTTCCCTAGCGTAAATATTGGAAATATGCACTTCAATAACTGGCGTTTCTATAGCTTTTACGCAATCCGTTAAGGCAACTGAGGTGTGCGTATAGCCACCAGCATTCAATAGAATATAATCGTAAGAAAAACCTACTTCCTGCAATTTATTAATCAGTTCTCCTTCTATATTACTTTGAAAATATTCTAGGGTCATATTCGTAAATTCAGCTTGTAAATCCTTAAAATACTCCTCAAAAGAAATATTGCCATAAATAGCTTCTTCTCTTTTCCCTAATAAGTTTAAATTTGGACCGTTAATAATCATTACCTTCATACAAGCAAATCTACATAAATGAGTTGGGAAACATCCATAAAAGGCTTTAAATCTTACTTGCAGATTGAACGATCGCTTTCTGATAATTCCGTACAGGCCTACTTGCGTGATGTAAAGAAGTTTGCCAATTATGCTATTCCATTAGATATTTCTGAACTCAAAGTTACTAGAGAAAATATTAGTAATTTCTTATCAGAAATAAATAAGGAAAGTATTTCAGCTCGTTCACAAGCTCGTATTATTTCAGGAATAAAAGCATTTTACAAATACCTTATTATTGAGGATTATTTAAAAGTAAATCCTACTGAATTAATTGAAAGTCCAAGAATAGGACTCAAGCTTCCTGATACTTTGTCCTTAATAGAGATTGACAACTTGATTGCTGCAGTTGATTTAAGTAATAAACAAGGAGAGCGCAACCGAGCAATAATTGAAACGCTTTACAGCTGTGGGCTTAGGGTGAGTGAACTTACTAGTTTGCAACTATCCAACATTCATTTTAAGGAAGGGTACTTAAGGGTAATCGGTAAAGGCGACAAAGAACGCCTTGCTCCTATTGGTGGTAGAGCCATAAAGTATTTAACCATTTACATTAATGAGGTTCGGAATCATCAAAGCATTAAAAAAGGCCATGAGGATTTTGTGTTCTTAAATAATAGAGGCGCAAAACTCACTAGAGTAATGATATTCCTTATCATCCAAAAGCTGACAGAAGAAATAGGATTAAAAAAGAAGATTAGTCCTCATACTTTTAGGCATAGCTTTGCCACTCATCTGATTGAAGGGGGAGCTGATTTACGTGCTGTACAAGAGATGTTAGGGCACGAGAGCATTACAACTACTGAGATTTATACTCACCTAGATAAAGAATATTTAAGGAGTAACATCATACAATTTCACCCAAGAAGTTAATGGCATTAAGGCATAACATATTAAAAATGTACTTGCTAAAGGCAGTACTTTGGTTCATGGTAGCCATGCCGATTATTGTCTTGTTTTTTCAGGAACATGGTTTAACTTTAACTGAGGTGATGATACTGCAAGCCATCTATTCCTTATCAGTAGCCCTATTTGAAATTCCATCAGGTTATATTGCCGATATTTTTGGAAGAAAACAAACCATAGTTTTCAGTACTATCTTTTCCTTTATTGGTTTTTTGGTGTTTTCATTTTATGGTGGTTTTTATGCATTTGCTATTGCTCAAGTTTTAGTAGGGATTGGTGGTAGCTTAATGTCAGGTAGCGATAGTGCAATAATCTATGATACCCTTTTAGAAACAAGTAATAAAACAAGCTACACTAAAATTGAAGGTAGAAGCTATGCTATTGGTAATTTTTCGGAAGCAGCAGCAGGAATTTTAGGTGGTTTCCTAGCTGTAGGTTCTCTTTACCTCCCTATTTATGTACAGACTTCTATTCTGTTCTTCAGTATCCCTATTGCACTTACATTGGTTGAACCTACAATGCATGAAGAAAATAAATTAGACCGCTCCTTTAAGGCTATACTTGGGGTAGTAAAATTTGCCATGGTAGATCATGCTAAGCTAAGATGGCTAATTATTTACTCTTCCGCTATGGGAGTAGCTACTTTATCTATGGCTTGGTTTGCACAACCTTTTTTCAAGGAGGTTGGTGTGCCCTTGGCTTATTTTGGAATCCTTTGGGCAGGACTGAACTTTTCAGCTGGGATTACTGCCTTTAATGCACATCAATTTTATAAAAAAGAAGATAATTATAAAGTACTTATTTACTTATCGTTAGCAATGTTTACTTCACTTATATTGTTAGGATTTAATAATTCTATGTTTGGATTAATTTTTATTCTATTTATTTATTTGTTAAGAGGAATTGTAACGCCTATTTTACGTAATGCAATTAATGTAAATACAACTTCCAATAAGCGTGCCACTGTGCTTTCTATCAGGAGTTTTATTATCAGAATATCCTTTGCAATATGCGCACCGATACTAGGGTATATTGCCGAAAATTATTCTTTGGCTAATTCTTTTTATATACTTGCGCTAGTTGTTGGGCTATTTTCACTCTTAGCCTCTTTTAAACTTTCCAATTTGGATTAATATTCTATTTTTGCAGTATGAAAAAACTTAAAGCAAAATGGGGCATTGACTCTAACCTTCAATTAGTAATTATATTAATTGTATTTTCAGTTACAGGCTCCATTGCAGTAGCCATAGCAAAACCATTATTAAACATAGTAGGCGCTAATGCTGATGTCATGAGTTTATGGATTTATGTACCCATTCGCATCTTTATCATCTTCCCTACCTACCAAGTACTAATTGTCATTATTGGAGCACTGTTTGGGCAATTTCAATTCTTTTGGAATTTTGAAAAAAAGATGTTGGCTCGCCTAGGATTTAAACGCTTTAAGCAGGACTAATTCATTCCTTTTCTTAATTTTGGCAACCTTAAAACGAAAAAATGAAATTAATTATATCCTTAGCAACACGCCTTATCCCTAGGCATTACCTACAACATGTAAGTCATTTTTTCTTGCAAATCTTCTCTCTTTTTATGAGAGGAAACAAATTTGAAGACCCTATTAATGGAAAAACCTATCGCAAATTACTGCCTTATGGTAGATTAATATCTCGTGAAAATGCGATTGCACCTGATAGCATGAGTTTGGAAAGGCACAGATTGATGTGGCTATTCATGAAAGAAAAAACTAATTTCTTTACTGCTGACTTAAAATTTCTACACATTGCTCCTGAATACTGTTTTTTAAAACTATTCAAAGGAATGAAAAACTTGGACTATACTACTGGTGATTTAATTTCTCCTTGGGCAGATGTAAAGATGGATGTACATGATATACCTATGGAGGATAATACTTTTGATGTAGTAATCTGTAATCATGTATTGGAACATGTTGAGGACTCTCATAAAGTTATGACAGAATTCTACCGAGTAATGAAACCTGGAGGATGGGGGATTTTCCAAGTTCCTATTGACATCAACAATCCAAATACGGAAGAAGATAAAAGTGTAACCGATCCTAAGGAAAGAGAACGCCTTTACTGGCAAGATGACCATTTAAGGCTATTTGGGCTGGACTATGGAAAAAAGTTAGCTGAAGCAGGCTTTAAAGTTACTGAGAGTAACTTCATAAATGAATTAAGTCCTGAGTTAGTGGAACGCTATGCTTTGCCAAAAGATGAAATTGTTTATTTCTGCCAAAAACTATAAACATGCCCAGTGTTGAGTTAAAAAAATTACTTGACAGACAACATAGTAAGGATTATGTTGTTGCTTTCCTCAATAAAAATAACGCAAATTTTAAACAGGCTATTGCTTTAATACAAAGCAATGAACAGCCCAATGCTTGGCGTACCGCTTGGATGCTTTGCCATGCTACCAAAAAACAAGATAAACGCATCCTTCCCTACTTATTAGACATTATAAAAGCAATTCCTAATAAAAAAGACGGACAACAAAGAGAGCTCTTGAAATTAGTTATGAAAATGGAACCTTTGAATGAGGATGCTGAGGGTTACTTTTTTGATGTATGCACAAGTCTTTGGGAAGATGTAAATAAACAACCTGCAGTACGCTATTATGCTGGCTGCTACATGATTACTATGGCAACAAAATACCCTGAAATAAAAAATGAACTAGAGGTTATTTTTGGGGATTATTATACTCAATGCCTCTCTCCAGGTATCAAACGAATATTTGAAAGAAAATTAACAAAATTAAATTAATGAAGAAACTCATATTTTTACTACTTATAAGTACACAACTTTTAAAAGCACAAAGCTTAGAGGATTTAAGCTTTGGAACCGATTCTACTTTTGAAGTAGTGAGCTGGAATATTGAATGGTTCCCAAAAAATGGACAAGCCACTGCCGATTCAGTAAAAACGATAATCCAAAGTTTAGCTGCTGATGTTTATGCCCTCCAAGAGATTGACGATACCACTCTTTTAAAACAAGTAGTGAGCACTATTCCTGGTTATGAATGCTATTTTAAAAGTAGTTATTACGGGGGATTGGCTTACGTTTACAATACCAATACGGTACAGATAAATGCAAAATATGAAATTTATACAACTCAACCCTATTGGAACGCTTTTCCTAGATCACCGCAAGTATTGGAACTTACTTTTAATAATGAAGAGTATGTAATTATTGATAACCACCTGAAATGTTGTGGGGATGGAATTATTGATACTAACGATAGCTCTGATGAAGAAAACAGAAGGTTAATAGCTATCAATTTACTTAAAACTTATATGGATAGTATTTTACCTAATGATAGAGTAATTGTTGTTGGCGATTGGAATGATATATTGACTGACCCTACGGCTAATAATGTATTTAATTCCTTACTGAATACTCCTGACTATTGGTTTGTTGATTTTCCAATTGCCCTTGGTAGTTCTGCTAATTTTTCTTATCCTACTTGGCCTTCACACTTGGACCATATCCTAATTTCAGATGAATTATATGATGTTTTTTCTAGGCCTAATTCAATAGTTTCCTGCATAAGGATTGATGATTATATGAGCAGCTGGAATGCGTATGATAATAACATATCAGACCATAGGCCAGTAGGTTTGAAATTGGAAGTGGATGCTATAATTAACACTACACTTGAGTTAGAAAAACCTAATAAAAACCTTCTTAAAATAGTAGATTTACTAGGAAAAGAAGTAAGTGAAAACACAAAAGGAATTCTCTTTTATCTATATGATGATGGGAGCGTAGAAAAAAAGATAATTATTGAGTAAAGAAAATTATAGATTTTTATGCTATTCTGTTTTGAGCATTATTTTTATAGTTTTTCCATCATCTCGAATAAACTGCATGTTCTTTTTATCTGTGAAATGTAAATCATTTGCAATGAATATATGATCATTACTTTCTTCATTTAATATAATTGTATCTCCTTTTTCAGAGATAAATTCAAATAATCTTGTATTATTTATATTATCAGTTTCTATTTCATGATGATTATGATAGAATTTATTATTTTTCTTTGAAAAACACTTATTTGATTTTTTATAACTACCATAATTATATGTCTTGTTGAAATTAAATCCATTATTTTTAGATTGAGAATATGATTGCTTTTTTGAGCTGTAATTTGCAATGAATATATGATCATTACTTTCTTCATTTAATATAATTGTATCTCCTTCTTTAGTGATAAATTCAAACAATCTTGTATTATTTATATTATCAGTTTCTATTTCATGATGATTATGATAGAATTTATTATTTTTCTTTGAAAAACACTTATTTGATTTTTTATAACTACCATAATTATATGTCTTGTTGAAATTAAATCCATTATTTTTAGATTGAGAATATGATTGTTGTATTGAGCTGTAATTTCCAAATCTTACTGTAGAGTTATTTTTTCTTTTACCATCACATACTTCTTCTGTTTTAACAATGAAATATTCTTTTTGTCCATGTTCTGCAAATGATTTGTCTATTTTTACTTTAATAGTAATAAATTCATCATTAGAATTCACATCAGTTTGTGCATTTACTAAAAATGTAAAGCAAATTATTAAAAGTGTAAGTACTTTCCTCATAGCATTTCTTATTTAAATTATGTAAGTTTCAAAGATAGCAATAATAATTAAAACAAAAATCTTATCATTTTAAGTTACTAAAGAGTGGTTTTATAACTTTTAAGATACTATAAAAAACGCCCAACATTACTGCTGGGCGTTTTTCTAATGATTATTACAATTTGCTAAGCTGCAGCTTCAGTATCTCTAGGCTTAATATACTCAGTACCAACAAAGCCCCAAGTTTCCATATCTCTTG
>Ga0208879_1000392_pt1 | contig 45348 bp, 28 predicted proteins | sample Knorr_S15_td_Bot_FD_185605 | JGI IMG/M metagenome (GOLD analysis project Ga0208879, IMG submission 185605) | Marine microbial communities from Southern Atlantic Ocean transect - Knorr_S15_td_Bottom_ad_5009_LV_A (SPAdes) (version 2) | ecosystem: Environmental > Aquatic > Marine > Oceanic | place... | reverse complement strand
TGCTGGAGTTCACTTGATTTCACTTGAAGTGATAAATAATGAACACATTTCAACAATTGAGGGGATCAATTTAGTAAGATTACCATCGGATGAATTAACCGCTGAAGAAGAAAAATCTCTCCCTTCTCGTTCAAAGGGAGAACAAACTCCTACTGAGTCAGTCGGTTGGTTTTCAATAGGTGCTTTGGGATTAATTGTCAGTGTATTGGTCTACATTATTCTAGTGCGTGTTCAAGAAGGGCCTGAGATGTTAGAACTACCAAATCTTGGACCGGAGCCACAGATTCTAGCAGATGGTTCACCAGATACAGAAGGATTGCCTACAACAATTGATAACGATGGTGTCATGTGGAGGCAGCATATAGATGGGGCGATGGATTGGTGGGACCAAGAATTGCGAGTCTGGCATCGGTGGTGAATTATTGATTGAACAATTATTTGATGACCCAGTTCAATTTGGTTTGTATTTTGTTGCTCTATTGGCGGCGTTAATACTACTGAGACTGATTTATGTTTGGATGGTAATAATCAGGCCACGAAAACCAAAATTGCATGCCGATTGGCGTTCAGACTGTGAGTTTCATGGTGAAGCAATAATCGATGGAACAATGATCACATTTAGAAATATAAGAGATTTTTTCTGGCGCACAACTAAGGATTATGATGAGAATTGGGTTGACGAGATCACAGTCGATTCCGAAGAGATCAAGGATATTTGGTTCGTCGTTGACCATTTTCATTCAATTAGAGGACTAGCACATACACTCGTAACCATTGAATTCAATGATGGCATTTGCTTATCTTTCTCGTTTGAAACAAGAAGGGTCGTTGGGCAAAGATACCACCCATGGGATGGATTATGGCGTGCTTTTGAATTGTATTTGTTAGTTGGCCTTGAGAGTGATATTATGGGTCTTCGCACAAATGGTCGGAAGAATGTAGATTATATGTTTAGGGCTATCACACCACCTGGGAAAGACAAAAAAATGCTATTCAGTCTTGCACATAGGCTGAATCAGTTAGGAAAATCCCCTGAATTTTATAATTCACTTAGTACGACTTGTAATACTTCAATCGTTAGTCTTGTCAATAAAGTAACACCTGGAAGAATACCATTTACGTGGAGGAATTTTTTCCCGGGATATACTCCAATGGCGGCTTACAAACTCGGGTTGATTGAAGATTTGGGCGGGTTTGAGAAAACACTGGAGAAGGCAAGAATTGATTTGATTGCCCAACAATGGAATGGTGAAGGAAGCTATTCAGAAATGCTTAGAGAATATTTACCATAATACTCTCAGCGTTCAATCAATAATAGTAGATGGCCGCCTTGATGAGAAATTTGAATTTCTTCTCCATTAGATTCATTGTGTAATCCATTGGTGCCTGGTGATAATCGTTCATTTTCTAATGGCCATTTAACACCACTGAGAGTTACACCATTGACAGTGCCAATCGCAAACAATGAAACATTCTTGCTCTTTTCTATAGAACCAATAATAAAGCCCTCGCTTGGCACTAGTCTTGCACTCCATTGTTCAAGGTGTAAAATCGCGTTTGAGTTATGCTCACACAATGAAAAATAGGCTCCGATTTGGTGATCCACCCTTCCACCTTCAATGCCGATAACATCAATCCTTTTTGCACTGTGTTTTTTGCAATATTCAAGTGCCTTGGCCAAGTCACTAGAGTTTTGATTTAGCATTGGAATTACAGTGATGTCCAAAGGTTCGATTTGAGACTCAATCATTTCAATAGGAATTGAATCTAAGTCTCCAACAACATAGTCTGGAACTATGTCATTTTGCAATAATTGAACGATTGCTCCATCACAAGCGACAATAATATTAGAATTATCAACCAACGGTTTCCAAATCACTTTACTAGGCCATGTTCCATTGGCAGCGATAAGAATATTTGCGCCCTGCATGAGGTAGCCCATGCACTCTTCATTGTCAAATACACCGATGAATTATTCCCAATTTGAGTTATATTGTTATGACCCCCTATGGGGGTCAAAGCAGTCAACAAGCGAGAAGCATTTTGAAGGAACGGTGTTGTCATGGCGCTATGTCGGATGCGGATGGCAGGGCTTTGCCCACAAAATCCATGCTTATCGCGTTCTTTTTCCTTGCGCAAATATTGACTCCGATTCTCTCAAATGTGGCAGTTGAGCAAGAAATATTGCAACCTGAAGAGGTAGTAATGGGCACCTCTATCGTGCCATTTTCTAATGGTTATAGCCATGATTTTGCTGATACTCTAATTGATTTTGATGGACTTCTTGGTGCAAAGGTTAGAAGCGAATCTGCATTGGATGTATGGAGAAGTGAAGTTTTGGTAAATACTACCAATGAAACACCTGGAACCCCAGATGTCGTTATCACTGGTCGAGAGAAAATAAATTTCTGTTGGTCGACGCTTGAAGGTAATATTCGTGTTGCTGGACGGTATATTAACGGTAATTGGGATGAATCATTAGTCGATACAGTTGCACCGGTATCAAATCAATCCACATTGGTTGATTGTGCTCTATCAGTGACAAATAATGGTAGGTATCAATTATTGTATGCTGATGGTAATGATCTAAAAATGGCAAGAATCGCACTAGAATCTGCAGTTTACACCTCAATTTCATGGCATACTCGGACAATAATTGAAGATGCAAATATAACACACTTGGAACTTACAAGAACTTCGGATGACCTAGAATGGGGATTGTTTAGAAATAAGGATGGACAATTGTGGCAGGTATATTACACTGGAACTAGATGGCAAACATCACTAATGGATGATGGCCCAGTTGGAATAGACTTTGAATTGATAATTGATTCAGATGAAGTAACTCACATTTTGTACACCCTGCCATCAGATGGTGAAGTACGTCTAATTAGAATTGAAAACGGTATCCAAGATAACCGCGTATTAGTTCGGGATAATAATCTAGGCCAAATGATTGGTATGGGTTTGGATTCAAATTTATTTGAACAAATAGCAACATCGATTGTTGATGGCGATAATACCACAGTCCAACTACTCCGTTCACTTTCAGGACAGGATGATGGTAGAATAGACACACAGGCAAACTGGGTTTTATCGGGAGCAGATGATGTTGTTGAGGGAGAGTTACTAGTAGGTGATTTCAATGCTGATGGATTTGACGATTTTGCTTATAATAATCCTTATGCAAGTAGCGATGGACTAACTGAAAACGGTCAAGCAACAATATATTTTGGCTCTGCTACAGGTCCAAATACAACACAAGCAGACCTCGTAATCAACGGAAGTTCATCTGGTGACAAACTATCATCCGGTATTGCTGTTGGTGATTTTAACGGTGATGGATATGACGATTTAGCATTGGGTTCACCAGGTTTTGATGCGTCAAATAATACAACTGATGACCATGGTAAAATCGATATTTTCCTCGGAGATATAAATGGTCTTGGCAATTCTTCTTGGTGGAACCAAAGTGGCGCTATTGGTGATGCATTAGGATGGAAAATAGAATCAATAAATGATTGTGATTTTGATGGCGATTTTGAATTGGCTGCTGTGTCAAAGAATTGGTCTGAAGTAATAGTAAATAACGTCACAATTTATGGTAAAGTTAGTATCTTTTTAGGAAATTCATCATCATTAACCTTTGATAGAAATATTAGTCAAAGTGGATATGGAAACTTTTTCGGAAGAGCATTAGCAAGTGGAGGTGACCTTAATGGCGATGGATTTGCAGATTTGGTAATCGCTAACACTGATTCTGAAGCAAACCCAACGGGATATTCTTCAATCGAGATATTCTATGGCTCAACATCTGGATTTAATGGGACACCCGATTCTGTGATTATATCATTAAGACAAGGACGATTGATGGGTTGGCAAACTGAAATTATTTCTGATATCAATGGTGATGGTTATGATGAATTGGTATTCTCTGAAATATTTAATGGAACTACTACCTACCAAGCGGGTAAAGTGTGGGTCTATTATGGCTCAGTAAATGGAATTACTGGAACTCCGGACTACACTATCGTGGGAGATTCCCCGAATGCTAGAATGGGGTACGCATTGCGTAGTGCTGGTGATGTTAACGAGGATGGATATGGCGATATGATAGTCGTTGAAGACGGCGCACTAAAGAATGGAATTGTCAAATTATACTTAGGTTCTGCATCTGGTTTAAGAAGCGATGTACAAACTATTGTCCAAGGAAATAGTGGAGAAAAATTCGGAGTTGCGATGGCTTCTAATGCAGATTTGAACGGCGATGGTCTTAATGAATTAATAATCAGTAAAAGAAACTTAAACCGTGGAATCTCCTATGGATTAGATTATCATATATTGTCCGAAAGAGATTGGGAAGCAACTGATTTCACTTATCAAGGTGATTTATTATCTCTAAACCTCGCAACATCAGCCTCCGGAGAATCGAGTATGATGTTGACAATGGTAGTAGAAAATACTACTCAACTACACAAGCTAGAACATGCCAATGATGGTAGTTCTCTCGGCGTTTGGCTAGATCAATTAATTACATTATCTAATGAAAATGGTACAACTGTTGAATATGCTGTTACAAGTGCAGGAAGGCCAATTATCCTCACTAGTGATGCAGTAAATGGAATTGTCTACCACACTGCATCAGCATTTACCGCAGTTGATAAGGAATTGGTAACCATTGGTACAATGGGCCAATATCTTGGCAGTACATTAGATGAAGAAGGCCGCCAACATCTTGCATATACTTCAGGAACAGGAAATCAAATCTTCGCTAGTGTTGAGGGTGAATCTTCTTGGACTCATGAAATGGTTAGGAGTTTAATAGTATTGGACGGTGAGATATCAGTAATTGTAGATTCCAACAATAATACAAATTTGATTTATAGAGATTCATCTGACGATAGACTTGAGTTGGCTACAAAGACTAGTTCTTGGTCATTAACAGACATTGGAGATATTGGTAGTGCGGTAAGTATTGACCATCCAGCAGTTTTGTTGCCAAATGGTTCATTTGCAATCGCACTGATAGAATCTGATGGCATGAACTCTAATTTGAGTCAATGGATTTGGAATGGAAGCGCAATATCCTCTACAGTTCTTCAGGCAGAAACTGATTTATCCACTGATATTGAAATTGAATTATCAGATGATGGTTATTTGTACATTACTTCTATGACAAATTCTGGGACTCTTTCAATATTCAAGAGTATGTGGAATGATAGTAACTGGACAAATCCAACTTTACCGCAGCCGCAAGGTGGAATCAATGATTACCAAGTTGATTTAGAAGTCTCTAGTACTGCAATAATGGCTGTAAGGGGAAGTGGAAATAGTGATGTAATTTATGTTGAAGATATTGAGGGTAATTGGACAACCATTGCTACACAGCCTCCTTCAACCTCAAATGGAGCATGGGATTTAGTGGAACTTGATGACCACTATGTTCTATTGACCAGTGAGCCAACCAGTAACTTACTAACATGGAATTCTATATCAAAACATCAAATCAATGGTCAAGCAGCACCATGGATGAGTATGACTTTCGGGGATATTAGCACAGGTAATTATCTCGATGCGGATATTGACTCTAACGGAACAGTTATTCTATCTATTTGGGATACAATCAACAATGATGTAGATTTATTGAGACTATATCCCGACCAAGATAGAGATTTGATTTTTGACTTATTGGATTTATTACCAAATCTGGGCAATCAATGGAATGATAGCGACGGTGATAATTATGGAGACAATAATCTAGGCCCTTCATTTGACAGTTGTCCTACAGTTTCTGGGACTTCATCATTCTTGGAGATGGGCTGTTCTGATTATGATACTGATGGATATTCGGATTCAGTAGATGAATGTTCAGACGTTGGAGGAACTTCATGGATTGACCGACAAGGATGTGTTGATGTAGACCAAGATGGCTGGTCTGATAATGATGGCAGTTATTATTTGGGTGATGAATTCACTACAAATTGGAAACAATCTAAGGATACAGATAATGATGGATATGGTGATAATTATGGTCCTGATTGTTGTACAACATGGTTAGACCCTTTTGCTTCACTAGGAGATTTGTTCCCATTTAATCCAAGTCAATACAAGGATTACGATGGTGACGGTTGGGGGGATAATGATTCTGACCCAATTAGCGGTGATAACTGTCCATGGGATTGGGGTTCTTCTTGGCGTGACCGATTTGGTTGCCTTGATTCCGATGGTGATGGTGCAAGTAACCCTTCAGAGTTGGGTACTTTCCTAGAATGGAATACATCACATGGTGCAGATGCTTGGGAAAATGATTCAACCCAATGGGTTGATTCAGATGGCGATGGATATGGCGATAATAGTTCTGAAGGAGCAACAAACCCTGATTACTTCCCTAATTATATTGCAGCAGCAAATGATAGTGATTTGGATGGCTATCCCGACCAGTGGACGATTTATTACAATGGCACCAATGGCGCAGGACTTGTATTAGATGGCTGTGATGATTTGTGGGGTAACTCAACAAAACCATATCCTGGATGTCCAGATACTGATGGTGATGGTTGGATGGATTCACAAGATGATTTCCCATTAGAAAAGACTCAGTGGTATGATTCCGATGGCGATGGCTTTGGAGATGAAGCAGATGGTTTTGAAGGGGATCAATGTCCTCTTGATATTGGAGTATTCGATGGCACCTGGGGCATGGGATGTCCACTGATAAATGATGAGGACGATGACCTTGATTCAGTTTACAATGACTTTGACCTATGCCCGAATACAGGGCTTGATTTAGAAGTCGATGTCAACGGCTGTGCTCAAAATCAATTGGATGATGACCAAGATGGAGTTACCGATGATATTGACCTATGTCAAGATACAGAGTTCGCTGAGGCCGTTGATGCCAATGGTTGTAGCCAAACACAGCAAACAACAGATACCGATGGTGATGGTGTGTATGACCCAGTAGACCTATGTCCATCAACTCCAGTTGGAGAGACCGCAGATACAAATGGCTGTGGAGACTCTCAGAAAGATGATGATTCTGATGGAATCACCAATGATTTAGACCTTTGTCCAGATACGACGATTGGTTTCCCAGTAGATTCTGACGGATGTATAGATGAGACTGCATTAGAAACAGATCTTGATGGCGATGGATGGAAAGGAAATTATTCCTTTTCTTTTAATAACGTAACTGGATTAAGAGAAAATCAAACTGGTGATGCATTCCCTCTAGATGCAACACAATGGCATGACAAAGACGGCGATGGTTATGGTGACAATCTGAGTGGAGAAAATGCAGACGAGTGCCCTGAAGAGCATGGTTTATCTTTCGAGGATTTCCTTGGTTGCTATGACGATGGTGATGGCTGGAGAGATCAATTTGAACCAGAATCACTACGTGATAATCCAACACAATGGGAAGACAGAGATGCAGATGGATATGGAGATAATGCATCTGGAACAAATCCAGACCTTTGTCCAGATACTCATCCAAATATGAGGAACGAAGTAAATGAGAATGGTTGTCACGCTACAGAAGTAGATAGTGACGGCGATGGTGTCTTTGATTTCTATGACAATTGTGTTGATGTTCACAAAGGTGTTGATGGATATTCAGATGGCTGTCCTAAAGAAAAAGTAACCGATACCGGTTCATCTTCAACAATTATGGGTGTTTCTAAGACGGCATTAATTGGCATCGTTGGAGGTATAATCGGATTATTGGTTGTTATTGTTATTGTTTTGAGATTAGTCCGTGGGGATGACGATTATGATTTCGATGAAGATGAAGAAGGTTGGTACGATGATGATGACGATGAAGACGATTTCATGTCTTCATTGAGAAGTGCTCCAAAGAAGAGTCCTCAGAGAAGCCCTCCAAGTAGAGGCTCTGACAGGCCAGCAGCAAAACCTCCTAGCAGGGGCCCTTCTGGAACGCCTACATCTAGTAGAGGTCCTCCTGGAAAGGCGGCCCCTAGCAGAGTTCACCCAGGTTCAAATACAGGTAAAGTAAGTACGAAAACAAATGTTGATAGTACTGATTCTGCAGACGAGAATAAAGAAGGTCAAGTTGTTAAGAAGAAAAAGAGAAAGGCAACGATGAGGGTGGATTTGAGTATTTTTGAAAGCCATCAAACCGCAGATAGAGAATCTGCTGCAAATTGGGTAATGCAAGCTTTGTCAGATGGTGAAGAGCAAAGAACAATCATGATGCAATTACAAGAAACGGGCTGGACGGCTCAACAATCAAGAGCCATTTTTGACATGGGACGGAGTCGTTAAGGTATCCAAAATACCTTTGTGAGGAGTATCCGACGGCATCAGCCATAAGAAGTGGGTCAAGTTGGCGAACAAATGAGCGGGGGTTGAATATGTCGGATGCGGTACTTGAAGGAGCAATTATGCCAAAGGGCATAGAAGTCGATGAGGCTGCTGCATACTTTGGTATTGTTAAGTCATCTGACGCTGTTCATCAGATGTTGGCAATGAACCGAATAGAAGCGCTGGAGAATTTTTTCGCACAATTGTCAGATATCGTATTAACTCCTGGCGAATTTGATTTTGAAGCCGCTAGTAAAAGAATGCAATGTGAGGGTGGAGAAATTTACTTTTTAGTTGCAGGTCATTTGTCACTATTGAGTGTTACAGATCCGCTATTGAATTATCTCGGCTTTAATAATTCATTAGGAGAAGGCGCAGGAAACTGTCAAAGAGAATCATCTGGTCCCGATTTTGAATCACTCAAGGCAATATCAGACCCAATGAATATCCTAAAACTATTGGCGATAGCATACAAGACGGGTGGGGCTAGCGAAGTTACTCGTTATCTCAATGGATTCGAAGCGTTAGTGTCCAATCCTGCATCTAATGAAGTTGCGTTATTATCTATCGCTAACGAATTTGTCGCTTCTTTAGATGTATCAGGTCATGCACTTCCGATTGCTACACTTGCAAGCGGTAATGCAGCATCCTCTGCAGTAGTTGCTCCAACCATAACTCCAATACCAGTTCAACCTGAAAAGCAAGCAGTAACATCAGTTCCGATTCCAAAGATTGCAAGCATTCCGTTGCCAAGTCAAGTATCAGTTCCGCTACCATCGGAAATTAATCAAGCGACACCACCCGTAATAGGTGATGAGACAATTCAACCAGTTCAAGTCAATACAGAGAATCAAAAGGAAGTAGCAAAAGCCACTCAAGATGCATTTGCTGGGGCATTCAATATAGGAGTTGAAGAGGAAATAGCGCCAGTAGTTGAAGAAACATTGCCTGAACAGCAACCCGAAGAAGTTGTCCAAGAGATTATAGAAGAAGTACAGCCAGTTGTAATAGAGGCTGAAGCAAATGAGCCTGCACAAGAAGAATTTGTAAGTGCTGCAGAACATTTTATTGCTGCAGATACTGATGGAAGTGGACAATTATCAATTGAGGAACTGGCAGAAGCAACTGGCACTACAATAGAAGAAGCCGCAGTTCTTCATACACAAGCAGATACCGATGGGGACGGGGCAGTATCGCTTTCAGAATTCATGTCTTCTGCAGCTGCTGAGAAAGCGTCAATTCTACCAAAGCCGATTGCTCCAGTACGCAAGCCATTGAGTGAAAAGCAACAACCGAGACAGGAACAACCAACATGGGTTCCTCCTCAACCAAGACCCATTCAACCAAATCAACAACAACCACAGCAGGGATGGAACCAACAGCCGCAACAACAGCCGCAACAAGGATGGAACCAACAACCGCAACAACAGCCGCAACAACAGCCGCAACAACAGCCGCAACAACAGCCGCAACAACAGCCGCAGCAACAGCCGCAGCAAGGATGGAATCAGCCACAAGCACAAATTCAACCAACAATTCGTTCAGGCGTATTATGCCGTGGTTGTGGGATTGGATTAGATCCAAATTGGAGACATTGTCCAATATGTGGTTCTCCAAATGCAGGTTTCTAATCACATCAATAGTTTACCATTTCCGATAATCTGTGTGTCATCAAGCCATACACTTGCGCTTTTTAGCACACCAGAAATATGTATGCCAACTGCAGCAGAGCCACCTAGTGATGTATTGTCGCCGACAGCGAAATAACAAGTACCCAATTTTTTTTCATCTTCAAGAACATTACCAAGAAGCCTTGCCATTGGGTTCATTCCGAATCCAAATTCAGCAACCGTCCAAACATCTTCTCTATTCTTGGTATTTTGCCTTCTCGCTGCTTCGCCGAACTCTTGACGTATTGAAGCAGCGATTGAGCCACCTTTTACATCAATAACTAATCCATCTTCAATGATGAAAGTTACTGGTTCATCAATTAGGTTAGATTCCCACGAACCATCGATTACAATCGTTCCATTCATACTGTTATCTCTCGGTAAAATGAATACTTTACCAGCGGGTAAATTAGTCAGCATTCTCGGACGATTACAGATTCCATTATCATCCATTTTCCATTCTCTCCAATTTACCTCAAAGGTGACATCTGTTCCATTATCTGATTTCACATTGACAATTCTTTTACGTCTTAGAATTGGTGATAATTCACTAATATTGCGCTTGATTTCTGTGAAATCAGCAGAGATACCTCCCTTGGTGAACATTTCAACATTCATCCCAGGCATTGTCGCAACCCGCGCGCCATCTTTTAGTGCCTGACGTATCGCTCTAGTGTGAGTCAAAGAATATCTTGTTGGAGCGATAATTACGGATTGCTGACGCATTAAATTTGCAACAGGAGTAGGCGGTTCATCACCATGGTGTCGGCCTTTAGGCATTACAATCAATAATACTCGGTCTGTCCTTTCAATTGCTGCCTCATGTAGAGATTGACCAATTTCTCCTGTTGTTGGGTCACAAATAATTAGCACATTGTCAGCACGACGAATATCAAGACAAGTACGAATAACAGTTTGCGAACCATTTTTTAATAAAGCAGTGATATCGTCAGCAGTTTCTTCTTCAATTTCCTCAATAATTGCTGGTTCAACATCATCATCTTCCAATTCAATTGCAGATGAGTTTTTCTCAACATTGATTTCATCGGAATCAATATCGTCATTTTCATTAATGACTACGCGTAATTCCTCGTCATCCACTATAGGAGGGCGTTCCTTTCCGCCTTTTCGTCGGAACGGTCTCACCATGCACAAGCCAATCCGCATGAAGACTTCAATGTGTGCCAATATTGCGAAAAAATCAAGATTTTAATATCAACGAATATTCAATCGTATATTTGATGAAGAAAGACTCTTTCGCCATTGTTATGAGCGTATATAGTGAATTCATTGAATTGGTAAAGGACATCTATCGACTAGGTGCATTACAAGGTCATTTAGGTTGGGACCAAGAGACGATAATGCCTGCAAAAGGCGCAGAAGTACGGGGCGAAATATTAGCATGGTTAGCCAAAGAAAGACATTTGCGCATAACCGATTCTAATCTTGGAGAATTATTGACAACTTTGGAAACCGAATCAGACTTGGATGCGGATCAATCCGCAAATATTAGGGAGATGAGAAGAGTTTACGACAAATCAATAAAACTTCCAAGTGAATTTGTTTCAAATTATGCAAAAGCTCGTTCTGAAGCATTACTAGGATGGCAAAAGGCGAGAGGCAACTCTGATTTTTCTTCATTTGAACCACATCTACAAAAATTGGTGGATATGACCAAACAAAAAATAGAATATTTCGGCATTAAAACCACAGCATACGACGTTCTTCTAGATGAATATGAAGTAGGTATGACCGTTGCAGATTATGACCCCTTATTTGCTGGATTAAAGGAGAAATTAGTTCCTCTCTTACACAAAATACTCCATTCACAAAAGCTCAATCCTCTTCCGCAATTACCAGAAGGTCTAACATTTTCAATTTCAGCACAAACGGAGTTCTGTGAGAAAGTTTCAACCAATATGGGCTTTGATTTTGAAGCTGGACGGATGGATGCATCAACCCATCCTTTTTCCGCAGGTTTGTGGCCAGGAGACACTCGTTTCACCACTAGATTCAATGAGAAAGATCCATTTTCATGTTTGTATGCAGTAATGCACGAAACAGGGCATGCGTTGTACGAACAAGGTTTGGCGCGTGAATTTGCATTCACTCCAAGAGGTCAAGCAGTTTCTTTAGGTGTTCACGAATCTCAAAGCCGTCTTTGGGAAAATCAAATTGGCCGCACTGAGGCATTTTGGAAGGTTGCAAATCCGTGGTTTAGGGAGTTTTTCCCAGATTCTCCCCAATGGGATGCGAAAACCTTGAACAAAATTGCTAACACAGTCTCAACAGGATTTATTCGTGTAGAAGCAGATGAAGTGACTTATAATTTGCATGTAATGCTGAGATACGAAATTGAAAAGAAACTATTCAATGGAGAATTAACTGTTAAGGAATTACCAGAGACTTGGAATGACATGTTTGAGCAGTGGTTTGGAAATAAAGTCCCAAGCGATTCAGAAGGTTGCCTACAAGATATTCATTGGTCGATGGCCGCTTTCGGATATTTTCCAACATATACACTTGGAAATCTATATGCTGCCCAATTACTAGAGGCGATGAGTGTTGACTTAGGTGACATTGACCGAATAATTGCAGAAGGCGATTGGTCTTCGTTATTACAATGGCTACGTCCTCGTATTCACCATCAAGGTTCGGTAATGACACCTGGCCAATTGATAGAATCGGCAACAGGTAATCCGCCAAGCCCAGACGCTTTCATTAGATATATAGAGAGTAAATATAGCGAACTATATTCTCTAAGCGATAACTGATTTAATAATCAGTCATCATCGTTGGATTCTGATTCTTGCTCTTCATCATCACTACTTTTTGAACTGATTAAAGATTCCATCTTTGAAGCCAATTCAACCATTGCTTCTTGCAAATCATTAGATCTGTCATCTTCATGGTCTGTTCCAAATGTTGTTCCCAGCAATGTGATCATTGCGCCAGATAGCATGACCACTGCAGGCCAATATATGTCTGCTGCAACCATATCTGCCCCTGCACTCATACCGCCCCATATCGCACCTGCGATAAAGAGGGTAAAGCCAATCATTACTTGCTGGTATCCGTCTCCCAAATTTTCCTTTATTGAACTCATGTTGTGTCCTCAAATGAGGATAAACCGTTCTACTAATTATAATATTCCTTACAAGGAATAAAACTAATACCCTCTAAACAGATAGCAGAGGCAGATTATTGCCAAGGAGTCATCACTATTGGATTGCCAACTTGTCCCTTTCCAACTAGCAATTTACCTTTCTGCCCTGTGCTCATGTCACGCTTGAAAACAGGAATTCCTGCAACGATAGTAATTTGTGGCCAGCCGACCAATTTTTCCCCTCTAAACGGGCTCCATCCCACCCTTGTCCAAGTATTTTCATCAATGACTTCTACTTCATTTTCTAGGTCGACTAGAACAACATCGCCATCTGCACCTTCAGTCAACTTTCCCTTGCCGACCATATTGTAACAATCAGCAACATTTGTGGACATCCACTTTACAACATCTTCAACACTGCACATTCCATTCTTTGCATGTGTAAGCATTACAGGCAAGGATGTCTCAACACCAGGCATCCCGCTCGGAGCATTTGGAAAACCCTCTAATTTTGAATTAAGAGTATGTGGTGCATGGTCTGTAGCAATGCATTGGATGGTACCATCATGGATGCGTTGCCATAATTTGTCCTTGTCCACTTGATAGCGAATTGGCGGGTTCATCTTTAATCTAGTTCCTTCCTTTTCAACATCAGATTCAGTAAATGTCAGATGTTGAGGTAAAGTTTCAGTTGTGATGATAGCACCTTCTCCAGCCTCTGAAGGTAGGCGAGTTCTATCGGCTAACCAATCTGCTTCTAAACCACTTGTTAGGTGCAAGATGTGTAGTCGATGCCCACTATCATCTGCTAATTCAACTGCCAACTGAGTAGCAAGCAATGCTGTGATGTCATCTCTCCACTCAGCGTGTGCAGCCATATCAGTTCTATTTTTATAACTTTCAAACCGCCTGACCAATCGCTCTTCGTCTTCGGCATGAACAGAAATTAATCCGGCTGTATTATCAAAAATAGTTTTCAAAGCCTCACGTTCATTTACAAGCAAATTTCCAGTAGATGAACCCATGAATATTTTGATGCCGCAAATTCCTGGAATTGAAATTGGTTGTTCTGGCGTACCAACTGCTAACTGTAACTGTTCAACATTTGTAGGAGTTGCACCGATGAAAAATCCATAATTATTTACACATTTTGCAGCAGCAGTATCTAACTTTCCTTGCATGCCCGGCATCGTTGTTATTGATGGATTGTTATTTGGCATGTCAAGAAAAGAAGTAATTCCACCGCTAACTGCAGCAGCACTACCACTTTCTAAGTCTTCTTTATCTGGTTGTCCCGGATCTCTAAAGTGACATTGTGGGTCAATTCCACCCGGAAGTAAATGTAGGCCACGACCATCTACTAGCAGTTCATCGTCATTCGGTAGTAAACCTCCTCCGATAGAAATTTCAGAAATAATTCCGTCACTTATTCGCAAATCTCCGATTGCAGTTTGACTTGGAGTAACCATTGTTGCTCCACAAATTAACACACTACCATGGCGTGACATAACCTTCCCTCACAATACATGGCGATGACTCTAGCCCATCAACTAATCGCCCAACTAAATGAATGAGTTCATTTTGATTTAGGCCTAAAAGCATTACAAACTTCTAGATCCATATCGATAAATGGCCCTTCTATCAAATCAACACAATATGGAACAGCCCTCCATATCTCATCGATCGTCTCTCTAATTGCCTTAGGCCTACCAGGTAAATTGAATATTAAGCAAGCACCACGAGTGCCACCAATTTGCCTTGAAAGAATTGCAGTTGGTACAAACGCCAATGAAATTGCTCTCATTTGTTCGCCAAATCCATCCAATATTCTATCACAAACAGCTGCAGTTGCCTCTGGGGTAACATCCCGTTTTGCGGGACCGGTTCCACCTGTGGTAACAACAACACTACAGCCGATTTCATCGACTAATTCTCTCAATGTCTCTTCAATTGCTTTTTGTTCATCACTAACACATCTATAATGAACATTCACAGGGCTTTTTATTGCCTCCTCAAAGAAGCCTAGAATCGCAGGCCCTCCTCGGTCTTCATACTGGCCGCTACTGGCTCTATCACTGGTAGTGATAATACCAATCTCGGCTAACTCACCTACGTGGTTATCTCTGCCTTCAAGGATGGTTATTGACTGCAATGCAAAACCTCAATTTTCGCCATATTTTGCTTGAACATCAGCGTGGAAGTTGTCGAGTAAAGTGTCTTCAAATAACTCGGTTTGTCTACGCATTTTTGTTGAGCGCATATGGAATACCGCTAGTAGAATAAATACAATAATGACCAATGGAATAACCGCTTCCAATTTGTACTGGTGCATTACTTTGACAATGCCTTCCGCAGTATATGCCCATGTGATTGAAGCAGCAACACCACCAAGACCAGTCGCAAGTAATACTCTGGTAAAATTCATTCTTGACAATAGCCCTAACATGGCACCAACCAATACACCAGATGCCATAAATGGAATCCAGACGAAAGCGATTAGGCCCCAAAAGCCCCAGCGATTAATGAAATCACGCTTTTCGTTTGCCATATATTCAACAGTGGATAGGGCGTTGCCAATGAATTTAGTTTGCAGCATCCTTCCGCCAAGCCCATCTTGCTTTGCAATAGCAACAACTCTTTCATCATCCGAGCCACTATGTTCTATTCTTCCAGCACCAGATCTATCGGCAAGAGTTGAAACTTGATTTCTAGTTTTTACTACCAGTTCTTGGCTACCGAGTAAGTCTGAATTTCGTTGAGAAATATATTGATATAATTCATCTTGAATTTGGTCAGTCGTTTTCTTAAATCTAAAGAAAGCAAATCTCTGCGTAGGGTAATATATTACAGATACGAAAATTACTTTGTCATCACTTGTGACAACAGCACCCTCCAAATTAACATCATTACGACGTGTGAAAAATAGGTCTAGAGAATCTCTTACTTCATCTTCAACTACAGATAATGTGTGTAATTCGGAGAAGAATGAAGTGTAATCTTGTTCAGAATGTTCAGCCTCACTTCCTGCGGAGCCAATACCGACTCCAGAATCAAAGTCAACAACATGACCAGTACCTATTGTTCTAACAGTTAGTTGAACAGGCTTGAAGACTCTAAATATTGCAAACTCATCAAGAATTTCTTTCAATACTTCTGCACGAACATCCCTATTATCTGAGAATGTCGCATCAGTATTCTGATATGGAACCATAATGTCAATTGACAATTCTCTTGGTTCAATTTTATACAATTCCCAATCTACATCAATTTGTAACCTTGATGCAGTATTTGTAATCGTGTCTTCAACCAATCTCTTAATGTGGGAGCGTGATAACATATCGTCAGCTTCTTGATGATATACTTTGTATGTAATCGGATACAAAACCATTAATGAAATAACCGAAAGTGAAAGCGAGATAAATGCCATCCACCAAGCAGGGATACCTGCAGAACCGCCAGTTAACATTGCAGTTTCTCTACCGCCACCCAATTCGGCACCCATCAAGAGATAGCCCCAATCTCCTAAATCTTGTACACCCCAGCAAGATCTAGCGCCTTCGTCGGTGATTCTAATATCTCTGATAGTGCCACTTGAAACGAATGGAAGGAAGTCAAAACTTTTCTCCTTTTCCTCGATTTCAAATAGTATTTCTTTACTTATTTGTTCTCCACCTACAACAATTGTTGCATTTTGAATGTCTGAATTATTATATACAGTAACGCGTAAAATGATTTCATAATGGCCTGCTTCTAGTTCTGAATAGGGCGCTCGGTGAGATGCTCGTCCTGCGGCTCCTTCTCCTTCTCCAGCAACTCCTCTCAACACTTCTTCAGAAGAAATAACAACTTGACTTTCTTCTTGTTTCTCTATAATTGTATAATTCAGCACCGCCGTCCCTACAGGTAGATTGTGGCCCGCAATTGAAAACAATTGGCGGTCATTATCAGGGAAGATATGTAACCACGGTTCATCGGTGATTTGCTCACACTCGCCACCTATGTCCAAGAATGTATTCGATGCTTCGTGGTCAATTGAGGTCGTATTTCCTAGCATTCCAGAAGACATTGCAAATAGAAGTAGAGCAAAAACACCACCGTATGCGACTCCTGCAAATAGAACAAAATCTTCCTTGCTACTTAAAAACGATTTTTTGTCTTGGGTTCTTCTTTTGCGAATAGTAGCGAGTTCCTTTGCCGTCTTATCACGGCCTTTTGTCTCAGGGTCTTGACTTTCCTTTGGCATGTCTTCCCCGCTCACCGCCTTTCCCATGTTTTGCGAAGAGAGGCATTAGCACATGAAGTAATCTCTAGATATTAATAAAAATCAGTTACCAAAGCAAAATGTTGATGAATGCTAATCGCGAATACTGAACAGTTGGTGGGTAAGGCCGGACTTGAACCAGCGACCTCGGCATCTTCAGTGCCGCGCTCTCCCAACTAAGCTACTTACCCGTATATGTTGGCGAGCCCCCTCGCCATATCAAGGCTTTTGTTACAGTGATTTGCTTCACGTTTGCTCAAACAATTATTCAATGCCGTCAAGAATTAATTTTTGGGCGTCAAACAGTGCTTCTAGGCCACCATCTGCACTACCGAGTAGTGCTAATAATTCATCTCCTGAGAAAGTTGCTTCTTCTCCTGTACCCTGTATTTCAACATATTTACCATCGGCGGTTTTGATAACATTCATGTCAACATCTGCATTAGAATCTAGCAGGTAATCTAGGTCCAACCACACTTCATGGTCTATCAAACCAACAGATATTGCTGCCAAATCATGAGGGATCACTGCGTTTTCATGGTTACTTGCTTCAATGTTAGATAATGTTGGAGCAACCCAATTTCCATCCTTTTGCTGTTCAAATGTTGGGCGAAGGTCCTTTGGAAGACAAATTCCCTTTGCAATTAGTCTTCTAACCGCTAATCTTAATGCAATATTTCCTGCAGTAATCGATGCACAACGAGTTCCACCATCAGCGTTTAGGACATCACAATCAACATTGAGGGCGATAGGACCTAGAGCTTCTAAATCCACAGCAGCACGTAATGAGCGAGCAATTAGGCGTTCAATTTCTTGAGTTCTGCCCTTTGCTCCTCTTCTTTCACGACGGAAGCGTGAATCGGTTGAACCAGGTAATAGTGAATATTCAGCATGTACCCAACCTTTCGGTGAATCCCTTGGAAACCATCCAGGTAGCCTAGAGTCCTTTGTTACACATGCTAAAATTACAGTATCTCCTTGCCTGTAAAGTATTGACGCAAGTGCATTTGGTGTAAAATCAATTTCGACTTCCACATGTCTCATTTCGTTTTTTGCTCGTGTCGGTTCAAAACCGGTCTTGAATTTGGCCATGATGAGCCGAGTGGGTTTGCTTCATCAAGGCTTCTCAAGACAATTATTGCTCAGCATCACATTGAAAGGTGTGCTTTTGCTGGCATGGTTATGACCCTACCGCGTGTTGCCATTTGTGCTGTCGCCCGTACACCGATTGGTAAGTTCAAGGGAACCTTGTCTAATTTTTCGGCAGTGGAATTGGGAATACTCAGCGTTAAGGAGTTATGCAATAGAATGCAACTCAACCTCAAATCAGGAATTGTTGACGAGGTAATTTTTGGTCAAGTACTACAGGCAGGAGCAGGTCAAAATCCTGCACGTCAAGTTGCATTGGGAGCAGGATTGCCTGTTTCAACACCTTGTATGACCTTGAACAAAGTGTGTGGCTCATCGCTTAAGGCCGCAATGACCGCTGCAAACAGCATTCGCTCAGGAGAGTATAACGTAATTATCGCAGGAGGTATGGAAAGTATGACCAACGCTCCTCAATTAATGATGGGTCAAAGAGGTGGTGAGAAAATGGGTAATTCCAAACTAATTGATTCAATGATACATGACGGGCTTTGGGATGTCTATGATGACATTCACATGGGCAATACAGGGGAAACAGTTGCTCAAGAATATTCAATTTCGCGTCAAGAATCAGATGACTTCGCAGCAAAATCCCAGCAAAAAGCAGCAACTGCATGGGAAAATGGATGGTTTGATTGGGAAACCTTTAGCATTGAAGTGCCACAAGGAAAAGGCGCCCCGATTAAATTTTCTCAAGATGAAGGAGTTCGTGCTGGAACCACTGCAGAATCGTTAGCAAATCTAAAGCCAGTCTTCAACAAAGAAGGCCAAGTAACAGCTGGTAATGCCAGTACAATTAACGATGGTGCAAGTGCAATTCTATTGGCAAATGCTGAATTTGCTGAACAGCAAGGTTGGGAAATAATTGCTTATGTTGACGATTATGTTACATCCGGTGTTGAACCATCACGAGTTATGAGTGCGCCAATTCCTGCGGTAAAAAATCTCTTAGAACGAAATAATCTACAAGTTCTAGATGTAGATATTTATGAGCATAATGAGGCATTTGCAAGTGCCTCATGCGCTGTTGCAAAAGAAGTTGCAATACCTCATGATAGATTCAACCTACATGGTGGCGCAGTAGCCCTAGGACATCCATTGGGTTCAAGTGGAACAAGATGCTTGATTACGATGCTTGGAGTAATGCGCAGAACCGGTGGGAAATCGGGAATAGTAACACTATGTCTTGGTGGCGGAAATGCAGTTGCAATGCTCATTCGCACTGAATAATCGTTTATTCAGTGATTAATTATCGGTTTTTTTATACTGATGGTGCTAAATAGGGCTGGGCGTCGGCCACAGACATGGACACTGAAGATGTTACATTCGCCGACCTCGGCGTCGACCCTAAGGTCGTACGCGTTTTAGAGGCTCAAGGCATCGTTTCACCGTTTGAAGTGCAGATTACTGCTATACCGGAAGGCATGGCTGGAAGGGATGTCTGTTGTCGTGCTCCAACAGGTTCTGGTAAGACTTTGGCATTCGGACTTCCGCTATTAGCCAAGACTACTGAGTCAAAACCATTCTGCCCAACTTCTCTAATTTTAACTCCAACACGTGAACTTGCAGAACAAATTTACACTGTATTGGAGCCTCTTGCATGGGAACTCAAATTGTATGTGCTTGCAGTTTATGGCGGTGTATCATACCAAAAACAATTCAAGGCACTTGACCGTGGTGTTGATATTTTGGTGGCATGTCCAGGACGATTGTTAGATTTAATTGACAGGGGAAATGTTTCACTTCAAGATGTTAATTGTGTAGTTCTTGACGAAGCAGACCGAATGGCTGACATGGGATTCATGGAACCAGTTTGTAAGATTCTTGATATGTGTAAAAGTCATAGGCAAACCATTCTTTTCAGCGCAACCTTAGATGAAGAAGTTGCAGATTTGGTTCGAGACTATCAAACCGATCCAGTGACGATTGAAGTTGGCCCAAAGGAAGTTCCAATGGATTCAATGCAACATCTATTTTGGATGATGCCAGGTTCAAAGAAAGGGCCGATGAGTGCAGAATTAATCAGAAAAACAGGTCGTGCTATTGTTTTCTGCCGTACCCGTGCAGGCGTTGATAGAGTCGGAGATGAATTGGAATACGATGGTGTGTCAGTTGAGATATTACATGGAGGGTTAAGCCAACGAAACAGAGACAGAGCCATGGAAAGATTCCAGCATGGAGAAACAATGGCTCTAGTTGCGACAGATGTAGCCGCAAGAGGAATTGATGTTACAGGCGTAAATTGTGTAATTCATTATGACCCTCCAGAAAACGGTAAGGCATACAAACACCGAAGTGGAAGAACTGCTCGCGCTGGATCATCTGGCGTTGTAGTCTCTCTCGTTCAAAAACCTCAGAAGAGGTCCTATGCTCGAATTCAACACCAAGTAGGAATTAATTGTAATTTCAATCCTCCTGAATTTTCAGAAATACCTGAATTTGAAGTGGAATTTATTGCGCCACGTACAAAGTCATACGGTCGTCAAGGCTCTAATGCAAGAAATGACCGTGGTGGAAGACATAATCGAAGTGAACACTATGGAAGAGGCGACCGTGGTGGAAACCGCGGTGGTGGCCGTGATGGTGGAAGAAACCGTGGCGGTGACAGAAATGGATACCGCGGCGGACGCGACGGTGGCGGAGGCTACAGAGGCGGAGGAAGAGATTCTGGTCGCAGCGGCGGCGGAGGCTACAGAGGTGGACGCGACGGTGGCAGAGATTCTGGACGCGGTGGCGGAGGCTATAGAGGCGGACGCGACGGTGGCAGAGATTCTAGCAGTGGAGGATACCGTGGTGGTGACAGAAATGTGTACCAAGGTCGCGATGGTGGCCGAGATTCAAGTCGTGGCGATGACAGAAATGGATACCGAGGCGGCGATAGAGGCGGATACCGAGATGGTGGCCGAGATTCAAGTCGTGGTGGTGACAGAAATGGATACCGAGGCGGCGATAGAGGCGGAAACCGAGATGGTGGTCGAGATTCAGGTCATGGCGACAGAAGAGAAAGTCGAGATAATGGATCAAATTCCAATTATGCTGATAGAGCACCTAAGCAGGACAACAGAGAACCTGCTAAAGCAAAACAGAATAAGTCTTTAAAAGAGAAAATTGGTAAGAATGATTCCAATGATAGTAATTATCGCGGAGATGCAAGAGGCAAAACCTACAAGCCAACCCATTCCGAAAAGAAGGGATTTTTAGGTGGAAGAAGACCAATGACACGTGAGCAATTACGCAACAGACCTGAACACACCCGCAAAGGTGGCCGTGGTGGAAAAGTTGCTAGCAGGCGTAACAAGCATGCACAAAAAAATGATTGAATCAATCTCTCTGCAAGTGGAATCTAACAACTCTTGCTTGTCCTTTGTGCAATGTTGACTCATCGAGAATAGTACTGGTAACAGCGGTATGAATAATGTGCATCTGTGGTGCACCTTGTCCAACTAATTCGCTCAGTACTTCATCCAAGTCGAATAATAAGTCAAGTGACTTTGGACCACCACTCAGCAAAGGCATTTGACTTGTATGATAACCTTCCATTACGAAATGTCCACCACTCTTCAATGAGTGTAGCATTCTTGGCATGTGGACTTTTCTTATTTCGCTCGGTGTGTGAAACCATGAACATGCGATAAGGTCGAATATTTTTTCAGGAAATTCTCTCAAAGACAAATCATCAACTTCATAATCGACTGAAACATCATGTTCTTCTGCTAATTGATAACATTTTTTTTTGCCGACGATAGATAGGTCAAACACTTCACTATTCCAGCCAATCCGTGCTGCCCATACCGCATTCCGACCTTCACCATCCGCGGGGAATAAAGCGCGGTTATTTTGTGGGGGTTTGATTTGTGAAATGCGTTCACTCAACCATATATTTGCTTCTTTTCCATATGCATATTCCTCTGAAGAATAGCGCTGGTCCCACATTTCGCCACCAGCTTTGACTTTGTCTTGTTTAGACATTAGATCATTCCTCCTCATCAATACTCTTCGGAAGTGAAAAAATCCCATAGTCTTCAATAATTTGCCCAGAGCCTGGAAGTACTCCGAGAATATCATCTGTAATCAATCCAGTATTCTTGTATATTTTATTGGCAAGCTGTTCTTTCTTGGTCAATCCCGGTGCAAGAATTGCATACCTTTGACAAATTTCTTTGACCGTATTTGGCGTTCCACCCATCAATAACGGAACACCATTGATAGCGACAATACCGATGCCGATTTGAACATCCAAATCTTTGAACCATCGTCGTTGTCCTCTAACAATAAATGCACCCTTGCCAACGAATTCCCCAGTGTTAGCAGTCTTTGAGACTTGAGCAGGTTTAACTGAAAATACAGTGCCATGAGAACCTCCTCCTGCCCATGCCCGACTCCAACAGAGCGCTAATGTGGCGGCTTCTAACAATTTGTCATCATCAAGAGTTGAATCTTCTAATTTGTCAGCAACGCGATAAGCAGGGATATCATTTGGAATATGAGCCGGTTTTTGTTGGTCTATTGTGAAGCCCTGAGATGAGCGTAAACTGCATGATGGAGCGCCATGTATATCTGCATGGAGATACATGTCATTAATTGACAAATGCTTTTTGACAATAGTGTCATTTCCTTTTGCATCTCTGCCTCCAACCAGTAAATGACCACCCGAAATCATTGACCAGCGGTGTGATTCAAACCAAAATCTCTTACTACGTTTTATTCGGTTCAATTTCCCAGAAGCTTCTGCCTTTGATTCTTTTTTCTGAGCAGTTTTCAGTTGGGTTTTTGTATCCTCAAGTGCATTGATTGCACCTTTATTTTTATTCTTCTGTTTTCTTGCAGATTCAAAATGGCGTTGGGCATTTTGATGTACTGTTTCATCAAGTGATAATGTGGCTTGCGGTCCATTTGCTTGACCGTTTTCATCTGGGAGGATTGTAACAAATGTTCTCTCAGCGGCATTCAAAGATGCGATCCAAGGGATTTCCTTTGCAGCCTTTTTGATTTCTTTCCAGCCTTGAACATCAACAGCCTCGTTGACTTGTGATAATAGCGATTCAATATGTGTCCAATTTTCTTGAATCATGTGGCCAAGAGCCTGCTGTTTGTCAACTTTTACTGAGAACTCCTTCATTGATTTCTCTTGTTGAATCAGTCTTCTTTGCAATCTCTCCACATCGGTTGAATGACCTCTTCCTGGTGCAGCAATATCTAATTTTTCAGCCTCACGTCTTGCAAGTGCTGCCGAGTCATGAGCACCTTTCCAAGCATCAACAGCGCCACCGAGGGTGTCAAAACTCAGCATTGCTTTATCGACATGTGATGGCAATAGGATAGGGGTTGCTTCCTCAGCATGCATCTCCAAGAATCTATCGCGCGCAATACCGATGACCTGTTTGTCGGCTTCTGCCTGTAATTGCTCAGCGTTAACCTCCTCACTTGGCTTTAGAATTAAGAATCCATTATTGCTATTTGATAGGTCGTTTAGTAATTGATGTAATGCGGAATGAACAGCATTAATGTCAGCATCCTCTGTATTCATATTTGGCTCATGGCCAGCAAGTTGACAAACAGCATTTGCATGAGTTCCACCAAGATTTGCCTTACCACCAAGAGTTGAAACAAGATCTCTATCAGTATCGCCAAACAATTCAGTAAGCCTTTCTTCATCGAGTGAAAATGGATTCATTGCTGCAGGAGGAGGGGAGTACTCAACGCCCTTTTTGAGAGTTCTTCCAGCATAGGCTGCATGAGTAAGTGGCTGGATAATGATTCCTTCACCATCAACCAAAATGATATTTCCATCTCTGAAAACTTCGACATAAATATGCCTTGAACCAAACTTGGTATCAAAATCAAATGCTAATACTCGGTCAAAGCCAAGTTGTCTAACTCCTGTGAATCGTGCATTCTTGAGATGCTTTCTGAGCAACATAGCGAATGGTGGAGGAGTCATCGGCATCGGCCGGTCGCGATTAGATGTGTAGATTCTTTCTCCTCTAACAAATACCAAATCAAATTGGTCCATGCCCTTTGGATTGATTCTAAGGACAATTTGCTCATAATGAGGCATGTATGCCTTCTTAACATATGCGCCGGTGAATTTACCCAATTCACTAGCAATTGCAAATAGGTCAAAACCGCTCATCGCCGCCTTCATGCTCTCGCCTCCATACTTCGCTGGATGTCTAGGGGTCTTGAACTCTAAGCCCAGCAATATTCTTAATCGATGCAATCACAAATAATTACTGCAAGCGCCTCAGTGCCTCTTTTTTGGCAAATTTTGACATATTTGGTCTATCTTCTACAAAACTCAATACCCATTCGGGTTGTTTGTAGGCAATAGTTCGTAATGACCAGCCAATCGCCTTTTGAATAAACCATTCTTCATCAGCGATTAAGTGGTCAACACATTGCTGGTGAACATCCAAATCTGCTTGCATTTTGCGGATTTGCGGGAATTGAGCCAGCAATGAGCAGCGACGAATCCAAAATGAGTCATTGTCCAACCATGTTAACAGATATTGCGGATTTGGCACTAAGAATGGCAAAACCTTGGTCGCTAGAACATCTGTTAGAGCCCATCCATCTAACTGTGGAAGTATTACTTCTTCACAATACTTCAGGCTTGCAGCAGCATCTTTTTTGTGATATGTGATATCATAAACGAGAACTTCAATCGCACATTGATGCAGAGTCCAATTGAATTGACCCCATAATTCACTAACCAGTTGACGAGATAATTGAGCATTCCAATCATGCTGTTGGCGCATAGTTTTGACAAAATCTCTTGTCGCAGATCTCAACTCGCCGACTGTCAAACCGATAGTATCCATTTCGGTTTTCATATAGCGTTTAATCTGAGCCGCTCTTTCGAAATCTTGGCCACTTTCCATAGCATCAATAAGTGGTTGTATATCCAATTATACCATCTTCCAATTGTTATTTTGTTGACTAACAATACCGTTTCTTTGATGCGAAAGCAAATGTGATAGCGTTTGGTCTTGCGCTAATAATGGATGTGCATCAGGGCTATCTTGATAGGCAATGTTGGCGATTTGAGCCAGTGTTTGATTACCATCCGAAACAGCATCAAGCACTTTTTGATGGCGAGCAGTCCTATGATTTAGGTAATATGATAACTTCTTTTCTGGTAATGGGATGACCGGTCCATGACTTGGAAAAATCAAGTGCGGTTTCAAATCGATTAAGCGTTGTAATTGTTGTAAATAAACTTCCATATCTCCTTCATGAGGCGGTATTAGAATGGTGCCAATTCCAGCAACCATATCGCCAGCGACCAATCCAGCATCACCGAGTAAACATATGTGGCCAGGATGATGTCCTGGAGTTTGCAATACCTGCCATTTTTGCTTTCCGAGTTGCAGAGTTTCCCCGTCAACTAATATTCGCTGACATGGAATATGTGATGAAGTTTCTTTGCTAGCCCAAATTGGTACATCAAACGCCTCTTTTAACAAATCAAAATCACCCAAATGGTCACTATGGGGGTGGGTGAATACAATTGCTATCAAATTGCCATTGTGACGTTCTACTGCAGTTGCTAATTGTTCCATGCCCTCTCGCATCCTTGCCGCTGGGTCAACTAATACGAAGTCACCATCTGGGTCTCCGACAAGATAGGAGTTAGTGTGGTCAGCAGGTGGTAATGTTGCGGTCTTTACCGGAACAACCTCGACACCATGTGCGAATAAGATTGAACGGCGACCTATCTGTTGCTTTTGCATTTCTTCAGCAGTCAGTATCATATTGCCATCAAATTGTGCTAATGTATGTTTTAATTGCATCAACAATGTGACAACAGGAGGAGCGATTTTCATTTCATTTTGCTGCCACTTTTCCAATAATTGTCCAGCAGTCTGCCATGTGAATTCAACAAATTCCGTTTGACCTACAATACTCGGTTGAGGAACTTCCTCTTTATCTCCGCCATGGATGTGAAGGAATATATTTTCAAATAACACCGGTCCGAATGGAGGCGTAGTTCTCGATGAAATATGACGAATTCCAGTAGTATCACATGGAATATTTCCTTGCTTAACTTGCGGTAGCCAATTGGCTTTATCTTCAACAACGAGACCTCTTGCAATGCTATTGACCTCGACTATTTTTCCGTTAACACAGGCAAAGCCTAGTTCCTCAACAATTTCTCGCATAATAGCAGCAAACGCTGCAGCATTTGGTCCAGTTAATTGTTCAAGCTCTTCAACAGCCAACTTGTCAACACGGGATAGACCACCGCCGGGAAATGCCCAATATTCGGGAAAGGCAGGCATTGACTCTGCTCTCCTGCCAAGTAATACCTCAACTCCATCAGCACCATCACGAGTGATCATCAATGTTGCAGATGGCCTAATTTCGCGCGAGACAGAACCCATCTCAACACCGTCAGGGACTTCGCTCATAGTCATAGCAAAGCACTCCGACCTTCAATGATTTCCATCATAGGACTAAAAGCAATTTGAAGTGACAGTAGTGCTTGGGCTCATTATGGCTGAAACAATAGAGGAGGAACTTGCCCTCCTTGCAAGAATTGTTGAAGAGGCTGAAAAAATGGGCATTGACCCATGGCCTGAACCAAAGTCACCAAGGCCTTGGGCAAAATATGCAATCGCTTCTTTTATGGTCATAATGATGCTGAGTTGGGTTTCAAAAATATTATTCAGATTTGTAACAGTTTGATGATTAAGGCAATCCTCACTTCATCAAAGGTAGTCCCCCCCGGATTTGAACCGAGGTCGGCGGGACCAGAACCCACCATGATGGACCGCTACACTAGGGGACTATGCTTTGGCCGATTAGCCGTCACTTCTTCAACTAAACGGTGAGTATAGTAGATATTTTCTTTGCCTATTACTTTGTCGTGCTTGGAATAATAGTGAATGTTGTAACCATTTGAATCGCTTGACCGTATGTGATGCTACCTTGGAATTCTTTATTATCATCACCAACTACTACACGCAATCGGAACTTACAAGTTTTCTTTGACCTTTTCTTACGGAAGTGTTTGTAAAAATGGACTCCAACTTTGTATTTTCCAGCAGGAGGGACACTTTCCCACACAACATTTTCAACGGGGGAATTACTAACTGGCTTAATATTCATGTCAACATCTAATACTCCGCCACAATCGCTAGTTTTGTTATTGAAATATATTCGTTCTTCATTTGGACAGAATACATGCAAATCCAAGTCATTATAATCGTCCCAAGAAAGAGTGATTTGAACTGCACCAGATTGCCCACCTTCCCTTTCGAGTCGTTCATCCATGTCGTCATCTTCAGGAGTCTCAGTAACAGTAATACCACTGCCAATTTCTTCTTCTGCGACTAGGATTGAATGTTCATCTAGTGGTTGTTGATTTTCTTCAATCCATTCACTACGTACATCTAATTCCATGATTCGCTGTTCTTCATCATCAATTTCTTCTTCAGGTATGTCATCATCAATGTCGTCAATAATATCGGATAATATCAATCTCAAATCCATTATGTTTCGATCTCGGTGTGAATCTCTTTCCAAATACTCTGAATATTCCTTTTCTGATAAATCGGGAATTTGTCGTGAGCGAAGAATTATCAATCCATCTCTTTCAACAGATTCTATTGCTTCAAACCCACCATATTTTTCATGTTGAGCGATATCAGCCAATCTTTGTTGTTTCCTCTTTCCTCTCTTGTAAATGGAGCGAAATACAAGTAATGGAATTATTATCAGGGCGATTCTTCCCGCTATGACAATGTCTTCCATAAATAGCGAATACGAACTGCTCCTTTATTGGAGATTTGGCTATATTGAGCAAAATAACTGAAAAAACAGCATTAAGATAAGAATGCAGCGTTTAATTTGTCCAGTGTTTCGCTACTTGGACGCAACTCATTATCTGCAACATCAATCAATGCTCTATCAACGAGTTCCAAGTCCTCAATCAGTGAAGGCTTGTTTCCATCAAAGTACAACAACCCAGTGACGTGCTTTGCTTCGGCATCAGCAGCGTGAAGCGCACTCAGAGCAGCAACAGCATTTGTTGGGTCATGGTCTTCCGAGATTGTTTCCAATCGGATTATGGAACCATCGTGAAGAGTAATATCGCGATAATGTCCTTCAGGCACTTCAATTTCTTCCATCGGTGCACGGTTTGGAATATAATCGGCAATGTGGAGTGTGACATTATTGTCTTTGACATAACCATAGGATTTTAAAGATTCATCATTATTGTTGAATGTGACACAAGGTGAAATTACATCGATCAAAGCAAATCCTTTATGCGACATTGCGGCCTTTACCAATGCCTTAAGTTGCTTCTTTGAACCAGAGAATGAACGAGCAACGAATGTACAACCAAGATTGATTGCTAGAGCGCATAAATCGATAGGTTGCGTTTCATTTACAGCACCCTTCTTCTTCTTGGATCCGATATCTGCTGTAGCAGAATATTGGCCCTTGGTCAATCCATATACTCCATTGTTTTCCAAGATATAGACCATGTCCACATTGCGTCTGATTGCATGAATTAACTGTCCAATACCAATAGATGCTGAATCTCCATCGCCTGAAACACCGAGGTATAGCAAGTCTTTGTTAACAGCATAAGCGCCAGTGGTTACAGAAGGCATTCTTCCGTGAACGGTATTGAATCCATGAGATTGTCCAAGATAATATGCAGGGGTCTTGGAAGAACATCCGATACCGGACATTTTAGCGATACGGTGGGGTTCAATTCCATTTTCCCATGCAGCTGCAATGATGACATTTGAGATTTGGTCGTGTCCGCAACCTGGGCATAGCGAAGAAGGTCCACCGGTGTAGGAATCCTTTGGCTCGTTGATCATATTCAGTTTGACTACCTTTGCTGGGCGTGCTGGTGTTTCACTCATTGTTTCACCTCCTCAAGTTTTGCCATTATCAATTCTGTATAGACTCTAGCACGAGGCGGTTGTCCATCGGAATAAGCAACGGAATGAATTTTTGTTACCAAATCATTAGGTAATTCCTTTCGTAGAATTCCCCATAGTTGACCATCTCTGTTGATTTCAAGAACGATAGTAGTCTCGTGCCTTCTAATGAAATCTTCAACTTGCTTTGACATCGGTAATGCGCGCACACGGCACTGACTTACCTTCAGTCCCGTTTCTTCAAGAATATCATCAATTTCTTGAATTGTATTTTCCATACTCCCCAGATAGATGACGCCAACTTCACATTCTATTTCTTCACGTAGGATTGGGGCTGGAAGAATTTCTCTTGCGCCGTTTATTTTATTTTTCAATCTAGCCATAAGAGCAACATAGTCTTGTGGTTTTTCAGAATAAACTCCTTTTGTATCGTGGCCGGTACCACGATAAAGAATTGGGTCCATTCCAGAACCAGGTAAAGTGCGGTATGGAATGCCATCGCCATCGACATCAAGGTAACGTCCAAAGTCTTCAAATGCTTCAAAAGCTTCACGGTCTCTGACAACTTTGCCTCTGTCCATATCTTGATCTGGATAGGTAAATCCTCCACATTCCCAGCGGTTCATTCCTAAATCAAGGTCAGACAGCCCGAATACTGGAGTTTGGAATCGTTCAGAATAATCCATTGCTCTCCATCCGAATTCAAAACACTCTTCAACAGTTCCTGGAATCAATACAATGTGTTGAGTGTCTCCATGACTCCCTTCGTATAATATTGAGATGTCAGATTGTTGAGTGCGAGTCGGCAGTCCAGTTGACGGTCCTACTCGGTTGACATCCCAGAAGACAGAAGGCACTTCTGCGAAATAAGCAAGTCCAATAAATTCCTGCATTAGAGAGATTCCTGGCCCAGAGGTAGCGGTCATTCCACGCCCACCAGCCCATCCAGCACCGATGACCATTCCAGCAGCAGCCAATTCATCTTCGGCTTGAATTATAGCACATGTTGCTTCGCCTTCATCATTGGTTCTAATTTGCGGAAGATATTCTATCATCGCCTCAGCAATGCCAGATGACGGAGTAATTGGATACCAAGCAAGCAATTGTACTCCACCGAAATGGCAACCTAAAGCAGTCGCTTCATTACCCTCGATAAAGAATTTAGCAGTAGATTGTTCTCTTTCCTCAACCACATATGGGTCTTTTTTGGAAAGATTATCCCTGAAATAATCACGCGCCAAACCCAATGCCGTGAGGTTTAACTCAATCGCTTTCTCCTTTCCTTTGAATTGTTTTGATAATGCAGATGCTAAGGCCTCTTGGTCAATACCAAGCATTTCTGCTAAGATGCCAACATATACAATATTCGTAACTAATCTTGCAATTTTTGGATTGATTTTTCTTGCTAATGAAGACATTGGAACCGGGTATGAGATTATGTCCTCTCTATTCATTTCCATTTTTGCATCTGAATTCCAAATTACTACTGAGCCAGTTTCGAGAGCAGCCAAGTCTTCATCCCATGTAGCAGGATTGACCAATACTTGGATGTGAGTTCTGTCTCCAGGCGCTTGATATCCCTGATCTGAAAGTCTCATGATATACCAAGTTGGTAGTCCAGAAATATTTGAAGGAAACATATTCTTGCCAGAAACAGGAATGCCCATTTCAAATATCGATTGAAGCAAAATTAGGTTCGCACTTTGTGAACCTGTTCCGTTTGCTGTGGCGATATTGATTGTGAAATCGTTTGCAATGGTTGCCATTGTGGGTTGTCCCCCCGGAGGTAAGTGGCCATGAAACTCACTCCTCTTGGGATATTCGGGTCAGCATACACCCTTTGAACATGTTGGAGTGGCTTTCAGTATTTTAGGGCTGTTTGTAGTGTTATTTGAATCGTCAAGGTGAAGTTTCAAACAAGCAATAAATAGATTTTTCTTTGATATCACGAAATGATGCCAATAAAGTTAGGGGTGATACTCAAAACCAATTAGCATCTGGGAATGCACATGGCAGACAAAAATATGTCCGAATCTTGGCAAAAGGCTGAGAAATTGATTACTGGTGGAAAAGCCGAAGGTGCTCTATTGGAATTACGTGAAGTTGATGGCGAAGGGTCGCATCCAACCACCCTACGAATTGCTGGTGAAGCAACTTGGGCAATCGCAAAGGTAAAGCGTAGTAAGCCAGATTACCGTAAAGCAGCATCACTATTGAGGGAATCAGTCAAGAAAGCGCCTACGGATAAAAAGGCAAACTCCTCTTACAATGATGTATTGAATGAGATGCAAGATTTAGGATTCTCTGAGACCTCCTTTCCTCGTCTAATCATTGACGGCACCCCTACTCTCGCAGGAATGGTTGCAATGGGTATGGCATTGGTTATAGTTCTCGCAGGAATCACAGTTGCCAATACTGCAAAATCGGTTGCAGTTGGAGATGTTATGATGGAACTTTCTTGGACTGATACATCTGGACAATTTCATAGCGGAAAAATTTGGATTGAATTGTATGAAGACGATACTCCAATGCACGCTGAGAGTTTCAGATCAAACACAGATGCAGGTCGCTATGATGGAACAATTTTCCATCGTATCGTAGATGGATTTATGGTTCAAGGCGGCGATTTTGAAAATGGTGATGGTACTGGAGGTCACGCAGGCAAATATTTCGGTTATTGTGCAAATGCAGGATTTGCTGAATCAACTACTTGTGAGAATGATATGACAAATTGGGTGGTTCCTGCTGAATTTGGTAAAACTCACTCACCAGGAGTTATTGCTGCAGCGCGTAGCGGATCATCTGATAATTCTGCAGGTTCTCAATTCTATCTAGTAGATTCAACCGGAGCCACAAGTTTAGACGGTAGTTATTCTGCATTTGGTTTCGTTTACAAGGGAGAAATTGATGGAAGTGTGACAACTGGTGTTGCAGTAATTGATGCAATTTCACAAGTTGGGTGTGGTGCAAATCAAGAAGCATGTAATGATAATAACAAATTGTCAACATATCCAGTGACAGTTGAAAGTGCAGTAATCGCAGATGTATCTGAGGACACTCCTTGGTACCAATTCTGGTGATTCTAATCATTAATGACAAAATGCACAAGGGTTTTGTTCATAGACATGAGTCCTGTGGAATAAATCATGGCGGCAATTGACACCTTCAACGCCCGACGTACTCTATCGGTTGGCGGAGAATATTACTCACTGTCTGGGCTTGATGAAAATGGTATCGATACCAGTGCATTGCCATACTCTATTCGTATTCTATTAGAAGGGGCATTGCGATGCAATGATGGCTTCTTAATCAGTGAAGATGATATTAGAAATATTGCTTCTTGGACTGCCGATGGAGAGCGTGGAGAAATACCGTTTAGGCCATCAAGAGTAATTCTTCAAGATTTTACTGGAGTTCCGGCGGTTGTTGATTTGGCTGCACTAAGAGATGCAATGGTTGAGATGGGTGGCGATGCCGAAAAAGTCAACCCTCAAGTTCCGGTTGACCTTGTAATCGACCACTCGGTACAAGTCGATGTTTCTGGTGCACACAGTAATGCCTTAGAGATGAACTTAGATATTGAATATCACAGGAATTTGGAAAGATATACTTTCCTGAAATGGGGTCAACAATCGTTGACAGATTTCCAAGTAGTGCCACCATCAAGAGGAATAGTTCACCAAGTAAATTTAGAATATTTGGCAAGTGTTGCCCGACAGGAAAATGGAGTATGGCTAGCCGATACACTGGTCGGGACGGATTCTCATACAACTATGATCAATGGATTAGGAGTTCTTGGTTGGGGTGTTGGAGGTATTGAGGCTGAAGCGGTAATGCTTGGCCAACCAATTTACATGCTGGCGCCAGATGTCGTTGGAGTTCGTTTGATTGGTAGCCTAAATCCAGGTGTTACCGCCACCGATATGACACTTAGAATTGTTGAGATGCTTAGAGGGCATGGTGTTGTTGGAAAGTTCGTTGAATTCTTCGGTCAAGGTATGGCGGCATTATCTCTTGCAGATAGAGCCACCATTGCAAATATGGCTCCTGAATACGGTGCAACCTGCGGTTTCTTCCCAGTGGACGAAAGAACATTGGAATATTTGCGTTTGACAGGGAGAGAAGAGAGTGCAATCGAAGGTGTTGAAGCATATTGTAAGGCGCAGGGGCTTTGGTATTCAGCCTCCGATTCTGAGAAATCTTATACCTCGACATTGGAATTGGATTTATCCACTATCCAACCAGCACTTGCAGGTCCAAAGAGGCCACAAGATAGAGTAGATTTGAGTAATATGAAGCAACATTTTGAGAGTTCATTGACAAATGAGTTGGGTAATCATGGCCACGGTTTAGAAAATGATGAATTGTCAAATGGGGTAATTATTGATTTGGATGGAGAAAGATTTGATCTAAACCATGGTGATGTTGTAATAGCAGCCATTACCTCCTGTACAAATACATCAAATCCAGGTGTGATGTTGGCTGCAGGTTTACTTGCAAAGAACGCTCGAGCAAAGGGATTAACGGTCAAACCTTGGGTCAAGACTTCACTAGCTCCCGGTTCAAGAGTAGTTACAGAATACTACCAAGCCGCCGGTCTGCAAGAAGACCTCAATGCTTTGGGATTCAATGTTGTTGGCTATGGTTGCACTACCTGTATTGGCAATTCGGGACCACTTGCTAAACCTATTGAAAATGCAATAGATGAGGCAGGGTTAATCGTTGGTGCAGTGTTATCTGGAAATAGAAATTTTGAAGGTAGGGTGCATGGTAAAGTGCAGGCCTCATATTTGGCCAGTCCTCCACTTGTTGTCGCATATGCAATCGCAGGAACTCTTGAAATTGACATGGTCACAGAACCACTTGGTTTTAGTGACTCAGGTGAACCAGTTATGCTTTCTGATATTTGGCCAAGCGATGAACAAATAGCAGAATCACTATCGGTAATTACTCCCGAGATGTTCCGTCAAAGATATGCTGATACAATGAATGAGCCAAGATGGGATGGAATACCTTCCGAAGCGATTGCACTCTATCCATGGCAAGCCGATTCAACATATATCCGCCTGCCAACATTCTTCAGTGGTTTGGATGAAAATCCATCTCCTATTGAATCGATTGACAATGCTCGTGTATTGCTAAAACTTGGTGATTCAATCACTACAGACCACATTTCACCAGCAGGCTCGTTCTCAGCCGATGGAGCAGCCGGTAAGTGGTTAATTGAGCGCGGTGTACAGGCTGGAGATTTCAACTCATTTGGCTCCAGACGTGGTAATCATGAAATAATGATGCGAGGAACTTTTGCAAATGTCCGTATTAGAAACCAAATGGCACCAGGTACAGAAGGTGGTTACGCTCTAAACCATGAAACAGGAGAGATAACTTCAGTCTATGAGGCAGCACAAACAGCAGGACCAAAGGTGGTTTTAGCAGGTTCACAATATGGTACAGGTTCGAGCAGAGACTGGGCTGCTAAGGGGACTTTTTTGTTGGGGATAAAAGCAGTTTTTGCTACTTCGTTTGAAAGAATTCACCGTTCTAATTTGGTTGGAATGGGTGTATTGCCTTTGACTTTCTTAGAAGGGGAGTCTCACCAAAGTCTTGGTTTGGATGGTTCTGAATTATTCACGATTCCAATTACAGATTCTGTAAAACCATTGCAATTGATTGAAATTACTGCGGCCAAACCTGACGGTTCTCAAGTTATTTTCACTGCTCAAATTAGATTGGATACCCCTGTTGAAGTAGAATATTATCGTAATGGCGGCATATTACATACAGTATTGCGACAACTCGCTAAACAATGAAATCACTATCAATTTTATTGTAATTCAAAACATCACCTTCAAGGGTGGTGTATGTTCACCTATGGTTGATGGTAGCGCTAAGCGGTCAAGTAAGGTACCGATTCAAGTCTGATGACCATGATGTTCGCATCGCTCTTGAGGGTGATGCGGAATGGGTTGCACAAAGAGTCGAAGAACTCGGTCTAGAAGGCGTAGGTTGGACTATGCCTATTGGCGAAGCGGTGAAAGCGACAAATATGTCGGAAGTTTCCAAATCAAAAGCAAAAAAAGCCAATGAGCGACAGAAAATTTCTATTGATGACGCTCCATTAGGTGACAAACCGCTTGACATGGGACCAACACCAGACCCTAGTCGTGTTCCAGTAGTTCGCAGGCTAATCGGCGAATTAAATCTGCAAAAAGAAATTGACAAAATCGGTCTTGAGGGGGCGATAAGGCCAGATCCAATTGAATTAATGGAGATGCTTGCTGAAACCGATGAACCTATGCCGGCACAAGGTAAAATGAGTGTTGACCCAATGGCAGAAGCTTGGTTAAGAGAATTGATGGAAATAGTTGTTAGAGAGCATGGTGCAACTGCTCTTAGGACTGAAGATATTGAAGAAGTTGCCAGTTCAAAATTAGGTAATCGCCAAGGTGTTGAACTTGAGTTTTGGTTAGAGTCATTATTTTCAGCAGGAAAATTGGTAAAAGTCCATGGCGGAGATGCAATTGGTTGGGGCCCATCTCCTAGATGGTTAAACGGTCGCATTTGAGATAATTAATCACCCTACTTTTAGCCTTTTTAGGTCAATATTATTGCCCCTCTTATGCAGTGTTTTCCGATTGGTCACTCGCATTAATATATTGTAATAAAACGGATTACTGCGAGCACATTAACCGCATAAATATAGAATCTTATAGGCAACAGCATTAAAGTGGAAGCGGCGGTGGCGACAGTTAGTGATGATGATGTCAATCAAAACAGACCAATTGAAGGCCCAAGTTCGCAGCACTTTCTTAGTGCTGATTATGCTACTTTCAACAACCGCCGCTTTAGCCACAACTTCGAGTGCTTCAATGAGCCGAAGTTATACAACTGGACGGGATCCACAGGATGTTGCAATTGGAGATTTCAATTGTGATGGAGCAAATGATATTGCTATGGCTACTGATGGAGCGCATACAATTACCATATTGTGGAATGATGGAAATGGTGATTTTTCAGAACGCCAAGATATTTGGGTCACAAATAACCAGTCAAGGGATGCAGAATGGGACGAATTTTCTAATGTCCAATTTATTGAAGTTGGAGAATTTACTGGCGACAATGCCATTGACATCGTAATTTTCCAAAGAAATAATCCTTTCAAGACAGATGACAATGGAGCTCCAGCAGGAGAGCCGGGCAATGTTACAATCATTGAAAATCTAGGATGTAGCAACCAAAACTGGGCAATCGGACAACGTTTCTCTCACTTCTGGGCATGGGATTTGGCAGTAGGCGATGCAGATCAAGATGGAAATGACGACGTCTATATTCTAGACTTGATGGCAGATATTGACACTCAAAGAGTCGTTACATATAGAGGCCCAATCACATCCTCTACTCCTGCAATTATTACTTCTCTAGGTTCAGCCAAGACCAATTCGTATCGCTCATTAGAAGTTGGAGATTGGGGTGAATCACAGACCAGTATTGGTGGTCCTTGTACAGATGACGATATATTCTTGTTGAGGTCTGAAGGTGTTGATTACAGCACTGGCCAAACAACCAATCCTGGAAATGATGATAACGTTTCAATTATTGAATTCAATTGTTTGACAAATCTCTATCCTACACAATATCAGTATGGAACAAACCAAGTGAACACTCATACGATTAACATGGCAACTGTATTTTCTAGTGGTTTTGATATTGGAGATATGGATGACGATGGAGTTACTGATGCGATTGTACTGAATGATGGTAACTTAGAAAATGTAACCTATACAACATCATCTGCAGTAGGTGTTTGGGCTGCACCATCTCTTGCATATTTCGGGCCTTATATCTCATATGATGTTACTGTTGCAGATTTGAATGGAGACAATGAACCAGATTTCGTCAATCCAACTGTTGCATACCAACAAAACACAACTGACTCCGCTGGAGGCTCAACATCATCTTTCTGGCTTAATTTCCCGACAACTGTACAAGTTACTTTGTCAAATGGTGCTGGAGGCCACGTAACTCCACTATCATACGAGGCAGGTCGCAGACCGAGCCTAGCAGAGGTAGGACAACTTGCAGGTGCAGTTGGTTCAGCCCCAGATATCGTCGTTGGACATACATCCTACAACTTTGGAAATTGGATAGACAACTTGGGTTGGGATGGTCAATATGACATGGTTTCAGTTATTGAAATGGATAATAGGGATTTGTCAATTACCGGATTGGAGATGACTCCAGTTGACCGATTCTTCGGTGTTGTTGGTGAAGGAATACGTGATCTCAACGTTACAGTAACCAATACTGGAATGGACACACTGAATGGTCAATCCGCTACTTTGGATGTTGAATTGAAGATAGTCGATGAAGCAAACTCTACCAACACTACTGTTTACTCAATGGATTGGGACTCAGCAGAAAATAAAGCAGGTTGTGGAACTGGATGTACTTGGACTTTTGAAGAGTACATCGACCAATCAACTCACTGGCACGAAGAAACAAATCACTCAGAATTTGAGAGTGGTAGTGAAAATTTCTCAGCCAATCAAAACAATCCTACTGATTTCATGTGGGCTGGCGTTTACACCACAAATGCAAGTGGCGACACTTGGACTGGATTTGGTCGTAACTGGGATGATGCAATGACTCTTAACGCGGTAGACCTAACAGGCTCTGACCGCGCATTCATGGGAGTTGAAGTATTCCAATCCCTCTCCTTTGGGGCTCTAGGAAGTGTTGATGCCAATGGTTGGGTTATTGGAGATGTTTGGGATGACTTAGCCATAATTGAAGTTGGAAGTATTGAAACCGGTTGGTCAACAATCAACTGTCCAACAGAGGCTATGATCAACGCTGCATGTTCTTCAGGATATTCAATGTGGGGCGGTTATGACAATGACCGTTTGACCAAGATGGGATTCGGAGGAGTTGCTGAAGGCGTGTACCATTATGGAATATACAATGGTGGAACTCACTATGGTTGGAACAATTTCACAGAAGATGGAGTTGGTGCATTTGACCTAAGTAGTTGGGCAGGAGAAACCGTAGATATTAGATTTAGATTTAGAACTGGATTTGATGGGACAATTTCCGATGACAATGAAAGCAGATGGTCTGGGCTTGATGGTTATGCAATAGACAACATCTCAATTTGGAAGCAAACTACAGCATTCTTGCCTAACCCACAAACACAACAGAGTCAAATCTCATTAACAAACCTCGGACCAGGTGAAGAATATACAACATCGTTGTCTGTCAGTGTTCTCAATGATACTACATACAGAGTTAGTGCGATATTAACAGGAAATGCTTGGGATGAGCAATCTCTTAATGATGAGGCCGTTGGATATTTGACGCCGTTCAATCTTTATGACCCAGCAGTTGAAGGAATTGATTACTTCAAGCCTGGTGGCTTGTACGCGGAAGGGATTTTTGATATTGGGGTCACAACCAATAACTGGGGCAATACCCTTGTTGATTTTGATATTGAAGCGAAGGTATTCACAGCTACTCCTTCCGATATTTATTGTGGCGTTCCTTCAAAGATTTGCAAAGAATCTTTTGAAGGTGGTTCAGATGGATATAGGTATACTGAAAGTAATAATCCTCGAGGAGCAGTATACAATGAAGCAAGTTGCAGTGAGAAGATTTTCAACAATTATGCATATTGGTTTGGTCACCCTTGTAGCACCGCTACCAATGGCTATGGGGATGCATGGTCCAATGAAACATTGTCATTGCCAGCAGTAGATCTTACCAGCATGTCTGGCGATTTCGTTTCACTCAACTTTGAGTATTATGCTGACACATTCTATGGAATTGATTCTGATGGAACAAGTATTGTTGATGTCAATGATTATGCGGCAATTACATTGCAATACGATAATTCTGCAGGAAACTTTAGTGCTTTCCTTATTGGTCAATGGAGCGATTATAATGAGGATGGTACTTGTAGAGTCGATGATAATAACGACGGCATTATCAATTCCACTGAATCCTTTGATGATGTTGAAATCGATTATGTTGGTGATTCTGGTTCCACTGATGGCTCTGGTGGTAATTACGCCCTTTTCTTCAATACCGATGATTTGGTTAAGAGCGCTAATATTGACTTGACCCACATTTATATTCTAAACACAAGTGACTCAAATAGTCAGAATTGGTTCCGCGAGTGTATTTCCTTAGCCGGAACGACTACTCAAATTAATTTTGAATTCCAATCCGATGATGATGGAAGAAATGGAATTAATGATGGTTTCAAGGGTGTTGCATTCAATAACATTTCACTGCAAGAATATACTTTCTTGGAAGAAGCATCATACACAATGTCTCGTACAAATGTTGACGCTGAAGATGTTTCAACCGATGTAATAGCTTCTCATGAATTCACATCAGGAGTGTATATGGTTCAAGTTGAAACAATATTTGATAATTCAACAGTGGGCAAGAATTGGTTTAATAACAATGAGATTTCAGTCGCCAACAATAAGAAGAGAGTCATTTTCAATGTTGAATCTGTTGATGTTACTATTGGAAAGCCTGAGACGCTATCTTGTATTTCAGACCAAACACTTGAATGTGTAATGCCAATTGATAGCGCTCTAACACACTCATGGGATGTATTGGTTACAAATGGTGTTCTCGCTGGAGATTATGTCTTTAACATGAATATTGAAGACCTAACAACAGGTTCCATTGCACATACAACTACAGCAGGTCCACAACAAAATTTGGCAGCGCATCAGCGCATTACAGCCCAATTCACTCCGTGGAATGGATGGCAAGATGGACACCAATACAATATCAGTTTCTCTGCAGAATTGGCAAATGGCAATCCGTCTGGTAACATCCGTTCTTTCATTGCAACCTTTGAAAGCAGTATCGATGTAGCGATATTGGGTGACACATCATCTCGTACTACAGCGATTAAGCAAGATTTGGCCTTATTGGGTATGTCATATACTCAATACAGTATCAATGACTGGGATACATATTTCGATGCTGGGTGGTTTACTCATTACGATAAGATTATTCTGCCATGGCAAGATACACTTGCAGCAAAGGACATTGAAAATGGTGGCCGTGGTTACTACCAAAAGATTGGCAGCACATCAAACCGCCAAATTCTAGAAGGTTTCATGTCCGCTGGTGGTACCGTTCAAGCTCACCTTGGACCACAAGGAAGTCAAATCTATGGTAATGACCAGGGATTGAGTGGACGTCTACCATTTGGTTTGGATATTCAAAGTAGAAACACTCCTGAAAGTAAGATTACATACTCGGACATGGATTTAGCAGACCCATACCATCCAATGATGGAAAATATCAACTCTAATGCATTCCAAGGATTTGATGCTGACTCAACTGTTGCTGAAGCAGTGCTCAATACCAAGTCCGTAAGTGCAAACGAAGTACCAGTTACATGTAATGGATACATGGAGAATGGCGGATACTTCCAAAGAATTATTCGTTCTTCATCTGATATCCAAGATACTGTTCTTGGTGTTTGTTCTTACTATGATGGCGGACTAATCGTTACAACAATGGATATTGCAACTGTTTCTGACCGTGCAGATAGTATGACATTCCCTTTACTAGGAAATATGTTATCATACCAAGTTAGTCCTTATCCTGAAGGGTTTGGAACACTTGGTAATGGTTTGGAATTGACTATCAATGGAGATGTTCCCGATGTTAACCCTTCAACTGGAAAGTATGCTGTAAGATACATGAAGAGTGATGCAACACTTACATTGGGATATTCAACCAGCACTTCTTCTACATTGTTAACAGATTGGATTATTGATGGACCAACCTCCTGGGATGGCTCAACAATGGCAAGTGGAGTTGGACACACATCAGATATGAATCCTGTAATGCAATTCTGTAAGAATGATTTGTCAAGTGCAACCGGATGCGCACAAGGTGAACAATGGAATGTTAAATTGATGCTGCATGATGACGCAGGTCACTCACGTATCATCGATGTCACCGTTGAAACAAACGATGTCTATGCTGACGAATACAGGCCAACAGCAAGCGCTGAAATTGATATGAACTCTGAAGTCAGAGACTATACAGACCAAGTTGAATTTACTGGAACAAAGACTGTTTCAAGTACTGAATGGGATATCTACCGAATTACTCTTGATGATGATGGTGAGACAACAATCCATTTCGATGCAAGCAATTCAAGTGATCAAGATGCACTAGACGGAAACGGAATAGAAACCTATCAATGGAAGGTATTGTTTGATGCACCATATGGTGTTGATGACTTTGCACTAGAGGGTCATACATTCATTCAAACCGCTGCAAGCGATGGAAAATGGGCATATACTTTCAAGAATGAAACAGTTGACACTACGGGTGATAATGAAAATACAATACGTATGGAATTAGTAACCTATGATAAGGCGGGTAAGATTTCAGAGAAGTTCCGTATGTTCTTCGTGATTGTTCCAGCCGGATTTGGTGATGAAGAGCCAGTTGTACAACTTGATTCTCCAAATGCCAATTCTCGTGTTGATACCGATACAATTACAATTTCTGGTTCAGTACTAAGTGGTAGTGAGCAAGGTGAAGTATACATCGAAACTGCGTTTGATTTAGCAGTCTTTGATGAGTCGTTTGTAAAACAATACAACAAGAAGATTCTAGGAACTTGGAATAAGACCACATCTGGACTTAGTGATGGTGACTCTTTTGACTTAACAATGTCAATGGATGGAATGTATACCAACAAATCTCAAATCGTCACTATTTACATCAAGATTTACGAGGGTATTGGAGATAACCAACGTTGGATTTCTTACAAACAAATCGAGATTAACTTGCCAGCTTGTCAAGGAGTTGAAGCAGATGCTGCTGCAGAAGAAGCCGGTGGAGAATGGATTCTAGATGCAGATGGTGAATGCCAATGGGATGGCGCTTGGACATTTGAGAATGGTGAGTGGAAGGCTCCTTCTACGGACAATGGTAATTCAGGTTCAAGTGGGTCAATGGATACGACTACAATTGGAATAATTGCGGTTGTCATTATCGCTATCCTTGCCATTACAATGTTGATAATGCGCAGAAGAGGTTCTGATTCATTGGATGACACTTCAAAGGATTTCCACGCTGCTGCTGGCGGATTTGCTGCAGCACAATTAGACCCAGTTGAGCAATATGTACAACAATTGGTCGCACAAGGATATCCAGAGGAAACTGCACGTCAGTATGCGCAACAGTATGCTGCGCAGGCTGCTGCTGCAGCAGCACCAGCCGCTGCCGCTGCTCCGGTTGCCGTTGCCCCAGTTGCTGCTGCTCCAGCAATGGATCAAGCAGTTTACCAGCAATACTTACAACAATTTATGGCTCAAGGATATGATGAGGCAACTGCATCGCAATATGCTCAGCAATATGCCTTACAGTATGCACAACAACAAGGTTGAGTTTTGTCAAAGGCAATACGGCTCTACATTGAGCGAAAGCAAGGACTAATCAGGCACTTATATTCAATTAGTATGTGCTACGGGAACAGCATATGGACAAGACGGAGCAATACACAGTTGCTGATATTTCCTTAGCACAAGAAGGTGCATTGAGAGTTGATTGGGCAAGAGCAAGAATGCCAGTATTAGCATCATTATGTGAAGAGGCATTGAAGACCAAACCTCTAGCAGGAATGCGTGTCACAGGATGTCTTCACGTCACCAAAGAGACTGCAATACTAATCGAAACATTAGCTGCAGCAGGTGCAGAGATTTCCTGGTCTGGTTGTAATCCATTATCCACTCAAGATGATGTAGCGGCATGGCTCGCCTCAGAGGGATATTCAGTTCACGCTTGGCACGGACAATCTGTGGAAGAGTTCTATTGGTGCATTGACAAGACACTTGAATTCAGACCAACATTAACTTTAGACGATGGTGCAGACTTAATCGTCCGTGTACATGGTGAGAAGAAAGAGTATGCTGCAGGGGTAATTGGTGGCACAGAAGAGACGACCACCGGTGTTCACCGACTACGTGCCATGGGTGAAGCAGGAGACTTACTTTATCCTGTATTAGCAGTAAATGATGCTATCACAAAATGGGACTTTGACAATGTATATGGTACAGGTCAATCAACATTGGATGGAATTATTAGAGCAACATCTGTATTGATTGCAGGAAAGACATTCGTTATCGCAGGTTATGGCCACTGTGGAAGTGGTTTAGCAATGCGTGCAAAGGGAATGGGTGCAAATGTAGTCGTTACTGAAATTGACCCATTAGCAGCACTTAGAGCAATTATGGATGGTTTTAGAGTAATGAAGATGGACGATGCAGCAGCGATTGGTGATATTTTCTGTACCGCTACTGGAATGAAGGACATTTTGGTTGAGCGACACTTTGCTTCTATGAAGGATGGTGCAATTATTTCTAATACAGGTCACTATGATTGTGAAATCAATATTAATGATTTGAAAGGTCTAGCACAAAGCGTTAGAACGATTAGAAGTGAGAATGAGGAATACACATTATCTGATGGACGTACGATTTTCTTGCTCGCAGAAGGCCGTCTAGTAAATCTAGCAGCAGCAGAAGGTCATCCTTCTGAAGTAATGGACATGTCATTTGCCAACCAATATCTCGCCCTCTGTCGCCTTGCGGCTGAAGGAAAGGATATGGATCCAATCGTCTATGATATCACAAAACAGCAAGATATTGATGTTGCATCAACCAAACTAGAAACCCTTGGGTTTTCTATTGATGAATTAACCCAAGAGCAAATTAAATATGCAACAGATTACACCGCTGGAACAGAATAAAATTAGACTATTCTTCTGCGGTCAAATCAGTGACAGAGTTATTGCCACGGCCCTTGTAAAAGTTCCAAAGTGCGAAAGGTGTTGACCAAAATAGGCCGCCAACAGTTCCCATTGCAATTATCGTCAATAACGTATCAATATTAGAATTCGGTGCCCCGAATGTGATGCCGAGTATTGGGAGGAAAAATGTGAGGAAAGATATTGGAAATAACTGCATTAAACTCGGATTACGATAACCCATGGCTTGGGATATTTTTTTTACTGTAAATGCGGAGAATAATATCATTCCCATAAAAATCACTAGAGCGCCTCCTAAGGAAGGAGGCTCAAGTCCAATCTTCACCATAATCAGCGCCACTAATGTAGATAATATTGCACCAGTTCCTGTGCCAGCACCTAAGGTTTGCTTCAAATTCATATGGCTCACAGTAAAGTCAAGGTAACTTTTGGTATAAATATACTATAGATATGTTAAACTGTAGATTAATGAGTCTATAACTTGAACACGAGGGTAACCCATAGAAACGTATGCGTATCCAACCGTAGCGACGAATAGCACCCACTGAAAGCCCTTACAATCATCAATTTTGTTCGCATGGGTTTGAGCATAGGCCCATGAATATGCATACAATACACTTGAACCTAGCATGAATCTATTATCTCATCTAGAACCAAATTTTAGATTCAATACAATGTTTAAAGAAATTTGGCAGCAGGATACAGGATAAATAGTATGAAATCAAGGACTGTACGTGTCTGATATGACCCTTTCACCAGATGGAAAATGGTTGTGGAATGGTACTGAATGGATACCTGCCCCACCCAAAAGTGATCCATATGTGGTAGAACAAGCAAAAGAAACCATAACTCAAGTTGCTGAACAGTATGGCTTGAAAACTGACGATCTTTATCGTGAATCATCAAATTTTGATATGAATCAAGATGGTGTGTTGCAAAAATCTGAGATTCAGCAAGCTGCAATATCAATGAAACAACAACCCGCGATGTATGTATCTGCTCAGCATTCGGGGCAATCTTCAATTGCTCAACGGAACATTGCTTATTTCACCCAACTCTATACTAAAAAAGGGGGAAGAACATTCTACGCACCATTAATCACAGTAGGTTTAGTTTTTTTATTGATG